>Ga0163144_10013359_pt1 | contig 17155 bp, 15 predicted proteins | sample OliLak19BULKMAT1_FD_123175 | JGI IMG/M metagenome (GOLD analysis project Ga0163144, IMG submission 123175) | Freshwater microbial mat bacterial communities from Lake Vanda, McMurdo Dry Valleys, Antarctica - Oligotrophic Lake LV.19.BULKMAT1 | ecosystem: Environmental > Aquatic > Freshwater >... | reverse complement strand
TTTCGTGCCCTGCTAGCTCTGCTGGCAGGCTGCGCCAGCGGGCCTGTGGGTGGCATAAAAAACAGCAATTTCCGCAGCAGGAAATGGGGGCCTTGTTTGAGTTGCATCGGCCAAGCGCTTGATGCGCGACTGCCGCAGTGGCCAAGCCGTTCTTCTGCGCGATCAAGCTTCTGCGCGATCAAGCCCAGCGTTCCGCCGCATGAAATGACTACGAAATCGATCTCGACTGACGCCGTACCGCGCGGCGCTGTCTACTCACCCGTCGGAAAATTCCGACACCAGAACGAGTGCTTTTCCTACGCACTGACGCGGGCTTAAGCGATCGCGCTGTCGTGCTGCCGGCGGCAACGCTGCAAGGCCTCCGCACCGGCACCGAATTGCCGGAAGGCCGCGGGTTCGGGGCGCATGGGCTTTGACCACCGAACGCGATGAATCTCGCCCCTATAAGGACCGGGCACCTCGCGGATAGCTGATCGCACGCGCGGATAGCTGATCGCACGCGCGCAGGCACCTTGGATCGAGCCCTTGGCCCGCGATCGATGCATCGATCCCGCACCGAACTGCCGTAGGGGCGCGATTTATCGCGACCGAATCGGATCGACGACGGTTGGGTGGTCCTGCGCGCCGCCGCGGGTTGGGCCGCCCCTTTGCGGGCGCGTATGCGCGTGCTTGGGAACTCAGGGTTCGCTGCGCTCACCCTGGGCTATATCCGCTAGGAAAATCCCTCGTGAATCCATACCCCTGCGCGATCCTCGCAGCTGCGCATCGCAAATCTGGGTTGAAACTCACCTAAAGTACCGCCCGAAACCCAAAGCAGGAGTTAAACGCATGGCTGAAATTGAGTACCAGGTTATCGCTGGCGTCGCCGAAGTGATGATGAATCGGCCGGCGGTACACAATGCCTTCAATGCCGAGCTGATCGCCGAGCTGATCGCCGCTTTGCAGCAAGCGCAGTCGGATCCGGAGGTGCGCGTGGTGGTGCTGGGCGGGCATGGGCCAAGCTTCAGCGCCGGTGCGGATTTGAACTGGATGCGCGCCATGGTGCAGGCCAGTGAGGCCGAGAATGTTGCCGACGCGTTGCGCCTTGCGGAATTGATGCGTGTGCTGGCCTTTTTGAGCAAGCCCACCATCGCCAAGGTGCATGGCTCGGCATTTGGCGGCGGTGTTGGTTTGGTCGCCTGCTGTGATCTTGCCATTGCAGTTCCCGAAGCCAAGTTTGGCTTGACCGAGAGCAAGCTGGGTCTGGCGCCAGCGGTGATTTCCCCCTACGTGATTGAGGCCATCGGTGCGCGCCAAGCCCGGCCCTTGTTCCTGTCCGGCGAGCTGATCAGCGCCGAGCGCGCGCACACACTTGGCCTGCTGCACGAGTTGGTGCGCGCTGATCAGCTGGACGCGGCGATCGCCAAGGCCTGCGCCAAATTCCTCAAGGCAGGCCCGCAAGCGGTGCTTGCGTGCAAGCAGCTGGTGGACCGCGTCAGCGCACGCACGCTGGCGCAGCAACAGATCTTGGATCAAGCCAATGCCGAACTGATCGCAGGCTTGCGCGTATCTGCCGAGGGGCAGGAAGGCCTGGGCGCGTTCTTGGATAAGCGGACGCCGAACTGGATAAATGGTTGACTTGGCTGGCGACACCGGAAGCTGTGAATTGCGCAACTCCGCTAAGCGGCTCTGCGCAGAATGACGCTTGCTCGCGTCATTTTGACCGACCCTGTCATTTTGACCGAACGGAGAAATCTGGTCTTTTGCGTACTCACCGCCAATCCCGAGTGAACGACTTGAGCGAAGCTTGGTTTGAGATCTCTCGCGGCGGTCGAGATGACGGTCAGGCATTAACGCTGAAAAGCGAGCAGTAAAAATTTTTGGCGGCGACGAGTTTCATTCGTCAGGATAGCTACGTGCCATGACATTTCAGGCCGCATTCCCGCATGCACGGGAATGCGGCTGTGCTGACTTCAAAACCTGCGTGCCAGACCCAGCAAGCCGATCCCCAGAACCAAAACGCCCAGCAAACCTTGCCCAAAGCGGCCCAAGCTATTGACTGCCACCGGGTCTACTAGGTTGAGTTCCAGCGTACGCACGATCGGGAATGGCCCGGTACCTGGCCAAAGAAAACTGCCGTCAAGGTGCTGCTGAAACGAAACGCTATATCTCCCAGCAGGAAGCCTTGGGATAATCATTCGCGCATATAATAGGTTACTAAGTTCGAATCGGCTGGAGGGCGGTCTGCTGTCCATAAAAATGCCTGTGCCGTAATTACTGAGCCTGAAACCAAGTTAACCGGGTTGAGCGCGCTTGGTCCACCAGGATTTACTACCACATAACCCCGCTCAACCGCAAAGCATATCTCAAACTCAGTATTGGGCAGTGGCGCGCCCAGGAAAAACTGCGCGGGTCGCTCTTGACCGTCACGAATGGCTTCGCAGCTAAATGGGCGCATAAAATCAGGCGGACTGATCAGCTGCGCCTGAGCGCTTCCGGCACTCAGCAAGCCTACGAGCAAACACAGCGCTCTGATAAGGAAGCCTCGAAACCATTGGCAAAAAGGCGTTGTGGGATAGCCGGTGCACTTAGGGGATTGCTGATCACCAGTCCAAGCGGCGGATACTCCTGACCATCAAGGAAACCGTCCCCATCCGTGCCCGCCACCGTGGGCCACCGTGGGCCAGGTGCCGATCATGCGCTCCATGGCGTCAATCAGGCCATCGTTATCGCGGACAAAGCTTGCCACGGCGCGCTTCGGCTTTTCAACGCTGGCAAACAGAGTGGCATTGAAGCTAGGCCGATCCGGCGTGAGCGAAGCCAGCAACGAAGCGATTTCGCTGATCGGGCGCCGCGGTTCCAGCATCACCCTCACGCGATGCTCACGCGGCGCCGCCTGGCTTGCTGGTGGCGCCATTAGCGCGAAGTCGCGGGGGGCTTTACGCCGACGCATTGGCTGTGAGTGCCAGCAAGGCGATACTGAGGGTGATCGTTATATGCATGCCTAAACACTCCTAGTGACGGATCGTGCGCAACTGCAAGCTGGTTTTGGATTGTAACCGAGGATTTTTGCAACACAGGGAGCTGCGCACTGAAGGTACAGCGGAAATTCGAGGAAATTCGTATCAGGCCGGAAACCTTAGCACTGGAGCCTTAGCACTCAAACCTCGCTTCGGACCAAGCCTGACACCGCCTGACACTGCAGCCTTGAGCGAAAGGCGAGCCAAGGAAAAGCCGCTCATGAGTTGCCAAAAAGATTGCTTCGTTGGGCCCACTGGCGCATCGCCTGGGCGACAATGACGCGGTCTCAAATTCGCCAAAGGAAGCACGCATGGCATTTCCATTGACCCGATTGCGCCGGATGCGCAGTCATGATTTCAGTCGGCGCTTGATGCGTGAGCACCACTTGACCAGCGGCGACTTGATCTGGCCGGTGTTTGTTTGTGAAGGTGCCGCGCGGCGGCAGCCAATCGCGTCCATGCCGGGCGTGGAGCGCTTGAGCCTGGATTTGCTGCTGCCGCTGGCGGAACGCGCGCATCGACTTGGCGTGCCGGCGATCGCGCTGTTTCCGGTCACGCCAGAGAGCGCCAAATCGCTTGATGCCGAAGAGGCCTACAACCCGAAAGGGCTGGTGCAGACGACGGTGCGTACGCTCAAGCGCGAGCTGCCGGAACTGGGCGTGATCACCGATGTGGCGCTGGATCCCTACACCACGCATGGACAGGATGGCTTGATCGATGGCCACGGCTATGTGCTGAACGATGAAACCAACGCCGTGCTGGTGCGGCAGGCTTTGTCGCACGCGGAGGCCGGGGCTGATGTGGTGGCGCCAAGCGACATGATGGACGGCCGCATCAAGCGCATCCGCGAAGTGCTTGAGGCCGCCGGGCATCGCAACACCAAGATTTTGGCGTACTCGGCGAAGTACGCCAGCAGCTACTACGGGCCCTTTCGTGATGCCGTAGGCTCGGCGGGTGCGCTCGGTAAAGGCAACAAGTACACCTATCAGATGGATCCGGCAAACGCATTGGAAGCGCTACGCGAGGTTGAGCTTGATCTGGCTGAGGGCGCCGACATGGTGATGGTAAAACCCGGGCTGCCTTACCTGGACATTGTTGCGCAGGTCAAGCAGCGTTTTGGAGCGCCCACGCTGGTGTATCAGGTGAGCGGCGAGTACGCGATGCTCCGGGCAGCAGGCATGAATGGCTGGATCAATGAGCGGGCCTGCGTTCTGGAGGCTCTGCTCTCGATGAAGCGGGCTGGCGCAGATGCCATTTTGAGCTACTACGCGCCGCAGGTGGCGCAATGGTTGGCCGAGGGAGAAGGACACTGATGCCGGCGTCGACGATACATCCCGAAGCGCGCACGCCCTGGATCGCACGCGGCATGCTGGTGCTTTGCGCGCTCGGCTTCTTACTTCAGCAAAATGTGCCGGAACGTTCATGGCTGCCCTTTGCGCTGTGGCCGGAGCCATTGTTCCGCTGGTGGCAATTGATCACTTACGGGTTTCTCCACTCGGGAATGATCCATCTGGTGTTCAATGCCATCGGCATCATCACGTTTGGGTTTCTGTTGGAACGCGTGCTGGGTTGGCTCAGATTTAGCGTGCTTTATTTGGTCGGGCTGGTTAGCGCTGCGCTGGCTCAGCTGATCGCAGCGCAGCTGGCGGGCGACCTTTATCCCACGATTGGCGCTTCTGGCGCGGTTCTGGCCCTGCTGTTTGCCTATGCTTTTTTGTATCCGCGGGCACGCATCCTGCTGCTGATTCCGCCGATCCCGATGCCGGCATGGTTATTCGCTACCCTTTTTGCAGCGTTGTCGGTCTGGCTGGCGAGCTCCGGAAAAGTGGACAGTGTTGCGCACTTCGCGCACCTTGGCGGGATGTTCGGCGGCGTGCTGATGATGCCCATGCTGTGGCGACATCGGGCCGCGAGCCAAAGTAAGGCTGCGTGACATGGCTTGGGCGTGGCATTGGATGTTCACGACGGGCCTGTTCACGACGGGCCTGTTCACGACGGGCGAAAAGTGCGGCCGGCAGCGGCAGCGCAATAGGCCGGCTCAGGCTCAGACTCAGGCTCAGGCTCAGGCTCACGCTCAGACTCAGGCTCACGCTCACGCTCAGGCTCAGGCTCAGGCTCAGGCTCAGAGCACGCCCTCAAGACCGGCCATGATTGGCAGCGCGGCAGACTCGGGCCGATCTTCCAGAACATCGATCAAGCGCAAGCTTGGTTTTGGTCGCCCAATGTAATACCCCTGGAGAAAATCCACCCCGCTTTCCAGCAGCGCGGGGATCAGCTCAGGACGATCGACGTATTCGGCTACGGTTTGCTTGCCGACCGAGTGCGCGATGGAGGTAATGGCCTTAATCAAGACCCGATCAACGGCATCATCCGCCGCGCCCTGAGTGAACATGCCGTCGATCTTGAGGAAATCGACTTCCAGCGTTTTGAGGTGGGTGAAACTGCTGAAGCCGCTGCCAAAGTCATCCAGTGCAAAGCGGCACCCCAAACTGCGCAGCTGGTGGATCAGCTCGCGCGCCGCATCCAGATTGGTAACGGCGCGGGTTTCGGTAATCTCGAAAGTAATCCACCTCGGATCAATATCGAACTCGATGAGCTTGTCCTGCACATAGCGGCCGATCCCGTTGGCGCCCAGGGATTGCGCCGAGAGATTGATCGATAAACCACGCACTAAACCCTCAAGCGTGGCTTCGCGCAGCGCCTTGAAGGCGTGGTGGATCACCCATTTATCGACATCCAGCATCAGGTTGTAGCGCTCGGCGGTCGGAAGGAAGGCGTTCGGCGCAACCAGCTCGCCATCGGAAGCGCGCATGCGCAGCAGCACTTCGAAAAACTGGCACCGCTCTGGATGGCTGGCCGCGATGCGGCGCACCAGTGCGCCCTCCTGTTCGGGCAGATCGCTGGTGTCGACCGCCTCCGCTGGCAGGATGGGCTGGAAGCAGAGCGTGAACAGATCACCGCGCAACGCCTCTTCCAAACGTGCTGACCAGTTCAGCTCGACGTCCATCGAAGCGCGCTGGTCGGAGTCGAAGTCGTACACGTGGGTCTGATTGCGGCCCTTGTTTTTGGCGATATGGCAGGCGATATCCGCGTTTGCCATCGCTTCGGACGGAGAAACGGTAAAGCGGTCAATGCGGGTCACGCCAATCGATGCCGTGATGCGATAGGTCTTGTCGCCATAAACAAACAGCTGGCCTGACAATGCGCGTCGAAACTCATCGGCAACGCGCTCCGGTTCGCTCGGCCCAACATTACGCAGGATGAGGGCGTATTCGTCGCCGCCCATGCGCGCAAGGGAATCACTGCCGCGCAGCCGCTGCTTGAGGCGATGGCTGCATTCGATCAACAGCTGGTCACCTGCCGCATGACCGGCGGTGTCATTGATGTACTTGAAGCGATCCACGTCGACGAACAACAGCAGGCTGTTCTGATCGGACCGGCGCAGTCTTTGCACTTCCTGGATCAGCTGCTGCTCAAAATGGGCGCGGTTGTGCAGCTTGGTAAGCGAATCATGGCTGGCCTGCCAGCGCAGCTCGTCTTCCAACAAACGGCGCTGCGAAACGTCGCGAAATGCCACTACCGAGCCTTCGCGATGGCCGTCGATATCCAGCGGATACACCGTGCATTCCACTGGCACGGGCTTTGCGAGATCGGACCAGAACACGGTCTGCCAACCGCTTACCTGGTTACCGTCGCGGTAACACTGGCTCAGAAAGCAGGCTTGGCGAGGAATTCGGGTGCCGTCTTCAAATGCGTAATGAACCGCCTCGGCGGCCAGTTTTCCGGTCAATGCAGCGTCGCTTGGGTAACCCAATATGTCCAACGCGGCAGGATTGATGAACTGGATCATGCCCTTGGAGTCGACGCCAAACACGCCGTCGCCGACTGAGTTCAAGATCCCGTGCAGGCGTCGGCGCTCGTTGTCGATCGCGTTGCGATCCAGAATGGTGCGCGCCAAAGAGCGCATGCGCGCCAAAAACAGCTCGCGCGCTTCGCTCTTGAACATGCATTCGGTGGCGCCGGCGCCGAGCGATTCGGTGATCACGCGATCGGAATAGGTGCCGGTGATGATTGCGGACAGCACGCCGGCGGTTTTCGGGTGTTCGCGCAACTTTCGTACCAGCGTCGAACCGTTCTCGCCTGGCATAAAGTAGTCAATGATGGCGATGTCAAAAGGCGCTTCCAGCGCCTTTTGCATGCCTTCGTCCACGTTACAGGCAATCTCAACCGCATAGCCTTCGGTGCTGAGCAAACGCTTGAACGCGACCCGCACCGTCGGCGAGTCATCAACGAAAAGGATGCGCAATTGCTCGCGCGCAGGCCCTGCTACTGCCGCGGCAAGGTTCTGCGCCGGATAGATCAGCTTGTGCAGCGCTTCGGGTACGTCGGAGTAATCCGACCACAGCAAGAGCGCACTGGCCGGCCGCTTCATCAGCCAATTGACGGCGCCCGAATCGGTCGAATCAGCCAGTACCAGCACCGGCAGTGATTGCCAGTCGCGCGCGCGCAAAATGGTGAAAACTTCTTCCGCACGATGATCTGAGTACTCCGGCCAACTGATCACGATGGCCTGAACTGCGGCGTGCTCCTGTGCACCCAGCTCCTGCGAACCCAGGCGCTGCAGGCCGTCGCTGTAGCTGCCGATCACGGTGACGTCAAAGCCTTTGGCCATCAGCATGGTCGACACTGCGCGTCGGCGCGTGGCGGAAGCTTCAATGAGCAACAGGCGGGCAGTCATGGTGTCAGCGCGAGAATGTTTGCCGGAAGGCTAGCACAAGCCAAGTCCGCGTACGACGGGACAGGATCCGCGGGGTGCGAGCGCTGCATTCGGCCTGTGTATCTTGAGCAACATTCGCCGAGCAGCATTCGCCGAGCAACATTCGGCAAGCAGCATTCGCTGAGCAACATTCGCCGAGCGACATTGGGCAAGCAGCAATTGCGCGCTATGGACGGCGCAGTTTGCTGCGGATTTGGCCGGCAAGTTCTGGTAACTGGTAGATCGGGCTGAAGCCGGTGTCGGCCAAACGTCCGCTCACGCTCAGGGCGTCCAGAAAGCGACGCATTTTTGCCCGCGCATACTCGGCTCCGATCAGCTGCAGAGTGGCCGCGCTTGCAGCCGCTTCGCTGATCATGTTGACGCTATCGGCGGTGACGTAGATGCGGTCGGCGCAGGCGAGCATGGACAGATAGGGATTGGCGCCGTTGCCGTCGTAGTAATACGCACCGTGCTGCTGGTGCCACTGCTGTAGCGCTGCTCGCACCGGGCTTGGCGTGCGGCGCGATACGCTGGTCAAAATGGCGCCCTGCGCGCTGGCGCTGCGGTAAGTTTGCAGCAGGCGCGCGAGGCTCCACGGCACGTGCCGGCTGGGCGCGCCAATCAGAAAAACCTGTAGCGGACGCGGGGTAGAAGGCCATGGCGCGATGCTCCGCGCGCGCGCCAGGCGTTCCGGGCTGAGGTCGTGAATGGCCAGCTGCACGAGCACGACGTTGGCGTGGCGCCGGCGGTCGTGCGCTGGCAAAACCACCACGTCATAGCGCCCCAGGTCACCGCCTGGATCGAGGATCTGGATCAAGCGCAGCGAAGGATTAAGGGCGCGATAGGCTTGCGCGGCAGCGGCGGCGCGACGTCCGCAGGACACCACGATGCTGCCTGGCGCAAGCTGGTGCTGGGAGGCAAGCGCGCGTGCATTCGGCCGAAGCCAGCGCGGTGACAAGGCCTGGTAGGGTTGTCGCAGCGCGAATGACCGAGCCTGCACAGCGCCCAATTCAAGCGCGTGCGCCAGCGCAATGGACTGCCGTTGGTGTCCGGTGATCCCATCATCCAGCCAGTAGACCCCAGGTGCGGTCATCAACATCTCATCTTGTCGGCGGAAATAAGTGCGCTCGATGGGCTTGCCAAACTGCATCGACCGTAAGCGGACAGAGTTGCCACTCTATGCACGCAAGGCGGCGAACACCATACTTCAAGCGCAGCACGATGCTTTCTACGCTAGCGCTGCCGGTCGGGCTCGAGTGCCGGTCGGGCTCGAATGCCGGTCTGGTTCGAATGCATGTCTGGTCCCAGGGTAAGTTTGTGCGTGTTGATCACGCGTCTTGAGTGTTACGTCGATGTCGGTCTCTGTGCGCCAAAATCTTCCAAGCAAGCCCTCCGATGTGACGGCGCTGCCCGTGCCGGGCGCTGCTCCGCGCGTCGAGCGTCCGCGCTTGAGCGCCGATGACTGGGAACGAGCGGCGCTGGAATTGATCGCACTTGAAGGGGTTGCCGCGATTGCGGTGGAGCCGCTGGCCAAGCGCCTCAACGTCACCAAGGGCAGCTTCTATTGGCATTTCACCTCGCGCGACGCGCTGCTTGAGTCTGCCATCAAGCGCTGGGAAGCGGATGACCGTGGCGACGTTCTGGAGCGTGTGGGCGCCGGCGTTGAGCCGCGCGAGCGGCTGAGCCGGCTGATCCGGCTGACCAGCCGCACGCTGCAGACGCATCAGATCATGGCCGCGCTCTTGAAGTCAGTCGACCATCCCGTGGTGGGTCCGGTCATGGAGCGCGTCACGGCGCAGCGCCTTCATTTTCTGGCCGAGATCTTCGAAGCAGCTGGACTGGAAAAAGCCGAGGCGCAGCATCGAGCGCGTCTGGCCTATACGGCCTATGTCGGCTTCATGCAGCTTGCGCTTGCCAAGCAGTTGCCGCGCATAAGTCGCGGTGAGTTCGACATGTATGTTGAGCACATCGTCAAACTTTTGGTGCCTGATGCTGCCGGCGCCAGCTCCTGAGCTGCATTTGGGCTGCATGGCGGGACGCATCGTTTGACGTTTGAGCATTCCGGTTTCCCAGCGCAGACTTGGGCGCCTGCCTATATTGCAATGGGCGCCAATCTTGCCGACCCGCTGGCACAGATGATTGCGGCGCGGCGCGCGCTGGCTGCGCTGGAAGGATGTCGCATGCGGGCAGCGTCTTCGCTCTATCGAACCCGGGCGGTTAGTGCTGAGCCGCAGCCCGACTATTTGAACGCCGTGCTGAGTATTGATTGTGCGCTCAGCGCAGAGGCCTTGTTGCATCAATTGCTCGCTCTGGAACAGCTGCACGGCCGCATGCGCACCGGTGCGCGCGATGCGGCGCGGACGCTGGATTTGGATCTGCTCTGTTTTGGCCAAATACAGTCTCAGGGTGGCGCGCTTGAGCTGCCGCATCCACGTATGCATCTGCGCGCGTTCGTGCTTGCGCCGCTGTGCGAACTTGCCCCGTCGCTTGCCTTGCTTGGGTACCCGGCAAGCCACTGGTTGGAGCTTTGCGACCGGAGCGGCGTGGTACGGTTATCGCCCGCAGATGCAAAGGGTTGGCCGGATGGACGGAGCTAACTATGTACGGAACTGAGAGGCGCATAAAGCAGACCGTGCCGCTGCTGAGGGCGCGCAAAGGTGGCACCAAGCTTGCCGCGCTCACCGCCTACGACCATGGTTTTGCGGCGTTGATGGACCAGGCTGGGATTGATGCGCTGCTGGTCGGCGATTCGCTTGGCATGGTGGTGCAGGGGCAGCGCAGCACGCTTGCGGTCAGCATCGAGGACATGGTCTATCACACGCGTGCGGTGACAAGCGGGGTTCAAAGCGCGCTGGTGATCACCGATTTGCCGTTTCTCAGCTACGCCGACGGGCCAACGGCGCTTGCCTCTGCGCGGCGAGTGGTGGCCGCGGGCGCGGAGATGGTCAAGCTGGAAGGCGCGGGGGTTACGTTGGACGTGATCAAGGCACTTAGCGATCGCGATGTGCCGGTTTGCGCGCATTTGGGTCTAACGCCACAGTCGGTGCACAAACTGGGTGGCTTCAAGGTTCAGGGGCGCAAGCAAGCAGCGGCCGAGCGCTTGCTTCAGGACGCGCGCGCGGTCGAGCAAGCGGGCGCCGAGCTGCTGGTTCTGGAGTGCGTGCCGAGCACGCTGGCCGCGCGCATTACGGCTGAGGTGAGTATCCCAACCATTGGCATTGGTGCCGGTGCGCAAACCGATGGTCAAATCCTGGTTCTGCACGACGTTCTGGGCGTGACTGCGGGGCGCCGGCCACGCTTTGTGCGTAATTTTCTTGAGGGCCAGATCAGCATTGAGGCGGCGGTGCAAGCCTATATCGCTGCGGTGCGCGACGGCAGCTTCCCCGGTAAGGAGCATGGCTATGAGATGGATCCAGCGTGAGCTTGGTTAGTATTGAAACAGCATCAGCGCTGCGCGCGCAGGTTGCTTCCTGGCGCAACTCAGGCCTGCGCGTGGCCTTGGTGCCGACCATGGGCAATCTCCACGCAGGTCATATGCAGCTGATCCAGAGCGCGCGTGCGCACGGCGACAAAGTGCTCTGCTCGATCTTTGTCAACCCGACCCAGTTTGGTCCGAACGAAGACTTTGCACGCTATCCCAGAACGCTGGAGTCCGATTGCGCCGCGCTCTGGGCGCACGGCTGCGATGCCGTGTTTGCGCCCAGCGCCAAGAGCATGTATCCCGAGGCTCCGAGGCTAAGCGCAAGAATCGTGCTTGATGACCTGCGCGAACAGCTTTGCGGCAGCTTTCGCCCGGGGCATTTCGACGCCGTAGCCACCGTGGTCGCCAAGCTATTTAATCTTTGTCTGCCCGATGTGGCTCTGTTTGGTGAGAAGGACTATCAGCAGCTCACGGTCATTCGCAGCATGGTCAAAGCGCTCGATTTTCCAGTGCAGGTGGTTGGCGTGCCTACGGTGCGCGAGCGCAATGGACTGGCCATGAGCTCGCGCAATCAGTATCTGAGCGCAGCCGAGCGCGAAAAGGCCGGGCAGATCTTTGCCGAGTTGAACCGCGTTGCCGCGGCGGTGAGCGCGGGTGCCGATCGTGCGCGCGTGCTCATGGATGCCCGCGACCGTCTGAGCGAGCATGGTTTCAGGCTCGACTACCTTGAGCTACGTGACGCCATCACGCTGCTGCCCTTGCCAGTGCAGCGTGGCGAAGTGGATGGCGAGGCGGGTGGCGAAGGCGTGGGTGACGGGGTTGGCGAGGCCGTCGCTTTGGTGGCGGTGCACTTGGGCCGGGCTCGGTTGATCGATAATCTGCGCTTTTCACTTCAGTGATGGGTTGGGCAATTGTTAAGCACGGCTGTTGCGTAGATGCCTACGGGTGCTGGTTTTTCACCACACGCTGTGGTACAAATGCGACGTGTGGTGTGGATACGACGTATCGCAACACATGAGCAGGGCGCGTATCTTTGCAATATCGTCAAATTGACTGACCCTCACAGCGATGTGAGGGTTTTTTTTGCCCCGAATTTTTGCATGCTTCGCATCCATCGACGCGCACGCTTAAGGACGCGTCCTATCGCCCCGACTTGTTGAAGAGGTTTCCATGCAACTCAATATGCTGAAAGCGAAGATTCATCGCGCCACAGTGACGCACGCCGAGCTGCACTACGAGGGTTCCTGCGCCATTGATGGCTTGCTCCTTGATGCCTCGAGCATTCGTGAATACGAGCAGATCCACATCTACAACGTGGCCAACGGGCAGCGCTTTTCCACTTACGCCATACGTGCGGAAGCGGGCAGCGGCATCATCTCGATCAACGGCGCGGCCGCACATCGGGCCTCGCCGGGCGATCTGATCATCATTTGCGCCTATGCAGTTCTTTCCGAAGCCGAGCTGGCTCAGTTCAAGCCGACCTTGGTCTATGTCGACAAGCACAACAAGATGACCCACACCAACCACGCGATTCCGGTCCAGAAAGCGGCATGAAACTGATTGCCGACCTCAGGGCGCACGCAAGCGATGCCCTGCCTGCGCTCACCGCGCTGGTGCAAGATCGTCAACGTAATGATGCGCTGTTGCATGATGCCGCGGGCCTGACTCTGGATCTGCGTAAGCAGTGCTTGGATCTGCCCATGCTGGCGCGCTTGGGCCGCTACGCGGATGAGCATGGATTGCGTGCGCGCTTGCAGGCCATGTTTCGGGGAGATTTGGTCAACAGCACCGAGCACCGTGCGGCGCTGCACAGCTGGTTGCGGCGTCCGCCCGCGATCGCAAACGACGTCTCGCGTGAAATGGCGCGTACCCAGCAAGCCATGTTTGCCCTTGCGGCGCGGATTCGAGCGGGTGACGCGGCAGAGCTAGGCTTGATCCAGCCCACCGACGTGATTCATTTGGGCATTGGCGGCTCGGATCTCGGCCCGCGCTTGTTGGCCGATGCCCTGCCGGCCGATGCTTCGCTGCGGGTGCATTTCGTGTCCAACGTGGATGCTCATGCGCTGCTGCGCCTGTTGCCGCAGCTTGATCCCAGGCACACGCTGGTGGTGGTGGTGTCAAAGAGCTTTGGCACCCAAGAGACGCTGCTCAATGCAACCACCGTGCGGCAGTGGCTTCAGGCCAGCGGCTGCAATCCGGCAGAGCATTTTCTGGCCGTGAGCAGTCGGCCGGATCTGGCCGCCAAGCTGGACATCCAGCCGCAGTTTGTGTTTCCCATGTCGGACACCGTGGGGGGTCGCTATTCGCTCTGGAGCGCAGCGTCGTTGAGCGTGGTGTTGCGCATCGGCCCTGCGCAGTTCAGCGCATTGCTGGCCGGCGCGGCGGCGATGGACACACACACCGAAGCGGCAGAACTAAGCGTCAATCTGCCGCATCTGGCCGCGATTACGGGCTTGGTAAACCGCAGCGTGCACGCTTGGGCAAGTTATGCCGTAGTCCCGTACGACGAGCGGCTGAAGCTGTTTCCGGCCTATCTGCAGCAGCTGGAGATGGAGTCTCTCGGAAAAAGCGTGCGCCATGATGGCCGCCCGGTTGAGTCGCCGACGGCACCGGTTTTGTTGCCGGGCTTGGGCACCGACGCGCAGCACGCGTTCTTTCAGGCCCTGCATCAGGGGACCGAGATCGTGCCGGTGGATTTCATCGGCGTGGCAAGCCCGGATCATGCCTACGTCGAGCATCACGAAGTTCTGTTGTCACACCTGCTCGCTCAGGGCGCAGCCTTGCTGACGGGTAAGAGCGAGCAACAGGCTTACGCCGAGCTGTCGCATTTGAGCGATGTTGCTTTGCGCACGTGTATGGCCAAGCACCGCACTTTCCCAGGCAACCGGCCGTCAAGCTTGCTCATGCTGCCGCGTCTTGACGCCTATAGCCTCGGCGCCCTGATTGCCATGTACGAACACAAGGTCTATTTCCAAAGCCTGTACTGGGATATCAACGCCTTCGATCAATGGGGGGTTGAGCTTGGTAAGCAGATCGCCGGGCAGTTGCTGCCGGCGTTACGTGGGGCCGCCATTCCCGATAGCGTTGATCCGATCACAGCGTCCTGGATCAAACGTCTGCAGACGCGGTAGCCGCCGATGACTGCGCTGGCCTTGCATGAGCTGCCATCGCCGTTCGCCCTTTGGCGCGGCGATAATCTGCATCGCGCAGTGCTGGCTTATGAGACCTGGGGCAAACTCAGCGCCGCACGTGACAACGCGGTGTTGATTGTGACCGGTATGTCGCCTGGGGCACACGCGGCTTCGAGCCCGGCCGATCCCGCGCGCGGCTGGTGGGAAGACATCGTAGGTGCCGGCAAAGCGATCGATACCAGACGTCATTTCGTCATTTGCGCTAACAACCTGGGCAGCTGCAAAGGCTCTACCGGCCCGGCATCGCAGGAACCGGATCAGCAGCGGCAGTACCGCATGCGCTTTCCCGAACTTGCTATCGAAGACGTAGCGAATGCCGCCGCCGATCTGGTGGCCGGTCTCGGAATCGCGCGCCTGCATGCGGTGATCGGTCCATCCATGGGTGGCATGACGGCACAGGCTTTAATCGCCCTGCATCCCAACATCAGCGCGCGCGTGGGACTGATTTCCAGCGGACCCGCCGCAACCCCGTTCGCCATTGGTTTGCGCAGCCTGCAGCGAGAAATCGTCATGCGCGATCCCGCATTCCGCAACGGTGAATATCACGAACCCGTTGAAGTGGCGCGCGGACTTGGACTGGCCAGAAAGCTCGGCGTGATTTCCTATCGCTCGGCGGCGGAATGGGAAACCCGCTTCGGGCGCGATCGGGTGTCCGAACATGCGCTTTGCGCGTTCGCGCCCGAGTTCGAAATTGAGCGCTATTTGCAAGGCCACGCGGAGCGCTGGGCCGGGAGCTTTGATCCGGTCTGCTATCTGTATCTGTCACGCGCCATGGACTGGTTTGACCTCGCGCATCACGGTGAGCCAGTCGGCATTTACCGACGCGCTGGGTTGACGCGCGCGCTTTCAATCGGCGTTGCCACCGACATACTCTTCCCGCTGGCACAGCAGCAGCTGCAGGCCGAGCATATGCGTAATGCCGGCATTGCAGTGCAGTTTGCCGCCCTGCCTTCGCTGCAAGGCCATGACGCCTTCCTGGTCGACATTGAGCGCTTTGCGCCGCCAATTGCCGCACTCTTGAACGACTGAGTGCAGGCCTCGTCAGCGCGGCTGGTCGAGGGTTCTGCGTGCGCCTGCGTGCACCTGCGCGATCGCATCGCAGGCAAAAAAGCTGCTGGGCAAGTTCATCCCGAGCTTGATAGTCTTTCGCATCTTCCGCTTGAGGGCTTCAACATGCTTGCAAGTAGCTTTGCAGATCACTCAAAACTGGTTGCACATTTAGATCAGGCGATCCGCGACAAGAGCGTTGAGGCGCTTACCGAAGCGCTGCGAAGCACGCTGTGCAGGATCATTCGCCAAGGCAGCATTCGCTGGCCCGAACAGATCATGCAACCGGCGCTTGACCACTATGCGCGGCGCGAGATCCATCAGAGCCCAGAATTGGGCTACAGCGTGATTGCAATGACCTGGGGTCCGGGGCAGGGCACTTTGCTGCATGACCACTGCGGAATGTGGTGCGTGGAAGGCGTGCTCTACGGCGATATCGAAATCGCGCAGTTTGAAAAGCTGGCCGACGAAGGCGTGCGCTGCCGCTTCGAGCCGCGCGGCACGATCAACGCCGGTAAGGGCTCAGCTGGCAGTCTGATTCCACCTCATGAGTACCACACGATTGCCAACCCCAGCACAGATGACGTTGCGGTCAGCCTGCATATCTACAGCGGCGCCATGTCGCAATGCGCGGTATTCCGTCCCGTGGGTGGTCAATGGTATGAGCGCGAGAACCGGAAGCTAAGCCTGGATCATTGATCCCAACTCAGTACGGCGTGCGTGCCTGGTTTCATGATGCCGGGTGTCATGGCACTCAAGCACTCCACGCATGCAGCCCGGTTCCTAGATAGCTATCGTGAAACACGTTCAGCTTCGCCGAAGTCGGAAGCTGTGGATTTAAGCGACTGCGCCTAGCGGCCCCGCGCGGAATGTCGGTTGGCGGCTGGGTGATTTCGACCGCCATTGTCGTGACGACCGAGTGTGTCATGTCGACCGCAGGGAGAAATCTCGGCCTGCGGCGGTTCGAGATCTCTGCCTGCGGTCGAGGTGACAAGTGTTGATGAACGATCCTGTCTCAAGTCGCCCGGCCTGAGGTCTGTGGCCTGAGATCTGCGGCATGAGATTTCTCCCTCGACTAGCTCAAAGCTCGGCCCAGCTTGAGCTGACTTTGGTCTCGTCAATCAAGGTGCGCATCTTGAGTCGGCCGTTGGCGATCCACTGCCAAACCCGCGCGCGGTACTGCCCGCAGTCGGAGATCTGGATCATTTCGTAGAGATACGTGCCTGGCTCGCCCTTGCGCACCCAATGCAGCACTACCGTCCGAGCATGCTCATCAAGATTCAGCTCACCAGCCCAGCCCTGGATCAATTCGTTGTCCCACCAGATGCGACCGTCGCGGTAGTTGGCCGGAAACTCACGCGACTCAGAACGCCCGTCAGCCCACACATAGTGGTTGGTCTGATGGTACTCATACGGCCCTTCGCTTGGAAAGCGGCAGATCAGCCGCGATTTGTGCTCGTCAATCTTGTTGCCGTCCGGATCGTAGGTGCGGTACACACCTTCCCAAACGCCCTCATGGCGGGCAAGGATGGGCATTGCGGCATGAATGGCGGACATGGCTTAAGCTCCTGAGCTGACTGTGCGGAAGCGCAATTGTAGGCCTTGCAGGCAGGCCGAATTGCACCGCCAGCGGCGGAGCGTTCACGGCCGGAAATTTTCAGCATTAGTTGCACTGGTGCGCTTGTAACGCAGCCACCCTTGGCTCCATTCTTGGGCCTACATTCTTGGGCCTACATTCTTG
>Ga0163144_10013357_pt1 | contig 17155 bp, 11 predicted proteins | sample OliLak19BULKMAT1_FD_123175 | JGI IMG/M metagenome (GOLD analysis project Ga0163144, IMG submission 123175) | Freshwater microbial mat bacterial communities from Lake Vanda, McMurdo Dry Valleys, Antarctica - Oligotrophic Lake LV.19.BULKMAT1 | ecosystem: Environmental > Aquatic > Freshwater >... | reverse complement strand
GCACACGACGGCCGGCTACCTGCTGGGTACGACGATGACGACGCGCTGGGTCTTCGACCTGAAAGAGGATGACACATACTGGTGTACCGCCGACATCGGCTGGGTGACCGGTCACAGTTACATCTGCTACGGACCGCTGTCGAACGGGGCGAGTGTGGTGATGTACGAGGGCGCTCCGAACTGGCCGGATGAAGGCCGTTTCTGGGAGATGATCGAAAAGTACAGAGTCAGCATTTTCTATACGGCTCCGACCGCCATTCGGGCATTCATCAAATGGGGCAATCACTGGCCGGAGAAGCACGACCTGTCAAGCCTGCGCCTGCTGGGGTCCGTCGGCGAGCCGATCAATCCCGAGGCGTGGATGTGGTATCACAAGATCATCGGTCAGGAGCGCTGTCCGATCGTGGATACCTGGTGGCAGACGGAAACCGGGGCCATCATGATCAGCCCGCTGCCGGGTATCACGGCGACGAAACCTGGCAGCTGCGCGAGGCCGCTGCCGGGTGTTGTACCGGACATCGTGTCACGCGAAGGCCAGAGCCTTGGCCCGAACGAGGGCGGACTGCTGGTCATGCGGCAACCCTGGCCGTCGATGCTGCGGACTCTGTACGGCGACCATGATCGCTTCAGGAAAACGTATTTCAGCGATGTCCCCGGCTGCTACTTTGCCGGCGACGGCGCGCGTCACGATGAAGACGGCTACATCTGGGTCATGGGACGAGTCGACGACGTGCTCAACGTGTCCGGCCATCGGCTGAGCACAATGGAAGTCGAAAGCGCGCTGGTGTCGCATCCGAAGGTCGCGGAAGCCGCGGTCGTTGGATTTCCGCATGAGATCAAAGGCGAGGGCATCTGCTGCTTTGTCTCACTGAAAAGCGGCGACGGTGATGATGCTCTCAAGAAAGAACTCATTGGCCACGTCCGCAATTCCATCGGCGCTCTGGCGACTCCGGATCAGATTCGCTTTGCTCCGTCACTGCCCAAGACCCGCAGCGGGAAAATCATGCGCCGACTTCTGCGTGATGTCGCCGCGGGCCGAGAGTCAACTCAGGATACGACGACGCTGGAAGATCTGAGCGTGCTGGCAAAACTGCGGGCGGATGAGGAGTAACAGCACCAGGTTTACTGTCCGTGCACGGCTTCGCTGCGAAGTGAGCCAGCTCGTTTCATCACGTCGTCTGACAGGTCAGTTCGCTTTGGCTGCAGCTGGAAGCTGAACTGGCGGTGATCGGATACATGCCGCCCGAGGAAGTTGTCGCTCACAAAGTCGAGAGGAAACTTCTGATACCACGGAGCGTTGATGCGGACCAACTCGGTGTGCGTTTCGTATCCGTCAAGCAGCAGTTGAACTTCACGAGTACCGTACCAGGTATAGTCGAAGGAAGCTGGCGTATAACCGATGTCCCGACCATCGACTTTGACGAGTGCGCCCTGCGGGTAGGAATTGACCGTGACCCGCCGATGCACGCATCCGGTCTGCAGCAGCAACATCGGAAAAATTACAATCAGGATGAGGAGCTGGCGCATCAAAGTCGGCTTCCTGCCCTTACGACTTCCATTGGACCCCGGAGTCCTCCCGAGTTCGCCGCGGGAGCATAATGGCAACCGGGTTTTTGGGCCAACCCCAAATGCACAGCTCCGGGAAACGAAGCTGATTCAGGGGGTTGGGAAGTTCGGCGAGATTCGGAATACCGGGACATTGAAAAGGGTAGATAATTGTCGTCGAGGCGGGCCACAAATGAGTCCCGCCGATGCCATCGGAAATGCTCTCCCGCCGCTCCAGTCCCGAGTCCTCGGGCGGCTCTGTCTCTGCGCAGCATCGTTCAGTCATGATGTTCGAGATCCCGCCAGATCGCGGATCCGGCCGACGGATGAAGATTCCCCGTGTCGGCGGGAACATTGTCGAATCGCATCACACCGAGCTGAACGGTGGCCAGTCCCTTTCGGACGGTTTGCCGGAACAGCAGCTGCGGGCCCCATGCATGTCCGGTGAGGTCTGCGTTTGCGGCGAGAATGGATGCATCAATGTTGGTTGTTTGATCAGTGGTTGCTTTGTTGGATGGATATTCGATCGCTGCGTTGAGTGAGTTCGGAAGACGGATCACTGCAATCCGACTGCGATTGTCCATGAGCCAGTCCCGCAGTTCCTCTTCTGTCGACACCTGGTGGATCCGAGGAATCCGTCCCGGAAAATTGAGTTCACCATGGTAGTTGCCGTACCAGGCGACGGGTTGCCCCTGTCGGCTCACGAATTCCGCCAATGGCCGCATGTTGAATTCATTCCAGAAGCCACCGGACAGCGACACGGACAACAACGTGAGGAACGCAACGGCGGCGGTGCCGATGGAAGCGACTGAAGACACAGGCCTTGTCGTCCGCAACAGACCGGGAATCAGTCCGCACAGGATCAGCAGAATCGACCAGCGCTGGTCGATGAGTCCGGCGAGATTGGCCGGTGTTCGTGATCCCAGCTGCGACACGATGAACGGCACGCTGCCGATGAGAACAGTACCGATGACGATCGGCAGCAGATCCCGCACAACCACATGTTCGACGGCCGATGCAGTCCTCGCCATGATCAGAATGCATGCCGGCAGCATTGGCAGAAGATAGTACGCCTGCTTCCCACTGACGGCGCTCAGGATGAGAAACGAGCTGCCGGCAGAGCCGATGAGAAACCGGAGACTGCTGTCCGTCTTCACGATTCGACAGCCTCGCCAGAACGCGCCAAAAAGAATCCACGGACACAGGCAGGCCGGGAGGATCGGCATATACCACCAGAATGGTTGCCGGTGCGCGAACGAACTGACGATGCGGCCGGCAGTCTGTCCGAACAAGAGCTCATTGGCGTATTCAGAACCTCCAGCCATCGCCGACGGAATCGCCCACGCCAGCCCAATCGCCGCACCGATCGCGATTGCCAGAAGACATCCGCCGTACCATCGCAGCAATGCCACACGAGCCGTCGCAGTCCACCACGGCGCGAAGAATGCCACTGGAAGAACATGAACCAGGATCACGGGTCCCTTCGAGAGCACTCCAAATCCGATTGCGAGACCAGTGACAATCCATCCGCTGAGCTGCCCGCCGTTGTGGACTCGCAGGATCCCCAACAGCCCGGTGAGCGTGAAGCAGGTCAGCAGCGTGTCGAACATCGTGGCCGAGGCAAAGCACATCCACAGCATCGACGAGACAAGCATCATCGGGGCACAAAACGCTGTGTCCCGGTCGCCAGGCCAGAGCCTTACTGCAAGCTGTCTCGTCAGCAGAACACAGGCCATGCCGGCAGCGGGCGAAACAAGTCTTGCCGCAGATTCACTGACGCCGGTCAATGCCCAGACCGTGTTGATCAGCCAGAACAACAGCGGCGGTTTGTGGCTGTAGGGATCACCGTTGAGATGGGAAACCAGAAAGTCGCCGCGTACGTGGGCCTCCCATGCGACCGCGAGGTAGCGGGTCTCATCCGGCGCAAGGAGCGGGCGACAGAAAACGGTTGCGGCGATCAGTGCGACGGCCAGAATCAGCGACCAAAGGATGCCGCGATACGGGAGCCACAGCGACGGCTTGTCGGATGGCTCAGGTAAGGATGAAGTGCGTTCCGGCATGGCTTTTCATGAGGACGAGTCTCCAGACCCGTCACTGCAGCGACAATCTGTTCAGGACGGGTCAGGAGACCCGTCCTGCGGAATACTCTCGTCGACTCATGCGGCGGCTGATTCACGCGGCGGAGCCGACAGTCTGATCGACGTCTTCTGCCCGTCACCGTCAGCCTCCTTCTGAAGTCGCGCGTTCCGGATCAGTTGCAGATTCCGGGCGTAGATCAACAAACCGACCGCCTGACCGACTCCGAATACGGGATCAGCACGGTGGACAGCGTAAGTCAGCAGAATCAGCGATCCGCCGATACTGAAGTACCAGAATGACTTCGGAATCACGCTGCGTTTCTGCCGCTCGCTGCTAAGCCACTGCACGAGGAAACGACTTGTGAAGAGGCCTTGCCCCATCAATCCGAATGCTATCCACAGCGCTTGCCTCGTCATGCTGCACGTCCATTCTTTCCAGATCGGGGATGTGGTTCCGGTGCTGAAGCCAGGCGACTCCTGCGAGATCAATCAGTCCGTTCAGCAGACGCCTGAGAGTGTCATAATGCGACCGTCCATGCAGACGCGGCCGATGATTCACCGGATAGGAAATAACCTTGCCGCCGGATCGGACAATCAGAGCCGGCAGGAACCGATGCATGTGATTGAAGTACGGCATGGCGAGAAATGCGCTGCGGTGGAAGACTTTGATGCCGCAGCCGCTGTCCGGTGTGTCATCGTGAAGAATCCTGCGACGGACTCCGTTCGCGAGCGCCGAACAGAACCGCCGCCATCCTGAGTCGCGCCGGCGATGACGAAATCCGGCGACCATGCGGCACTGTTCACCGAACCTCGATCGTTGCAGCACGTCCAGCATTCCGCGGATGTCGTGAGGATCGTTCTGTCCGTCACCATCCAGAGTCGCGATGACCGGCGCTTTCGCCGAAGCAACACCCGTCATCAGTGCGGTGCTCTGACCGCAATTGGTGCGATGCCGGACGACACGCAGTTCCGGCATCTCTGAACGCAGAGCCTTGAGGGCTTCCGGAGTCTCATCGGTACTGCCGTCGTCGACGACCACAATCTCGAAGTCATAGAACCCGCAAAGTGAAGCACGAACTTCGGCCAGCAGAGGTCGCAGGTTCTCCAATTCATTGTGCGCCGCGATGACAACAGATAAATGCATGGGCTCCTCCTTGAGCTTTGATTGGGGTCGCCGGGCACCTCAGCAGGATTCAGCAGCGACCAGCCGGAATTCTGGCGATTGATCGCGATTTTCGGAATAGGAATTGACGCGATGAGCCAAATCCGTGAAATGCACAAGTTTTTCAGCTCCTGAAGACCAACCTGCAGCTTGGCCCCTGTTGGGCCGAGCAACCTCGAAGGTGACCGCGGCGAAATCACATTCGCAACGTCTGCCACACGTGGAATGCAATGCTGCGTCTCAGTCGCTGGTTGTTGTCAGGCCATCGGAGTTCTAGACTCCGTGCGAAGTTTCCGGGTCTCAGTCGTGCGGAGTCTGTTGTTCGCCGAGAATCGGGAGGATCTCTCAGAAAGCGGCCCGATGCCTCGTGTGTGTGTAAAGGAACTGAAGGACGGCGATTCCGTCAACGAGATTTTTCTGCTGGCCGATAAGCAGCTCCGGGCCAATCGCAATGCCAACCTGTATCTGCTGGCGACTTTACGGGACCGCACAGGCGTGATCAGCGGGCTGATGTGGAACGTCGCCGAAGATTCCGCACTGGAGTTTTCCGCGGGAGATTACGTTCGAGTCCGCGGCAAAGTGCAGGTCTATCAGGGCGGCCTGCAGATGATCGTGACACATATCGATCCTGCTCCGGAGGCGTCTGCGAATCCCGAAGATTTTCATGTGCAGTCTCAGGCCAATGCCGCTCCGCAGCTGGCGCGGCTGAAGGAACTGCTGCTGTCTCTGCAGTCATTGCCGCTGAGAACTCTGGCAGAATGCTTTCTGGAGGACGACGCGCTGATTACTGGACTCTGTGCAGCTCCGGCAGGAGTGAAGGCCCATCATGCGTACATGGGCGGATTGATCGAGCATGTTGTCGGAATGTCCGAAGTCGCCGATCGGCTCTGCACGCTGTATCCCGTGCTCAATCGGGATCTGTTGCTGCTGGGCGTTCTCCTGCATGATCTCGGTAAGGTGCGTGAGCTGTCGTGGGATCCGACGCTGGCCTACACCGACGAAGGCCAGCTGCTCGGGCACATCAACATTGCCGTCGAGATGCTGAACGAGAAACTCAAAGCGGCAGAATCCCGGCTGGGGCAGTCTTTCAATGCCGAGACCGTACTGCGTCTGAAGCACATGATCCTGAGCCACCATGGCACGCTTGGCTTCGGCAGTCCGGTGCTGCCAATGACTCCCGAAGCCATTACGCTGCACTACATCGACAACCTCGACGCGCGGCTGAATGAATTCTCCCGGTCGATTGCCGATGACCTCAACGGTGATTCCTCCTGGACTCCGTTCAGTCCGCGACTGGAACGACGTTTGTTCAAGGGGCATGACCGAGCGAAGTAAAGCCATACTGAACACGCCACCTGACCTGCCCTGGGTGGTCCAATGGCCTTTGCGCGACTCTGCCATTCCTGACCAAAAGACCGGCCGGCTCCGTTTTGTTCGCGGATGGGCTGTGAACACATCGCAGAAAGGCCATCCGGAAATGTGCAGTCCGCTTCAGTTGAGTCGAAACCGAATACGATGTCGCTGGACGTTCAATCGACTCAGCGTCCTTGCTTCCCTGCTGCTCACTTCGAACATCGCCAGCGCACAGGCTGCCGACTGGAAGCTGGTCTGGAGTGATGAGTTCGACGGCAAGTCGCTCGACTTCAGCAAGTGGGAAATCGAAGTCAACGCATTCGGCGGCGGGAACAATGAACTGCAGATCTACACCGATCGCAAAGAGAACGTCCGCGTTGAAGACGGACACCTGATGATCGAAGCGCATCGGGACAATTACGATGTTGCCGGAACAGTCCGAGAGTATTCGTCCGGTCGCGTTCGCAGCAAGCGACGAGGTGACTGGACATACGGCAGGTTCGAAATCCGGGCAAAACTTCCGCCAGGGCAGGGCGTCTGGTCGGGAATCTGGATGATGCCATCCGACTCGAAGTACGGCACCTGGGCGTCGAGCGGTGAAATCGACATCATGGAGTTCAAAGGTCAGGAACCCAATGTCGTGTGGGGCACGCTGCATTACGGCAAACGGTGGCCGAACAATGAACACAAGGGCGATACGCTGAAGCTGGACCAGGGCAATTTCACGGATGACTTCCACACGTACGCGATCGAATGGGAAGAAGGCGTCATGCGCTGGTACGTCGACGGCCAGCTGTATCAGACTCAGAAAGAATGGAACTCCGACGGCGGCAAGTTCCCGGCTCCGTTTGATCAGCCGTTCCACCTGATCCTGAACCTCGCCATCGGCGGCGGCTTTGTCGGCAACCCCGATGCAACGACGGAATTCCCGCGGCAGCTGCTCGTGGACTTCGTGCGCGTGTCTGAACGTAACTGAGCAGCGACAGAGAATTCGTCCGGAGTGCCGGATCAGACAGACCCGCCGAGCGCCACCTCCATTTCACTTGCGACCACATGGATCATGCCGGTCGAATCCAGACACAGGAAGTCGTTCGCTCCCAGGCTGGAGAAACCCGTCAGATTGCTCGTCAGCGAGTTTGCTGCCACGTAACGCAGCAAAGCCTCCGTGCTGATAAAAGTCTCGATCTTCGAGTCAAACTCCGCGTCGTCTGCATCGCCAATCAGCTTCGCGAAGGCGATCATGCGGTTCTGTTGCTGCTTGTCCGGCACGCGAGTGGCTCGGAATAACGGCGCATAGGCCGTCCACTCGTCACCGATGTATTGAATACTGTTCAGTCCGTCGGTCTGCATAACGAGCGACGTGTCCGGAATCTGGTTTCGCTTCAGGAAGCCTGCATCCAGGGCTTCAATCGCCGTGTAGAGTCCCAGCGACCGAGGCTCCTGATCGCTGACTGCCACCTGAACCTCAGCATGGACGACACGAGGCACCGGAACATGCATCGCCGCAAATACGCGGGCTGCAATTCGCTCTCGCATCATCGTCGGATCAAACTGCATCGTATGCAGGCGGAACACCGTGGCACCCTGAATGGTTTGGCCATCCAGCAACTCAACAAACATCGGCCGTTTTGGACTCGCAGCCGACACAACTCAGGGAGTGCTGTATCGACTTCAAAACGGTGACGGAGAAGGGTTCTCTGCGAAGGCCGTCACGCTCATGCCTGCGACCGGTCGCAGCTTCGTGTCGCTGAAAACACAAGCGGATCGGGCACGTGGCGCGCCAGATGGTCCCAACCTACGGGGCTGTGGCGGGAGGTTTGACCGGCGGAACTACGGCAGCTTTCGATTCGGCGGACTGGCGGAGTTTTTCGAGTTCTTCGGCTTCCTTCAGGCGTTTCGCAGTCGCAAAAAACACGGTCAGTGATTCGCTCATGGCGGTGCACAGTTTTTCGATCTTCGCCCTGGCGCCGGGATTCTTCTGCTGGTCAGCTTTGAGGAGCGCGGGAGTGCGGACCGCATTGAGTTCGGCATCGAAATGCACTTTTCCGGGCACTTTGCCGAGTTGGGCGAAGGCCGCTTCAAGTGCGGCAACATCACCTGCGGCCGCAGCCTTTTTCGCAAGGCTCATGTGCACGGCTTTCAATGCCACGCTGTCGACCAGTTCATCGCGGAACAGGTACAGGCCCCCTTCGACGCCAAGTCGCAGAGTATCGTCCGGAAGCTTCATCGTGTCCTGGGGTATCAGGCCGGGCGCATAGGGAACTCGGGCCAGCAGCAGACTGCCGCTATAGACATACAGCCAGAATGTGGGATTCTCCGGATCGACGTCGATCTCCAGATCTCCATTCCGATCAGTCAGGATCCGGACGTTCGGTACATCGCTCTCGTCGGCATGGCGGAGCTTGGCGACTTTGTCGACTCGATAGCAAATCAACGGCCGATCGGGTCGTGACTGCAGCACCACACGCACGCGGCTTCTGGAAGCCGATGGACGCTGCCGAAGGCCGATCTGCTGCAAACTGCGACCGCGACCGCCGAAAGGGACCCGTCCGTGCGAAATCAGTACGCCTCGCACATGCCCGCTGTCGGTAACGGGATCGGCCGGAACGCTTGCCGATTTCTCCGGTTCGAAGTCAATGTCTTCCGGGGCGGTGACTTCAGTCGCCAGCGGGACATTGAATGCAGTGACCCGGACATAGCACAGATCCAGTTTCTGAAGCAGCTTGAGTTTGTCGGGATTGCGGCGGTCCATCTGTCGCACAAATGTTCTGAGCACGTCGCCTTCGGCAATCTGGGCGGCAGATGGATCGGGAGGTATCAGTGTGCCGGCCTGCAAATGAAATTCCAGTTCCGACTTGTCGATGGACGGCCCGGAAAGTAACAGCACCGGACGAAAGCAGTCGCGCGCCAGGCGGCAGGCCATATCGGGTACAGCCAGGACGTCGTAAGTCTGTTCTGACAGCACCGGGGACAGTTCCTGAACTCGCGAGTCATACTCACGGCAACTGATGTCAAAAGCACCGTTTGCGGATGCGACCGAAATGAGCATGACCTTGTCTGTCGATGCCGCGGGATAGCGCGCCATCACTTCCGCATCAGTCAACCGCCGGAGTCGCGCGTCGCTGGCTGGAATCAGCCAGTCGCTGGCCGACACCTGAGCATTCCACATCGAGCCGAACATGCGGCCCAGGCCCTTGCGGATATCTGTCGTACACGATTCCCGGAATTCAGGGTGCTGAGTTGCACCGCCATCAAATCCGATCGTGACACGCACTGAGTATGGTCTGTGTGCGAGCGGGATCTCAGGCACGGGGGGAGTTGTTTCGGTGGTTGCCGGAGCGACCCCCTCATCCGGCCTGCCGGCCACCTTCTCCCCCTGGAAAGGGGCGAAGGAACGGGATGCCGCCGTTTGACCCGGCAACGGGGCAACTCTGAACAGCACGTTCAGGACCAGCGCTGCAGACACAGCGAAAACGCGACGATGATTGACTCGAAACACGTTCATGGGCGGACGATCCAGCGTTCGACATTTTGGTAGACCGACACAGGGCTGTCCGGAGTCCCGAGCACGGACTTTCGCCAGACTGCGAAATCATCAACCTCCCACAATGGAATCACGAACGCCTGGGCGGCGATGCGACTGTGGATGAGATGCAGACGGTCCCTGGCATCGAGAAAGCTGCCGGCGTAATCCAGGCCGATCAATTCCTGACGCATCCAGTCGGGGAACAGTCCCAGGCGGTTCATGTCCAGCGACGTATCGTTTGACAATAATGGCCAGAGTTCCAGCAGCGGCTCCTCCATGCGAACTTGCCGATAGCACATGTCCCAGTCAGAGTCCGTCAGCGATTCGCCGGATTGATCGCCACGAATGAGGTCGATTTCAAAGCCGATTTTCTGCCAATAGATCATCATCCGTTCGGCCGCTGCCACCGCTGTCGGATCCGGCTCGACCACGAAACGCAGTCGCGGAAGCTTGATGTAGTCAACCTTAGTCTCTTTCATAAACTGTTCCGTCTCGATCACGGCACCTTTGTTCTTTTTTACGTCAGCTTTGGCTGCCTCGAGCAGCCGTTTGAGTTCTGCCAGCTGCAACTGACGCTCGGCGGCAAAACGCAGAGCGAACGCCAGTCGCAGGTTAAACTCAGGCGCCTGTTCTTTCGGATTCGTTGCGTAGCTCCCCAGATGCCAGGCCGCACTTGTCGGCCGACCATAGCGCATCGATTCATCACGCAGCACGACGGATCGGAGAATCCCTTCGCGGTTCACGGCGAACGACAGTGCTCTGCGCATCTGTGCGCTGGTGATTCGATCGGACATTGGATTGAATGCGATCACGTGTGTCATCGGAATCGCATACTGTTTTGTGTCGAAATCATCTGACGCTTTAAAAGCATCGACCTCCCATGGCAGCAGGTGCGGCAGGAAATCGATTTCGCCGCGAATGACGGCCTGCAGCAGCGTATCGCGATCTGCAAAGCGGCGTTCGCGAACTTCAGCCAGATGGTACTGACTCGGATCAAGGCCGTCGGGTTCTGGTTGTCGACGAACGTAACGTCGTCCGGACTGATCGGAACTCACCTGTGTGAATCGCGTGGAAAGCACGACAGGGTTCACCGTGTCTGGTGTCGCATGACCATTTTCAACCGGACTGTCGGCAGTCGACGAGACCTCGGAGGGTTCTCGTCCCTCGCCCGCCTCGGAAGAACTCGCCAGGGCAGCACGACGGGTCGCGGGAAAACGCAGCAGCGATTCGATACTGAGGGGAACTCGTGCGAACCGGATCCGAAGTTCACTGGGCGACCGTACGGAGATTTCCCGAACGAACGATGCCAGACGCGGGCTGAAAAGCGGCTCACCCGGATCAATCCTCTGGCCAAGGGCGTCAGCAATATCATTGGCGGTGAGCACGGGCTGAGACTGCCAGTAGGGACGGGTTTCGCGCAGGGAAAAGACGACTTCGCGCCCCAGATCCGTCGGATCCCAGATTTCAAAATAACTGGAACGGAAATACGTCAACTCATCGGCCGACGATGGTTCGAACAGCGGCACTTCGATGAGTTCACGCAGGCGATCGAGAGACTCCCGCGGTGACGGAAACACGAGTTTCTGACCGTCGTAATCTTCCACGGCAACGCGAAGCACCTGATGACGGGCCACGCACTGAGAAAACACGACCCGTGCGTTGCCGACGGCGGGCGCGATCGATTCCGATTTCCACGCCAGCTCTGCGGCTTCGGCAAATTGCTTCTGCTGACTTTTCTGATCGGCCTGTCGGATCACTTCGGCCGCCAGCCGCTGGAGTCGGTCGTTGGATCGACCGACAAGTTCGTGATCCGGAATTATGCTTTTGACCCGTGCGATGAGATACCTGACCTTGCGGAAGTCGTCTTTCGCCAGTGCCGCGTCAATCAGAGGACTTACGATCTGCTCGACCCGCGGACGCAATTCCGGATTATCAATATTTCGCCCGGCGACTTCTCCCAGCAGCGCGAGCGACCCATAGAGGTCGCCCGCCTGAGCTCGCTGCGTCGATTCGACCAACAGCAACTGCTCAAACCGCGGCACGGCGGATTTCCAGTTGGGCAGTTCATTTTCGACCCGCAGCAGGATCTCATACGCTTTACGGATGTCGCCTGTCTGCAGTCGTTCGTCAACCCGCTTCAGCATCAGGTCTTCAAACAGCAGGATATGATCAATCTGGTTGACCGGAAGTGCGTACTCATTGACAAAATTACCCGGCAGAGTGACCAGGACTCGCTGCAGTTCTTTCAGACGAATGATCCGTTTCTCACGCTCAACGGCGTTCGGCGGCTTCGAGTTATCGACCTGTTTGGACTCTTCTGCCAGCTTCACCAGCGTATCCGGGCGGGGAAAGACCGGGTTGACCACGATCACACGGCGGTCAGCTTCGGCCAGGTTGACCAGCACAATCCAGTCGAACTCCTTGTCTTCGTCATCAGCTTTCAGCAGTTCGTCTGCGGACGGCAGCTGCAGCTCGGAAAGCTTCGGAAGTTCGGCCTGCTGGATCTTTTCTTCGTCGCCAAAGGCGGTTGCGCAGTTCAGCAGTGAGGCGCTGAGAATCATGGCAAGAGCTGGAATTGCCAAGGCCAGGATGCTGATCCTGCAGGCCGTGGGGCAGGCTTTCAGCCTGCCATTCTCTGCGTTCGCGGAATGCAGCCTCCGTTGAGCCGGAGGACATGACAGGCTGAAAGCCTGTCCCACTTGAAGTGTCTGAAGTTCAGAGTGTCTTACATTCATTCCGGCAGCCTCGGGTCGACATTGTAGAGGCTGCCGTCCAGCCCGACGACGAGAATCTGACCGTGAATCAGTGCTGGTCCCTGCTGCAGATCCTGTCCCAGATTCCGGGTGACCTCCGTCGCAGTGCCGTTGGCATCGAGACGGATCAGCAGGCCATCACTGCGTCCTGCGAGAAAGCCGCCTTCAGGCAATGCCAGGGGAGCACCAGACAGCGTGAAACCCTGCAGGCTGATCGCGCCAGTCTGAGGCAGCGTGTTGTCGAGATGAAAGACTTTCACTTCCTGATGGGCGACCTCCACAAAGACATGTTCACCGGTCACTTTCGGAGACGCACTCGGGACGCCGCCGAGGCTGGCTTCGGCCAGGATCTCCAGAGTCGACGCCTGCATCAGCAGGAGCTTGCCTTCCGCCGTTGCGACCAGCAGGAACCCATTGGCTGCGGTCGGAGGAACTTCGACGATCTGCGGCATCTTTGTGACGCTCACTTCCGCCAGCTGCGGTTTGGGAGTCGCCCGGAACTCGACCCGGATGAACTCGTTCTCGCCGGAGATGGCCAGCACCTGAGTATTCGACAGGGCCGTCAGCGACTTCCATGGCTGCTGCTGATCCTGTGTTTTTGCTGACTGGAAATCTGCCGCCGTGGCGGCTCCTGCAACAGCGGAAATGTGAAGTCGCCCAGGCATGGCGAAGACCACACCACCGTCGATTGCCACCGGTGGAACCTGAGGGACATCCGGCAATGGCCACTTGCGTTCCAGCTGTCCGGTTGTCGTGAATGTCCACAGTGAAGGCTCGGGAGCTCCGCACCATGCTGCCGGACGTCCGTCCTTCAGCACCAGTCCTTCAACCGAAGATGTCAGCTTTTCCGGCAAACGAAACCGGCTGATGGATTCCAGTGTAAAGCCGCCCTGAGCGACATCAGCCAGAGGCACACGATAGGCCTCGCCGTAGTCCGCAATCGCCAGCAGCGACTGTCCGCCGGTGGCAGGTGCCACAGCCACAAGGCGAGAACCAAGGACTGTTCGCCAGGTGCCTTTCATCTGCTCCCGATCTGCGCGGGTAAAGAAGACGGACGACGACTGAGCAGTCCGGCTTGTCAGAAATACGGCCTCGTCGGCGAACTGAATGGGCTGCAGGTGAATGCCTTCAGCGGTGACACCGGAATCCAGCAGAATTGTATTTGTCCGGGTCTGGAACTTGCGGAGGTCGCGACCTCCCAGCCAGAGCTGTCCGCCAGGTCCGGCCAGCAGAAACATGCGCGTCTGAATGCCTTCTTCCAGCTGGTTCACTCCGACTCGGGACAGTGGCGGCTGGTTTGCTTCATCAGCCACGCGGAACGCCGTGATCCGCTGTGGTGTGGACGGTACGAATAATTCGTAACCACGCAGCAGGCAGGGATCGTGGATTTGTCCGTCGATAGAATCGGCAGCAACGACGCTCAGCTGTCCGGACTCGCTCATCTGCAGCGTCTGAACGCGGGCCGTGTCGGCGGCTGCATTGTCACACAACAGATAATAACGTCCGGCGGAAACTATCGGGACTTTGACGCTGCCGGCCCGGTGCGGGATCTGAGAGACAGCCAGGCAGCCGAACGGATTGATCGCAATTGTGTAGACCAGCAACTGATCGCCGGGGATCACCAGCCTCTGCGCATCACTGGAGACGGTCGGCGGGCCGATCACAGGTTGCGAGAATCTCAGCTTCGCGATAGCGCGTCCGCTGGCGACGGAAATCTGCCACAGTTCATTCGCCCGCGTGCTGATGTACAGTGTGTCGGTCATCATCAGCGGAGCGGCAGTCGGGCGACTTTCACAGCTCTGCCTCCATTGCAGGCTGCCGTCTTTCTGCGACAGCATCTGGAGTTCTTCAGTCAGTGTGCTGTAGACCAGCACGCCAGGTTCTGCTCCCTTGACGGGGATCGGCGCAAACGGGGAATCGACTCCGATCGGCTTCCGCCACAGTGGGTCGCCGGTATCCGCATCAACCGCAAAGCAGCTGTCAACGCCGACTGAAAAGACTGCTCGGCCCTGAGACACAACATCGGTGACGGCTCGTGTTCGCAGCGTCAGAGCCCGCGACGGAGTCTCGCGAACCGCCGGATCCGGTCCCAGCCCGTCTTTGCCAATGTCGGATCGGACAACGTATTCTTTTTCTTTGGCAAGGATGTCGTCAAGGAGCTTTAGCACGTCCTTGTCATTTTCGAGTACTTTGTATTTATCAATCAGCGCCGCGCGTGTCTGGATGGCTCCGATGATGTCACCGACTTCCATCTGCTGCTGAATCCTCTGCAGAGTGGAATCGAAATCGATCTTCTTCGCGACCGAAGCTTCACCAAGTCTTTGACGATCTTCCAGTTGTTTCTGCCGTTCTGGTTTGAGCCCGTCTTCGCCAGCGTACCGGATCAGGATCTGCAGTGCCTCTTTGCTGACGTCCAGAGCCTTTTGTTCCTGAGTGATCTCGGCCACGCGGGCACCAGCGAACGTCAGACGGTCGGCGTATCGTCGCAGGTCGTCTCTGATCTCACTGAAGCCAGGCAGATCCCGGCAAACGCTGTCCAGCTGTTTCAGCTCATCCAGCCCCTTTACCACGTCCGGCGTCTCGGTCATGATGTTCTTTTCAACCCGCGTCCGGTGCAGTCCAATCCTCGCGGCCGCGGTAGAGCCGGTTTTCGGATAAACCGCCAGAAAATTCAGGAATTGCGAATCGGCATCCAGGTATTTCTGCTGTTCCAGCGACAGCTGAGCCTCTTTGAGCAAACGCGCCTCGCGCGTCGACGAAATCATCAGCCAGAAAATCACCGACAGCAGGAGTGCGCCGATCGTGCTTCCCGCAAGGATCAGCACAATCGGAGACCGTCCAACGTTCTGCTCTCCCGGACGCTCCGGTCCGCCGGTCAAACGGTCTGACAACCGCTCCGTCCAGTTGCGCTTGAGCTGCCGACGGGCTTTCTCTGCCTGTGCTTCCCCGAGGGCCTCGGCATCCGCCGCTTCGCGATCTTTGTCGTATTCTTCCCGAGCCACTTTGGTTTCCGTTCAGGTTCTCACAGTAAGTTCTTAGAACGCCTGACAACACCGGGACGGGCTCCCGTCCTGGACCGGAGAACGCAGCCGGCTCTATTCGGCAAACGTGCCTGTCCCGGTCTTGTCTGTCCCGGTCTTGTCAGGGCCTCTTAGGCAATTCATGACATCACAGGTGCTCATAATTCCTGAATCTTGTTGCTGACTCGCAGAAAGCCAGCCTGAGTCGCCGCGTCGATCACCTGAATCCGCATTTCGTGAGTCGAATCAGGATCCAGGATGAGTTCCAGGTCATTCACATCATGGTTGGTGTTCTTCTGCGCCGTCAGCAGTTCCAGCACTTCCGTATACGTCTGCGCCTTTTTCCCTTCGACAAGCACGACATTGTCCTGATCGACTTCCACCTGAATGTTGGCCTGGTTCTCCATTTCCACCACGACATTCATGGCAACACCTTCTGTGTTCTTGGCAGGCGGCACATCGAACGCCTTCTGGAGACTGAACGAGGCCGTAATCATGAAGAAGATCAACAGCTGAAACGTCACGTCCACAGCCGGTGTCAGGTCGATGCTGGCAGTATCCGGCGTTCGAACCTTTTTCGGCGGTGCGTCATCATCGTGTTCCTCAGACTTCCGAACCGGTCGGCCCGCGGTTTTCCGCTGTCCTGCCGACTCAGCAGCCTGTGCCGGATCGACTTCGGCCCAGCGAGCCGTAAGAACTTCTGTCTTGCCGACAGGGGCATCCTGCGCCAGTTCGAGTCCGTCTTCGTCAAACGACAACGCATCCGAGGTCGTTCCCCGATTCTTATTGTGCTTTGCCCGTTCTTCCTCGGACCGCTTTTCAAGTTCCTCCAGTCGCGGCAGCTTGACCAGATCCAGTGAACGGCCTTGCTTCTGAGCCGTAATGAGCTTTTTCAGATCTTCCAGAATCTCGTCTGCCGACTGATACCGCAGAGCCCTGCGCTTGGCCATCATACGATGGACCACACGGCACAGGATGTCGGGCAGGGCAGGGTTCCTTTCCTTCAGTGGTGGCGGCGGATTTTTCAGGTGCTGCACCGCGATTGAAATGGGCGACGCTCCCCGGAATGGCGTCTCACCGCACAACAATTGATAGCAGGTGACGCCAAAGGAATAGATGTCTGATCGCGGGTCCAGTTCACGTCCGCTGACCTGCTCAGGACTCATATAGAGCGGCGTGCCCATCGTCACGCCTTCCTTCTCCGCGCCAGAGGCATCGCCCAGCTGGGCGAGTCCGAAGTCAGCGACTTTCACTTCGCCTTTCTTCGTGACCAGAATGTTCTCCGGCTTGATATCGCGATGGACAATTCCAGCCTGTCCTGACGCTTTGAGCGCCGCTGCGACCTGACGCATCACGTGCAGCGCGGACGGAATATCCGGCTTTCCGCGGTCCTTAATGATGCTGGCCAGGTCTTTGCCCTGAACATACTCCTGAGCAATATAGTGCAGATCACCTTCCTGGCCGATCGTATACACCTGCACGATGTTGGGATGATTGAGACCGGCCGCCATCATCGCTTCCTGCTTGAAGCGTGCCAGCATGTCACGGCCGGAGTGCATCATCAGAGCCGGCTTCATGACTTTGACCGCGACGTACCGCTGCAGACTCGTCTGTTCTGCGAGGAAGACATCAGCCATCCCGCCGCTGCCGAGATGGCGCAGCAGATGGAATTCGCCGAGATGTTTGTCAGTGAGATCGGGCATTAGTCATTCGTCATT
>Ga0163144_10013354_pt1 | contig 17157 bp, 19 predicted proteins | sample OliLak19BULKMAT1_FD_123175 | JGI IMG/M metagenome (GOLD analysis project Ga0163144, IMG submission 123175) | Freshwater microbial mat bacterial communities from Lake Vanda, McMurdo Dry Valleys, Antarctica - Oligotrophic Lake LV.19.BULKMAT1 | ecosystem: Environmental > Aquatic > Freshwater >... | reverse complement strand
CGTTCGGCTGAGCGCTCACGTCGAAGCCTAAATCCCTCTCCCTAGGGAGAGGGACTTTGAATTCCGGCTCCCTTCTCCCTAGGGAGAAGGGTTGGGGATGTAGCTTGCTTCCCGAAGGGTGGGCGGCTTGGAGATCTACAAAAGTGAGATGCACCCGATCGCTCCTTGGTTTGGCGATCGGCCATAAAGTTCTGGAGTTAAGAGCGATCGTCCGCTACATCGGTTTAAAGTGATACCAAGACTTCGAGCATTATTGAACATTCCTCAAACACTAACCAGAGCATTGTAGATTTGAAAGTTTCCCTAGTCGTCAGTGACCTGTCAGGAGGGGGGGCAATTCGAGCCTTCCTCCTCGCTCAGGTACTCAAGAAGTTAAATTGCGCGGTGGAAGTCGTCGGGCTGCAATTTGGCAAAGAACTCTATGCCCTGCCTCCAGCGAACATCCCTGTGCAGGCGATCCCCGGCAAGCAATATCCCCAGGGGTTCGGGGCAGCCCAACAGGTGCTAAAAAAAATTGATGGTGATGTCATCTATGCCGTCAAACCCAAGCCTACCAGCTTAGGTCTCGCTCTCCTGAGAAAGCTCCAAACGCGCCGCCCTGTGGTGTTGGATATGGATGACTGGGAAATGAGTTGGTGTGGCGGCGACGATTGGGCTTATCGTCCCTCACCTAAGCAGCTTTACCGCGACCTGTTCAAACCCCAGGGACAACTGCGCCGGCCCGATCATCCCCTCTACGTGAAGTGGACGGAGGGTTTGGTTTCCCGCGCCGATGCTGTGACGATCGATACCCAATTCCTGAAGCAACGATTTGGCGGCGTATATCTCCCCAATGGCAAGGATACTGACCTGTTTGATCCCGCTCTCTACGACCCCGATCGCAGCCGAGAGCAGTATGGCTTAGCAGATTACAAAGTGCTGATGTTTCCCGGTGCGCCCCGGCCCCACAAAGGCGTGGAAGATATTTTAGTTGCCTTAACGCACTTAAATCAGCCAGACTTGAGACTCGTCATCATCGGTGGGAGTCCTTATGATGATTATGACGATCGCTTGATGGAGCAATGGGGACAGTGGATGATTAAATTACCCCGGCAGCCTGTGGAAAAAATGCCAGAAATCGTCGCCGCTGCCCATGTGGTGGTTGTTCCCCAACGGGATACCCTCACGGCTCAGGCCCAGTTTCCCTTGAAGCTGACGGATGGCATGGCCATGGCGAAACCCGTCTTATCCACCCGTGTAGGAGATATTCCCGAAATTCTGGCAGATACAGGATATCTGGCTGATCCCGATGCCCCAGAGCAGTTGGCGGCACAAATTCAACTGATTTTTCAAAACTTTGATGAAGCGACGGAAAAAGGTAAAAAAGCCCGCGATCGATGCGTCCAGTATTACGGACTTAACACGATGATGGCTACGCTTTCAGATGTTCTCGCTAGCTTACATTAAACGTATCTTCCGATTGCAGAAAGACTAACAAAACACATTTACACAGGCAATTCCACCGAAACAGTCAAAATATATAAGAACCATCTTTTCCCCTATCCAACGGGTAGAGCACCAACATTTGAATCATTTCAAGACTATTCAAACTAATGTTCAAACCATTAAATTAATCCAGATTAATTAATCGAAATAAGGTTCTAATTCTGATTGGAAATACTGTATGTCCCCTAATCGCCTACTACTAAAATTTGCCCTCCGCTATCCCACATGGATTGTCGTGACGATCGTTTTGGGATTTTCAGGTGCCTTATTCAATGGGGTCAGTACCACGCTAATTGTGCCAGTCGTACTAGGTTTTTTGGGGCAGGAAGTTAGCTTGTCAGGTGCGCCGCCTGTATTGCGTAGAGTCATGTCTGTCTTCGACGGCATGACAGGAGATAACCGCTTTTACTTAATGATGGCGTGCATTTTAGCGGCGATTATTCTCAAAAACGTTGCTGCCTATGCGAATTCCTTGGCTTCCAGCCATCTCCTCCGAGAACTGACGAATGCTATTCGGAAAGATGGATTGAAATTGGTGTTGGAGGTGGATTTAGACTTTTATGTCAAGACCAAAGTTGGTGATTTAATTAATCGACTCAGCGGCGAAGTGGGACGAACTGCCTTTGCAATTCGGACAGCGATTAACATCTTGGCGACGGTGATTACACTCTTGGTTTTTGTGGGGCTATTGTTGGCGATTTCCTGGCAGTTAACTCTCATTTCCACGGTGTTACTCACCATCGTGACGATCGCCAACCAATACTATGTGAAACGGGCCCGTCAATTTGGGCAAAAACTATCCGAAAAATCCCGTTCCTATTCCGTTGCCCTCTTAGAAGTGTTGACAGGAATTCGCCTCGTCAAAGCCTCCGGCAAAGAGCATCGAGAATACGATCGTCTCAATACCTTAATTGATGAATCTGCCCAAGCTGACTATCAATCCCAAGCCAATTCCGCTATCACTGGCCCCGTCAATGAAGTGGCAGGGATGGTTGTGGTGCTGGCGATCGTGGTCTTAGGTCGTCAGTTTTTGGCGGGGCAACTTTCCCAAGGCTCAGCGATCGCCACTACCCTGCTCACCTACTTGGTGATTTTGTTTCGCTTACTGCCGTTTGTGGGGCAACTCAACAATGGACGTGCGGCCTTTGCCAACTCTGCTCCCAGCGTCGAAATTGTGGCAGACTTCCTCCGCCGCGACAACAAAGCTTTCATGAAAAATAGCGAATTACCTTACACCAAATTGCAATCAGGCATTGGCTTTGAGGGCATCGGCTTTTCCTACCCTGGTCACAAAGATGTGGTGCTTCAGGATATCAAGCTTTGGTTGCCCAAGGGGACGACCCTGGCCCTCGTTGGGGCATCGGGAGCGGGCAAATCTACCATGGCTGACCTGCTGCCCCGGTTTTACGACGTGACCCAGGGGCGCATCACGCTGGATGGGCAGGATTTGCGAGACTACAATCTGCAATCTCTCCGTGGCTCTATGGGGATCGTGAGTCAGGATACCTTTTTGTTCAACGACTCGGTGCGAAATAATATCGCTTATGCCCGTGACAACGCAACGGATGCAGAGGTGATGGAAGCGGCGAAACGGGCCAATGCCTACGAGTTCATTGTCAAGTTGCCCCAGGGCTTTGAGACGGAGATTGGCGATCGGGGCATCTTGCTCTCTGGAGGACAAAAGCAGCGCTTGGCGATCGCCCGCGCTCTTCTCCGCAACCCCGATATTTTGATTTTGGATGAAGCAACCAGCGCCCTGGATACCGTGTCGGAGCGCTTGGTGCAGCAGGCATTGGACGAACTGAGCCGCGATCGAACCACCTTAGTGATTGCCCATCGCCTGTCCACAGTTCAAAAAGCCCACCAAATCGCTGTTCTAAACAAAGGGTGTGTCGTCGAAGTTGGCACCCACGATGAACTCTTGCACCGCGAAAATGGCTACTACGCCCGGCTCTATGCCATGCAGTTCACCGACCAGCCCCAGAAACCAGAGGTGGAGGTCGTGAAATCAGAAGTCTTGACCCGCACATCCTATGAAACTCGCGCCAATTTGAGCGTCATGATTGGCTCCTTGCGGCTCTTGGTGGATGGCATTGTAGACAACGAGCAGGAGCAGGCAGAATTAACCGCAGAAGCTTACCAGTCCGCGCTCAATTTACTGGAAACGCTGGATTTCATGGAAGGGAGTTCAAAGCATCGTGTCTGAAGCCCTACCTCCCATATATTTTTATTTGCCAGAGTCCGATCGCCTGCGGGGTCACTTGCCCACCGACATTGAAACCTCCTGGCAGTGGCAGGTCACCGAGGGACGACCTAGATTTGGGGTTTCGGAAGATGAGTATGCTTGGAACCTACAAACCTACCTGCGCTTGAAGGACAGCGGGTTTCCCTGTGAAATGACCGCCACCTTCCCCACCGATGGCATTGTCCTGACTGGCCGCGAACATTTGCCCTTTGACCTGCGACCCAATCCGAAATTGCTGATTATTTGTCTTCAGGCAGATAAATCACCCCATCCCTATGCCCAACTGCATGTGGTGCAAAATCCCAGAGCGTTGTATACCGAATTGACATTGCATGGAGATTATCACTTTCCCCAGGTGAAGCGTGTTGCCTCTCAGCCCTTTGCCGATCGCTACTTCATGCGCCATTGGACCCAACCTGGATTGATCCCCCGGAGTCTCGATCGGGGGGACTGTTTTGAGAAAGCGGCCTACTTTGGCTATGGCGCATTTCTCACCCCCGAAATGATCAATGGCTCCTGGCAAGCCCAAGTTGAAGCGCTGGGACTCCAGTGGCAGTTCAAAAGCCGCACCCAAGCCTTGGATGGCTGGACAAATTACAGTGATGTGGATGTGGTGGTGGCTGTGCGGGGGTTCGATCGCCATGTTGACTATTCCTGGAAGCCAGCCACAAAGCTCTATAACGCCTGGTATGCCGGGATTCCAGCAATTTTGGGCTGTGAGTCAGCCTATCAAGCTGAGCGCCAAAGTGACCTTGATTACCTGGAAGTCACGTCCCTGGATGAGGTGGTCATCGCTCTGAAGCGCCTGCGGGATGACCCCGCACTCCGCCAAGCAATGCGAGAAAATGGTCTGCGCCGGGCAGAAGCTGTGAAGCCAGCGAAAACTGTGGAACAGTGGCAAACGTTTCTCAAAACTGTGGCTATACCAACCTACGATCGCTGGCGCACCGCATCAACTTGGGGCCGACAAGCATTTTTGCAGCGTCGTCACTTCGCTGTGCAAGCCAGTGCCATCAAGCGTTTTGTGAACTTCAAGATCGAAGGCATCCAGCGCCGCCTCAAAGGGTAGTTTAGCAATACTTCGGACAGTTAGTTTTTATGGAAGTGCTGGAAACCCTCTTGCACAGCCAGTATAGACCCTCACCCTAAATCCCTCTCCCAAGAGGGGAGAGGGACTTCAATCCGGCTCCCCTGCTCCCGTTCTGGGAGAAGGGGTTGGGAGATGAGGGCTAGCGATCGCAAAAATGTCCGAACTATTGAGTTTAGGAAACCCAACACTAACAACCCGTGCCTAATGTGACCAATAACAGTCATTTTCTCTTCTATGATGTAGGGTGACTAGGGTCTAACGTTTCATAACCCCAGCCGATTGACATGAAAATAGCTAAACGGGTTAGCCAGGTCACGCCTTCCCTTACCTTGGCGATCGACACTAAAGCGAAGGCCATGAAAGCCGAGGGCATCGACATCTGTAGTTTTAGTGCTGGAGAGCCTAACTTTGAGACTCCAGAGCATATTAGAACGGCAGCAAAACAAGCCCTGGATCAGGGAAAAACGCGGTATGGCCCAGCAGCAGGGGAGCCAAAGTTACGGGCGGCCATTGCCCACAAGCTTCAGCAAGAGAACCATCTCCCCTACAACGCCGAGAACATTGTTGTCACCAATGGGGGCAAGCATTCTCTGTTTAACTTGATGCTGGCGCTGATCGAGCCGGGGGACGAAGTGATTATCCCGGCTCCCTATTGGTTGAGCTATCCAGAAATGGTGAAACTGGCAGAAGGTACCCCCGTGATTGTGCCCACGGATGCGGCCAGCGGCTACAAGATTACGCCTGACCAACTGCGATCGGCCATCACCCCCAAAACCCGGCTGTTCGTCCTCAATTCCCCCAACAATCCCACAGGAATGGTATACACGCCAGACGAGATTCGCGCCATCGCCCAGGTGATTGTAGAACAGGATTTGCTCGTGGTCTCTGATGAGATTTACGAACAACACCTCTACGACGGGGTGGAACATTTAAGTATTGGGTCGATCGATGCGGATATTTTCTCACGCACGATCGTCAGCAGCGGCTTTGCCAAAACCTACGCCATGACCGGCTGGCGGGTTGGCTACTTGGCGGCTCCCCTCGCCTTGGTCAAGGCCGTGACCACCATTCAAGGTCACAGCACCTCCAACGTGTGTACCTTTGCCCAATACGGTGCGATCGCTGCCCTCGAATCATCTCAAGACTGCGTAGCCCAGATGCGACAAGCGTTTGCCGATCGCCGCCACGTCATGTTAGATGCCCTCAATACCATTCCTGGCTTGTCCTGCGCCAAACCCGATGGAGCCTTCTATCTGTTCCCCGATATCAGTAAAACGGGGCTAGGTTCCCTGGAGTTTTGCGATCGACTCCTGGAAAAGCAGAATGTGGCGGTGATCCCCGGCGTAGCCTTTGGTGCAGACGACCACATTCGCCTGTCCTATGCGACGGACATGACCACGATTCAAATCGGGATGGAGCGCCTGTCCCAATTCATGCACTCTCTGACCTAGCAATACTTCGGACAGTTTTTGTAGGGGTGCTGAAAACCCTGTTTCGCAGCCAGTATAGACCCTCACCCTAAATCCCTCTCCCACGAGGGGAGAGGGACTTCAATTCAGCTCCCCTTCTCCCGTTTTGGGAGAAGGGGTTGGGGGATGAGGGCTAGCGCTCGCCAAAATGTCCGAACTATTGACCTAGTTTTTAGCGCTTAATCAAAAACTCTTGTAATCCTTCAAGGGGTTCTGATTCAACCCTGACCTGCTGCACGATCGCCATGCGTGGGCCGTGGTGACACCAACGCACGATCGCCTCTACAGCCTGGGCTTTACCCTCGAACACCGCCTCCACCCTGCCATCGGGCAAATTACACACCCAGCCCCTTAGTCCCAAATCCGTCGCTGTTTCCCACGCCGATGCTCGGTACCCCACCCCCTGCACCCGCCCCGTTACCCACACATGGACTCGCACATCATCCTCGTCCATTGCCTGACTCTGATTCATCGTTTCACTGTGGCTATTTTCACCCTTCCTGGTATAGCAGACTGGCTCCAAATTGCCGCACTGCTGTTAGGATTTGGGTTCATTGCTTTGCCCCTAGGTTTTAGATCTGGATTCCTGCAACTTGATCCCCAGAACCTACAGGTCTCGGTCAAAGTTGTATTGATCACCCTATTTGCGCCTGCGATCGTTGAAGAGCTAGCGTTCCGCGTCCTACTGCTGCCTCACCCCACCGAACATCCTTCGTTACTGGAGCAATGGCTTTGGGGCAGTTTTGGTATTCTGCTCTTTGTGGCGTATCATCCGCTGAATGCCTGGATTTTCTATCCTGCTGGACGGAAAACTTTTGTCAACCCAATCTTCCTGGGTCTCGCAGCACTTTTGGGCATCATTTGCACCCTGTCCTACTGGCAAAGTGGCTCCCTTTGGACTCCAATGCTGATCCACTGGATCAGTGTTGCCGTGTGGTTACTGGTTCTGGGCGGCTATAGACAATTGCAGAATGACCATTCCTAACCCTTCCATGACCGACTTACCCCTTCTCACTACCGAAACTATCTGGGCAATCCTGAACGATACCTTGGACGATGCGATCGTGAACCAACTGGCTTGGCAGTCCCTAGGGTATCAGCACAATGCAGACACCCAAACCTGGGACAGCACAAACGTAGACCCCACTTGGCGCAACGACTATCCAGAGCCACCAGACTTCATCGCCAGTCGTCCCGCTGTGGTCAAGCTCACCCGTGCTATTCCCCCAGAAAACAAGCAGCTTTTGAAGGAAAAGTTGGGCTTTGAGGGGTACAAAATTGGCGAACTCAACCCCCGCCTCACCCGTCGAGCGACGATCGCCAACTGGCTGCTGGGCTACATCGCCGATCGTCCATAGAAAGCGAGCCAGTAAGGGCGAGTTTACAGATAGCTGTGGTAAGCCAATTCTATAGACCCGTCCTTACAAGTATTTCTAAGCGGGTGTAGCTAATTTTGTAGCGTCGTCCCAGCTTCCAGGTTTCCGACTTCTATTCAAAGACTTCAAGCTGATCGACCCGCAGCCAAATGTTAGGGGTAGGCACCTGACCAAACTTGACCAAAGCATAATCATCGCGCATATCGACAATCTCGCCCTTAGTTTCAAACAAGTAAGGTGGAAATCGTGTATCGCTGGCCTGCGCTTCCAGACTGTTCTCTAGCTTTTCTCGAACTGCCCGTACTAAGTCACCTTTTTTAACTGCCATAGTTCCTCTCACCTATTCAATCCGTGCGTCTACTTAATCTATCCACTCCGCATTTTAAGCTGCTGGAGGCCGATCGCTCTCTGGTTTCTATGGTTATCCGTAATGGCATTCATCACATTGGTGAGTTTGCTAGGAATTGATTGGCGGATAGCTGCAAGCTAGGAGATTGATTGAAGTTGGATTTTGACGAGTCTGCGGCTCCCAATTTTCCGACAGAATACAGCTTTTTATTAACGAAAGTGACTAAATAATTGGAATACTCGTAAGCCTTCAGCCAGGAAATCCTGTAGCTGTTCAGGATTGATACGCTGATCAAGATCGCGATAGTAAATTAATCTATTGCCCTTACCCTCGGTATAGTAAATTAATCTATTGCCCTTACCCTCGGTGTAGAGATGCAAATTTGCTTGGTAAAAATCCAATACCGAATAAGTGAATACTCCGCGAATGCCCTCCTCCTCAGATCCCCGCAATAGATAGTGGTCAGAAAAGCCAGGATGACTGTCAAAGTCAATATCTTGGTAGCCAAAGACAGAGCCAATTTTGTGATAAATATGCTCTGGACATAGGGAAAAATAGGGGAGGTTCAGGGTAGGGGATTGAAAGAATATGACTGTAAGCTCATAGGCTTTGGAATTTTTTCCCCCAACTATATAGCGGTAATCAAATAGAGTGACAGACACACTCTCTACCTCCCCTTGCATTACATTGGTGATCCGTCTACCTCTCCCCCGCGAGAACAACTGAAAATCAGACATGGCGTTCATCATCTGAGTCGCATCTGCTGGATAAAACTCCAGGTTCATCTGGGAAGCGATCGGTTTAAGCTGCTCAGTTCGTTCCTTATCAGCTTTCTGCTTGGCAAGATAAAACAGGATCACCATCCCGATGACTAACACCTGAATTCCTATAATCACCAATACAAAAATCGACATGGGCAATGACTTTTGCATAGATGTTCAAAAGATTGTGAATTTAATAACATGCAGCAGTGTCACTGTAGGGGTATTTTTTCTGGAAATCTCCTTATCAACAAGAATCCAGGAGAGCCACATCAATGAGTTTGGCAGAAATTGATTGAGGGATAGCTGCACACCAGGAGGTTGATTGAGGTTGGATTTTGACGAGTCTTCAACCTCGAATTTTTTTGATAGACTACTAGTCTCCCCCCTCACCGAGAATAACTGAATAACCGGAATACTCGTAAGCCTTCAGTCAGCAAATCCTGAAGCTGTTCAGGCTTAGTACGATTGCCAGAACGATCTTCACGGCCGTGGTAGTAAATAAACCGATCGCCCTTGCCCTCCGTGTAGCGATGCAAATTCATTTGGTAAAAATCCAATACCGAATCGGTGAAGACTTCACGAATACCTTCTTCCTCAGATCCCCGCAGCAAATAGTGTTCAGAAAAGCCAGGATGACTGTTAAAGTTAATATCTTGGTAGCCAGAGATTTTGTGCAAAATATGCTCTGGACATAGGGAGAAATAGGGGAGGTTCAGGGTAGGGGATTGAAAAAATATGATTGTAAGCTCATAGGTTCTGGAGCGTTTCCTCCTACCAGTCACATAGCGGTAATCAAATAGAGTGACAGATACACCCTCTACCTCCCCTTGCATCACATTGGTGATCCGTTTACCTCTCCCCCGCGAGAACCACTGAACGTCAGACATGGCGTTCATCATCTGAGTTGCATCTGTTGGATAAAACTCCAGGTTCATCAGGGAAGCGATCGATTTAAGCTGCTCAGTTCGTTCCTTGTCAGCTTTTTGCTTGGCTTTTTGGTTGGCAAGACCAAGCAGGGTCAAGATCCCGATAACTAACACATAAATTCCCATAATCACTAGGTTTCTCCCATGTGATGAGGTTCTGACAGGTGATGAGGTTCTGAGTCTGGTGATCCCGAAGACTAACATCTGACTTCCTACAATCAGGAACGTAAAAACTGATCCGGGCAATAACTTTTGCATAGATATTTCGTTCAGCTTCCTTGGAGCTAAGTTAAAGGTATTATCAGAGAGTTTAGGGGCAAAGCATACCTTTGGGAAGCAAGAGCTACGGTAGATAAGCCGTTGATTGACCAAAAAACAAGCTCATAACCTGATAAACCATCTCTGATAATTTGAACTGCACCCTGGAACTAACTTAAATCTGATGCCACAGGGAAAACTTGGCACTGGGGGCAAAAATGGGCCGATCGGCCCGCCAGCTTTAATCGTTGCAACAGAGTTCCGCAAACGCGACAGGGTTCGCCCTTGCGGTTGTATACCTGCGCCACTCCCCCATAGTTGCCATTGATGCCGCGCACACTCAAAAAAGTGCTGAAGGTTGTGCCTCCCACAGCAATACTCGATTCCAGAACCTGAAGCAGCGCCGATCGCAACCGCTCAATTTGTAGTCGGGTCAAGTCTGCACATAGGGTTTGGGGATGGATCTGACTCAGAAACAGCGCTTCGTCAGCGTAGATGTTGCCTACCCCCGCCACCAAGGCTTGGTCTAGCAATGCACTTTTAATTGGGCGGCGACGGTGCTGCACCTTATAAGCTAAATAATCATCGGAAAAATCAGTGGAAAAAGGCTCAGGGCCGAGGTTCTGCAAGCCAGTAATAATTGTTTCAAGAGTCCGATCGGGGGGCACCCACCACAGTTGACCAAACGTCCGCTGGTCTACGAATCGCAGTTCACGCTGAGAAGAATGATCAGCACTCTCAACATTGGCAAGAAGTGGACTAGCAAAGAATAACCTGACCCGTGTATGTTTTTGGAGCGGCGTATCCGGCGCACACCACAGAAGTTGCCCCGTCATCCGCAGATGCACTCCCAGCCATCCTCCTGCCTGTTGCCCTGCCCTTAGCTCTGCCAATAAATATTTGCCGCGCCGATGCCACTGGACGATCGCTTTTCCTTGTAATCCCGCCAAAAACTCCCCAATAAAAACAGGGTGGGCGATCGTGCGCGTTAGCAACACATCCCCACCCTGAATTTCTTGGTCGAGGGTCAGACGATTCAGATCCCTCCGTACAGTTTCAACTTCAGGCAGTTCCGGCACAAGTTACCCAAAGAAACACATTACTCAAAGAAATAGACTATCGAGCCTCAGTTCCTTGGTTAGGATCACCTGCCACGGTAGAGCTACCACCCGATGCCTCTGGTGTGGCTGTGGGTTTTGCGGCGGTTTTGGTGCCGCTACCCGTCTGCCGAGTCCGTTCATCCAAGGTGGTTTGCTTCCCACCTGAAGCCACGGGAGTCGATTTTTTATCCTTCGCAGTGGGGGGTGCTACCTCCACAACTTCAGCCATGCTGAAGTTGTTGGTGTTGACTCCGGCATAGTTCACTTTTTCAAAGCGAACGATCACAGGGTACTTGATCCCACTCTGGTCAACCGAGGCAACGGTACCTGTGTCCTGGAACCAGTAAGACTCTTTGCGTAAAATCCGAACTTTAGATCCGCGCTGAACCATATCAATATTCCTCTATCAATTTTTTAACTCACCCAGCGATCGGGGTCGCAAACTTGCAGTTGCTTTACAGCGTACTACTCTAAGCAGCCCTGAACGTGCTTGTCATCTTAATTTTTGTTACTGCTCAGCCGATCGATAGCCACGCATTTATTTATATTTCCTGGGATGAGCCTGGGATGAGTGGAATTTAATTCCATTGAGTCGGGATACATTTACCTCCAGGAACAAGTTGCCGGGGGTTTGCAAAAAATAAATGGCAAAACCAAAGTAATACGGTAATTGCTCAACCTCGGAAAAATGAGGGTTTCAGCTATTTTGCTACCGTATAGAATAACTTAAAAGACGAAAATTCGTGCTTCTTCTGGTCAAAAGTCATCAAAAGTAGTAGATAAAAGGTCTGCAACCCCTGATTCTTCTAGGTTGAGCAATTACGTAATACGTTACCAGTAGCGTGATGCATCACTTTGGGCAATATGGGTTGCAGCCCTTGCCTAACACATCCTATACCTAGCGGTCTGTCAATAATTAATTGGTAACTACTCAGGCTGCTAACTCAATGTCGAGCCGCCCTCATCCCTCAGCCCCTTCTCCGGGTGGGAGAAGGGGAGCCGGATTGAAGTCCCTCTCCCTAGGGAGAGGGATTTAGGCTTCGACATGAGCGCTCAGCCGAACGGTGAGGGTAGGCTGAGTAGTTACATTAATTGACGGGTAGCTAAAAGCCGGGAGGTTAGTTGGAGTTGAATTTTGAGGGTCTTCGACCCATTAAAATTTTCTTGAAAGAACACTAGCAAGTCATTGAACCAAGAACGCTTTAGCCAAGGACGGCTGTGAAGGGACGACCAGCGACAGGTTGCCCTTGCTTGCCGATCGACTTAATGACCTCAATCCCAAACTGCTCTAGCACCACAACTGGCTCTGAGCCTTGCAATTCAATCCGCTTGACCAACACTTGTCCATTGGAAAGGCGCTGTCCCACACGGACGTATCGGGATGAATCTTCGTTGGGGGCTTTCACAATAATTTGGGTCACATTCCCCACTTGAACCACTCCTGTAACTTCCACGGCTCTCGCCAGTTCTGGTTGTGGCAAGGGAGGCAAGGTCGTAAGGGTGGGTGGGGTTCCGGGTGGGGTTCCGGGTACATTTGGAGTCCTCCCTGGAGGTTGGCTGCCCCCAGGCAATTTTGGTAGCGTAGCACCAGGGACACGAGGAGGTGTAACTGGAGGAACTTGCCGCACCTGTCCAGGAGGTGGGGGAACCGTTACTAATGAGAGAGGGATGAGGGCAAAGGGATCGGAGCGACCCTGCTTAACTTGCCTCGCTCGCTCATCGCTGTTTGTAGAAGGAGTTAACCCTGCTGCTTTGGGAGCTGCGCCTGGCGTCGTGGGAGAGTCACCTGGTTTGGCAGGAGGCTTGACGACCACGGGGACTGGTGTCGCAGAAGGAGTGGCTGAGGGTGAGTTGGTCGCAGCAGTCGGATCTACACCCGATTCACTGACACAACCCACTACTGACAAGGACAGGAGTCCGATAAGAGTGATTGATGAGAGTTGCCGCATCGCCATTGTCTAAATTTCCACTAAGTCAAGTTGCTAGGAATCTAAATTTTCACTAAATCAAACTTTTAGATAACGTCTTAGATAACTTCTAAGTAACTCAATGTTCAAGTTTAATAACGCTTGAGTTTAATGACGCTTAAGTTCAAAACTTATGTTTGAAGGCGATCGAATTCAAGTAAAGTTCCTAAATCTACAGCCAATACATTATGCGTCAATGTTTTATTGAAACTATATTAAAGATAGTCCAACTTAGTTCAAATGTCTCTAGATTTAAGGTTGGGTTTAGCCCACTTATATGAAGAAATCTAAGTTCTTTAAACCCTCCAATCAAAATGTTGAGCCTGACCATCTTGGTTACTTGCCGCCAGTCAATTTATGGACAGGTCAACAACGGAGCGGAACCCATTTGGATACCTGTTTGGCTTTGGCAAACATCGCTTGGTATAGCTGAGTTGGGTAGCTTTTCCTGCTTTCCTACTAAGAAGTAGGTCGCCATTTCTCCCTTGCCTTTCACCTCGATCGTGCCGCGTTTTTCAAAGCGATAGAGGTGCTTGAGAAGCTGATAGGTAACCTCAGTGACCTGAATTTTTCCGGGGACTCCCTGAGATTCCATGCGACTGGCAATGTTGACGGTGTCTCCCCAGAGGTCATAGATAAATTTCTTGATGCCAATGATGCCAGCGACAACGGAACCTGTGTTGATCCCAATCCGCATGCTGAGACGGTTACCATCTGCGGCTTTGGACTTGCCGATCGCTGCTTGCATATCTAAGGACATGTCAGCAATGGCTTGAACGTGGTTGGGTTGCGGCAGGGACAATCCGCCGCCGACCATGTAGGCATCGCCAATGGTTTTAATTTTTTCCAACCCGTGTTCCTCTGCTAATTCATCAAAATTGGAGAAAATACGATTGAGTAAGTTGACGAGATCGATCGGGGAAGTGTGGCTGGAAAGTTGGGTGAAGTCCACGATGTCCGCAAACAGCACGGTCACTCCGCATTTTTGCGGGTATCTGCTGCTTCTAATTGAGCAAAACTAGTCACCAGAATTCTAGAGTCCGCAAGATACAATATGCCGATTAACCCAACTAACGTCGTGCTGATCAGGAGTAAGGTTTTGTGACGCAATTTCATGAATAACTTAGCTGGGCGATCGAGATAAAAAGCATTTTGGGATACGCAGTAGCCCTGTAGCCCTTGAAGGACTACATGAAATTAAAGTGCCAGGACAAAACCCCCGTAGTGTTGCACAAGAAGGTTTATCCATCCAACTGAGGTATTTTGTTTGGAGCGTGGATTCAATCAAGCCTCATTTTGTAGGAACACGCTCAGTGCGTCACCAGACAATGAGAAACCTGGTCTTATAGGTTATTAACGGTACTTAGGGTGGGTACCCATTGCTTTTACTTTAAAATTAGGTGTCTTTTGGTAGTGGCACCTTCATCACATTACTCAAACCCTAGGAGTTACGATTGCTGGTCAACACGGTCAGGGGTTCAGGCTGGGATCGTAGGAACACCAATCGCTCCAACTGCCGGGGTAAAGTTTTCCAGTAGTGATTCCGGCAAGCTCTAGGGACAGCAGGTTGACACAGGCTGTTACTCCAGACCCACAGTAGACCAGAATATCCTGAGTTGGCTCTAGGCTAGACCAGCGCTGACGTTGTTCTGAGGGCGATCGAACATATCCTTTACCATCGGTTACATCTTGCCAAGGATAATTGACAGCTCCCGGAATATGTCCGGCGATCGGGTCAATGGGTTCCCGCTCTCCTCGATACCGATCGCCCTCTCGCGAATCCACAAGTACCACTCCTGGGGCAGCTTTTCGCGCCTCAACTCCCTCGCGATCGACAACATAACTAGGCTGTACATGCGGCGTAAACTGACCTGCTTTTGCCACCGGTATTTCATTGGTGATGGGGTAGTTGGCTGCCTGCCATGCAGCAAACCCACCGTTAAGTACAGCGGTGCGATCGTGCCCCAGGTAGCGTAGCAGCCACCAGAGGCGGGCTGCGAAGGCCAAATTTGAGTCATCGTAAGCGACCACCAGGGTTGAATTTAGAGTTACGCCCATCTGCGCTAACTTGGTTGCCAACTCCATCGGATCAGGCAAGGGATGCCGTCCCCCATGTTTACCCACTGGGCCAGATAAATCTCGATTCAAATCTAAATGATAGGCTCCGGGGATGTGGCTAGTTTGATACTGCTGATGTCCCAACTCTGGTTGCATTAAAGAGAATCGACAATCTACGATCGCCACCTCTGGGTCAGAGAGATGCTCAAGCAACCAATCACTAGAAATGACCTGATCCATAATGGTTTATGACGTTCAGATTCTGGCTTCACGAGGGCAATGCTATCTGATTCTAAGAGATGCTAAGACGATCCTCTTTGCTCAAATCTGGATTTTGTTGAACTTATCCGTTTCCGAACCCTTGAATTACACAGAATAAGGCGTAACAGTAGTTACAAACCTCTAACAACGGCTCTGGTAGTGTTAGAAAAACCGATTAAGGAAAATCACCCTTGTGGGATCTGTTTGTATTCAAATTGTTGAAAGCAACCCGCACTTACGATCGCTGCTGGGTTGGCACCTACAACAAGCAGGGTATGGCGTACACCAATCTGCTGATGTTCATCAGGCCAAAGAAGTTTTTCACATTCGACAACCCAAGCTGGTCATTCTGGACGCAGAACTTCCCGGTGGCAGTGGGATAGAGTTTTGTCGCTGGGTGCAACGATACCAACCCATGATTTTAATGTTGTCTGCCCGTAATACGGAAACCGATGTGGTCGAAGGATTACGAGCAGGGGCAGATGACTACCTTAGCAAGCCCTTTGGAATGCAGGAGTTTTTAGCCAGAGTTGAGGCCTTGACCCGGCGAAATCGAGTGCCGATCGCCCCTGCCCATATCGACTATGGCATTTTGAAAATCGATTTAGTCCAGCGACGAGTCCGTTTCCAGGGGGACTTAATTGATTTAACTCCCCAGGAGTTTAGTTTGCTGTATGTGCTGGCCCAAGCCGCAGGACTGCCCCTGAGCCGTAGTGAGCTTCTGCAAAGAGCGTGGTCAGACGGGATCGACAACCCCCGCACCGTAGACACCCACATCCTTTCTCTACGCAAAAAGATTGAGACCGATCCCCGCCAGCCGAATCTCATTCAAACAGTGCGAAATGTGGGGTATCGGCTGAATTTAGAACTGCTCAATGCGAATCCTGTCTTGAGTTCAGAATCCCCTAGGGATGGAGGACCCGATCGCGCCAACCCCAAAAAACTCATCCCTTACTCCACTCCCCGCGTTGCTCCCTAGCGATCCTGGCAATCTCTAATCCAATTCCCCCAGAATTGGGAGCTAAAGAGTAGTTTGGGTGGCAGTTGGTATCTTTTACAAATCTTATTAGAGTAAATCCTATTAGAAAATGTTTGTAAATGAATGTAAATAGATTACTGGGTCAAGGATCTAGAGATTTATAGGTCAAATAAACTAAAAAGCTGGGATCACTGCTCCATAAAGATTTTGGCGCTCTTAATACTTGTTTACAAACACTCTCTTAGACAATAGTTCGGACATTTTTGCGATAGCTAGCCCTCATCCCCCAACCCCTTCTCCAAGAGCGAGAGAAGGGGAGCCGGATTGAAGTCCCTCTCCCCTTTTGGGAGCTTGTCATTACCAACATTTTTGAGAAATCGATTTCTCAAAAATGTGAATTCTAAACCTCTTAGAAGTCCCAAATTGTCGCCCGAACCGCCCCCCTAAATCCTCCAATTCTGGGGGACTTCGATCTCAGAATCCCCCAGAATTGGAGGATTTAGGGGGCAAGTGCAAGATCTAAAGCATTTGTCAGACACTCTCTAAGCTTTTTAATAGATGTTGGTAATGACAAGTCTTGGGAGAGGGATTTAGGCTTCGACGTGAGCGCTCAGCCGAACGGTGAGGGTCTATACTGGCTGTACAACAGGGTTTCCAGCACCTCCACAAAAACTGTCCGAAGTATTGATTAGAGTAGTTTGTTGGAATGCTGACATCCTCCCGACGCTGATTGCAAGCAATACAGTGCGGGGTTCCTCCTTCAACCAGCCGACTTGTCCAAACCAATGACTTGATTTAGATAGAGGTCGTTCTGTCCAGAGGCTTCAATT
>Ga0163144_10013353_pt1 | contig 17157 bp, 11 predicted proteins | sample OliLak19BULKMAT1_FD_123175 | JGI IMG/M metagenome (GOLD analysis project Ga0163144, IMG submission 123175) | Freshwater microbial mat bacterial communities from Lake Vanda, McMurdo Dry Valleys, Antarctica - Oligotrophic Lake LV.19.BULKMAT1 | ecosystem: Environmental > Aquatic > Freshwater >... | reverse complement strand
TCGTCGCGCAGCAGATGCGCCAGCATCCGTGCATCGGAGACGTCGTCCTCGACGACGAGCACTCGAAACGGCGGGGCTCGAAAGGGCGGGCGCGCAGCATCCATGGCCGAGCCGTTTGCACGTCGCGGGCCGGCGTCGCGACACCCGTCATGCGAGGTCGAAAACCAAGACCTCGGTGTTCGGCGCGAGACCGCTGAGTTCGAGTGCGCTCACGTCGCGGAGCGCCGCGCCATCGCCGACCTCGAGCGTCTCCGTCTCGCCCGCGGCCGTCTTCAACGCGACCCGGCCGCGCGTGACCTGCACCCAGCCGTGGCGCCCAGCCGCGAGCTCGTGCCGCACACCCTGCTCCGGCTCGAGCTGCGCGACGTAGAGCGCGAGGTCCTGATGCACTGTCACCGAGCCCTCACGCCCATCGCGCGAGCCAATCAGTCGCAGCGCGCCGCCACGCTCCTCCGCCGCGAACGTGCGCTGCTCGTACCCAGGCGCGAGCCCGGTCTCCTCCGGCACGATCCATATCTGCAGGAAGTGCACGCCGCCCGTGTCGGAGTCGTTTTTCTCGCTGTGCAGGACGCCGGTTCCAGCGCTCATCCGCTGCAGATCGCCCGGCCGAATCACCGAGCCGTTGCCCATGTTGTCGCGGTGCTGCAGCGCGCCGTCGAGCACCCACGAGAGGATCTCCATGTCGCGATGCCCGTGCGTCCCGAAGCCCGCGCCGCCCTGTACGCGATCCTCGTTGAGGACGCGCAGACTGCGAAAGCCCATGTGCTTCGCGTCGTGGTAGTCGGCGAACGAAAACGTGTGCTTCGTGTCGAGCCAACCGTGCTTGCCGCCGCCCCGCTCCCCCGAGCGCCTGACCGTGATCATGACCGCCTCCTTCGACCGGCCGCGCGGGAAGTCCGCGCCGCTCTGACGGCCATGAGACGTCGCGCACCGTTCGATGTTACACTATTCGACATCGACTGATTATCCAGCCGTCGCGCTACCGCGCTGCGTTGCCGCCCGGCTCCGCGTCGCCGCCCGGCTCCGCTACTCGACGGCGTCGCCGCCCGGCGCCGCGTCCTGCTGCTTCGCGTATTCGTGCAGGCGGTACTGGATGGTGCGCACGCTGAGGTCGAGCATCTCGGCGGCTTTGGTGGTCGAGCCGCCGCTCGCCTCGATGGTGCGCAAGATCGCCCACTTCTCGAGCTCGGCCATGGTCGCACCGGGGATACGCGGGCCATCCGACGGCGTGGTCTCGGCGCGCACCGGCAGGTCCCCCACGTCGACGACGTTGCCCTCGGCGAGGACCACCGCGCGCTCCACGGCGTTCTCCAGCTCGCGCACGTTTCCGGGCCAGCGATGGGCGAGGAGCAGCGCTGTGGCCGCGGGCGTGAAGCCGGTGATCTTGCTGCCGTTCTCGCGACAGAAATGCGTCAGAAAATGCTGCGCGAGCACCAGCGCGTCTTGGCCGCGTACGCGCAGCGGCGGCATCTCGATGTGCACGACGTTGAGCCGGTAGAACAGATCTTCGCGGAAGCGCTTCTCTTCGACCTCGAGCGCGAGGTCGCGGTTGGTCGCCGCGATGAGACGAACGTCGACGCGGATCGTCTCGTTGCCGCCGACGCGCTCGAACGCGCGCTCTTGCAAGACGCGCAGCAGCTTCACCTGGATCGCCGGCGGGATCTCGCCGATCTCATCGAGAAAGAGCGTGCCTCCATCCGCTTGCTCGAAGCGCCCGACGCGGCGGCGATCGGCGCCGGTAAACGACCCGCGCTCGTGCCCGAACAGCTCGCTCTCGAGCAGCGTCTCGGCGAGCGCCGCGCAGTGCAGCGTGATGAACGGCTTGTCCTTGCGCGGGCCCTTCTGATGGATCGCGCGCGCCAGTTCACCTTTGCCAGTGCCGCTCTCGCCAGTGATGAGCACGGTGGCGCGCGCCGGCGCGATCTGCCCCGCGATCTTGTAAACGCGCTGCATCGCGGGCGACGCGCCGATGAGCCCCTCGAGCCCGCTCTGATCGCGCTCACGCAGCGCGAGGCGCAGGCTGTCCGCCTCGTCACGCAGCTCGCGTCGCTCGAGCGCGCGCTCGAGCGCGACGAGCAGCTCGTCGAAGTCGATGGGCTTCACCAAATAGTGCTCGGCGCCAGCGCGCATCGCCGCGACCGCCGAGCCGACGTCGCCGAACGCGGTGACGACGATGATCGGCAGCGACGGATCTACGGCGCGCAGCTGCGCGAGCAGCTCCATCCCGCCGAGATTCGGCATCTTCAGATCGGTGACGACCACGTCTGGCGGATTTTCGGCGAAGACCGCGAGCGCGAGCGCGCCGTCCGCCGCCGTGTCGACCAGCCAGCCTTCTTGGCGCAGCAGCTTCTCGAGCCCTGAACGCGCGCTCGCCTCGTCGTCGACGACGAGCACGCGTCGCTTCTTCGCCACTGCGCTCACGCGGGCCTCCCGTCGTCGCTCTCGTTCATGCGTTTCAGCGTGACACGAAACACGGTGTGTCCTGGGCGACTCTCGACGTCGACGGTTCCGTCGTGGTCGGTGATCACGCGGTGGACGATCGCGAGACCGAGCCCGGTGCCGTGCGCCTTGGTCGAGTAGAACGCGTCGAAGATCGGCGCGTCGGGGCTCGGCAGGCCGGGCCCTTCGTCTTCGATCTCGATCACGGCGTGGCGCGGCTGGCGACGCGTGCGCAGCACGACGCGGCCACCACCGGTCGAGGCGACGGCGTCAATGGCGTTGCGCATCAAGTTGAGCAGCGCTTGCTCGAGCTTCTCCGAATCGACGAGCACGATCGGATCTTGCGTCGCGAGATCCGGCTCGACGCGCACCTGGCCAGCGGCCGCGTCGGCCTCGACCACCGACAACACCTTCTGACAGATCGCGTGCAGAGACGACGCGCGCAGCGATGGCGGATTCGGCCGCGCGAACACGAGAAAGTCTTTCACCAGGGCTGAGAGTCTGCGGATCTCGTCGCCGACAAGCTTCACCGCGTCCTGCGAGTCGGCGTCAGCCCCGGTGCGGCGCATCGCACGCTCGAGGAACGTCACGTGCAGCAGCGCGCCGTTGAGCGGATTGCGGATCTCGTGCGCGAGGCCCGCCGCGAGCGTACCGACGGCCGCGAGCTTCTCGCTGCGCAGCGTGCGCTCCGCGAGCGCGCGCTCGTCGGTCACGTCTTGTCCGATCGCGAACAACACCACGCCGGTGTCGTCGCTGCTCGGCGCGTACGTCACGCGCCATTGCACCAGGCGCTGACGGCGCGCGCGCGTCTGCACCAGCACTTCCCAATCTTCTGGCGCAGGCGTGCGCCCCGCGGCGACCTCGATCAGCCGCGCGCCTTCGTCAGCGCGCAGGTCTTGCGGCAGCATCACGTCGACGAACGGCGAGCCCAGCGCCTCGTCGCGCGAGATGCCGGTCAGCTGTTCGGACGCGCGATTGAACAGCGTGATGCGCGCCTCGCGATCGACGCCGATGACGAGCACGTGCGCGAGCTCCACCGCGTTGGCGTAGCGATGTTCGCTCTGCGCGAGCTGGGTGACGAGGCGCTCGCGCTCTTCACGTCCGGGGCGCTGCAGCCGCTCGACGAAGTCGTCGCGGTAGGTCTCGAGCATGATCGCGAGCTCGAGGTCGACTATGCGCGCGAGCGAGGCGCGAGCGGCCGAGCGTTCTGGCTGGGCGAGCTCTCCGGCGAGCGCGTCGAGCGAGCCGCGGATGAGCGACATCGCCGTGAACATGTAGCGCTGCGGCAAGCCGATGCGGACGTGCATGCGGCCGATCTTCGCGCGCTCCATGAAGTAGCTCTCGTCGTGAGGCCCGCCGAGGAGGCGCGCCATCCACGCGACCAACGTCCGCTGCAGCCGCGCGATCTGCGCCTCGTCCTGAAAGACGGCGTGGGCATCCTCGTGCTCGCGCACGCGCTCGTAGAACTCTGCGGCGATGCGCTCGAAATGTGGCGTGGCAGCCGGAGAGAAAACCGCGAGCGCTTCGCTGTCAGCGGGCCCGAACCGTACGTAGCGCTTCAATTCCTCGAACAGCGTCTCGCGCGTGCGCTCCATGAGCGCCGGACTATCTCACGCAGCGCAGTCCTCGAGTACGGTGCGCAGCTTCTCGCACGCCTTGGACTCGATCTGGCGCACGCGCTCGCGCGAAAGGCCGAGCGCCTGGCCGACGACGTTGAGGGTGTCGGCGTCGTCGCTGGTGATGCGCCGCCGAACGATCTCGCGCTCGCGCTCGGTGAGCGTTCCAACTGCGTGGTCGACTGCCCTCTCCACGTCGGCGCGAAGCTCGGCGTCGGCGACGAGCTGCTCCGGGGAGCAGCCGAAGTCGGCGAGCTCCACGCCGCCGTGTTCGACGTCGCCGACCACCACGTCGCGCTCGCGCAGCGCTGTGTCGACCATGCCGACGTCGTCGGCGGTAACCCCAAGCGAGGCAGCGACCTCCTCGCGCGTGGCGATACGCCCCAGCTGTTGCCCCAGCGCTCGCTCTGTTTCACGCAGCCGAGCGATGAGCTTGCGCGCAGCCCGCGTCGACGGCGTCGCCACGATACGCCGATTGGCGAGCGTCGAGCGGCGGATGTGCGCGCGGATCCACCAGGCGGCGTACGCCGAAAATCGCACGCCGCGCTCGGGGTCGAAGCGCTGCGCGGCCTCGGCGAGGCCGACCATGCCGTCGCCGACCAAATCCTCGTACGGGACCCCGTGTTTTACGTATCCGCGCGCGATCCGCAGGACCAGCCGGAGGTGCGCGACGAGGAGCTGATCGTGCGCCGATCGCGAGCCCGTGCGGGCCGCCACAGCGAGCCGATGCTCTGCATCGACGTCGAGGATGGGGGCGCTCTGCGCGCGAGCGCGGAGGGTACCGAGTGAGCCTAGCGTCGGTTCGAGTCGAACAATCGTTGCCACAGGCGACCTCCAGAATCGTCGTCTTTGCAGGGCCGGTGCCAACGCGCCGACGCCGCGAAAATGCGTTCCTTTTTCGCAGCACCCGTCTGAGACATCGACGCAAGGTTTGCGCGAGCCTCGAGGCGACGCGCGGGATTTGCGCGGAGCGAGCGACCCAGAGGCGCAATGTCGCGAATGGCGCGCCAGCTTCGGCGGTTGCATGCTGTGCGGGCGGGCCGGGCCCGTGAAGCGTAGGGAGGTCAGTCCCAATGCGGTGTGGGCTGCGACTCGGGCTGTGCACGACGGCGCGCTGCGTCGACGGTCGAGCCACGTCGGGCGGGAGAGAGAGGTTTGGAGTGACGCAGTTGCTCGGCGCGGCAGTGTTCGCTGCCATGCTCTGGGCTGCGCAGGACGCGGCCGCGCAGGATGCAGGCGCGGCCGATGATCGCCGCGAGTTCACGCGCGAGACGACGACGGTGGCGCGCGATCCGCGCACGGCGGCAAGCGTCGAGTCGGCGACCGCAACGACGCAAGAGCCGCCGCTCGACGCGGAGCCCGAGCACGGGCCGCCGCGTGCCGTGGAGCTGCTCCCGCGCGAACCGCTGGCCCGCGCTGCCGGCTGGTTCTTCGACCCAGAGCCGAGCCCGGGCACGCGCGAAGAGCGCGCCGAAGCGGAGCTCGACTCGTGGCTCGCGCGTGAGATCAACGGCGATCGGATGAGCGCGCTCGGCGCCGCGCCTTGGTACTCCGACGTCAGTCGCGCGATGCGACGCGCGTTCGATCCGGATATGGGTGAGCTCGAGCGGCAGCGACGCGCGCCGATGGGCGCGATCGCCCGCGCCATCGACGAACTGCGCCGCTACGGCCAGGCACCCAGCCAGCCGCAGGGTGGCCCGCGCGCGCAGATGCCGCCGGAGCAGAGCGCGCAGGCAGGCAGCGGCACCACCGATGGACGCGAGATGGCGCGCGCGTTCGACGATCTCGACTCGCGCAATTTCCTCAACGCGCCGGTCACCTGGTACGGCGTCGAGGTGCGTGTCACGCACAGCCCAGAGGGCGAGGTCGCGGCCGCGTGGGTGGTGCGCTCGTCGGGCTACTCGTCGCTCGATCGCGCGGCGCTCGACGCTGTTCGTGGCGGAGCGGCCGCGCTCGCACCGCCGCCACCCGAGGTGGTCGGCGCACGCGACGCGGTTCGCTCCGACTGGCTGTTCGAGGCGGGCGATGTCGCGACGCGGATCACCGACGCTGGCTGCATCGACGACCCTGTGCACGGCGGCGTGCAGTGCGCGGTGCTCGGCCGCGGCATCGTGCGCACGCGCATCCGCTTGTTGCGCGTCGTCGACGCGACGCACGAAACGCCGGAAGAGCGAACTAGTCGTGTTCGCGCACACCCCGGCACGCTGCGCGGCGACGACGACGCTGAGTGACGCGACGCGCGGTCAGCCGAGGACGCGCGCGATGACGACCTTCAGGTAGTCACCCTCCGGGAAGCCGATGAGGCGCGGATGATCCGCGGCGCCTCCTGCGCGATGCAGCACTTGCAGCGCCGCGCCCGGCCGCAGCCCGACGTCGCGCAGCGTCGCGTCGAAGTCATCGCGATCGACGTGACTCGAGCACGACGCCGCGACGTACAAGCCGCCGGGCGCTAGCACCTTGAGGCACGCGCGATGCAGCGTTCGATAGCTCTCGAGCGCCGCGGGAAGCGCGCGCTCGCTCGGCGCAAAGCTCGGCGGATCGCAGACGATGAGATCCCAGCGCTCGCCGCGCGCGCTCGCTTCGCCGAGGAACGTCGGCACATCGCTGACGACTCCTTGGTGCGGCGTCGTGAGCCCGTTCTCGCTCCACGTCAGAGCAGCGAGCTCGATCGCGCGCGGCGCGATGTCGACCGTGGTGACGGCCGATGCGCCGCCGAGTCCGGCTGCCACGGAGAAGCCGCCGGTGTAGCCGTAGAGGTTCAGCACGCGCAGGCCGCGCGAGAGCGCACGCACCTCCGCGCGCGACTCGCGGTGGTCGAGGAAGAGCCCAGTCTTCTGTCCGCTGACGAGATCGACGATCAGCGCCGTGCCGCGCTCACGCACCGTGAGCAGCGTCGGCGGCGGCGGGCCACGCGTGACCTCGACGGTGCGCGTGCCGCGCTTGCCGGTGCGCACGAGCACGGTGTGAACGCCGCGGTCTGCGAGCACCGGAGCGAGCGCGTCGAGGAATGTCTCGCGCCACACCTCGGCGCCGCCGCCGTCGAGCTGCACCGAGGCGTAGGCGCCGTAGAGATCGCAGACGAAGCCCGGCAGTCGATCACCCTCGCCGTGTACCAGCCGATATGCATCCGTATCGGCTGGTACGACGCGCGCGCGCAGCGCCGCAGCGTCGCGCACACGGGCCGCGAACAGCTTGGCGTCGACCGGCTCGTCGCGCGTGACGAACGCGCGCACGCCGATGGGTCCGTCATCCGCGATACCCCGCGCGACGAAGCGTCCATTGGGCTCGACGACGGTGAGCAACGCGCCGGTCTCCGCCTCGAACGGCTCGAGCGCGTCGCGATAGACCCATGGATGACCGAGCGTGAGCGCGCGTGCGAGCGGCTTGCGAAGCGTGGCGCGAGCGGAGTTCGACGAGGTCACGCGCGCGACGTTAGCAGCCCGACGATGAATCGGCGCGCATCGATCGCGGCGCATGCGCGCGCCATCGACGGATGCCGACACGCGGATGGCTGCTACGTTCGGTCGATGCTGCGCCGACTCAGTGTGCTCGTGGTCCTGCTCGCGGCGATCGCCAGTTCGATCGCGGCGAGCGCGCAGGATGCGCCGACGCCGACAGCGCCGACCGGCGACTCACGCATCACCGTCGAGATCCGCACGCATGGCACGCGCGGACAGGTGGTTTGCGCGTTGTTCGCGAACGCGAATGGCTTTCCCAGTGACGGCCCGCGCGCGATCGACTCCATGCGCGTTCGCCCGACGAGCCGGCGCGTGACGTGTTCGTTCGCAGGTCGCGCGCCCGGCACGTATGCGATCTCGGTATTTCACGACGAGAACTCCAATCGCGAGCTCGACACCGGAATGTTCGGCATTCCGAGCGAGGGCTGGGGCACCTCGCGCAACGCGCCGGGCGCCATGGGGCCGCCGAGCTGGGAAGACGCGCGCTTCGTCTATCGCGGCGGCGCGATCCGCCTGCGCGATTTGATCGTGCTCAACTACTGAGCTCCGCAGCGCGCCAAGACTGAGGTGCCGCTATCGAGCCGTGGCTACGGCGTCAGCGCAGGGACGGCGGGCTCCGGCACCGGCAGCAGCGTCGCGTCGATGTTGCGCTCGTTGTCGCGGAAGACGACGTCGCGGGTCAGCCGCGTGACGTCGTAGCCATCGACGAGCACGCTCGCGCCGACTGGATTGCGCGCGACCTCGCCGTCCGCGAGATCGAGCGCGCCGCTCGCGGCGACTTGCACGCCGCAGAGCGCGCCATCACCGACGAAGAAGCGCGTCAGCGTGACGCCCGCGCCCCGCGACAAGACACCGACACCCGCGCCCACGGTCGCGCACGCGCCGTCCGCGCAAGCCATCGCGCGGGTGCGTGAGATGCTGACGTCGCTCAGTCGCAACGTCGCGCCGTCGAACGCAGAGAGCGCGACGCCGCGCGTATCGGCGATCTCGATACGCGCGCCGTCGAGCACTGCGCCGCTCGCGAGCTCCACGCCGAAGCCGAAGCGACCGTCGCCGCTCTGCGAGTCGACGTCGCGTACGGAGAGGTCTTCGAGCGTCGAGGTCGTCGCCTCGCCGGCGTACACGCCGACGAGACGAAGTCGCGCGAGCGATGTGCGCACCAGTCGAAGTGCGGCGCCGCGATCGGCGACGACGCCCGAGCCGTTGGTGCCGTCGGCTTGCGCGCTCACGTCGTCAATGGTGACGTCTTCGCCGTCGAGCGCGGCGCCGAGCCCATCGACGAGTACGCCCGCCGCGAGTACGCGCGTGATGAGCACGCGCCGCAGCGTCACGGCGCCGCCCTCCGTCGCGACGATCCCCGCGCCCATTGCGCCGTCGCTCGCGCGGCCTCGCGTGTCGCGCAGCACCGCGTCTTCGAGCGTAACGCGCGTATCAGGGGCATAGCTCGCGACCTCGGCGCCTCGATTGCGCTCGAGCAGCGCGCGCTGCACGCGAACCGACGCTCCGCCGCCGACGAACAGGGCCTGTCCGGCGAGCCCATCGCTCGCCTGCGCTTCGGTGTCGCGGATGACGAGATCGGTCGCGGTGACGCTGGTCAGCGCTTCGCCCGCGTTGAGACCCGCGAAACGATTGTGCTCGAGGACGACATGCGCGAGCTCGACCGCGGCGCCGCCGTACACGACGACACCGACGCCGAGCGTCGCGTCGCTCGCCACGCCGAGCGTGTCGCTGACGACGGCATCTTCGAGGCGCGCGGTGGTGCCCGCACCGCCGAACGACACGCCGAACTCGCGTGCTCGCTCCACGACCAGCCGCGTGGCGTCGACACGCGCGCCGCCCTCCGCGTGAAGTCCACGCCCGAAGACGCCGCCAGCGCCCGGTCCAACGTCGCGTATGAGCACATTGCGCAATGTTGCAGCGCCGAGCACGAGGATCCCGCCGAGGTCGACATCACGCACCACGACGCCCTCGAGCGCGGCCGATGCGCCGGCCGAGACCCAGATGCCGAGCCCGCGCCCATGCACTCCCAGATCGCGCACGAGCACATCAGTCGCGTCGATATCGAGGCGCCCGCGAGCGCTCGGTGCGATCGGCCCGCGGAGGACCGAGCGCGCAGCGCACGCGCCGATGAGCGTCACTGCGCGGCGCACGATCACGATCTCGTCGTAGTCGCCCTCGCCGATCGCGATGACGTCGCCGGCGGTGGCGCCGCTCAGCGCGGCGCCGATGGTCGCGAATGGAGTCGCGCGCGTTCCATCGCCGCCAGCAGCCGCGCTGGCGCGCACGAAGCGCGTCGTCGCGCCAAGCGCAGGCGTCGGCAACGCCGCGGGCCATCCGTCAGCGGGACACGCGCTCGACACCGCGCGGCAGCCCGCCTCGCCAGGGAAGTGCGCCTCGTCGCCGCTGCATGCCGCACGTCCGGTCTCGGGCCACGGCTCACACACGGTGGGATCGTCACCGCTGCGTGCCTCGCGCCAGCCAGTCGGGCACGGGGTGAGCGCTGGCGCGGCGGGCGGCGTCGGCGCCGCGAAACGCAAGCCGCTGTCCCCTGCGCCGGCGTCGACGTCGACGTCGAACGCGTCGTCGCCGCACGCAGTGAGCAGCAGCGTGAACGCCATCGCGAGCGAGGACGTCGACCACGGAGCGCTGCGAGACGCGGACACGACTCGAGGATACGCGCTCGCGATGGCGATGCTCAGCGCGCTGCTGCCGCGGGGCGCGGCACTTCCAGCGTGACGTCTTGGATCGCCTCGTTCATCCGCACCTGAAGCTCGCTGACGCTGGTCTGCGCATCGACGATGGTGCGGGTGAGCGCGGCGATGTTCTGATCGAGATCGGCGAGCCGACGCACGAGGCGCTGGCGCAGATCCGCGGCGCTCGCGACGCGCTGAATCGCCTCGAGGTTGTCGCGCGTCTCCTGCGACGCGTTCTGCAGCTCGTCGCGCTGCGTGGAGGCGGCCTGCGCGCGGTGCTGCGCGTCGATCAGCTGCGTGCGGATCGCGATCGCGCGGGTGAGGGCCGGGCCCTGCGCAGCATCGACAGCCGGCCCGCTGAGGTAGAGCGCCACCGCCTCCGCGGCGAAGTCGCTGACAAATTCGACGGTGCGCTGCACTGGCGTGCGATCGATGACGCGCACCTCCGCGTCGCCGTGCGCCGGAACCTGCAGCGGTACCAGCGCCGTCGCGTCCGTCGTCTCCACGTTCTCGCCCGGCGTACGCAGCTCGGCGCCGACGATGCGCGCATGACGCACGAACACTTTGACCGCCGCGGTCCCGCCGTTGCGCGCGCGGTAGACAGTCGTGCGCTGGCTGAAGCGCTCGATCGTGACGTTGCCGTGCGAGATGCGCACGAGCCGTCCCTCGGCCTCGCCGTTCTCCACGCTCGACTCGACCGCGACCGTACGGTCGACTGCGAACGGCACGAACGAGGTCGCGTCGCGCGGCAGATTGTCGAGCACGCCTTGACCGAGGAAGGAGCCGCGGCCGAGCACTGAGATCGGCCCGCGCTCGAGCATCGCGCCAGTGCCGTTCACGATGCGCACGACGCGAAACGGATGTGTCATCGACTGCGGCACGCCACTATCCGGCGCGAACAAATCCACCTCTTCGCCAGCGACCAGCGTCGAGAGGATCGCCACCATCGTCGAGCCGCCGTCCGGGATGGTGACCTCGTGGTCGAGGTCGTAGCTGGTCACGCCCTCGCCGAGCTCGCCGATGGCCGCCATCGTGCGCACGCTCTGCTGCAGCGCGCCCGAGGTGATCGCCGGAGGTGGCCGCGGCATTGGGCGAGCCGACCGCACCGCGCGCTGCTGCACCGACGCCGCCGGCGCGACACCTGCACCTGACGCGCGACGCGCACCACCGCCGCCTCCCCCACGTGCGGCGGGCGCATTGCTCTCCTCGAGCTCCGCGTAGACGCCATCGGCGAGGTCGCCGTCACTGCCGGCTTCACCGCCGTAGCCAGGCGCCGCTGCCAGCGCGCCTTGCGCGTACGTGGTCTGCGAATCGGGCACGGCGGCGATGGTCTCGCCGGTGTCGGTGACGCGCGGACGAACTGGCGTCACGGCCGTACCGAGGTCCGACTGAAACGCGATCGGCGACCCGGTCGTCAGCGAGAGGCGCACGTTGCGCCAGTCTTCGCCGGAGGTGTTCTGCACGACCGCCCACGCCTGCAGCAGCACCTTGCCGTGATCGTCGAGGACGACGCGATACGACGGCCGCCAGATCGGCGCGGCGACCACATACGCCACGGTGAGATCGTGATGGGCATCGGCGTCGAACAGGAGCCGCACATCCATGCGCGCCTCGGCGGCCTCTTCCTCCGCGGACTCCGCGGGCGGCGTCGGCGGCGGCACCGGATACGGATACGGATACGGATAGGGCGGCTGCGCGGGCGGCGCGGCGGGAGTCGCCGGCGGCTCGGGCACCTCGAACGACACGCTGCGAACGCCGCCGGGCGTCCGCTCGATCGCGGTGAGCGACGAGAGGAAGTCGCCAACATCGCTCTGCCGCACGCCGAATTCGAGTTCTTGACCGTCGAACGCGCCGCTGCGCTCGAAGTAGCCGACGCCGTTGCGGTAGAGCACGACGCGACGTACTGGGAGATCGCTCGAGCTACGAACGGCCGGCCCACCACCGCACGCGCTCAGGAGAAAGAGACCGCCGAGAACGAGCATTGGAGTGCGCATGGGCGGCATGAGACGCACGACTCGGGCCGACGGGCTAATAATTTTCTTGGCGAGGCTCGGCCAAGCCGCTCAGCGCACGAAGCGCTCGTACCCGGTAGCGCCGGCCGCGACCTCGTCCGGCAGATAGCGCATCGGATACGTCTCGTTGGCGAGCCACTTGCGCGCTTGATCGTCGAAGTGCGGGTCCGCGGGGAAGCCCGACTGACCACCAGGCAATACGTTGCGGCCGCGCACGCCATCGGGCCCGAGCGCGATCACCATGCGGAACACTGGCCCCGAGCCGTGCGTCCAGTCATCGAGATCGAGGCCGGGATTCGCCGCGTCGACGTCGAGATGGTCGCCCGGTCGCGGGAAGTGCGTGAGCCTCGACCGCGGATCGCCTGCGAGCAATCCGTCGAACAGCGGCAGCGTCTCCGTGGTGATGTTGAACGTCTCGAGCAGCACCGAGAGCGCCGGATCGGAAGCACCGAGCTCGCTGCCGACGAGCGACTCGAACCGCACCATGTGGCGCAGGCCCCAGCGCCAGGCGTCCCATTCGCTGGTGCCGTAGCCACCGCGGCCGGGCTCGGTCTGCGGCGAGCGCAAGAAGGTCAGCGCCTGCTCGATCGCCCGCAGCGCGATCTCCTGGCTCGACTCGATGTCCGTGGTCGCCACGTCGTCGAAGAACACGCTCTCGTTCGTCGTCGGATCGAACGAGCCGAGCCCCGCAGTGTTCCCCGCGCCGCGTCCGCCGACGATCAGCTTCAGCAGCCCGAAGCGAAACGTGTCGCCGGTGACCGCGGGTGAGAGATCGCCAGGGATGCGCTCATCGTCGAGCACGCCGCGCACGTAGCTGGTGAGCCACGCGTGATGGATCGTCGTCGCCACGCTGCTCTCCGCGTCACCTGGCGCTATCGGCGCGTAGAACGTCTCGACACCCGACGGCGTCGGATTGCCCGCGTCGCGCCACGCGAGGATGCGCCGCTCGACCTCCTCGAAGTCGACGCGCGCCGCGGTGAAGCGCGCCGCCATGCGCGCCTCCGCGCTGTCTGCCGTCGGCGTGCCCGCTGCAGCGTTTCGCGCCGCCTCGATCGCCTCGAGCAGCAGCGGCGACCACGCGCGCGCCATGTTGCTGTGATGGTCCCCCTGAATGGCCATCATCTCTTCGACGCTCGCCGTGCCACCGGCGATCGCTGACTCGAGCCGCTCGTCGATGCGCGCCGCGCGATAGCCTTCGATCCACGGCCCGCCGATGTAATAGGGGTCGTCGAAGAGGTCGTCGTCGGTCGTGATGTTGCCGGGATCATTGTTGGCGTGCATCACGTAGCGCCGCGCCGGATCACGCGCCTGCGGCCACTCGTCGAACGGCACGGCACACGCTGTCGGCCCGCCAGCCGCCGCTGCGACCTCGTCGACGCGCCCCTCCGCGTCGAGCGGGATGCGCCACGCGCCGAACTGCGTGCCGTCGATCAAGCGGCGCGGATCGGCGCCGTCGACCCACACATTCGACGCGTCGCGCGTGAGATACGAGCGACACGGCACCGCGTGATACGCGCTGTGCAGGACTGAGCCGGCGCTGTCTGCCGCGGTCATCGCGCCGCCGTAGCCGATGAAGTGGCGCAGCGCTTGGCGGTAGTCTTCGACGGTGTCCGCCTCGGCGAAGCGGCGGAACGCGCGCAGCAGCGTGCCGCCATCGAACGGTCCGTAGTAAAAGCTCACGGCGCTGATCACGCCGTCGCCATCGACGTCGCCCGGCACGATCAGATCGCCCATCACGTTGAGCCGCGCTTCACCTGGCGCAAGCGGCGCGTCCGCGGTCGTCGTGCGGCCCTCGATGCTGGTGATCCAGCGCCCATCGAACGTGTTGAAGCGCGTGATCGTCTCGGTGCGACCGACGCTGCCGAGCGCCGACACGTCCGCAATCTCGAACGTCTCGTCGACCGCCGTGAGCGGCCGATCCGCGCCGCCGAAGCGCGACGCCGTCGGCACGCCATCGGCGCCGAGCACGAGCTCCTCGGCGTACCAATCGGTCACATCCGCGAAGAACGCCGTCTGACTCCACGCGACACGCCCATTGGTGCCGACGCCGAGCGCAGGCAGCCCGGCGATCGTCGCGCCGAGCAGGCGCATATCCTCGCCAGTCGCGCTGCCGAGATGCGCGGTGTCGAGCCCGACCTGCCAGAACAGCGCCGGCACGCTCAGCTGCAGGTGCCCGTCACCCGCGAGCAGCGCCGCGCCGTCGGTCGTCGCGCTGCCCATCACCGCCCACGCGTTCGAGCCGTAGCCCTCGTCGGAGCGCGGCATGTGCGAGACCATGCGATCGAGCCGACGCGACAAGCGCTCGAGCGTCCCCGGCTCGGGGCGCGGCCCGCCGAGGTGCAGATTGCGCGGCGGCCGCGGCGTCTCATAAGGCGCGACGACCGTGCCTGCGGTGTCGATGCCCCAGCCCGCCGCCGAGCTCGCGTCGTTCGGCGGCGCGAAGCGATTCATCACATCGTCGCGCAGGCCGGCGAGGCGCAGCGCGCGATTCGGCATCCCGGCAAACTGCGCGTCCAGCGTCGCGAGCGCGGCCGTGCGGCGCGGATCGACGGTCTCAAAGCTCGTGCCGTAGAGCACGGTGACGCCGGTGCTCACTACGTCGCGCCGCGTCCAAGGCACCATGAGATCGGTGACCGCGCTCGCGCCGAGCAGCCGATACGCGATCTGCAGCTCACGCGGCGCGCGCAGCCGTCGCTCGCCCACCGCCGCGATGTACGCGTTGATGCCTTCGGCGAACGCGTCGATCTCCGCGGCCTCGTCCGGCTGCAGCTCGGCGGTGAAGCGGTCCGCGAGAAAGCCGCCGCCGGTCATCCGATTCTCGAGGTCGGTGTCGAGCGCGACGTCACCGAGCAGCTCGCTGATGCGCCCCTGCGAGAGGCGTCGCGTGAGGTCCATTTGGAAGAAGCGATCGCGCGCCATCGCGAAGCCGAACACGCGCATCAGATCGAGGCGATTCTTCGCGTAGACGTGCGGCACGTCAGCCTCGGTGCGCACCACGTACGCTTCGTCCGCGAGTCCGGGGATCGTGAAGCGCCCAGTCTCCGGGAGCGCCTCGAACGGTGCGGGCGGCGGTGGGAGCGGCGGCAGCGCGTCTGCGGCGTCGACGCCCGCGTCAGTCGGCGCGCCCGGCGTATCGCCGTCGCAGCTGCTGCAGCCGCTGCTCAGCGCCGTGACCGAGGCGAGCGCGAGCGTGAGGAACGTGCGGATGACGAACGTGAGCGGCGAGCGAGCGAAGCGACGAAAGCGCATGCGCCGATGGTATCCGATGGCGGCCTACGCGCGGAGCGCAACGATCACGCGCCTTCGCCACTGCGCACCGCCTGCAGATAGCCGAGCACCAGCCGCACGATCTCGCGCCCGAGCCGCGCGTCGTCGAGCGTCGCTGGGCGCGGCAACAGACCCTCGTGCGTGAGGCTGTGGGTCGCGTTGCCGACGATGAATACCAGCTCATCGAGGCTCGGCCCGCCAGCCTGCGACGGCAGCGCCGCGCCGAACAGCTCACGCAGCCGCATCGCTCCCTGCGCGCCGCGCTGACGCAGATCGTAGTAGCGACCGACGAGCGGGATCGCGTCGAGCAGCGCTTGGTGCAGCTTCGGGTCCTCTGCGCGAAAGGCGAGCACCGCGCGCACCGTGGCCTCGACGATCGTCTCGATCGAGCTCGGCTGCAGCGCTGCGAAGCGCGCCTCGAGGAACGCGACCTCGCGATCCGCGTGCCGCTCGATCAGCCCGACGACGAGCGCCTCCTTGTGCGGGAAGTACTGGTAGAGCGAGCCGACGCTGGCACCGGCGAGCCCGGCGACGTCCTCCATGGCCATCTCCGTGTAGCCACGCGACACCAGAATGCGAGCCGTCGCATCGAGCAGCGCTTCGACCAGCGCGCGCGATCGCCCTTGTTTGGGGGACTTCCGAGGTCTGAGCAGGCGCGGCAGCGTCATGTCTAGAACGCGAATCGACCCGCGTGTCGCCGAACTCTACAACGATGCATGCACAAGATCGTCATCGTCGGTGGCAATGGCTTTCTCGGATCGCGCTGCGTGCGCGCGCTCGCTAACGCACCCGGTATCGCAGTGCAAGTCGCAGGACGCCGTGGTCCGCTGGTCATCGACCTGACGAATCCAGCGACGTTCGCCGCGCTCGACGGCGCGAACGTCGTCGTCAACGTGTCGAGCTCCCACACCGCGGCGCCCGACGCGCTCGCGCGCTTCTGTCTCGAGCGCGGCATCACCATGCTCGAGGCGAGCTCCGATCGCGTCGTGATGGAGCGGCTCCTCGACGCGCACCGCGATTCCACGGGCCCTGGCGCGCTCGTGCTCGGCGCCGGCATCTTCACCGGCCTCAGCAACGCGATGGCCGGCGCAGTCGCAGCCGCGCTCCCCGGCGCCGAAGAGCTCGTACTCGGCGTGTGCTCGTCGCCGTTCAGCGGCGCCGGCGCAGGCACCATCGACTTGATGGCAGACGCCGCGGCGATCCCGACGCGCACGATTCGTGATGGCCGACGCGTCGAAGATCCGATCGTCTCCACGGGACCCGCGCTGCCCTTTCCCGGCGGCGCGCGGCGAACAATTCGCGCCTCGTTCGCCGAGCCCGTGATGGCCCACGCGAGCACCAAGATTCCCCACATCGCGATGTACATCGCGCTCCGGCCGTCGTTCCTGCGCTTCGCCTTCCTCGCGCTACCCGCTTTCGTACTGCGCAGCTGGCTCTTTCAGGCCTACATGCGCGTCTATTTCCGCGTCATCCGCCGCGTATTGCTGCGCTCCGTGTCGACGCGCATCGAGCTGCTCGCGCGCGCGCGACGCGGGAGCGAGACGCGCCTGCTCACGCTGCACGCCGCCGACGGCATGCGGGTAGGCGGCGTCGCGATCGCGGCGACCGCGCTGCTCCTGGCGCAGCGCGAGACGAAGGGCACATACATCGTCGACGAGCGCGTCACGTTCAC
>Ga0163144_10013347_pt1 | contig 17161 bp, 17 predicted proteins | sample OliLak19BULKMAT1_FD_123175 | JGI IMG/M metagenome (GOLD analysis project Ga0163144, IMG submission 123175) | Freshwater microbial mat bacterial communities from Lake Vanda, McMurdo Dry Valleys, Antarctica - Oligotrophic Lake LV.19.BULKMAT1 | ecosystem: Environmental > Aquatic > Freshwater >... | reverse complement strand
CTTTTCACCCAAAAACTCCCCGCCTCCCCAAAAACCACCCAACAACTTCGACCCGCCACCGGGCGACCATAGCCCGGTGAGCAGGGGCGGCGAAAACCTTCTCAAATCGAAAGCTCGAGGATACCTAAACCAAACACCCAAACACCCAAACACCCAAACTCCCAACCCCCTACCTGTCCAGGACAGGTAAGGAGATTACTTCGCTTCGCTCCCAACGAAGGACACCCGCTACCTTCACGGCCGTGAAGGAGACTGACACTTCTTTTGACACTTCTTTTTCCACGACGAATAACTACCGGCGATCACCGCCGCGACCAGGACCGCGTCCAGGTCCGCGACCGTGGCGGCGAGGACGGTCAGGCATTTTAGGTTTTGCTCGCAGGGGCCCGACACACGGTTGCCACTCGGGCACTAGATCCACTCGCTGCATGAATTCCGAATCAATTGAGTCGACTGCTGCGATGAAGTGATCTTTTTCAGTAGGCCGTTGCGCCTGCAGCGTAAGGCGAGTGCGGTAGTTCACTCGACCCAAACACACGGCGGGCTTTTTCAAAGTCTCTTCTAAAGTAATATCAAAAATCGAGTTATCTGATTCTGGAGTAATCGCTTCGCCTTTTTTCCAGCGCAATGGTTCACGCATCGGTTGCTCCATCAAGATCTTCGAAACGACAATCAACTGCCCCGAGGCTTTTTCACTCTTTATAATTCCGCCGCTGAATACCTGGCGCAAACTCGCTAGGTACTGATCTTTCGGAAATGTGATTCGCACTCCAAACGAGCAATCCTTCATCATCAACTTGCCATCGCCCTTTTCGCCTTCGGGCATATTGGCGCCGAAATCATGCAAGAGAATGGAGAGAGTGTCTCCGTTCTCGATAATATCCATATTCTTTTTAGAGCAGGGGCCACTGATTTGTGCGTCGTCAAATGCACCGGCCATTGCGATGGAGTGGCTAACTAATCCAAGGAGTACAAATAAACATCTCATGCTGGGCTCCGACCTTGGGGGGATCGTTTGTTTATTAGGACCCGGAGAGCTTTCGCTCTCCGAGTCCCGCATCATGGGTTACTACTTGCCGTCTTACTTCACACTAAGGGCAGAGTTTGTAAGACGGTACCAGCACCACTTTTTGAACGAAGTCACTGTCGACGGAGTCCAAACCTCCGATGATGTGTTCGTAATCTACGTTGCGACGAGTGGCGGTCATGGACATGTTCAGGCCATAGACTGTGCTGCCACCGCAGCTAAGCACTAGGAGACTGTCGTCTTGAGTACGCGAGAACATCGAGTCGTTGTCTTCGGGACGGATTTCATCGCCATCGCGGAACACGATAGGACGAAGCGAAGCGTTGATGGAGCCCACGTTGTAACGGATGTTCAACTGTGCGCTCGAACGCCTGCTCTTGATGATGCCGCCGCTGTACACCTGTTTGAAACCAGCAAGGTAAAAGCCTCTTGGCGGGGTGAGTGCGATACGGAACGTGCAGGATTTTCTCGCCGATAACCCGTCACCAACATCACCCTCGGGCATGTTGACTCCGAATTCGTCAAAGAGAACCGACAAGCTCGCGCCGTTGTTAATTACGCTAACGTTCCCAGAGTTACAGGCTGTGCCACCGGCCGCCCATGCACCCCAGGTACTAGCTGCGAAACTTGATGCTGATAGCACCAGCCCGCAAACCAGAACTGCTAATTTGTTTTTCATTGAGTTCCTCCCTCGACTTAGTTCCGAGAGCAAGAAGCGTTCCAATGTAAATGTGCGGGAATGCTTGAAATAGGCTGGTGACATCCAGCCACTGGTGGAGAACGTGCAGGTAAAAAGTACCTTGTCGTCGCGAAGAAAGTCGCGAGGGTTAGAGCAGTGCGTCTTCTTCTTGTGGAATGCGGCCAATCCAATGGCGAAGAGAGACTTGTGGTTGAGTGGATTCCTCGTTGTAGTCGATGCGCGCGTACACGAGCCGCGAGCGACGAGCGAATGTTTCTAAATCCATCGAGACGATATCCGTCCAAGTTCCTAGATTGAGGTACTGCTTATTCTGCGCCACCTGGACGTGTTTATAGACATGAGTGTGACCAAATATGACCGTATGCACATCGGGGCTGCGCAAGATGCGACGAGCAGCATCGCTCAAGTCGGGAAATACCGAAGCTTCGCGAACCATCTTCAGCGTCGTGCGCCAATCTGATTTGCGATAGCGGTTGTGAGTAAATCTCGTCGATAAAAAGTAATAAACCAAACGGAAGCTGTAGCTAATCGCCACCCAGGTGTCGTTGACTAAACTCCACCACAGGATCATCTTAAACGGACGCACTTTGTCGATGTATGGGCGGTGCTGCTTCAGGCGAACGATGTATTCAATCGTGAACAAGCTGCCCCAAGGCAGATTGATAATGGGCTCGGGCAGGCCTTCGACGAGAAACGGTTGTGAGGCATCGATGCGGTTGATGGCTTCGTACTGATGGCCATGCTCAATGTGCACGCCATCGAACTCGTAGTAGAAGTTCTTCCAATTGATCTTGCCGCCGATAGCTTTTTCTAAAAGTGCACGGCAGCCTTGCCACATCATCTCTTGATCGTGGTTACCGATGACAAAAGTCAGCGAGTGATGAGGATTGGATAGGAAATCTTTTAGCGATTTAAAGAAAATAGGGTGGCCATTGATGATAGCCAGGAGCTTTTCGCACGAAATCGCTTCGGTGATGACGACTGGAAAATGCCCACGATAGTCCGTCTGGATTAGGTTGAGCATATCGCCGTTAAAAATGAGTTCTAATTCAGCGCCATCGAAAGGCGGGTGAGAGTAGTACTCGAGCATCTCCTTGAAACGGTGATCATAGCGAAAGTCCTCGAGCGGGTTGGGTGCGCCGTTGCTAAAGCGCACGCCCGTCGCTAAATGGAAATCGCTGCAAACGAGTTTAAGCCGTTTCATGAAAAGTTATGCACTCTCAGATGAATTACCGCCGGACCCTTGGTCGGGCTTATCCAGTTGTTCCAATAAAGCCATGACTAAGCGCAAAGTCTCGACGAGACGGCGCTTCTTAGAATCCATTTGGCTAAACAACACGTTGGATTGTCGGAGCTTTTCCTCCAGTTGATCCATTTCCAATTCCAGTGCGTCGCTCTTTCGCTTTAATTCCAAGACGTGCTGATCTTTGGAATCGAGCAACGCTTGGGTGTCGCGCTTTAAAAGTTCGTATTTATTCTCGAGCTCTTTTTCTTTAAGGCGAATACGTTTGAGCTCTTCGCGAATTTTGCCCTTCCACTCTTCGCGCTTGCGATCGAAATCTTCGGCGGCATGGGACGCTTTGCCGGATTGCAGAATCTTCTGTTCGTATTCTGCTTTGGTGCGCTGAAGGTCTTCGCGGTACTTCTCTTTCATTCCGAGGAGATCTTTGCGCGATTGTTCTTCACGTGCTTTAGACGTGTCTAAATCGACGACTAGTTGCTGATTCTTTTTCGCAAAGCCCTTTAATTGCGCGTCGAGCTTTTGCAAGAAAGCTTGATACTGGCGCTTCTGGTCAATGAGATCGCGCGACTCAGCTTCTTTGAGAGCGATGTACTTTCTAAAAATTTCAATTTGCCCGTCGTTTAATTTCTTCTCGGGTCCAAGACCATGAATCGTGTTCACTTGGCGCTGCAATAGATCGATCTGAGATCGCAAGCGGTAGGAGAGGTCCTCTTTTGGAGTTGATTCGGGTTCTTGCTGCGGTTCGGGCTCAGGCTGTGCCTCTGGCTCTTGCTGCGATTCTATCGTTTCAGGAGTTGAAAACGATCGCAGGTCTGATTCCTGCCACTCTTCTAAAATAACTTGCGGCACCGGCGTTAATCCCGAGGTGTCGTGATCTTCAGAAGCAGGCTGCTCGACTGGTTGTTCGTCGATAATTTGCTCTGATTCTGACCCACCAATAGGCGATTGCAGCGTCGCGATTTCGTGCTCAGAATGAAAAGGCAGCGAGTTATCGTCGACAGGATTGAGCGTCGGCACCGAGATGCCAGGCTGAGTGAGCTCAGAAGAATGCGGTGCGGCATCTGGTAATTCGAGAATTACCGACGGTTCTTTGGACTCATTTGCAGGGTCCATTTGCCATAGCGGTGCCGGCTCCTCAGAACGCTGAGGTTCTGCATTCCACTCCACAGGAGTCGCATCCACATTCCAGTGGCTAAAGGGCTCCATAGGCTTAGGCGTTTCGTCGCCACCCGCGGATTTGATCTCTCCTTTCGGATCTATTTGGAAGAACTGATCTTCCCCGGGCTTATTTTTGGGTCCGTTTTGAGACACAGCGCACACTCTCTCCAGCACTTATCGGCTAATTCAGCCGAGAAATTGATAAGGAGGGTAGCTGGTGTGTAAAAAACTCCACAGTTTCATAAGTTTAGGTTTTTTTTAACGTCTTGTAAGATCCCAGAAGGCGGGATTAAGTCAGCCGTAATGCAACAGGTTGAAAAAACAATTCCTAAGGAACTGTACGATCTAGCGGATCGTGTCGGTGACTTCATTCACAATTGGGGATTCAAACGTGTGCACGGGCGGATTTGGACGCACCTTGCACTCGCGAAATCTCCATTGGATGCGGGAGAGTTGATTCGTCGCTTGGGAGTTTCTAAGGCGTTAGTGAGTATGTCGCTCAGCGATCTACTTGCTTACGACGTCATTTTAGAAACAGGCAAAAGCACGAAGGGGACAACTCTCTACAAAGTAAATCCAGATGTGATGGCGGTCATTACCAACGTAGTTCGGCAACGGGAGAAGAGACTAGTTTCTCGCATCGGTGAGACGCACGAAGGTCTAAAAAACGTCCAAGCTGAATTATTAAAGGTAGCGGACATTGATCCACGTGGAATGAAATCCATGGGTACATTGGTTACGGGTGCTTCGGCTGCAATTGAGATGTTCTTATCCAAGTGCAGTTTCGATATGGGTGTCGGGCCCGAGTTCCGACTGGCCAACGAACCGTAACTGGCAACTACAAGTAGTAGTAGCCCATTACCCATGCGACATCGCTCCAAAGCGGCCTATCGCCGCGTTGGCGCTGATATTCTGCGCGCAATTCGATATGGGGACGGGGGAAGAATTGAGCCCCCATTCCGTATCCTTGCGAAACTGGAGTGGTATTCAAATTACTGCGTCCCATTTCGGTGACGCCGTAAAAGTGAACGCCCGTGTACACTTCGTAATCTAATCGCGCATAGCCGTAGACGGACCACGTGTTAATTCCCGTCGTCATATTGCTAAGGCGTTGCGCGCCGATTTCCGTCAGCAAAAAGAATTCTGGCGTAAAGCCGATGCTCGCGTTGGGACCAAACAAAAATCTATTCTGTCCGAGACGTGCGGCGTAGGCAGCCGACACTCCCGCCTTTGCTGTTTTCGAAAGCACCATTTGGCCCGATAGACTGACTCCAGAATCTGTAACGGAGTTGTCGGGTCGCGAAACGAAACCCGAAAGAATGTGCTGGTACTCAGCACCTAGGTAACTGACCTCAAAGGTATAGGGCTCACGCAGCGGCAATCCCCAATCCAATTTAGAACGGATCCAGACGGTGTGGTCGGGCAGATGGATCCCGTAGCTAGGATAAAATCGTCCGGCGCGCACGTAGAGCGGTGATTTGAGATCCGGCTGGTAGCGCAGGTAATGGCGACGGCTGACGAATTTGCCAGAGGTGTCGTCGTAACCAAAGGTGCCGGCGAAAACGAACTTCTTATCGACATGAACGCCTGCTTCGAGGTCCGCTTGCATGAAAATGAAGCGGCCTTGCTCGATGACATCGTTATTGATGTACGTCTGGACTGCACGGAAATGTCCGCCGAAGGAAAGAAACTCTGGCGTTTTAACGACGCCATAGAGAAACTCGGCTTCTGTTTCCGTGTGCCACGTACTCAAAACCTCTCCAGATAGTGCGCGCCCGTATCCAGACAAAAGCCCGCCGCCATCCGGACTAATATGACAAGTCGTGCAAGCCGTGTAAGCGTGCCGGATCATTTCCGGATACGCATAGACTTGCGAACTGGCAGCGAGCAGCGCGCCTACAATAGCGAGGTAAAACGATTTCATTGAAACTTCCCTTGCACGTTGACGTCGAGGCTTACTTTCTCAGTGAGAGTTACATCCATGAAGCTGGGAGTTTGAATTCCGAAATCCGTGAGTTTCAAATCCCAGGTGAAGCGCAGGTCGTGACCGTCAGCGGTTTTAGTCGCAACTAGTGTTCCAGTGACTGGTTTGGTTTGGCCTTTAACTTCCATATTGCCTTTAAAAGGAATTTTCTCCGTCGAGCCGACCTTTTGATCTGTAGGCAAGGTGACAGGATCTAACGTGAGCTTTGCCTTGGGATATTTTTCGACTTCCAGGTACTTGTTCTTCATGTGGTTGTCGCGAAGGCCGATGCCGGTAGTCAGCGACGTCAGATCGTAGATAGCGGTTCCGGAAACCTGGTTTTTATTCAGAGTAAGTTCTCCGGTGAGTGGCTTACCTTTGTAATCTTCAGAAACTTTGCCAGGAACGCTAATCCCGCCCAAGTCGCCGGTGACTAGGAACTCCACTTTATTGGTGCTCGATTCCAAATTTAATTTGGGCAGCGGAGCCGGAGTTGCTACTGGAGTTTTTGTCGCAGCATTTGCCAGGATGGCCTGAAATAAAAAAAATGCCGTTGTGATCGTTCTCAATGTTGTGTGCATGATTTTTCCTTAGATTTATAAAAAATTAGTCGTTGCTTGCGCCGTTTTCGATCCAAACTTTGACTGCTTCGAGCATTTTGCCAGTTACTTTGGGGCCGCGGCCGCGTGGCATATCGCCATCTTTGATCCGAATGTACAAATCGCTTTCCTCAGGCTTGCCCGGCTCGATGACGCCCATTACGTCGTCATAAGTCTCAAGCGAGGTTTGAGCTCCCCCTGGACCGTGACACCCGATGCAATAGCTGTTCATAAAGATGTCGGCCTGAATTTCCTTGAACGTTGCGCGCAAGCGACCTTCTTCGCCGGGTACTACCGGAGGAGGTCCGCCCGCGAGCGGCGACATCTTCATGCGCTGGTAATTGCAGTTGGTTAGAGCGAGAGAGAAAAGAACGAACGTAACAAAAGATAAGCGACCCATTAACAACCCCTCTAAATTGCATACTCAGAGGCTTGGTCGATGTCATCAACCTCTTTGTAGTTATCGATATGATTGGGAAACTTAATGCTTTTGATAGCACGGACAGATCTGCAATTGAGAAATTCTAACTCAGCAACCATAATGGGGACTGTGGTTAAGACTCTGATCCAAGGCTTTGTTAGCCTTTCATTATTTCTGTCTCCGAGCCTATCGGCCGATGGAGTTGCGCTCACCTGCAAGGATGCGTTCACCCACGTCTACAAACACAAGTACGTCTCCGGAAATTGCGCCGATAACGTGCATAATTTTATCGGCAAACTTCGCGAGGCTGGAATCGAACCTTCCGAAGTGAAGGTCGTGTTTTTCAAAGATCCGTTTCCGCCCAAACATTATCGTACCTTCGGCTCGCATGTGGGGTGGGACTGGCACGCGATCGCTGTTAAAGAGGGTATGGTTTACGACTTTGATTACGCCGGCGTGAAGGGCACTAATACTCCCGAGGTTTTAACCGTGCAGGAGTACATTGATAAAAATCTCGGCGGATTGAATTCTGCTACGGCACGAATCCGAATGCGGGAAATCGACGGACAATATTTTCACAACATGTGGATGAAGCCTGTGTTGCTAGAAGATGGCCGCGGGCAGCGGGTACGGACGGTAGACTCCAGCTACATGATGCACGCCAATCTATACGGCGCTGGAGTGGATGACACTTTAGGAAATTGGGCGACTCCCAGATGATCTACGAAATTGTGATGGATGCAGGAGAGACTGCGAATAAGTGCACCATTGCGCCGTTATCCGATCGCGCGGATTTTAAGATTATCCGAGTAAAAGGCGAGGGGCCGATTGGACCTCTCTCGGCTCCACTGCTTTTGCATCATGAAGGGCAGTGTTTGAGTGAATTGCGCACGCGGTTTTCGGAAGTTTCTGCCTTGGCCAGTATCGATTGCGTGTGGCGACGACTTGCGCCGATTCAGGCGCGTTTGGTTTGGACAAGTGGGCTACCCGTTCTTGTGCGTATCCCCGCAGGATTTCAGACAGTGTATCCGCGTGTGAGTGCGAAGCACACCGATCCCGATGGCGGGCTGGCGACGATTGAAGCGATTTTTGTAGCGGCAGCTTTGTTAGGGAAATGGGATCTCACTCTGCTTTCAAAGTATTATTTCGGCCGGGCTTTCATCGAGAAAAATGCCGCGCGGTTTATGGAGCTCGGTGTTTACCAGCCTGTTTCCGAGAGTGCCTTTGCTGCCATGGTCGATACCCACCGTACTTCCTTGACCCGTCGACAGAACCGCGGCCGAATTCCCAAGTAGTTTCCCACCCTCTATCGAACAGCACAGAGGGAGGGAAGTTTAAGTTTTGGTCTTAGTGTTCGTCTCTGCGCGTGATTACCGTATCGATGACATGAACTAGTCCTACGCAAGTTTCATAATCGACACCCAATAGGGTAGCTTGTCCGTCACGGAACTGACCCCGGAAAGCAGAATCAGCACTTCCCCAGTTTAGCTCTGTCTTTGCTATCAGATTCGTCCCCCCATTTCTCAACGCCGCGCCACCGAAAAAGAAGTTTCCCTTATTGAGAGATTGAGGGAAGCCGGCTTTCAGCAAATCTTGCTCGGTCAGCTTTGAATTTATGTAGGGGAGGCTATCGAACGTGCTGAGAAATTTAACAAAGTTAATTCGGCCTTCAATACCATGGTCCAAGAGCACGCTCTCTCGCAGGCTAGAACTCTTTGTTACGGCCTCCGTTACGGAAGTAGGTAGTTTCCCGAATGCCAAATTGGTGGGTAAAAAAAGAGTAATCGGACTAGCTGTCTTCGAAGTTTCATTGAATATCGCCTCCAACTTGGTTCCCTTGGCTAAAGCGAAGACGGTAGTCAATTGTGAGTTGAAAGTAGCGGAAACATTCTTTACAGAAGTGCAGGTTGAAGCGTGTGACGAACCCACACTTAGTAGGGTTGCCAGCGCTAGTAGATTTAACATCTTCATCTTTGTAATCTCCCATGATCGGTTTTTATGAATCGGTTTTACAGTTGAGAGTCTGATTCAAGATTTACTGAACGGTCAAATTAAATTTACATTTATGTCAAAAAAGGGGGTCGGCTTGTTGCGTTATCCGAAAGTTGCTTCGGTTGTTTTGCAGAGGCGACTTATTGACCAGAGTTGGGGAGGCGTCCAGATTGTCGTAGTACTTCCGCTTTTACCTCGAAGATATCGCTACGTAGGACTACACCGACGGCGCTAGTAAAGTGCTTTTCGGGCGGAAAGTATTTCTCGCGCAATGTTTTCAATCGCCTTTTGCTCTCCTTGGATTGGAGAGTATTTTCTTTGTCACCACTGGGCCAAAAAAATATCGACTCGATCATTTCTAATGGAGTTGCTGACAGCGGTGCCCAATTGTTTAGGCGACCATTGGACCAATCATGAGATACTTCGAGCGATAGAGGGGAATACAGCCTAATTGATTTTTGATCTCCATATGAAAAAACGCAGGGTGTGTCTACCCCTGGTGGGGGCCATCGGAACATATCGTCGCCGTCATTAGAAAAGTCCCTGAACATCCATTCCAAAACTGCAAAGGTGAGCTCCCCACGAGCCTCCGCGGCTAGGGGGTGCCTATGATTTAGGAAGTAGTGGCGAATTTCATAAACGCGACTAAATGAAAAAGAGTGTCCTCCAATAACATATTCTCGATGCGGAATTCGCGGAACCGATAGACCTTCATGGAGAATTTCCAGTGCCAGTGGACTCACGGGTTGGAGGCGGTCCCACGCTGCTGGGTCAGTTAGAATTAAGTCGAAGTCAGACCAAGCTCCTGAGCATCGATGGGAACCGTCTGTGTGACGATGAATACAAAGCATCTCGGAAGCAACGAGAGCAATGCCGGCTACTTGTTCACCCGAAGAATCCTCTAAATTCGCCCATCGAGAATAAGGAGCAACTTTGGGACCTACTTCTCTTAGTGATTGTATAAATGACTCTGGCCACCCTCGACGAACATATAAAGAGAGCGCTCGTTCTTGGTTGGCTTCTCGCGATGCGCTTATCCAGCTTGGCTCTGCAACTGTGGGATTGTTTTCCAATTCGCCCAAGAGCTGATTCTCCATTTTTTCAATGCGCAGACCGCTGTTTGAGAAGGCAATGCTCTGAACTGAGAAAACACCTCGGTTCCCGTGATTCCAGACCGCTCTAGCGCATTCCTTGTTGGACGCGGTTGCTGTAAGTGAAATTAACGCAGCGTATATAAGAAAAAGTATTCGGCAGTCTAGCAAGGTGGGAATAATCTGCATGTGACTATTTCCTAGCCGCGAGTCCACAAGATCGCAAATGAATCAGCGCTAATGAAAATCATGTGAAGCCGTAGGTAATTGTCCCAATATCGGCTCCGCACTTTCAACTAAAACATTCACCACTTTGCCATGTGCGGAACGCTGCACTTTTCCCGTCGCCATCAGAAACGAGCTTTCTAAAATCTGCTTGCGATACTGACTAAAAATGCTGTTCCAAATAATGAGATTGGTGAACCCCGCTTCGTCTTCCAAAGTGACAAAACAAACGCCCTTAGCCGTTGGCGGCATCTGTCGACAGACTACAAGACCAGCGGTCTTAATGGTTTTGCCGTGAGCGGTTTGATTGATTTCGTCCGAGCGCACAATGCCCGTGCGCTTTAAATGCGGACGCAAGTACTTCACTGGGTGATCCGTTATGCAAACAGCTTGGGCATCGTAATCAAGTGAGATCTTTTCCCATTTCTTTTCCTTAGGTAGTTCCAGTGGCAATTCGTCGGGTTGGAAATCTTGCCAAGGACTGTCTTGCAAGTGCAGCCCCTGAATTTTCCAAAAAGCGTCGCGGCGTGCAATGCCTAGGCTTTCAAATGCGTGGGCAGAGGCTAAGAGGAATAAATCGCGCTTCGTGAGATTGCTTCGGCCTTCGGCCCCGCAACGACTGGTATTACGGGCGATGAAATCCTCTAAGCTAAGGTAAGGTCCGTTCTGCTGACGATTTTTCTCAATCGCCTCGCCTGTTTTTTTAATAAAGCCAGAAATCTCACGCAATCCCATTCGCATGGCCATAGGGGCTTCTAGAGTATTATCCCAATGAGAACGCTGGATATCGACGGGTAGAGCCTTCACTCCGTGTCTCTCAGCGTCGTACATGAGCGTACGCTTAGAATAAAAACCCATCGGTTGCGCATTTAAAATCGCAGTGAGATATGCACCGGGATAGTAATGCCGCAGCCAGGCCGTGGCGTAGACCAATATAGAAAACGACGCTGCATGCGATTCGGGGAAACCATATTCGGCAAAGCCTTGGATTTGAGAAAACACGCGCTCTGCGTACTCCACCGGCACGCCTTTTTTTATCAGGCCATTTTGAAAGCGTTCTTTCATAAACGACAAGCCTTCTTCCGATTTACGCCAAGTGCCCATGGCGCGTCGCAATTCGTCGGCTTGACCGCCGGTGAAGCCAGCCACTTCCATCGCCATCTTCATCACTTGCTCTTGGAAAATCGGCACGCCGAACGTTTTCTTCAGGATCTTTTCTAAGAGAGGGTGGGCGTACTCCACGGGTTCTTCTCCAGAGCGGCGCTTTAAATAGGGATGAATCATTTGCCCTTGAATGGGGCCTGGGCGAACGAGCGAAATCTCCACGACGATATCAAAAAAGTTTCGCGGCTTTAAACGCGGCAACATATTCATCTGCGCGCGGGATTCGATTTGAAAAAGCCCGACGGTGTCGCCCTCGCAGATTTGGTCGTAAACCTTAGGATCTTCTGCCGGGATAGTGGCTAGCGTAAGTGGGCGGTGGAATTGTTTCTCGACAATATCTATGCATTTGCGAATGCACGACAGGATCCCTAATCCTAAAATATCTACCCGCACAAATCCCAGCGCATCGAGATCGTTCTTGTCCCATTGCACAATCGTGCGACCGGGCATGGCGGCCTTTTCAATTGGCACATTGCGTGTGAGGCGCTCCTGGCAGAGTACAAATCCCCCGACATGGGTGCCTATGTGGCGAGGAAAAGAGAGGATTTCTTCGCTAAGCGCCAGGCACTGGTAAAGCGAGTGCGGTGTGACATGAGGGGCTTGTTTTTGAAACTCCTCGAGCGGAATGCTTTCTCTTTTAGTCCGATGGGTGAGGGTAAGGAAATTTTCCACAACGGATTCTGGAATTTGAAAAACCTTTCCCACTTCGCGCAGTGCGGATTTCCTGCGAAAGCAAATAACTTCAGCGGTGATGGCCGCGCGATCGCGGCCGTAGCGAGCGTAAATATATTGAATAACCTCTTCGCGGCGCTCGTGTTCAAAATCGATATCAATATCGGGAGGCTCTTTGCGTTCTCTGGATAAAAAGCGTTCAAAGAGAAAATCCATCCGGATAGGATCAATCGCCGTGATTTCTAGAACAAAGCAAACGACCGAATTAGCAGCTGAACCTCGGCCCTGACACAAAATTCCCTGACTGCGTGCAAACTGCACGATGTCCCAAATGGTGAGAAAATAATCTTCGTATTGCAGCTCCTCGATGAGTTTTAGTTCTCGCTCTACTTGTACGCGCACGGGCAGAGGCGTGCCGCCAGGGTATTTTTTCTTCACTCCCTCCCCGACGAGTTTTTCTAAGTAACGGGTGCAGGTAAAACCCTCGGGTATCCATTCCATCGGGTAACGGTAGCGGAGTTCAGAGAGCGAAAACTTGCACTGCTCAAAAATCCCCACCGTATTTTCCATCCAATCCCAGTGTTGATAAAAAACACGTGAGAGAGAATCGATAGGTTTTAAAAAACGTTCCGCGTTGGGTAAAAGGCGAAGACCTGCTTGGGCCAGTGAGGTGCGGTGTCGAATGCAAGTCAGTACATCGTGCAGGGCTTTTCGCGAAGGTGTGTGAAAAAGTGGTTCGTTCGTCGCAATGACGGAAAGACCTACTTGTTTGGCTAGAAAATCAGTTTTCTCCAGAGAGCTTTGCCCGTCTAAGAAAAAACTCGCAGCTAAAAAAATCCTGCTGCCAAAGGCGGATTTCATGGCCTGGATTTCTGACAATCCCTGTTGGAGCTGAGTGCCTGGAACAAGTGCAAAGAGATTCTCGCTCTTTGTCAGAATGCTCTCTAAGCAAAGCGCTGGGCGGATCTCTAAGTCTTTATCTAATTTCTGATGCGCCTCGCTTAAGATTTCACACAGGTCGCCATAGCCTTCGCGGTTTTTGGCGAGCAAGACGAGCCGCAGGCCTGATGCCAAAGTGACTTCGGTGCCGTGGGCTAGTGGGAATTTACTTTTCTCAGCCTGGGTATGCGCACGCGCACTGCCGTAAAACCCGTCGCAATCGGCGATTGCTAAGCCTCGATACCCCATCGCTTGCGCGGCCTGCACCATTTCTTCGGGATGAGACGACGCCTGAAGAAACGAAAACGAACTCTTCGCCATCAACTCCACAAACGGCGGCAGTTTTTGAGCTGTTTTATTCATAAACACCGTGGATGAACCAGCGATTGAGCTTTTTGGACCAGAACACCCAGAGCCGGTCGCCCTTGGGAGTATGGGCGATAAAGTAAACGCGCTCTTGAGCATCTGAGGGCTTATCTGTTTCCCACCAGCTCTCGGTTAATTTCTCGGTGGGGATTAATTTCCAAGTGTTCGTCGGCAAACAGGGACGAGGTTTGTCGTAGAGAAAAAATGGCCGTGTGAGAGGGCACGAGATCTGAGGCACTGCTTGCCTGGATTTGGGATGCGGCCAGACCAATCGAGTGGAGCGCTCGGGCAGGTAACTCGGCATGCACTCGACAACGCCGGCGCGATCTTCGCCCAAGCGCGCTTGCAGTCGACTAATAAACTCAGAAAGCTCGGCGAGCTTTTTCTCCGAGTCATCAAACAGGCTCAATTGGCCTTTGGATTCGGGAATGCTTTCCAGCACGCCGATTTCTAAATCTTGCAGCGGCGAATTCCATTCCTGCTGGGAATTTTGCAGGAAATCGCGCAAGAGACCCCAGAGGATGTGCGCTTGTTGTACTGGCTCTTTGAGCGTGACTCGTTGTCTTAAGACTTGTTTGGATTCTAGCGAATACTGAATCTCGATTTTGGTGGCAGAAAGCGCGCGGCCTTTTAGCCGGGTTTCTACCCGAGCCAGGATTTCCTTTAACGCATAGAGGAGTGAATCTAATCCCGCAATATCGTCGGTAGGTGCGTTCTCGCGAATTGGTTCCGTGGGAAAAAACAGCGGCAGTACGAGTTCTCTTTTGCCACTGGCCCAGTCATGAAGACCTGCTCCCATTTTGCCAAAACGTTTTTGTACGGAAGGCAGTGGGAGTTTTAAAAAGTCGGCAATATAACGTAGGCCCACTTTTTTTAGGAACGCAGTGAGATCGACGCGTTCTTCCATTTCGTCCGAAATTTTCCACGGGTCGCCACAATAATCGAGGCGTTGAATAGGAAGGGCTTGGAGAACTTTGCGACTCTGTCCTGGCGCTGCGAAGCTGCGGTTTTGAATCGCCAGTGGCAATCCCCATTCCGGCCGATCGGTGACGACCGCTTGGCCTTCCCATGAGAGTTCATCCAGGATTTCTCCCGCACGATTAAGCACATTCGATTCGCCCCCGAAAAATTTCCCGGTCGAACTAATTTCCAAAAAGAGCACGCTGGGCGCGATTTTTTCGCTTAGTGGAGACTTAAGCGCGCAGACGCTTACTTTCGGCGTCAGACTCAAACAAGCCTCGGGGAGGTTTGGCAGGTCCTGCGGGCTTTGAAGGTAGAGAAATCGTTTCATGGTTTTGAAGGAATTCCCCTAAAGACGAAAGTGGATAAGAGGCTCGAAAAAACCAGTGAGGGAGGTTTTCTTTACAGAGAACAAAAATCCGACAGCGTAGGGATTCAGCTACTAATTGCATCTTTCGAAGCATCGCGGGTCTGCAACCCTCCGATGCTCTTAAAATCAGGTTCTCAAATAGGCCAGTTTGGACCGCTTCTAACGCGTAAGCCCACGTTTCTTTAGCATCTCGGGTCTTCGCAAAGACCGCGGTTTGTAGATCAATCTGCAAGTGATTGAGCAAAGCCGGCCCATAAAAGCAGCCTTCATCAGCAACCCAAAAACTAAGCTTCAGCGGAGTGCCGTGATGGATAAGGGGGGAGGGATCGCAGGCCCAGGTGTTCGTCCTTTCTGGTGCTGTTGTTGTTTCTGGCTGCGATCCCTCATGCATCTTTGGCAGAGAGATGAGCTGAAATATTCCAAACTCATCCGGCTTCATATATAACTACCATACAAATGTATGGTACTATCGTCAAGAGGCAAAAATAGAGGAAATGAGTGAATTCGTTTAAAATAGAAACATTCCGCAGAAAAAGGAGCTCACCTTGAAGACGATCGATTTCATACAGAAATCTGGTCTGCTCGTACTCTACATTGACGCCCACGCGGAGAATTCCGCATTCCAAAAAATCCCCGACCTCGTTGTCGAGCAAATGGGATTGCCTGGAGCACCGCCGTTAAAGGCAGTGGTGATCGATTTTAAAAACGATCCCAAAATGGTGGCCAGCGATTGGAAGAAAGTGAAGGACCATATGAGTATGGTCCCCGGCAAAAACAAAGTGTTCGTGGTGCAATTGCCCTCGTCACTCGGCGCTGAGTTTCAAAAGGAAGCTGGCATCGTGATCAAGGCGACTATCGAAGAAGTTTTCGGCGACTTGACCACGCAGCGAACAGCTGCTGCCGCGAGACCCGCTGCCGGCGGCACTCCCGGCAAGCCTGCGGTGAAATCTCCAGCCGATGCTGCGATGGAAAAACTTTTCATCGAAACTTTTCAAAAATGTTTTTTGCATACGATGAAGGTCCAGTGCAGTACGGACTTCACCGCAAAAGCGCCGTTCTTGAAAACGCCCACAAACAAACCCAATCACGATATTGCATCGACGATGGGTATGATGAGCAAGACGATCAGCGGATCGATCGCTCTTGGTTTTGGCGAAAAAACTTTCTTGGATATTTTGGGTCGCATGCTTGGTGAAAAATACACCGAGATAAATAAAGAAGTAGAAGATGGATGCGGCGAGTTGCTGAATATTATTTTCGGACAAGCAAAGGGTGTATTCGCAGATAACGGCCATCAATTCGGTAAGACTTTACCGTCGATATTCTTAGGCCACTCGTTGCGCGTACGCCAACTCACCCCCAACCCAAGTTTCGTGCTGCCGTTTGAGAGTTCTATCGGCACTGTCTACTTGGAATTGGGCTATCGCAAAGTTTAAGCGATAGCGGAGCTGGCCTCTTTGTCCCGAAAATGCTAAATGTATGGCATTGATGAAGGTCAAAGAGATGCTTACTGAATCCCAGAAGAATGTTTTAGATTTCATTCGCTTGCGTTGCCAGACTACTGGCGTCGCTCCGTCCTATCGCGAAATTCAAGCGCATTTCGGGTACCGCGCTGTCGGTACCGTACAAGATCACATCCGAGCCCTCGTTAAGAAGGGTTTCTTAGAGAATTCCCGCAATCGCCGTCCCGCACGCGGACTCATTCCAAAAAATTATGTTCTGCAAGGCGCCCGCCGCGTTCCTGTCTATGGGGAAATCGCAGCCGGCTCCGCGCGTCTGGCCGAACAATTGGAAATCGGCACACTCTTGGTTTCCGAAGAAAAAGCTCCACCCAATTGTTTTGGCCTTCGTGTGCGCGGTGATTCGATGGTCGATGCCGGAATTTACGAAGGCGATCACCTACTGATTGAACCAGCTACCGCCGCCCGCAACGGCGATATCGTCGTCGCCTTGTTAAATGGCGAGACGACGGTAAAGCGCTACATGAAGGTCGAAGAAGAGATCTTCCTGGTTCCTGAAAACAAGTCCATGCGGCCCATTCGGGTCCAAGGCACCCTCCAAATCCAAGGCAAAGTAATCGGCCTTCAGCGTAATTATTAAAAGAAATACTTCGTCGCCCCTGATCACTTGACTAAGGTCGCCCGGTGGCGGGTCGAACTTGTTGGGTGGTTTTTAGGGAGGCGGGGAGTTTTTGGGTGAAAAGATTTCCGCGCCGCCAGGTTGGTTCACTCTCGGTCGCGCCCAGTCGTTGCGAGCGGAGCGAAGCAATCT
>Ga0163144_10013345_pt1 | contig 17162 bp, 17 predicted proteins | sample OliLak19BULKMAT1_FD_123175 | JGI IMG/M metagenome (GOLD analysis project Ga0163144, IMG submission 123175) | Freshwater microbial mat bacterial communities from Lake Vanda, McMurdo Dry Valleys, Antarctica - Oligotrophic Lake LV.19.BULKMAT1 | ecosystem: Environmental > Aquatic > Freshwater >... | reverse complement strand
CCGCCGGGGTTGTCCGGGTTGTGCGCTTGGTTCGCGTAGAACGCGTTGGGCGTCTCCGAAGCGATGCGCTTGGCGACCTCGAGATAGCTGCGCGGATCGTCGGGATCGACCGCTGTCGGACAGACGACGACCTTCGCGCCGAACGCGCGCAGCGACGCGATCTTCTCCGACGACATCTTGTCCGGCATGACGAAGATGCACTTGTAGCCGCGCACCGCGGCGATCATCGCGAGGCCAGCGCCGGTGTTGCCGCTGGTCGCCTCGACGATCGTGCCGCCCGGCTTGAGCTCCCCGCGCTTCTCGGCTGCGTCGACCAGATGCCGCGTCATCCGGTCCTTGGTCGAGCCGCCGGGATTGAGGAACTCGCACTTCACGTAGAGGTCCGCAGGGACGTCGTTGGCGACGTGGTGGAGCTTGACGAGCGGCGTGTTGCCGACGGCCTCGAGGATGGTGGGAACTGCGCCGCGCATCATGGGGTAGGTGCCTCCAGCGGGCCGAGCCGCGAACGGCGGCGAATGTAGCAGGCGCCGCGATCAGCGTTGCGCCCACCTGGTCCGGCGCCAGGGTCGCAGCGGTTCGGTCGCGCCCACGGGCCAAAGACCCCCTTCAGGATGCCGAACCCACGCCGTTTCGGTGAGCTGAGGTACATGATGAACGCCGCCCGCACGAGGAAAAGCGCCTCGGAAATCGAGACCCTGCGGCCGCCTACGCGGTCGGGTTTCTCCTCAGGCGTGCAGCGAATTGCGCCGGAAGACCAGCCGCATGTCGTGCCGGTCGAGCGCACGCCGCTCGCGGTGCATCTGGTGACGGTGCTCATCCCCGATCACCTCACGCTGCTCTCCGATTCTGTTTCTGCGCGCATGGTCAGTCCCGCGCTGCTGCACGCGCGCGCGGTCCGCCGCAACGCGCAGCTCGTCGGGCTGGCGCGCCTCGCGGCGATCGCAGCAGCCGTGGAGGCCGATCTGGTGCGCGGCGACATGCTCGACTCAGCGTCGTGGCTCGCGCGGCTCGAGCACGCGTTCTTGCTCGGCCGACGCGCGCTCGCCGACGCTGCTGCGCTCGATCCGGAAGTCGGCTAGTCGAGCCGGCGCTCGATCGGCGGGCTCTGTGCGCCGCTGGCTCCGGGCATTGCGGCGCGCTGGGAAGCGTCGTACGAATCGGCCCCCATGGACGAGCTCGGCGCCGAAGAACGGGCGCGCCTGTTCGAGCGCTTCGGCCGCTCGTATCCGGCGAGCGCGCAGATCTACGCAGAGGGCGATGCCGCAGACACCTGCTTCCTCGTCCAGGAGGGGCGCGTCCGGCTCGTCAAACGCATCCGCTCGACCGAGCGCAGCTTGACCGTGCTGCGTCCAGGCGATCTATTCGGCGAAGACGCGCTCCTGGCGAACGCGACGCGCAGCGCCTCCGCGGTCGCGCTGACGCCGGTCACCGCGCTCGCGCTCGATCGCCGCACCTTCGGCGTGATGCTCTCTGGCAATGCCGACGTGGCGAGCCGCCTGGTCGAGCAGCTCGTGCGACGGCTGCGTGACGCGGAGGAGCAGCTCGAGAACGCGATGCTGCGCGATCATCCGTCGCGCGTCGTCAATACGCTGGTTCGGCTCGCCAGCGGTGGCCCCCCGACAGCCGAGGGCCACGCGCTTCAAGTCTCGCCACTCGAGCTTTCCAGCCGGGTGGGGCTCGATGTCGACACGGTGAAGCGCGTCGTCCAGCAGCTGCGCGACGGAGGCTACCTGCGCATCGTCGAGGAGCGGGTGATCGTCCCGGACCTCGAGGCATTGCGGCGGCTGTACCAGCTGCTCGGCGTGAAGGAAGAGGTCCGCAGTGCCTGACCGGACCTCCATCACGAAGCCTGCTGCTAACCAGAAGCCTGCTGTTAACACGAAGTCTGCCGTCGAGCAGTTGTCGAGCGACCTGTCGGCGGGCCGACACCCCTCCCCGACGCGGGGCGGCTTGTCTCAACCCGTGTCGTCTCCGCCACAGTGGGGTCTGGAGGCCCAGGGGCGTTTCCGGTTGACGCTCCCAACCATGATCTGTAGATCAGGGGCCCTGCAGTCGCCGGTGTCCGGGATCACCATTTCCGGGATCACGATTGCTACGTTCCTCGCCACCTTCTTCCTCGCGCTCATGAACGCGGGATGCGGTGGCGGGCCCACGGCAGAGGAGTCCATGCGGTCGCAGCGCGAATACGAGCTCGGAGTATCGCTGATGCGTGAGGCAAGCCTCCCGCAGGCGTTCGAGCATCTGCTGCGCGCCGTGGAGCTCGACCGCGAGAACGCCGAGGCGCATCACGTGCTCGGCGTGCTGTTCACTGCCCGCGGCGATTTTGCCAAAGCCGAGCTCCACCTCGCCACCGCGGGGACTCTCGCCGAGGACCCGGCGATCGAGGCGCGTCCGAGCCTCCGCTCGGAGATCCGCAACAGCCACGGCGTGCTCCTCATCCACGAGGAGAAGCTCGACGAGGCCATCGTCGAGCTGCGCGCTGCGGCGAACGACCTTCTCTATACGACTCCCTATCTCGCTTGGGCCAACCTCGGGCTCGCTTATTACGAGAAGGAAACGTACCCGCAGGCGATCGCGGCGCTCGAACAGGCCGTGCGTCTGCAGCGCGACTTCTGCTTGGGCTATCTGCGCCTCGGACAAGCTTATCTGGCGACAGAGGCCTTCACCCGGGCCGAGGCGGCGCTCACGCGCGTCGTCGAGGTCGACAACGAAACCTGCAACACCACCCAGGAAGCCTGGCAGATGCGCGGCGAGTCTCGCGCGCGTCTCGGTCACCGCGACGACGCGGCGGCCGACTTCGAGCGCTGCGTCGAGCTTGGTCAAGAGACCGAGCCGGGCCGCGCGTGCCGGCGCTATCTCGAGAACATCACCCACGACTGATCGTGGTGGCGCATGCCGCGTGGCGTGCGTCTCGGAGGAGCTCGATGGAGTCTATCGGACGCTATCTGCGGAGAGAGCGAGAGCTGCGGCAGGTCTCCCTCGAGGAGCTGGCGCAGACGACGCGTATTCCGTTCAAGATGCTCCAGCACATCGAGGACGACGACTTCGAGAAGCTGCCGGGCGAGGTCTTCGCGCGCGGTTTCCTGAAGTGTTACGCCCGCGCGCTCGGCATCGGATCGGACGAAGTGCTCGCCGTTTACGGGCAGCAGAACCGTCGCGTCGCCGCGGTCACGCCGGCGCCGATCATGGCGATCCAGCCGCCCGAGCGTGGCCGTCGCTTCGGCATCGCGATCGCGCTCGTCATCTTGCTGATCCTGTTCACGCTCGCGCTCTCGATCGTGCTCAAGCCGCGGCAGCGCGACACGCAGATCGAGCTGTCGGGTCGCGACGTGCCGGCGCTCACCGTGTCGACGCGCACGAGCTGAGCGTCACGTCGCATTCGCGGACGAGCATCTGGCCGACGCGTGACCGCGCTAGGCTCGCGGGGTGACTGCGCGTGGTCGGACGGTCGAGAGCGAGGCGCTGGTGCTGCGCAGCGTGGACTTCGCGGAGACCGATCGCATCGTCACGCTGCTCGCGCGCGACCTCGGCAAGATCACGGTCATCGCGCATGCCGCGCGCAAGAGTCAGAAGCGCTTCGGCGGTGCGCTCGAGCCGTTTGCGGTGCTCAAGGCCGAGGTCGCCGTCGGTCGGGGCGAGGTCTCGCGGCTCGCGTCGGCGGCATTGCTGCGGCCGTTTCCGAGCATCCTGACGAGCCTCGCGAAGATGCAGGCCGGTGGACGCGCGCTCGAGCTGGTGCGCGACGCGACGCCGAGCGGTCCGGTCGATGCGCGGATCTTCGACGCGTGCGTGGCGCTGCTCGCGATGCTCGACCGGGCCGATGCCGCGCGCGAGGAGCACGAGCTCGCGTTCACCGTTCGCCTCGCGTCGCTGCTCGGCTTCGCGCCGCGCGTCGATCGCTGTGTGCGTTGCGGCACCATCGCGCCCGAGGGCAAGGCCGCGCTGTTCGATCCGCGGCTGTCGGCGATCGTTTGCCAGGCGTGTGGCGGTGCCCCGCTGCGGCTCAGCGGCGCGACGCGTCGACTGCTCGCGGCGATGGGCACGGCAGGTTGGACCGAGCTCGCGCACGTGAGCTGGCCCGATGCCGCGCGCGACGAGCTGCGGCGCGTCGCTTTGGGCCTGGTCACCTCGCATCTGCTGCGCGCGTGACGCAGAGTCCGGCCGATGTGCGCGTACGAACGGCGACGAACGACTGACGGCGAGCGATGACCGACGGCGACACGACGGCGCGCACGACCGCGCGGGAAATTCGGGCGCCGCGCGGCGCGATGGTGATGCACATCGACTGGGCGGATGGCCATCTCGGCGTCTTGCCGCACGAGGTGCTGCGCGGCTTCTGTCCGTGTGCGCATTGCCAGGGCCATCAAGGCGCGATTCGCTTCGTCAGCGGCGGCAATCTGCTGCTCGCCGAGCTCGAAGAGGTCGGCAACTACGCGATTCGGCTCGAGTGGGCCGACGGGCACGGCACTGGGCTCTACGCGTTCCGCTATCTGCGCGATCTCTGTTCGTGCGCTGCCTGCGATGCGCGGCCGCTCGAAGAGCGCCGCTACGGAAGGTGAGGCGCGGAAGGCGGCCGGCACCGCCCGAGTTGGGATACACTCGCGGCACGAAGCCCGTGCGCATTCTCCTCGTCGAAGACAGCAGTGCGATGCGCGCGTTCGTGCGTGCAGCGCTCGAAGAAGATGGTGACGTCGTGCTGAGCGAGGCGCCGAGCGGCTTCGAGGCGCTGCGACTCCTGCCGCGCGATAAATACGATCTGGTGATCACCGACATCAACATGCCGGACATCAACGGGCTCGAGGTGATCGCGTTCATGCGCCGCAGCGAGGCACATCGCGAGACGCCGCTGCTGATCATCAGCACCGAGGCCGCCGTCCGTGATCGCGAGCGCGCGATGGCGCTCGGCGCCAACGCCTATCTGACCAAGCCGTTTCAGCCGAGCGAGCTTCGCGAGGCAGTGCGCAAGCTGCGCGTGGCGGCCGGGGCCTAGCGGGGATGTCCGTCGACGACGACAAGTCCGACAGCGTCCGTGACGAATTCCTGTCGGAGGCGCAGGAGATCATCGAGTCGCTTTCGCGCGATCTCTTGCTGCTCGATCACGGGCAAAAAGAAGGCTCGAGCGATCCGGATCTGGTCAACGAGATCTTTCGCGGGGTGCACACGCTGAAGGGGCTCGCCGGCATGTTCGGCTACGCGCAGCTCTCCGCGCTCGCGCACGCGATGGAGAACTTGCTCGACGATCTGCGCCTCGGGCGCGTGTCGCTCAGCCAGGAGGTCCTCGACGTCCTGTTCGAGGGCGTGGAGAATTTTCAGCGCTTGCTCGGCGAGGCGAAGAACCCGGCGGAGCGCGCCGACGTCGACCTGCTGCGCTACGCGGAGAGCCTCGAGCGGCTGAGCGGCCCGAACGTCCCGGAGAAGCCGAGCCTCGACGAATACGAGATGGACCCGGGCGTGCTCGCCGTGCTCACCGAGTACGAAGAGCACCGGCTGCGCACCAACATCGAGCAGGGGATCACGCTCTATCGGCTCAAGGTGCGGTTCTCACTCGCGGCGATCGACAGCGCGCTCGAGGAGCTGAAGACGCGCGCCAAGCCGATCGCCGAGATCATCACGTATCTGCCGAGCATGGGCGCCGGCGACAGCGACGACATCGAGCTCGATGTGCTGCTGGCGAGCCGAGTGCAAATGTCGGAGCTGACCACCGCGCTCGCTACGCAGGGCGCGACGCTCGCGCCGGTGCCGCGACGCTCTCGCGCGCGCGCCTCGATGCCGCCCGCGACGGGGCTCGCGTCCGCGCCGCCGGTGCCACGATCGGCGCCGATCCCTGCGGGGGTCCGCAACGTCGTCGATGCGCCGAGCACCGCGGCCGACCGTGCATCTCCGCTGAAGCCGCCGAGCGTCGGCGCGAACGAGGTGCTCGCGCCGCGCGAGCGCGATGGACTCGCGGGCGCCGGTATCGACGCGCTGACGCTGCGGTCGGTAGCGAACACGGTGCGCGTCGACATCCGCAAGCTCGACCATCTGATGAACGTGGTCGGCGAGCTCGCGATCGTGCGCACCGCGGTCTCGCGCATCTCCGAGCGGTTGCGCGCGCGGCCCGAGCTGCGGCAGCTCGCGACCGAGCTGCACCGCATTCATCGCGGCTTCGAGCGCCACCTCGAAGATCTGCAGGAGGGCATCCTCGACGTCCGCATGGTGCCGCTCGGGCAGGTGTTCGAGAAGCTCGCGCGCGTCGTGCGCCAGGTCGCGCGCGATCACAGCAAAGAGATGCGCCTGGTCGTGACCGGCGCCGAGACCGAGGTCGACAAGCTGATCGTGGAAGAGCTCAGCGATCCGCTGATGCACATCATCCGCAACGCGATCGATCACGGGATCGAGACCGCAAAGACGCGCGAGATCGCCGGCAAGCCAAAGGCCGGCACGCTTGCTCTGAACGCGTACCAGAAGGGCAACCACGTCCTCATCGAGATCGAGGACGACGGCGCCGGCATGGATCAGCAGCGCCTGCTCGACACGGGCGTGAAGCGCGGCCTCATCTCGCTCGAGCAAGCGAAGGAGATGTCGCGCAGCGAAGCGCTCAATCTGATCTTCTTCCCGGGCTTCAGCACCCGCGACGAGGTCACCGATTTGTCCGGACGCGGCGTCGGTATGGACGTCGTGAAGACGAACATCTCGCGGCTCGGCGGCGTCGTCGACGTCACCAGCGAGCAGGGCATCGGCACGAAGTTCACCATTACGCTGCCGATCACGCTGGCGATCATCAGCGCGCTGGTCGTGCGCGTCGCTGGGCGCACCTACGCGATTCCGCTCTCGTCGGTGCAAGAGGCGCTGCTGTTCGACGCGAAGACCGTGCGCACCGTCGAGGGGCGCGAGATGCTGACGCTGCGTGGCGCGACGCTGCCGCTCTGCCGACTCGCGCAGCACTTCGACCACACCTCTGCCGAGCACGTCAATCGGCGCTACGTCGTCGTCACGCAGATCGGCGCGCGCCGCGTCGGCTTCGTCGTCGACCACTTGCTCGGCCAGCAGGACATCGTCATCAAGACGCTCGGACCGAGCCTGCGCGATGTCCCGGGATTCGCCGGCGCCACCGATCTCGGCGATCAGCAGGTAGCGCTGGTGCTCGACGCGGGGACCCTGATGGAAGAGGTCCTCGCGGCGTCGAGCGATCGCTCTGAGCGACTCGGAGCGGCGTCGTGAGCGGCGATACGCCTATCCGCCGCGACACGGTGATCCCCGGTGCGCCGCAGCGTGACCGCGCAGCGCGGCTGCGCGCCGGGATGCTGGGCGTCAGCGAATATCTCGCATTTCGCGTGGCCCAAGAGGCGTATGCGCTGCCGCTCGCCAGCGTGCGCGAGATCCTGAAGCTCGGCGCGATCACCGAGGTGCCGCGCGCGCCGAAGGACGTGCTCGGTGTGGTGTCGGTGCGCGGCCGCGTCACGACAGTGGTCGATCTGCGCAAGCGCTTGCGCATGCCCGCGGCCGAGTCGACCAAACACGCGCGCGTCTTGCTCGTCGATGCGGGCGCGGAAGTGCTCGGCTTGCTCGTCGACGAAGTCCTGCAGGTGTATCGCCTCCGCGACGAGGAGATCGAGGTCGCCGGTGCGACACAGGGCGATCTCAGCGAATACGTGCTCGGCATCGGTCGACCGCGCGCTCAGCGAGCCACGCAGCAGCGCAAGCCGATGCGCGGGCGGGCGCTGCCCTCGGGGATGCAAGGCAGAGCAGCGGCCGATCGCGCGGCAGCGACCGCGAGCGAGGCCGCGCGCGCCAAAGCGCCTCATGTGGAGATCCTGATTCTCCTCGATCCGGGCCCACTCCTCAGGAGATAGCGCATGCAGACGACGTCCTCGCGCAATCGCTCCGACCGCACGAAGAACCTGGTCGGGTTCATGGTGGGCGGCACCCGCTACGCGGTCGACATCCTCCGCGTCCGCGAGATCGTGAACCCGCAGGCGGTAGTCGCGCTGCCACAGGCGCCGCCGGTGGTGATCGGCGTCGCCGATCATCGCGGTGAGGTCGTGCCGATCCTCGATCTGCGCCGTCGCCTCGGGCTCGCTTCGGAGGCGCCCACGCGTCGCACGAAGTGGATCATCGTGCGGGTCGGCAAGCGCTCCGCCGGGCTCGTCGTCGATGCGGTCACCGAGGTGTTCGGCGCCGGTGAAGACAGCGCGCGTCAGGTCCCCGAGATCGGCGTCGGAGATGCCGCGCGCGGCATCAGCGCCGTGCACGCGCACGAGGGCTCGCTGGTGTTCGTCATCGACGTCGATCGCATCGCAGCCGCCGCAGAGGCGATCGAGCCGCGCGCGCTCGGCAGCGGCGGCAGTTCAGGTAGTGGCGGCTCAGGCAGTGGCGGCTCTGGCGGTGGCGGGAGGATCTCCGGATGAGCGCCGCGGACCTCGCCAAGGCGATGGCGTCGGAAGACGCTGAGACGCGCCGGCTCGCGCTTCGCGCGATCGCCGAGGAGCTGCCCGAGGGCTCGGCCGAGCACTTGCTGCGCGGTCTCGGCGACCCTGACTGGCGTGTGCGCAAAGAGGCAGCGCGCGCTACTGCGCAGGTCGCCGTCGCGCTCGGCATGTTGCCGGCGCTGGTCGGCGCGATCGCACAGGGCGAGAACGTCGGCCTGCGCAACGCCGCGCTCGAGGTCGTCGAGACGCTCGGCGAAGCGGCCGAGGCGGCGCTGGTCGCGGCGATCCCCGCGTCGATCGGGCCGAGCCGCAAGTTCCTCGTCGAGGCGCTCGGCGGCGCGCGCGGCGCGAGCGCGACCGCGGTGCTCTCAGAGGCGTCTGAAGACGACGACCCGAACGTCGCCGCGGCGGCGCTCGACGCGCTCGCGCGGGTCGGCGGGCCGATCGCCGAACGTGCGCTGCGCAAGCGGCTCGCCTCGAGCGATCCGTTTCAGCGCCTCGCCGCGCTCGATGGCCTCAATCGACTCGCTGCGGTCGTGCCCATGGCCGAGCTGCAGCCGCTGCTCGGCGACCGGCTGGTGCGACGCGTCGCGCTGCCGTCGCTCGGTCGCTCGCGTGCGGCAGAGGCTATCGCGCCGCTCGTCGACGCGCTCGCGGAGCCGAGCGCCAGCGTGATCGACACGGCGCTGCTCGCGCTGACGCGGCTCGCGACCGATGCGCCGCCGCTCGCTGCGCTGATCGCCGAGCGCGTCTCGGTGGTGCCGATGCGCGCGCGTGCGGCGATGCGCCAGGCGCTTGGCGAAGATCGCCCGCGCGACGTGCGCATCGCGGCGGCGCGGGTGGTCGCGCTCGCGCGAGATCTCGACGGGCTCGCAGGTATCGTCGCGCTGATCGTCGACGATGCGCTCCCGCCGGACGTGCTCGAAGCGCTGTCGTCGTGGGGCGAGCAGGCGGCGCCGATGCTGCTGGCGCTGGCCGAGCACAGCGAGGGCGCGCGGCGTGCGGTCGCGCTCGAGCTGGCGGGTGATCTGGCGCCGCTCGACGGTCCGCTCGCAGAGCGCGTGCGCCTCGCGATGCGTGACGCGCTACGCGATCCCGCTCCGTCGGTCGCGGCCGCTGCGGCGCGCAGCCTCGCGCGCTTCGGTACGGCGGGCGACGTACCTGCGCTCGTCGCGCTCGCGGAGAGCGCGCCAGGCGACGTCGCGCGCGCTTCGGGTGAGTCGCTGTCAGCGCTGGTGTCGCGCGCGGCCGATGCGGTCGATCGCGCCGTCAGCGACACGCAGCTCGCGGGGCACGGCGGCAGCGCGCTGGTCGGCGTCGTCGCGACGCTCGGCGGTCCACACGCGCTCGAGCGGCTACGCGCCGCGCTCTCTTCGGACGACGTCGCGACCCGCCGCGCCGCGCTCGAGGCGCTGGCGCAGGTACCGACGCACCAAGCCGCCGAGCTCGCCGCGATGGCGCTCGCCGACGAGGACGTCGACGTGCAGACGACGGCCGCGTCGGCGCTCGGCAGCATGCGCGACGAGCCCGCGCGCAGCGTGGCGGTGGAGTCGCTGCGGCTCGCGCTCGCGTCCGACTCGCCGCGCGTGCAGGCCGCGGCGGCGCGTGCGCTCGGCGTGCTCGGCGATGCGAGCGCGGTGGAGTCGCTGCGCGAGCTGGTGCGCAGCCGTGCCCCCGGCGTCGCGACGGCCGCGCTCGAGGCGCTGCGCGCGATCCACGATCCGACGCTCGACAACCTGCTGGTCGAGTCGCTCGGCCACCTCGACACCGAGGTCGTGAAGCAAGCGCTGCTCGCCATTCACGAGCAGGGCGGCGCGCGCGCGGTGTCGCGCCTCGCCGTCGCGCTCGCCCACGCCCACTGGGACGTGCGCCGTCTCGCCGCCACGCTGCTCGGTGGCCTCGGCACAGCGGAGTCGCGCGCCATGCTCGCCGCGCATCGCGCCACCGAGACGGACGACCTCGTACGCAGCACCATCGACGCTGCGCTTGGCGTCGACACCAACGGACACCGCGGAGGCGAGCGCTCCTAGTGTCGATCCTGCACGACACAGGCCCGCGAATGCGGGTGGAGGAGTTCCGGCTCCTGCGCGACCTCGTCAACGGGTTCTGCGGCATCGCGTTCCAAGACGACGCGATGTTCGTCGTCGAGCGGCGACTTCGCGAGCGGCTACAAGCGCTCGGGCTGCCCGACTACGGCGCGTATCATCAGTTCCTTCGCTACCATCCCGACGCACGCGCAGAGTTCGAGCGCGCCGTCGACGTGCTCACGACCAACGAGACCTACTTCTTTCGCGAGGACTACCAGCTCAAGGGCTTTCGCGACGAGGTGCTGCCGGTGCTACGCGCGCAGGCGGAATCGCGTAAGCGGCTGGTCTTGTGGAGCGCTGGCTGCTCGACTGGCGAAGAGGTCTACACGCTCGCCATCCTGGTCGAGCGCAGCGGGCTCTTCGAGGGCTGGGACGTGCGCGTCTTCGGCAACGACATTTCGCGCCGGGTGCTCGTCGGGGCGCGCCGCGGCGTCTACGGGCCATCGAGCTTCCGCGCGATGCCCCCCGAGTACGACATGTATTTCGTCGACGGACCCGACGGGCGCCAAGTTCATCCGCGTATTCGCGCGATGTGTCACTTCGGGCACCTCAATCTCGTAGAAGGTGGCCGTACTGCCATCGTCGGACGCGTCGACGCCGTCTTCTGCCGCAACGTGCTCATCTACTTCGACTCTCTCTCCCGCCGGCGTGTCATCGACACGTTCTACGAGCGGCTGCATCCGGGTGGCTATCTGATGCTCGGCCACAGCGAGTCGCTGCTCAACGTGTCTACCGCCTTCGAGGTCGTCCACCTCAGCACGGATCTCGTGTACCGGCGTCCGCTCGCGACCCCACTGTTCCGCAGCAGCAAGGGAGATCGCCCGTGACCAAGCCGATTCGCGTGCTCGTCGTCGATGACAGCGCGTTCAACCGACGTACGCTCTCGGACCTGCTGGTGGCGCTGCCTGGCGTCGAGGTCATCGGCAAGGCGTCCGACGGCGAAGAGGCGCTGAAGCTCACCGTCGAGCTCGCGCCCGACCTGATCACGCTCGATCTCGAGATGCCGCGCATGGACGGCTTCACGTTCCTCCGCCTGCTGATGGCGCGGCGCCCGACGCCGGTCATCGTCGTCAGCGGCTTTGCGGCGAAGGAGAACGTCTTCCGCGCGCTCGAGCTCGGGGCGCTCGACTTCATCGCCAAGCCGACGCGCACGATCGCCGCCGACCTGAGCGCGATTCAGCAGGAGCTCGCGGAGAAGGTCGCGCTGGTGCGACTGCTCACTCCGACGGCGACCGATCCCGCGCGCCCGGGCTTTCGCGGCCGCGGTACGTCGACGGCGACTGGCCTGTTTCCGGTGCTGCCGGACTCGTCGTCCCCGCGTGCCGCGGAGTCGATGCCGCGCTGGCTCGTCGTCATCGCCTCGTCGACGGGCGGACCGACGGCGCTGCTCGAGGTGTTCGCGCAGCTCCCGGCGAGCGCATCGGCGGCCGTCGTCGTCGCGCAGCACATGCCGGAGCGCTTTACCAAGACGTTCGCCGATAGGCTCAATCGACTCTCGCCGTTCAGCGTGAGCGAGGGTACCGATGTGCAGATCCTCCGCCCGGGGCACGCGGTGATCTGCCCCGGTGGTCGCTGCATCGAGGTCGTGCGGCGCGGCAACGAGCTCCTTGCGAAGTCGGTGCCGGCGATGCCGACTGACCGCTACGTGCCATCGGGCGATCGCCTCTTCGAGAGCGCGGCGCGCGCGATGGCCGGCCGCACCATCGGCGTCGTACTCACCGGTATGGGCGACGACGGCGCGGCGGGCGCCGTCGCGATCCGTGGTGGCGGGGGCGTCGTCATCGCCGAATCCGCGGAGTCGGCCGTGGTCTACGGCATGCCCGGCGCTGCGATGCGTACCGGTGCGGTCGAGCGCAGCCTGCCGCTGCGTGAGCTCGCGACGCACCTCGCGGCGATGATCACGCGCTGACCAATGGTCGACAACGAGCCTTTGTGAACGACGGGCCGCAAGTAATTCTGCGGGGTGACGGACGCTCCCCGCGTGGTGTACGGTTCACGTCCGGTCAGCGAGCACGAGGCGAATGAGCGACGAACGCCCGAAGAGACGCGCGAAAGATCGGCGCACGAGCGACGCACCCGTCGATCTCACCAAGGAGCGCGAGGCGTTCGTTCGTACGTTTCTGCGCAAGGGCGTGGAGCTCACCGAGGATCTCCTGCGCGAGAACCAAGAGCTGCAGAGCGAGCTATCGCGCTTGCAGATCGACAACGCGCGGCTGCGCGCGCAGGTCGCGAGCGACGACGCGATCCGTGAGCTGCTGCGCACCGTCGACGCGCTCGAGCAAGAGAAGAAAGACCTGATGTCGCGCTCGCGCGAGCTCGAGCAAGCGACGCACAAACATCAGGGCCGCTACACCGAGATCGAGGACGAGCTCAACGACCTCGCCAACCTGTACGTCGCGAGCTTTCAGCTGCACATCACGCTGCAGCCGCGCCGCGTGCTCCGGCACATGAAGGAGCTGCTCGCGCAGCTCGTCGGCGCCGAGGCGTTCGTCGTCTACATCGTCGACCCGGAAGGCAAACACGCGCTGCCCGCGGGCTCCGAGGGTGTGCCCGAAGAGCTGCTCGGCCCGGTGCAGCTCGGCAACGGCAAGATCGGTGAGGCGCTCGCCACTGGCATCGCGGTGATGCACACCGCCGAGCCGCTCGGCCGCACCACGCTCGACGATCCGCTGGCGGTGATCCCGCTGCAGGCGGACGGCCGCTGCGTTGGAGCCATCGCAATTCTCTCGCTGCTCGCGCAAAAGACTGCTTGGGCGAGCGTCGATCAGGAGCTCTTTCACCTGCTCGGCGCGCACGCCGCGACCGCGCTCATCGCCGCCTCGCTCTACTCGCGGACGCCCGGCCCTGCCGCGGCGCTCGCGGGCCTGCGCGAGCAGCTTCATTTGGTCTAAACACGTGTTCTCCGAAACGAGCGGATCCTGATGGCCGATTTCTCCTGTCTCGTCGTAGAGGACTCGCCGATGATGCGGCAGCTTCTCGTATTCGCACTCGCGCGAATCAAGAAGCTGAGCGTCACCGAAGCGGATGACGGCGTCGACGGCCTGCGCAAGCTGGCGGCCGGCAAGTTCGACCTGATCATCACCGACATCAACATGCCGATCATGGACGGCCTGAAGCTCGTGAAGCGCATCCGCTCGGACGCTGTGCACAAAGACGTGCCGATCATCATCATCACGACGGAAGGCTCGTCGGAGGATCGGCAGCGCGCGATGGCGCTCGGCGCGAATGCCTACATCACCAAGCCGATTCAGGCGCCGCAGGTCATCGCCAAGGTCAAAGAGCTGCTCAAGATCGAGTGACGCGATCGTAGGGAGCCGCTTCAGCTCATCACCGACCGGACCGCGTCGACGAAGGCGCGCACCTTCGCCTCATCTTTGACGCGCGGATCGCGGCTCTCGACGCCGCTCGCGACATCTACGCAATAGGGGCGCACCTGGCCGATCGCGTCGGCGACGTTGCCGGCGTGCAGGCCGCCTGCGAGCGTCACTTTGCGCTCGCGCGCGAGCCCGGACGCGAGCGCCCAGTCGAACGTCGCGCCGGTGCCACCCGGAGCGGCGGGCGAATACGCGTCGAGCAATAGGTACTTTCCGCCGAAGCGTCGCGCCTCCTCGGCGATGTTGGCGTCGCGTACGCGCAGCGCTTTGTACGCGTGCGGGAGCAGTGCGGCGAGCAGCTCCGGAGGCTCGTCGCCGTGCAGCTGCGCGCAGCCGATGCCGGTCTCGGCGATCGCGGCGCGAACGGCGTCGAGCGATGCGTCGACGAACACGCCGACGACGAGCGTCCGTGCGCCTACCGCAGCGACGATCGCTCGCGCCGTGCCGACGTCGATGTGGCGCGCAGACCCAGGCCAGAAGTTGAGGCCGATGGCTTCGACGCCGCATGCGACGGCGAGCTCGGCGTCGAGCACCGAGGTGATGCCGCAGATCTTGATCGCCGTCGTCATGGCCGTCGTCACCTGGGCTGTTTCTGCGGCGCCCGGGCGCTGCCGGCAAGAGCGCGGGAGCTCTTCAGACAGCGGGCAAGTAGAGCGAGACCGCGACGCCGCTCGGCTCGGTGCTCACCTCGACGTGGCCGCCGAGATCCTCGAGCGTGCGCCGCACGACAGCGAGCCCGAGGCCAGTCCCATGCGGCCGCGTGGTGAAGAACGGATCGAACACGCGCTGACGGACCTCTTCGCTGAGGTGCTCGCCGTCGTTGAAGATGCGGACGCGGATCTCGTCGGGCGCGCTTCGCATCGCGTCGATCTGGATCGCGCCGCGCGCCGTCTTGTGCTGGCTGGCGTTGAGCAAGACGTTGACGAGCGCGCGGTAGAGCAGCTCGGGATCGGCGCGCACTTCGCTCGCGTCGGGAGCGATGCGAACGAGCGTCGTCTCGGCGAGCGTGGGGTCGCCGGTCGGGTCGCGCACCACGGCGCCGATCGCACGCGCGATCAGGCTCTGCAAGGGTACGATCGCGATCTGTGGATCGGACGGGCGCGCGAACGCGAGCAGATCGCGCACCAGCCGGTTCAAGCGGTCGGTCTCTTCATCGAGGATGTCGAGCAGCTGCCGGGCGTCGCTCGGCGCGTCGGCGCCGAGGATGCGCCGCAGCGTCGCGCCGGCGTTGGCGACGATCGCCAGCGGGTTGCGCACCTCGTGCGCGAGCACGGCGCTCATCTCGCCGACGGCCGCCAGGCGCTCACGGCGCACCAGCTCGACTTGCATCGCCTCGATGCGCGTCGTCGCCGCGATCTGCGCGGCGAACGTGCGCAGCGCGACGCTGTCCTCGGCAGAGATCGTCGTACCGAGGACGAGCAGCACGGCGGCCGTCCCCGCCGGGCCGGGCACTGGCACCCACGCGGCGCGCATGACCTCGGGCTGACCGACGAAATACTTGGCGGACGCGCCGGCGACGCCCGACGCGGACGACAGCCGCGCGGCGAAATCGTCGACGTACACGGCCTCGCCGGAGCGCAGCACCTCCATCGAGATCGCCATCTGCGTCGCAGGGATCAGCGTGTTTTGGAGGCTCTGGGTGAAGCGCGCGAACGAGTCGTCGCCGCCGATGTTGGCGACGTGCCGCGCGAGCAGCGCGTCGGCGCGCGGCTCGAGGAGGAATGCGCGCCACGCGAGCTCTTTGAAGACCGGATCGACGCGCTTGAACAACGCGTCGAGCGAGACCAGCGAGTCGCTGACCGGCGCGAGCTTCGCCAGCTTCGCGAAGACGGCCTCGCCATGCGTCGGTAGCGTCGGCATCGCGCCGACGAGCAGCAAGTGCGTCCCGTGCTCGTCGAGCCGCACGACCTGGAGGTCCATCGCAAGCTCGACGCCCGTCTCCGGCTCGATGAAGCGCACCCGCTCGGCTTCGGGTAGCGCGACGCCGACCTGGAACAGGCGGATGCGCGATTCGATGCGCGTCATCTCACCGTCGGCCAGGACATCGCCGACGCTACGGCCCGCGAGCGCGGCGCTGGTGCTGTGCAAGAGCGCAGCGGCCGCGCGGTTCGCCCACTCGAACTTCAGATCGCGCAGCACGAACACGGCGTGCGGGAGCACATCGAATAGGGGATGGGGCGGCTCTGCCACGGCGCGGACTGTAACAGAGGCGACGTCGCGCGCGGTCTCCGCGGGTACGCGCGCCACGCTGCGCACTACTGAGCGCGACGCGTTGCCGATGGAGACGACGCCACAGACCGACTGACCACGAGATCGGGGGAGGTTCAGAGCGCGAGTGACGCCGCTCTCGCGCACCCGCATCCACGGTACTTCAAGGGCAGTTGACGGGCCCGACGGGCACGCACTCTCCCGGTCCGCAGCAGTAGCCGGAGCCGCCCATGCAGCTGCACCGGCTGGGCGCGGCGCTCACGCAGGTCCCCGCGCCATCGCACTGCCGCACGCGCGCGAAGAGAGGGCTGCAGCCGTCTCCGCCGATGCAAGGAACCGTCCCGCAGTCCGTCCCGGGAGCTGCGAATGCATAGCTGCACGCTCCCGCCGAGCAGGTCCCCGTGCCGACGAAGCAGGATCCCGGTGGGGTGTTGCACACGACAGGTGAGCCGCCGCACGAGCCTGCGCCATTGCAAGAGTCTCCGCTCGTGCACGAGTCTCCATCACTGCACGGAGTCCCCGCACCTGCGACGCTGTCCGCCGGACATGACGGTCCACCGCCACACAGCTCGGCCGTGTCGCATGGACCCGATGACGTACGACACGTCGTGCCCGACGCAAAGCCGTCAACCGGGCAGGCCGCGGAGCCTCCAGTGCACGTCTCGGCGAGGTCGCACACTCCGGCCGAGCCACGACACGCCGTGCCCGCTCCGACCAGCGTATCGGCGGGACAAACGCCGCTCGATCCGTCGCAGGCCTCCGCGACATCGCAGACGCCCGCTGCCCCGCGGCACGGCGTGCCTGCGCCGAGCACGCCGTCGGGTGCACAGCTCGCGCTCCCACCGCTGCAGGACTCTGACGTGTCACACGGGCCAGTCGCCGCGCGGCAGATCGTGCCTCCGCCAGCGAACCCATCGGGCGGGCACGCCGACCCGCCGCCGGTGCAGAACTCGGTCGAATCGCACGCACCGGCCGCAGCTCGGCAGACAGCGCCTGCGCCCGCGAACGAGTCGCCCGGACAGCCCCCGCTCACGCCATCACAGGCCTCGCTCGCATCACAGCTGCCGGAGGCTCCGCGGCAGGTT
>Ga0163144_10013340_pt1 | contig 17169 bp, 19 predicted proteins | sample OliLak19BULKMAT1_FD_123175 | JGI IMG/M metagenome (GOLD analysis project Ga0163144, IMG submission 123175) | Freshwater microbial mat bacterial communities from Lake Vanda, McMurdo Dry Valleys, Antarctica - Oligotrophic Lake LV.19.BULKMAT1 | ecosystem: Environmental > Aquatic > Freshwater >... | reverse complement strand
TTATCCACCATCCCAGGCGTCCAAATCTCCGCGTGGGGGCGGATGACATGGCCACCCGCTTTTTTTCCCGAGCCGCGCTGCCGGGAAATTCCCAACAGATTTCTCCGCGCTGCCACGAGCGCTCTGGGAAGCCCAAGGTGAACTGCGATGTCTGCATCTGATTTGACCCCCAGCAGCGCCTCTTCCTCCGGCGTCCAAGGGTGATCCGGGGTCTCCAATCGATAGTGGGCGACCCTTCTTTTTTTGCGCTCGGCTGCGACCTGCCCCAGACTGGTGCCCAGCTTGGCGGCAACTGCCGAATCGGTCATCGTCCCGAGGAGAGCAGTGTCCGCCGCACTCCAGGAATGCGCGGCTTTTCTAAATTGAAACCTGGGTATGGCAAGCGACTCCCGCTTTTCCCGGACGCAACTCATCGCGATCTGGAGTAAAACAGCCATGTTGCTGTCGGAAACAGTTCCGAGAAGGTTTACGTTCTGCGTAGTCCATATGTCTTTGGCCGTTGTTTTTAACATGTCGTTTGATCGGATGAGTTGTCAGTGCTGCGTGGATAAATCACGAGTAGTTTTGTGTTGATAATCCTTCGCACGAAGCGGATGCTAACCCCATCGGAACGAACTGACAAGATCTCTCGGAGCCATCTCGCAGCCGTGAGAGATCAACATCTCCTTTCCCTCAAGGAGATCCGCTTGATGGGGTTGTCTGAAACTTGATAGACCCAGCCCACGTTGATGCAGATTGGACCCATGACCCGTGTGATGCCATGAGGTGAATCCCTACCTCGGAACTACCAGAGTTTGCTCGCCTTTTGGCAATCTCCTCTGATAAAGAATGGTGCCATGAGCGCTTCCACCATCTCCAATCATAAGCGCGAAATGGTATTTTCAGACCGCGCCCTTGCCAATCAGGCATTCTCACGCGCGGCAGGAGCGCCACTTATCCCGGGCAACAGCATTCGTTTGCTCAAAGACGCAGGAGAAAATTATCCGGCCTGGCTAGAGGCGATCCGCTCTGCCAAACGATACATTCACTTTGAGAGTTACATCGTCCATGAGGACGATACGGGCCGATTGTTCGCCGACGCAATGGTCGCAAAGGCACAGGAAGGCATCCGCGTAAGTCTGATCTACGACTGGCTGGGTGGGTTCGGAACGGCATCCCGCGCGTTCTGGAACCGGATGCGGGCAGGCGGAGTGGAGGTGCGTTGTTACAATCCAGCGCGATGGGACTCACCTTTTGGCTGGCTCAGCCGTGATCATCGAAAGACGCTCACCGTGGATGGCGAGATTGGTTTTGTCAGCGGCCTCTGCATCGGCCAAATGTGGGCCGGCGAGGCGGCAAAGAATATCGAGCCTTGGCGGGACACTGGAGTCGAAATTCGTGGTCCGGCGGTGGCTGATCTGGAGCGGGCCTTCGCGGACGTCTGGGCGATGATCGGAGATCCGCTTCCAGAGAGCGAGCTGGGAGATTCAGATGCGATCGCGCAGGATGGTCAGGCCGCTTTACGCGTCGTGGCGAGCATTCCGGCCACAGGAGGAATGTTTCGTGTTGATCAACTCATCGCCGCGCTTGCAAAGAAGCGCCTATGGCTGACCGATGCTTATTACGCAGGCATGACGAGTTACGTTCAGGCCTTGCGCTCCGCCTCGGAAGATGGGGTGGATGTGCGACTTCTGGTGCCGAACGCAACGGATGTGCCACTCCTCAAACCGTTGTCGAGAGCTGGCTATCGTGTTCTTTTGGAAGCCGGTGTGCGTGTCTTTGAATGGAACGGAAGAATGCTCCACGCCAAAACAGCGGTCGCGGACGGACGCTGGGCCCGCGTTGGCTCCACCAATTTGAACGTTGCAAGTTGGTTCGGGAACTGTGAGATGGACGTCATCGTCGAAGACGAGTTCTTTGCAAATCAGATGGAACAAATGTTCAGCAAGGATCTTGAGAACTCGACGGAAATCGTTCTGGACGCAAAACAAAAGGTGCGGGCGCCGAATCAACCGCGCCGCCACCGCCGGGAAGCAAAAGCCAAACGAGGAACCAGTGGGCGCGCTGCGGCCGGAGCAGTCCGCATTGCAAATGTCGTCGCGGCGGCCTTCACCTATCGGCGCGTGATTGAACCGGTCGAATCGCGCATCATGATGACGGCCGGTGTTGTCTTGGTTGTGCTGGCAATTCTCTTCGCATGCTTCCCACGCCTCCTGGCGTATCCACTCGTATTTCTTTTCGCCTGGATCGCCATTGCGCTGCTATACCATGGCTACAAGCTGCACCGCTCGAGGGCGAAGCGAAGTTCGACGGAGGAAACGCCTTCGACCAAACGACATGAATGAAGCTGTGACCGGCAGTTTTGAGTCCGGTTTTGAAAATGCTGACGAGTCGGTCCTGCGTTAGATAGACCTTTTCCCTCTGAGACAATGCTGGATGCCTGATTCGAAGAAGCGTCGTGGTGAATGAAGAAAATCAGCACTCCCATGCCGCCGACGGCGAGGACGAAGCCGAAGGTGACCGCGAAGTGTGGAACAAACTCGCCCTCGCCCCCCACGAATGGTGCGCAACACGATCAAACAATAGATGAAAATGTCGGAGAAGATTCCGAGCACTGACTGCGCGAGGCGGCTGCTCATGAAGTTCCGCAGGATCCGCGAGGCTTATTGGCTTGAAGCCATCGCCAGTGCCATCAAGGTAATGGATAACGTAACTCCCACAACCGACATCATCGAACCTGCGACCGTGGTTGACATCCCGCGCGCACCCTCCGCTCCCGCTCCGCATGGGCGCGGGCGTTCAGCGAGCCAGAGGTCACTCCGGTAGGAATCAATTTCGATCAATGCCACCGCTAGCAGAACACTGGCCGCGTCGATCAGCGAAGCAAGGAATCAAAGGCTTGACTTCAGATTGCTCCAGAGAAGTCTGAGCCTGGTCATAAATTAGCATGAAGACCAGCGGTAAAAGTGACAGCGACAGGTAGCAGACAAAAACGGCGGCGCGCTGGTCGCAATCCTCCCGAACCCGACGTACTTGGGCCTGTTCGATGGGATTACCACCGGTTTGAGTGCTTTGAGTGTTGCAACCATGCTGGCGTCAGCTTGAAATATTTTATCGAGACCGTTATCCCTCGAAGCGGACTGCAGTCGGAAGGAGATGACAGTGAGGTGCATTCTTGTTACAATTCCTTCCTCCAACGGTGATAGGGATCGAGTGACTCATGGGTTGATTTCCCCCTTGAGTCATGGATCCAGGCGTTGGCGAAGGTGTCCTCCGGCTTGGCGAATTTTGATACCGTTACCGATATGCATTGGAACCTTCCCACGGAAAGTAATCATCGCAGTTCCGGTGTCAGAACAGGCCTAAAACTTTCAGTATGACGACGATCACAACGACCGCACCAATAAGATAAATGATTGAATTCATAGGATATTTCTTTTATGATTTTAGATGAAACAGGGTTCCCGTTCGACCACACGGTCGAACCCCCTGTTCGCGGAGAAAAGTGAGTGGAAATGACGCAACATGATGGTCTGCCAAAGACGGCTCATTTCTGCCTGGACCTCTCCTTGTTTTGCAAAAACTCGTAAAGCTTCGCCGTTCCGAAAGCGAACAACGCGGGTGGTGCCAGCGCCGAAAGCACGCGGGCCTGCGTAACAAGGATCGCACGCACCGGAAGCCGATGCAGCAGATAGCCTACGGCAACCGCACCGAGCACTGCTGTCGTCGGAGACTTCCGGATCTGAGCCTGGCACCGCTGATAACGCAAGCGGATGTCTTGCCTCACGTTGCACAACAAAAGATTGGCCTCCTCCTCTATGGACAGTGGCGGTTCAGGTTGGTTGGTTGTATCACTCATGGCTTACCAGAATTTCAAGTTGCTGCCGACGCGACAGATTTGCCCGGATAACGAATTAACGCTGCGTCCCGGGTTAAAGCGGTGCGCGCAATCCATTACTTTTTCCGCTCCATCCCTTGCCGAATCGTATCTCCCGTGGACACGTTGCGCGACCGGCGCGAGTGCGGCGAGGATTGCCCCGCGCGCTGAGTCTAAAGCCGTATCCACATAGCGTCCACGGAAGGTGGGCTGTCGCCGTGCCATCATCAGCAAGCATCCGAGGGCCGTACCGAACGCGAGGGCTCCTACGACAACAAGGACTGGATTATGACGCACATGTTCCTTGGAGATCGCCAATGTGTCCTCGACCTTCAGTCCTGCTGATTGGCAGATATTCTTGCCCGTATCCGCGACGCGGTGGCAGGCGTCGTTGGTCACGTCCACCGCGTGCTGCGCATACTTCTTCGCGGCGGCGGTGGCACGGCGGGCGGCTTCCTCGGGGTCTGGCAGTTGGGTCAAGGACGGCGTTGATTGGGATTCGGTGCTCATGGGTAGGTAGGTAGATGTTGTGTCGAGGGAGATGGGTGTTCCTCTTGTCAGCCTTCAAAATATACTTTGTGGAAATACGCTGCAATGGGGTGAAACCCTACGTTGGGAACAAGGTGACTCCCACCAGCAGCGGACGCCTCACAGACTACGCGCCCATCAGATGCCCGACGCCATGGCGCAACTCGCCTAGATCACCAAGCCCGATGGGTTCATTACCTTGTGCCACCAACGCTAGTGTCAGTACAACGGAACCACGCCGCAGCAGATGGAGAGTTGGGGCTTGGCGAACGCAATCCATAGAGATGGTTTAGACTGGGTGTTCCCCTCAGGGTTTCTATGAAGCTTTTCGGGATTCAATCACACCGGTTGACGGCCGCTGCCAGCGCTTGGAAACGCCATTACAGGAGGCTTATCAAGGAGCATTCTATTTTGGGGGGGCTGAAACAGCGGTCGGGCCGGATCGGAACGTGGGGAAATTGGATTGTTGGATTTGCGTCAACCGGGCGTCTTCCACAAATGCCCCTGCGCTTGCCGCGAGGATGTTCGCTTCATCAATCGGCCACAAAAAATACAGTCCCCGGCGAAGGGGACTGTATTGAGTTTGGGCACTAATGTTTGATCTGGATCAGGATTTGCTCGCCTCGACTTCACTCATTGATGTTACCGAGATATCTTCCGCCCCAGCATTCTTCATGATGTCCTTTGCCAAGGTCACCTCGTCACCCGTTTCGGCGAAGACGGAAATGAGGATGTTCCCTTCTGCGATCCGGTTTTGATAGCGTTTCGCTTCGATTTCGGGAATGCCGAGTCCGATCAAGCAGCCGGCGACTCCGCCCACGGTGGCTCCCGCAGCCGCGCCGCTGAGAGCGGCAAGCAGAGGACCCGCAGCGATCAACGGTCCCACACCGGGAATCGCAAGCGCGCCGATGCCGACAAGCAGCCCGAGGGTTCCGCCAAGCACGCCACCTGTGGCGGCCCCGGTAACGGCGCCTTCCGGAGCCTTGGTGTTTTTCTCATGGGAAAACTCATGGGTGGTATCCTTGTCAGGAAAGAGAACGGAGATATCGTTCGTGGAGAATCCTGAATTGGTGAGGCTATCAACGATCTGGTTGGCTTGGGCCTCCGAGATGGCGATGGCATAGACTGATTTATGGTTCATTGGTATTGTTGGTTTGAATTTCTAACTGAGATTGTTCATTCACTTTGAATTCACTTTTAATTCGTCGGTGATATTGGCTGTGTTTGCATGGTTTCTGGCGACTTTGAGGATCGCCTCATGTTCGGCGGAGGATTCCACCACGCCTTTTAAAGTGACGTTTTCATTGCGGGTGATGATCTTGATGTTCTTGGCGTTGAAGGACAGATCCGTGCCAATGATACCGGAACGGATGTCCTTGGTGATCTGCACGTCTTTGTCACTTTTGCCTTGGTCGGTGGGCTTTGCCCCATCTTTGTCCATCTCTTTTTCGTTTTGGGCGGTGTTGTCGGGAGCAGTCACGTCGCCGCCGATCAAGTCGCGGTAGGAACGCAGTGCTTCTGTGGACGTCGCGTCATTGTAATCCGGCCAGGCGTCGGTCTTGAACTGCGGAGCTCTGCTCAACTGTTCCTTGGTCAGCTTTGTCTTGAATGCCTTGGCGGCGAGGTCATAGCGGAGCGCCGACACCGGAACCGCACTGAGCGTGTCGGCTACGCCGAGAAATCCGCCGGACGAAATGATCACGGCAAGTACCTCTCCGGCTTTCATGTCGAGAATGAGGTCTTTGACTTCACCGATGGTTTCGTCGGTGGCGTTTTTCACGTTGATTCCCATGACTTGTGAGGCGCGCCATGAGGCGGCGGTGCCTTTCGTGCCGGGAATGGGAGAAATCAGTGCCAACTGAATCTCTCCTTCAGCGAGGACGCTCAATGGGACGAGGAGGGGGACGAGGGAGATGAAAAGGCTTCGTTGGATGGTTTTCATTGTTTTGTTGTTTTGTCGTTTTGTTGTTCTTTGATCTACGGTGGACTGAAATGAGCGCGAAGGTAACCCAGACCGTTTAATGAAATAGCTGCGACATCCGTATTGTTACTTGGACAGTTCCGATGTCGCAGCCGATCGTATTTCACGACCATTTGTTATGGTTTGGGCGGTGTGCTTTCGCGAACGCTCAGCAGGGACATCCTGGCCCGACAATCAGAGGAATTCTATGGGGTGAAACCCTGCTTTTTCTGCGGTTCACCGATACCGGTTACAACTGCCGTCGTAAGGATACCGCGATGCGTTCCCAAAGTTTTCCCACCGCCGAACGGTTCTTAAACTCCGAACGTGTCATCCGGCGCGAGTTCGCCTTGTCCGCATTGAACGTGGTGACCTGCTCTGCGGCGAATTCTGCATCATAAATATTGAGGTTCGCCTCGTCATTGAGGCGAAAGGAGCGGTCGTCGAAATTCGTTGACCCGACGGAAACCCACACTTCGTCAACGATGAGCACCTTGCAATGATACATCGCCGGTTGATACTCGTAAATTCTTACTCCAGCATCCAGCAAGTCACCCCATAAGGCACGCGACGCGGCGGCGACTATTTCCATATCCGTGTTAGGCCCTGGAACGATGATCTCGACCTTCACCCCGCGTTTACGGGCGCTGACGATGGTCTGGATCGCCAATTCGTCCGGCACGAAATAAGCCGCTTGCAGACGGATGCTCTTGGTGGCCGAGGTGATCGAAAGCAAATACATCAGCCGCACGTTTTCGCTGCCCCCGTCTCGCGAACTTGTGAACAATTGGGCGGAGGAATCTCCGGCAGGCTTAAGTTCGGGGAAATAGGCGGGGCCTGCGAGAACCCTGCCCCGGGTCTTGATCCAGTTGTCGCAGAAAGCCGCCTGCATATGAGCGACCGCAGGACCTTCCAGCTGATAGTGGGAATCACGCCAGTGGTCGGCATCACTGGCGTTTCCCGACCACGCATCTGCGATTCCCACACCACCAGTGAAACCGATACGGCCATCGACCACCAACAACTTGTGGTGGGTGCGATTATTGATGCGGGCCACGGTGTTCCAGGTGACTGGATGATAGCGTTCAATCTGGACACCTGCGGCTTTCATTGTTTCAAGGTAAGCTGGCTTGATCTTGCCGCACCCGACCGCGTCAAGCACGACATGGACTTTCACGCCAGCCCTCGCCCGTTCAGACAGGGCTTCGGAAAACTTGAGGCCGACCTCACCTGACCAATAGATGTAGGTTTCAAACGTAATCGTTTCCTTTGCTCCGCGAATGGCGTGAAGCATGGCGGGAAAGATCTCTTCGCCGTTATGCAGTGCGGTGATGCGGTTACCCGGCAGGACATGCTGCCCCAGCAACGGTCCTATACTCCGCAAGAACTGCGGATCCTCGACCGCGAATGCGTGTTCGAGTTCGTAGTAAATCTGCTTCTCCCCCGAACTGAGATTGATGAACAGCAGGGAGCCGAAGACCGTCAGCAAGATCGTGATGGGAATGATGAACCACAGTTTGAATTTACGTAAGTACATGGATTCTAACAAGTGTAATTCCTGCGTTTCCGGTGATTCTGAACGGAAATGCTGATGACCAGCCAGAAGCCACCAGACTTCGCCTGCAGGAAGCAAAGAACGGCAAGTCCTGGGTGCCCTTGCAATTGGAAGCCTGACTCGGTCGTCATCAATAGGCACGCTCCCGAAGTCAGTTCTGCCGGGCCGAATACCCCGTTCTCCGAGGCGCTGCGGCTGAGATCTAGCAGTGACGTGCCCACGTTGATTTGCTGGAAACCCTGGTTCTGACGTGAGGCGACGAGCTGGCCGATACGGCGGCGGAATTCAGTGCCGTCGAAATCCTCATCTTTGCTACTGGTTTGGATGATCAGTTCCTCCGCCTGGTCGCCCTTGCCCTCGCTGATCGCCATCAGGATTTTCAGCAGGTTTTCCTGCATCTTCGGCGTGGTGCGGCCCACCGTCCCGAGATCTAACAGGGTGATGCGCCCGTCATCCGTGAAGAACACGTTCCCCGGATGGGGATCCGCGTGGAAAATGCCGTCCACCAGAACCTGCTTAATATAGGTAGGCCCCGTTTCCTCAAGATCATCGGCTAACCGATCCGGCGCTGCCTTTCCTTCTGCCGCCGGTTCCTGGTCCATGGAATCAATGGAGCCGTCCGCGCCCATCCGAGTGGCTGTGTAGGAGCGGCCATATTTCCAGAATGGTAAGGCGATTTTCTTGTAACGCTTGAGGTGGGTTGGGCATGATTTCATCGTATAAATTGTCGAGACCGGAATTCACCTTTTACTCAATGTTCGTTGTACCATTCCCATGACTGGCTTTACCATGGGGTAAAACCCTTCCTTTTTTATCAGGCACGTCCTCGTAGTTGGTTTCACCACGCCATGCGAACCGGATTAAACTGGTAAACGCAACTTTCGTCACTTTCCATTTGCCCTTTACCGGATCGGGACGAATTTGGTCCGATGAGCAAACTCCTTGGCTTGGCCGTTTTCCTGTTGATTCTATGGGTGGTCCTGCGCGTCGCCCTTGCCATCACAGGCATCTTTCTGCACCTCCTCTGGATCATCGCTGTCATCCTTGCGATGCTTTGGCTGGTAGGAATACTGCGCGGTTCCAAATAGGTATCGGACCTGCCAGACCGGTTTTGAATCCTAGCGAACGAATCATGGCAGAGAGATCATTCATAGCCGGGAGAAGCGCAGGACGATCCCTAACGGTCAAAGCGGAAGAGCCGCGTGTCCGTGTTTTTGCGGCCAAGGATCGCATCGCGAATCATCTCGGCGGCGACGACGCTATAGGTGATGCCGTTGCCGCCAAAGCCGAGGGCGAAGTAACACCGCGGGAGCTTCGGGATGCTGCCGATGTAGGCCAGCCCATCTTTTGTTTCGCCAAAGGTACCGGCCCAGGTGTAGGCGACTTCCATGGGTATGTTGGGGAACAGCCCGGCGAATATTTCCGCCAGCAGCTTCGACTTCTTCGGAATCAAAGCATCACGCCGCAACGGACTGCGGAAAGGATCATCCCCGCCGCCGATCAGGGCGCGGCCATCGCTGGTGGTCCGCATGTAGAAATAGGGCCGCGCCGTCTCCCACAACAAGGCCCGCTCCCACCAGCCGTCGAAATGTTCCAATGGCTCGCTCACCAAGGCAAACGAGCTTTTCAGCGTCACGATCTTCTTGGGCAGATCCTCCACCGACTCATAACCCGTGGCGAAGACAAGATGCTTGCCGCGCACCTTCCATCCCACCTCTGTTTGCACCACCGCTTCGCCTGCCGATGTATCATAACAGGTCATGGGGGTACGGTCATAAATCCTTGCACCATCCTTATAGGCACGCGCCAGCAGTAAATGCGCGAGGCGATAGGAGTCCACTTCGGCGGCTTGCCGCGATAGGATCGCTCCGGGACGGGCAAAGGAGAAGCGATCGCTGATGTCCGCAGCGGTCAGCAAGTCCACTTGAAAGCCAGCGCGCTTGCGGGCCCCAAACTCTTTCTCAAGGTCCGGCACATCATCCTCAATCGAAGCCAGATAGACGCTTTGCTTGCGCTGGAAACCACACTCGCCATCGAGCATGGGAAGCATGGCTTCAAGCTTGTCGATGCTCTCGTGGCAGACCCAATAGGCGCGCTCTGCATCGGCGCGGCTTGTTTTTTCGATCAGCTCGCACAAAGGCACGTCGATCTCATATTGCAGCAAGGCCGTGCTGGCGCTGGTACTGCCCGTCGCCACATCACGCTTGTCCAACAGCACTACCCGCAGCCCTTCTTGTGTGAGCGAATGGGCCATGAAGGCTCCCGTGATGCCGCCGCCGAGGATGATCACATCGCAGGTTTCATCCTGCTTCAGCGAGGGGTAGGAATTCAGCAGCCCACTGTAAGCAGGCCAAAAGGGATGAGTGCTTTTGAGATCCATTTGTGGAGGTGAAGAAGCGCCCGGACATTTTTGAAGCTTGGGGGCGTCGGTTGCTGGTCTGCTGACCCTTTATTCCGCGCACGCATCGCGGCGGTCGCGAATGTCATGGTGAGCCGCCTGCACTGCGGCGCATTGCGCGGAGATATTTTCGCGGATATTGGTCGGCATTTCCTTTTTCAAAGCATCGCGGTAGGCACCCGTTGCACGGTCTTCACCACGCTCACACTCGGCGAGGATGGCGTACTCGCCGCCTTTAGTGAAGACACCTTTCAAATCGATCCATCCGCGATGCATCGCGTTGGGAATGCAGCTGCTTGTCTCCGGTTCCTCACCGAGTCCGATGACCAATTGCTGCAATTCGCCCGCGAATTTCGTACGCTGGAGGGAGTAGCCAGATAACAACGTTGTGAGATCCGATTGTTTGATGATTTCGGAAGCATCGTCGAAGCCGTCCTGGCCATCTTTGCAAATTTCGATGAGGTCGTTGATAATGGCTGTCGTTGCGGTAGTGGTGCTGTTCATCAGGGTGTTTGTAGGTTGTAAGGCGAAAAATTACCCCGGTCTCTGCTGGTCCGCCATGGATTGAAACCCGACTTTGTAACGAGTACATGTGAAACGCAAATTCAGGGCTTCGCAGTTTTTGGGGTGTCATCATCAAACATACCCAGCGCCTCGAAGGGAAGAGAGAGACCCTCCCGCAGGATGCTGCTGCTGAGTTTCACTCCGCCAGTAGCGACTTCTGCGGGAATGGTGATGATAGTTTTGGCGGCAGAGATGGGCGATTGAGGCGAGACGCGGATGTCATCAAGCGAACCGCTGATTTCCATGTTCGTCAGTATATGGCCGAGCGGGTAGGTGGCCACGCCGATGAGACCGCGCAGGTTCGCACGCGCATGCCCGGCAACGCGGCGGTTTACTAGATCGACCGTGCCGCGGGCGGTTACCGTGACTGATTCTCCATGTGCTTTTAATGGATTGATCGTGGCGATGCCATGGGTCATGGAAAAGGAGGCCTGAATATCGCCAGAGCCACTGCGATCCATACCGGGCAACAGCTTTGGAAAGAGCTGATAGGCCTGATCCAGCAAGGGAATATTAATCACGGGTGCATGGTTTAAAACCAAGATGCCGCTGCCGGTGGAGTTTTTGGGTTGGTTACAGATGACACCGCTATAGTCCAGTGACAAATCAGCATCATCCATATCGGTGCTGATTTTGCCGAGCCAAGGGGAGAGCTTGGCGAGACGCAACGTCCGGAGTGAGATAGAGGCCTTGCTTAGCGTCTTGCCATCATAGCTGGCGTTGAGCGCGAACTGACCACCGAGAAGTTGCCCTTTCAAATCGGCGAGCAGCCAGCGGCGCTGCTCATACGATACTCGGCCTGTGAGGCTATCAATGGTCAGTGGATGATCGCGCACCATGACGGCAAGCGCGGCGGGTGAGAGCAGTTGCAGTGAGTCAAGCGACCAAGCGGGTGGCTGTCTGCCCGCTTGCCAGACAAAATTTTTGACGGCGATGGCCGGGAAGGTCGTGATTTTCACATTCGATGGCAGTTGCCCGGCGAGTGTTGAAAAATTACGCGCGAGCTCCAGCAGATCTGCGTTGCCGCTGAGGCTGGCAACCGTGAAGGTATTGGTCTCATTCTTGTGCCGGCCGTTGAACTTGGATATTCGACCTCCGCTGTCGGTCAACGTGCCGCTCATGAGCAGTGGTTGTTGCTGCCAGCCAGCGCGTGTGAATTCCGCCGTGATAGAGCCGCGGGCGAAGTTGATGCGTGGGGAAAGGGCGAGTGCATTTTGTGAAAGTGTGGCTGAAATATCAGCATCCTTCATTGGCGCGCCGCGCCACCGCACCTGCTTGCCGGTGCCATGCAGCTTGGAACTCCAAATTACGGATGCTTCGCGCAGGTCTAGGTTGAATGCACCCGTGATGGTAAAAAGTCCGCTACGTGGCTCTAACTCGAGAGTGTTCAGCGCGACGCGAATGGGCATTAAATTCAAGCTGAATTGTTTTTCTGTAGGTGCGCCACTCGCGGCAGTGATGAGGATTTGCCCAGTCAGGTCAAACGCAAGGGGACCGTTGCGGGTGCCGAGGCTGGCGATATCGATCTTGGTGCCTTGCAGTACGAAATCCGTGGTGAAGTGATGCAGGATTACCGCGCCCCCTTCATCATGTAGCGTCAGGCTGGGGTCGTCGGCCTGCCAGCGGGTGACTGCTGAGCGGGTGTTCCAGGACTCGCGCCACATGATATCCACATTCAGCTTGCTGATTTCGGCGATTGGTTCGTTGTTAGGGTAGAGTCGGCACAATGCAGCGTCGTGGAGCGTGAACCCGCCCCAAAGAGAGCTGGACTTATTGCTGTAGGTCAGGCTCATCCCGCGTTTGGCCAAGCCCTGATCCAAGGCGGATTGCCAACGGCTCATCAGCCGCTCGCAGCCGCTCCACAGCAGTGCGCTGCACGCGGCCGCAGTGATGAGCGCGATGCGCAGCCTGCGGTGGCGTGAAAAATATGTAACGATAGACACAGATCGAATCTACCGCGCTTCTTAACGAGCGGCGATGGGGTGTTCCCCCCACGCCACAAACGTTTTTTAATTACCGCCTCATAGTGACGCTCATCCACCCGATGGACGCGTCAGATGCGACGCTCTGGCTTTTTCATCATCAAACGAAATATCCTGAGTCATGTGCGGTTCCTTGCCTTCCATGTGCCCCCAGTTTCGGTGGTAACCCGCTTCAGACCGTTCGGCATGAACTGGATGACCGTAGTGGACAACGGTTCCACATCGACCGTGTGCTTGAGCGGCGAGCGGTTGCCCTGGCCGTGGATCACGCGGAAAAAGTGGCCGTGAGGGTGCAGCGAATGATGGTGGAAACGGTCCATGTCGTTCAGGATCGTCATGTCGAAGGGGGTGGTGATGGTGCCCTCTTCCTTATAGCCGCGGACGTGGATACTCTGATGGTTCGTTCTGCGATAGGTCAGGCGGTGGATGAGTTACGGATAGGCATGGAAGGCGAAAATTACCGGTTTATCCATGGTGAAGAGTTCGTCGTAATTCGTATCGCTGAGGCCATGGGAATGTTCTGTCTGCGGTTCGAGTTTCATCAGATCGACCACGTTGATCACCCGGATTTTCAGTTCTGGAAGGTGCTCGCTGAGCACCTCCATGACCCTGCCCGCGGGAGCGAGAAATTCGTCGTTGGCCAAGGAGGCGGCATTCCACCGCCGGTTGGTGATTTCGAACAATGCGTCCAAGCCGTTGGACAATGTTTCGTCCGGACCGAAGATGCGAAAGTTCCTTTGGTTATCGTTCAGTTTAGCCAAGTCACGTAGGAAAGTCCCTAGCAGATGTGTGTCGCCGGGCTCTTGTACGCCGTGAAATGGAATATCGGTGGCGTAGTCGCGGAAGTCGGGCATCCGGAGATCGCGAAGCGGGATGCCGCCGTTTGCGTAGGGATTCGCTCCCAAACGCCGGTCGCTTTTTGGGGTGAGTTCGGCGAGTTCCCGAATCAGCCGCCCGTCCGCATCGAACAACTCCTCGGCCCGATAGCTCTTCAGCCAATCTTCTAGCATGTTCAAATGTTCGGGGTGTGCCCTCGGATCGGAAATGGGAACCTGATGGGCGCGAAATGTGCCTTCGATTTGCTTGCCATCCACCCACTTGGGGCCAGTCCAGCCCTTGAGCGAATTAAGCACGATCATCGGCCACCGCGGGCGGATGAGACTGCCTTTTTCACGCGTCTCTGGCTGGATGCGTTTGATTTCCTCGACCGCGTTGTCCAGCGCGGTCGCCATGGACTCGTGCATGAGATCCCTGTCTTCCTCCTCTACAAAAATGGGTGCCCAACCGTAGCCGCGCGGCAATTGCTCGAGTTCCTCGCGGGTGATCCGGGCGAGGACAGTGGGATTGAAAAACTTGTAACCATTGAGATGGAGGATCGGCAAGACCGCACCATCGGTGACAGGATTGAGGAATTTGTTGGAATGCCATGCGGTGGCCAATGGGCTGCTTTCTGCTTCGCCATCGCCGACTTAGTGATTACATGACAGAATTCCTTCTACCCTTGATCAGGCGCGAAGAGTCCACGAATTGCGCCGTTAATATTCGGGGAAATCCAGGATCTGCTGCTGGCGCTCGAAATCGGATTCGCCGGTGAGATCGCGCTTCGCCTGCTCGTAGTCCACCTGTTTGATCTGATGTGAGTTCCGCCCGTCGATCTGCGCAAGTTCGAGAGTCCTGTCGTGGACCATTTGGCGTGTGACCGAGCGGGTAACGACGACGGAACCGTTTCCTGCCCATGCATCTGTTCGGATGTTTTCCATTGGGTTGGTTTATCGAGCAGTTTGCTGGTTGGAGAAGGCCAGTTTTGCGGTTTCATCCTCGGAGGTGGGTGCGGGATCGGTCCCTGTGAGTTTCACTGACTGCCAGTCACTCTCTCGTTTCGTCCACGCCTTGAGCGCATTTCCATATTTCGCAGGAGAGTCGGCGAGGTCGAAGGGATTCACATTCCATTCATTTGGTTGGTTTGATTCTGAATTGTACATGTTTTTTGTATTGGGGTGACCGAATCTAGGGTCATCATGCTCCGATGTCCATGGGGTCTATCCCTACTGCTTTCTGGTAAGGAGAGTCCTTGAAGATCAAAGTCATGCCTTTCACATCATCGGGCACAGCGACATGAATCCCTTGTCCATCTGCATGGGGCGCATCATATACATCATCATTTATTGATGTTAGTTTGCCTTGTTTTTCCAGCGAACAGCGTGTTTTTTCATGAAAAAATGTAGTATTATGCGAGGAAACCTTCAAAACGCGATGGAGTGTATTCCTGCTTGCGCCCGATCACGAACGGAAACAGCTGGCGGAAATGTACCACGCGCCAATAGCGGGCTACCCATCGTTGGTGTAGATCATGCACGCGGCCGTCAGAGCGCGCGATCATCCACTCCTCGTTCGTGCACACGGCGTGAACGCCGCACGTTGCGTAAGAGGATTTCCCCGGTGCCCGCTGACGGAACATCGGTCTCGACGACCTTGAAGTTACCCCGAGTGGGGACGCCTTGGGGTAGGGAAATCAGATGTCCTTCCTTGTGGGTAGCTGGTGTGTGCGGGCGGCGATGGGTCTCCTTCAGACGCAGACGGGGTCTGCGGGTTTTGTGGCGTCGTCGCTTTGGGCGGCGTCTCGGTTGCGGAGGGTATCCATGTCGATGACGTGCCGAAAGTGACCGATGCTGTCGCCTGAACTTGAATGTATCTACTGGATTTTTTGTGAGCCGGATCGTTGAGAGTGCATGGATATTTTCCAAAAGGTCTATACCACTCGGTTGGATTTCTCATTTCTGATTTCTGGTGGGGGTGGGGCGGGAGCTTTGAGTTCTCACGGCTCAGGATAGAGAGGCCAGAGCATCGGAACGAGGGCGATGATGAGCACGACCAGCAGCAGGGTGATCGTGCCGCCGACACGAAGGAAATCCGAGATTTTGTATTTCCCCACTCCGTAAACGAGAAGTGAAGAGGGTTCGAAGGGAGCAATCAGGGAAACGGAGGCTGAGAATGCGATGGCGATGGCAAAGGTTCGCCCGTTCGCCCCGAGCTGCTCGGCGGTGCTGAAGGCGACCGGCAAGATGACGAGGGCGGCAGCCGCGTTGGACATCGGCTGGGTCAGGAGAACCGTCAGGACGACAAAGGCGGCGAGGATCATCCATGTTCCTCCGAAATCGAAGACCTGGACGACTCCGTTGGCGAGCAGATCCGCAGCTCCGGTTTTATCCATGGCCGTTCCCAGCGCCATCATCCCGGCAATGAGGATGAGGAGCCGCCATTCGATGACCTGATAGACCCGGTGAATGGGGATGGTGCGGAGCAGGACGCTCGCCACCGCCGCCGCGAGAAGACCTGCGGAAAGGGGCATGATGCCGGTCGCGCTCGCGATCACTCCCCCTAGCATGGCCGCCAGCACGATCATGCCTTTTTTGCCGCGATGCAACCCCGGGTTCAGCTCACCGAACACCGCGATGTCGGGGCTGTTTCGAAAGGAATCCATGTTCTCAGGCGATCCTTGCACAAGGAGGAGGTCGCCCATCGCCATGCGCACGTCGCTGAGGGCACGCTGCAAATGGTGTCCATGGCGATTGATCGCCAACACGGTGACGCCCCGCGAGGGAAGATTGACCTCCCTCAGGGTTCGGTCCCGCAGCCCAGACAGCGGGGTGATGAACACCTCCAGGATCTCATGATCGTCGGGGCGGAGGGCGCTGTCGCCGAATTTTGCGTCCGGTTGGATTTCGATCCCTTCGGTTTCCCGCACTTTCATCAAGCTCTGCACATCGGCCCGCACCACCAGCATGTCGCCGCCCTTGATGACGGTTTTGGACTCGGCCGCGAGTTTCACCCCGTCACGGACGACGCTGAGGATGCGCATGTCCAGGTCTCCGAAATCACATTCCGACAAACGTTTTCCGATCCACGGGGAACCCTCCTGGATGACCACCTCTGAGAGATATTGCTGGAGACCGTATCCTTCCGTGAGGGTTTCCGCCTCGGCGTGGGAGGGCAGGAGCCGCTTGCCGAAGAGCAGCATGCTCCCAATCCCAACGAGGACAAGCACTACACCGAGGGGCGTCAATTCGAAGAACCCGATGCCCCGTTCTCCCATTCTAACGAGATATCCGCTCACTGCCACATTGGTCGAGGTGCCGATCACGGTGCAGGTGCCGCCCAAGATGGCGGCAAACGAAAGCGGCATCAAAAGCTTGGATGGGCTGATCTGCCCTTGCCGGGCGAGTCCGGTGACGGGACCGAGCATCAGCGCCGTGACCGTCGTATTGTTCATCACCGCCGAGAGTGCGGCGACGGATGACATCAGGACCGTAAGGACCACATTCTCAC
>Ga0163144_10013339_pt1 | contig 17169 bp, 11 predicted proteins | sample OliLak19BULKMAT1_FD_123175 | JGI IMG/M metagenome (GOLD analysis project Ga0163144, IMG submission 123175) | Freshwater microbial mat bacterial communities from Lake Vanda, McMurdo Dry Valleys, Antarctica - Oligotrophic Lake LV.19.BULKMAT1 | ecosystem: Environmental > Aquatic > Freshwater >... | reverse complement strand
AGCGATTGGGGGTTGTCATGTTGTAGTGTGTTGCCGGCGCTGATCCGTGCCAAGGGGATGGCGGATCGCCAATCGAGAAATATCCTTATTTGCACCTTGGCCGGTATCGTATCAAGTCTGGGTGCCGACGGGAGAGATGAGCGTAGGTATTTCCTTGGCGCGGCGCATTGCGGAAGGGGGGGCTTGCGAGACATAATGCCAAGAACAGGGATGGTTCGGCGAATTTCTAAGTTTCAGTTAGTTGTGCTTGGTTTTGTCGGACTCAAATTCAGGCCGCGATTTGCGCAGCCATTTAGTAATAACAAGATCGTCGGAGCCCCACCTATGAGAAACGCTAAATCGGTTGCGCCTGAGAGCTTTTATTGGGGGATTTTAACGGCTTTGATTATGAGTTTGGTGTTGGCCGCCTGTGGTGGTGGCGGGGGCAGCACCTCAGCAAGTGCCGTTCCTGGAGCAGGCGGCGGGGTGATACCGCCTGTTCTCCCTGTTCCCCCCCTTCCAGCAACATGCTCAACTGCGCCAGCTGGCATTATTGCGATCAATCTGGTTGCCAGCCGCACATCTGGCGTCGGACCACTATCAGTATTTTTTGATGCGTCTGCGACGACAGCGACCGCGACAACTCGCCCCTTTCATGACCTTGAGTATCAATGGAACTTTGGCGACGCAGGTAGCGGCACTTGGGGGCAAGGAACGCGGCCCGGTGTTAACAGCCGAAATACAGCGACCGGGCCCGTTGCCGCTCATGTCTACGAGAGTCCAGGTCTCTATACGGTCACGTTGACGGTTAAGGATGGCACCAACACTGTTGTTGAAAACTGCGTGGTGATTACAGTAGGCAATCCGGATGTAGTTTTTGCTGCGACAACGACCTGCGTAGCGGTTGCCGCTCCTCCTGTAGCTGGTGCGGGTGGGTGTCCCGCTGGGGCCACAGTTGTTCAGAGTTCGGATTTTGATGGCACGATCTCTACACAGCTTACTGCTGGCAAGAGGCGAATTCTTTTCAATCGTGGTGAGACCTATTTTGTCAATGCTGCTGCTGCCCGGATTGCAGTGCCTGGACCGGGTTTGATCGGTGCGTACGGTGCCGGAGCCAAGCCAATAATACAGTCGACTGGCCCTGGTGGCCCTGGCACCCGAATTGCAATGTCTTCATTCAGTGCGCCTTCGACAGCCGATTGGCGCATTATGGATTTGGATTTGGATGGGCAGTCCAGTCCTACCCATGTCGGTCTAAGCGGTAACGGAAGTGCGAGCCAGATCACATTACTTAGACTTGATGCCCACGATTTGAAATTTGGTATCATTTTTGATCCCTCGGTATTAAACATTTTCAACACCCCCACATTTACATCACCGATGTGGGATCAGCTCGCAATCGTGGATTCGAAAATAGAGCGGATTATCGGTGGTTCAGGCGGCAATGGAGTGTTTCATGGTTCCGCAAGATTTTCGTTCATGGGGAACCTGATTGATGACACAACCGCGGCCGAACACGGAATAAGAAGCCAGTATATGTTCAAAGGTGTAATCAGCAACAATACGATTAGCAACATCGCGGTTGGCAAGGCGAATATCACTTTACGAGGACAGCCGTTTGCAGGCACAACGACTCTTCCAGCCGGATCGTACAGTGAACACATTGTTGTTTCCGACAACCTTCTTCTCGGAGGGGTTAGTGTCGGGATAGCAGGCACGGGCCCTCAGTCGCCGGGCGCTGATGAACGCGTAAGAAATCAGATATGGGAACGCAATTATTTTGTGGCTGGTCCGGCAACAACGTTATTCATGTCAGTCGAGGGCTCCGAAATTACCTTCAGGAACAATCTGCTGGACATGGGGGCTGGCTCTGGGGTCTCGCAAGGAATTGTTGTCACAGATGGTGGAATTATTCCTGACCCGGATCTAATCAACGTCTACAACAACACCTTTTTCACCAACGATCCCGGTATTTTTCAGGCTGTCAGGCTGATCATAGGGTCCAATATCAGGGTATTTAATAATCTTGCCTATGCTCCCAATACAACCACCTTCGGGCTGATTGTGAATACCGGTGCTACTGGAGTGACGTCGGGCGGGAACTCTTCTGATCCTCAGATCGGCGGTACTTCACCAAACTTTGTAATAACGCCGCCAACTGCGTTGACCGATTACAATTTGACGCCTGGTAGCTACGCAATTGGTGGTGGTGTTGCAGTGCCAGTGTTTTCGGATTTCTTCGGAGTCACCAGGCCCGCTGGTGCCATCGACATTGGAGCCACAGAGCAATAACCCGCGGCCGGATGCGCTACTCGGGTACGGGGGGGGGGGCGATTGCCCCTCTGTTTTTGGGGTTCGTCGGTATAGCACAGCTTGAAATTAGGATGGGTTCCCGTCTTGGTGATGTACCGGAGCGTACCCAAGCCGCAGCCTTTGTTCCGGGCTTTATTTCTTGCTCGTTAAGCGGTTGGAGTTTTCCCGGGATGGACAAGCCGTTTTTGAGTAATAACGACTCTATTTAAAAACCCCTTTCGTGATCGATGACCACAATAAACGCTTTGGCGTGCTCGATGGCTGGCGCGGCATCAGTATTCTTCTAGTCCTTGCCGCTCATCTTCTGCCGGTAGGTCCGAAGGCTTGGGCGCTGAATACCGCAACAGGCGCGATGGGCATGGCGTTGTTCTTCACACTTTCCGGATTTTTGATTACGAATTTTCTGTGCCGTCAGCCTGGCGTGCTTGATTTTCTCATCCGGCGGATTCTCCGCATCGTTCCGCTTGCCTGGTTGTACATCATCATCACGCTGCCAATGATCAGTGCAACACCTGACGAGTGGGTGGCAAATCTGCTGTTTTATGCAAACTGGCCGCCGATGAAGACGACCACGATGACCAGCCATTTCTGGAGCCTCTGCGTCGAAATGCAGTTTTATATCGGCGTTGCGTTGCTTGTGGGTTTGTTACGGCAAAAAGGCCTTATGCTGCTGCCAGTTCTGTGCATTGCCGTCACCTCGTACAGGGCCATAAATGAAATCCATCTTGCAGTAAATACCTATTACAGGCTGGATGAGATTCTGTCGGGAGGCGTACTTGCCCTTGTTTACAACGACCGCCTGGGCCAGGCGGCTAAGGTCCTATTTCGGAAACTCAGTCCCGTCGTGCTGATTGTGCTTCTGGGCACGGCATGCCACGAGGCGAGCGGATTCCTGAACTACTTCCGTCCCTACCTTGCCTCCCTCTTGGTCGGATGGACCTTGTATAACGAGAAGTCTAGGCTTTCCGTCTGGCTGAACAACAAGACGCTTGTCTACATCGGCGCGATATCTTATGCACTTTACGTAATTCATCCGTTTTTCAACCATACTTGGCTGGGTAGCGGTGACGGTTGGGAAAAATACGCCAAGCGCCCGTTGTATTTTGCGGCGGTTTTTGTTCTTGCTCACATGTCCACATTCCATTTTGAGAAGCATTGCATCGCTTTTGGCAAGAGATTGTCTGCAAAGTATTTCAAAAAAACGGTTGTTCCCAAAAATGCTCTTTGAGCGTTCAGCCAGCGCGGCGTGGGGGGCAATTGGCTAAAGGGGGATATCCACTAGCGGGGCAGGATATTCCGCCTGCCGCAACGAGTACGCTGAGTTACAGGGCCGACATTGACGGCATGCGTGCCGTGGCCGTGCTTTTGGTCCTTGTTTTTCATTTTGACCTGCTCTGGAAAGGCAAGGCGGGTTTTATCGGCGTAGATGTTTTTTTCGTGATCTCCGGCTTCTTGATAACGGCCATAGTCAAAAAACAGCTGGATGAGGATGTATTCAGTTTACGAACGTTCTACTTGAACAGAATCCGGCGCCTGGCGCCGGCTTTTTTTTCTGTTTTGGTACTTTCTTTTTCGGTGGGCGTTCTGTGGCTTTTCCCTGCTGACCTGATCGAACTATCAAAGCAGATATTTTATTCGCAGGCGTATCTCGCAAATTTTTATTATTGGAAGAATGTCAATTATTTTGGACTGAATGCAGACAATGTTTATTTGCTGCATACATGGTCTCTTGCGGTGGAGGAGCAGTTCTATCTGCTGTATCCGCTCGCATTAGTGTTGGTGCACAAGTATCTGAAAAGGTACTTCTGGCTCATGCTGGCGCTGGTTTTGGTACTGTCATTTTCCTTGAATGTTTTTTTTGTCAAAGACAAGCCCGAGGCCGTTTTTTACCTTTTACCGACTAGGGCGTGGGAGTTACTTGCGGGCGGTCTTGCCTGCGCTGTCCACGGACATCTCAAGCTGCAGCGTCTTGCAAATGATTTTTTGGGCCTGGCAGGATTCATTCTTGTTTTTTCCTCCGTTGCTTTTTTTACGGAGGAAATTCGTTTCCCGGGTTTTTTTGCGCTGCTGCCGACCCTCGGTGCTGTTTGTTTGCTGTTGTCGGGTGCCTGCAGGGAAACATGGTCTTCGCGGAGCTTGAGCTGTGCGCCATTTGTTTATATTGGAAAAATATCCTACTCGCTCTACCTTGTGCATTGGCCAGTCAATGTATTTGCCAAAATGGCATTGGCAGACGGCTACACATTGCAATGGCGATTTGCCATGTTTGGACTGTCTCTGGTTTTTGCTTCGATTATTTACCATGCGATTGAAAACCCGTTCAGGCACCGGCGATTTCTTGCCACGGACAGGAGGCTGGCGGCGGGGTATTTTTCTGGCCTTGGTGCGACAGCGCTGATTTTCATGCTGGTGCTGGGAACCGGCGGCCTGCCCCAGCGTTTTCCCGGCAAGGTTCTAGCCCTTGCAGGGCATGCCAACGACAGAATGCCGCTGAAGCCGGAATGTGAATTTGTGGATAAAACTTCGTTGGTCGGTAAAGATTTTTGCCTATTGGGGTCAGCAGGAAAGGAACCGGAATGGCTGATTTACGGCGATTCACATGCATGGGCGGCATATGAAGTATTCGACAAATGGCTGAAGGCCAAAGGGCAGTCCGGCCTTTTCATGTTCAGGAACTCCTGTCCGCCGGTCCGAGGTGTTCATTTGTTCAGGGACAAGGGCAGATGTTTCGCGTTCAATCAGTCAATCGCTGGTTTTCTTGCTGCGAACAGGAGCATCAGAAATGTGCTGATGGTTTCCACGTGGCGGCAGGCAATCGAGGCGCGGCTGTCCACTTCTCCCGACATCAAGCTTGGCGTGAAGGAATCCGTTAGTCTCTTTGAGGAAAAGTTTGCTGATACGCTCAGATATCAGAACGATCTTGGTATCAAGGTCTATATTTGGGAGCCGCTTCCCGGCGCCCGTCGGAATGTTCCCGTTGCTCTGGCGCGGGCTGCCTTGGAAAACCAATCTACAGACATCGAGATAACAAAGATCGAATATTTCGCAACCTACGGTTTTTTCTTTGACGTCCTCAAAAAAAATCGTGATCTGGTGACACTGTCTTTTTCGCCCTCAAAAGCGTTGTGTGGAAGCGGGCGGTGCGCGGTGAGCATTGGTGACAATCCTGTCTATTTTGACAGCAGCCATATCGCAAAATCATCGACTGATTTCTGGGTTGACATGATGCGAAGGGCCGAGTTGAAATCCGAAAAATGAGTTTAACCGGGCCGCCGGCTGATTGATAATATCGGGCTAGAATGCCACCTGATCAATTGAAGATCATTTGTATTCGATTAATGCGCCACGTTTGCCAAGTACACGGTTTTTATGGAACTGCAGCAAGCCGAGTCCTTCCGGAATGCGGCCCAATATGAGGAACATGGCGCGCCACCAGCCACGTTTGTCCGTCGCTGGCTCCCGCAGCGCGATGCGCACAATTTGTAGTGGATAGATAATCACCAGTCCCAGCAACTGAAGATTCAGCAAGGCGGCCACAAAGATACCAACAGGAAATATTAAACCCCATAACAGGGCGCGCCGGGCTTCGGGAACGTAGTGCTTCTCAGGGGGGGATCCGTGGAGCCATGAGCCCTCCGCAAAAGCATGCCCGGCCCGTTTGGTGCGTTTCCACCACTGGCTCAAATGCGTCATGGCGGCGTCATGCATCGTCATTTCGTCCGCCAATCGCCAGATACGCCAACCGGCCGCGCGCAGGCGGACACACAGTTCGGGTTCTTCGCCGGCGATTAGCTGAATACGGTAACCCTGCACGGCCTCAAATGCGCTGACGCGAACCATCGCATCTCCTCCACAGGCGCGGGTTTCCCCGGGAGGGCGATCCCATTCCATGTCGCACAGCATGTTGTAAACCGACTTTTCGGGGAAACGCTCGCGACGCCGGCCGCAAACAATCGCCACACCGGCGTGTGTAACAAGAAATCTGCTGGCTTTGGATAGCCAACCTGAGTCGAATTCACAATCTCCATCGACAAACTGGACGAAATTTAACTGGGGGTCAAGCTGCCTAATGCATCGAAATCCTTCGTTGCGTGCACGGGCAGCTGTAAACGGAACCTGCATATCAAGTTCCACGACCTCGCAGCCTAGTGCCCTGGCAAGGGATACCGAGCTATCCGATGAACCAGAGTCGACGTAGACCACCATCGCGGCTTTTCCGACTGCCGATTGCAGACATCTGCGCAGGCGCTCCCCTTCGTTACGGCCGATGGCGACAACCCCGCAGGACAGAGGGGTGGCATCAGCCATGTGGCGGAGCCCAATCCAAGATTTCAGCAGCGGTAATTTCCTTGAAATTCCTGCAATTCAAGGATTTCCCAACGAGTTTTCCAAGTTGGACCAAGTCGCGGTCAAATTCAGCTTCCAGCGTCGCGCGGATTTCAGGACTGAGAGACGGGCGTTGTCGCATGGTCAACCGAGCTTTTACCCAATCCCGCCAACTTCGCGGAATCAGCGCGCGACGGAACCAGATCGCTGGCGCGGAGTTGATGACCGGATCGTAAAGCGGAAATTTTCTTAACCGTTCTCTTGATACGTTGGCGGGTTTGAGGTCATGCACCCATTTCGGGATACCTTTGTAGCCGATGAATCGACACACCCGCTCCAGTTCCGCCTGCGGATTTTTGACCAACTGGTCAAAAAATACGGGGAGCACAGCGTTCTGGCCGTAAACTTGGAAGTAAGGGATCAATTGCATGGCGTACTGCCCATAAGCAACCATTTCCGGATTGTTTTTTACTGCCTCGTCGATGGTGGAACTGATATTTCCCATGCTCCATTCATGGATGTAGTGGGAGACCAGCCGATCAACCGGATGGCGCATCACGTAAATCAGCCGAAGATTTGGCAAATGCTTGTGTAAACGGTTGATGCACTCTGGGTAAGTAGGAAGCTTTGTGTAATGGGTGCTGGCTTCTCCGACAAGATCTGCAGTAGCCGCTGCGGAAAATAATGCGGAATACCACCCCATACCTTTTTCATATTGCCGGTCATCACTGAAGAAATTGGGTTCTTTGGGGTCGCACATGAAAATACCGGGCTGCTGCTCTAATTGCTCCTGGAGCGATGTCGTTGCCGACTTCATCGCACCAATGATGATGAAATCAGGCAGGAGCATTTTCTGTGAAACGGTATTCATGATTTTGGTGGTGTATATCGTTTGAGCGGTACAAGCCAGTTGATCCAGATGTCTAACCACTGCCTTTCCACGGCAGCTTTGTCTGGACGACCCATGGTTTGTCGAGTCAGCGAGACCATTCGACCCGCCCACCACATTAGGTTGGTTGCGGTAAGCCCGTGCCAGCCATAAAGCTGGAAAAAGAAACGTGTTCTGGATTCGTAAAAATACCGGGGCAATGCCTTTTTGAGGCGCGTTTTTTCCTTGACTGGAGAACTACCCCCTCTCAGGTGCACAATCCTGGCTGCAGGATTATGGACGATTTTCCATCCGGCCCCGCAAGCACGGTAACAAAATTCCACATCTTCGAAGTACATGAAATAGCTGTCGTCAAGAAAACCCACCTGTCGAAAAACCGCGTTTCTTATCATCACACAGGCAAAACTGGTCCACTGAGGGTGCACTACCCGATTCTGAACGGGCATAGCGACTACGTATTTTTGCAGAAAGCGGTCTATAAATCCGGTTTGTGCCGCGCGCATCAATTCACTGAGCGGGCTATGAAAGCGGAAACAACTTTCCTGGGCACGGCCATCGGGCCATTCAAGGCGAGGGCTAAACAATCCTGCCTCAGGAAATTGTTCTGCCGTTTTTAAAAGAGTCTTTATTGCGTTCGGTCGTAAGAAAGTATCGCTGTTCAGCAGCAGATAGAATTTCGCTTCAATGGATCTAATGCCGGTATTGTTGCCGCCGGCAAATCCTGAATTTTTTTCGGATTGAAGAATGCAGACCCTGTTTCTCAAATCATGGACCTTGCGCCAAGCTTCCATGCAGGCATAAGAATCATCACCGGAAAAATTGTCAACCACTACCACTTTTGCAGACAGGCCATCCAGTTCTGGCAATAACGTTTCCAGACAGTCCGTGACAAATCGCGGTGTGCGAAAGTTGACGATGACGACGCAAAGATCGTGCATTTGTTCAGCGGGCATTGCAGGCTGCTTCAGGAAAAATTTATTGATATGCAGATCTTATGAGTCAACCACCGATTACCCATTGGGCCCCCGTGCCGATGATATAGCCTATGGGTAGTGCAAGCAGACGCAAGAGCTCGGTCTGCAGGGAAAAAAGTCCATTTTTGGCGGAAAAATAAAGCGTGATCAAGGCGGTCAAGAGATTTGCGATGACGATTCCCCAAATGGCGCCTTCCAAACCTGCGACGAAGAAGCCAGCAGGAATCATTGAGTATAGCGTGACCATTCGGAAAGCGTTGGCAATTGCCAGCAATTTGGGCTTTCCCAGGGCTAGGAAGGCTTGATCTGCAACGATATAACGGGAGGCAATTAGTGTTAGCGACAGTGTGGTCAATATGTGCCCCGCGTCAGCATAACGGTGGTCGTAAAGAATATAGACGACTCCATTACCTGCCGCAGAAAGGAAACCACCGAGCATCAGACATAACATGTCGAATGGCAGCCTTATCCGGTAATAGGATTTGCAGAATTGTTCCGGCCGCATACGTGCTATTTCGCTGAGTGCAGGGTAGGCTACATAGCTGGACAGTTTGGACGAACCTTGTTGTACGGCGTTTGCTATGAGATAAGCTATCGAATAAATACCCAGTTGTTGAGCAGATAGCAGGCCGCTGAGAATCAACCGGTCTGCGCTCGCCGTTAAAAAGGTGAGAATTGAGGAAAGAAATACCCATTTTCCGAAATTGAAAGCTTCGTTTAGCGCTGAGTCTTCCCATTGGAGGCGATTGCCGACACCAGGGAAAATGACATGAGTCAGGGCCGATTTTAGAGCGGCGGCGACAAGCCAGCCGCCGACCAGTGCCCAAATTGAGCGGTCAATGAGTGCCCAAATAACCGTAGTTACGACAGCCACGACATTGCAGCCGATTTCCAGTTGGCTTACGCGCGCCAGCAGGAGCTGGCGCCGTGCAACTGCGATTTTGGTGGATTCGAACCCCTGTAATACTGCGGAAAACCCTATGGTGCCGATGACGTAGGGCAATAAGGGATGGGCATATGCGGTTACTTGGCCTAACCACCCCGTTGATTGGATATTTGCCAGCATGAAAGCCGCAATTAATGCAACCGACCAGATGGCGAATCCGCGCAGAATTTGTATGGTCCACAGGGTGTTAAGAAACCGCGGATCGTCACCACGTTTGCTGCGAACAATGCTTTGCAGCAAGCCCAAATCGGAAAACATCATGAGGCCGGTATTAACGACCATGGCAATTGCCATGATCCCAAAGACTTCTGGCAGAAGAAGTCTCGTCATGATTAAGCTACTTACCAGGCGGGTTACCTGCGTAAGGCCGTAGGCACCAGTCGTCCAGCTACCTGCGCGGAATATTCGACTTTTCAAGCGTTGCCTCGTGGTAATTTTCAAATTCAGATCAGTCGGCTTTTCCGCCAATAATGCGGGCTGTCAAAACTGCTGTGGCAGGAGAAAATTCCCGAAAAAGTCTTTTTTCAGGATAATCATATTATTGCAAATTTTCAATGTGATCAGAGAATGTACTTGAGTGATTTATAATCATTAATGTGACTCACACGGCTGATTGTCGGCTTTTCTGAGGCATTAGCGGAACAATCGGTTTGGATCGAATAATGAAAATCTCAATAGGAATGCTGGCCTGGAACGAGGAAAGCAAGATTGCGCAGGCAATCGGCTCGCTTTTCCGGCAAAGCGTATTTTCTTCGCGGTGGAACGAAATTCCTGTCAGTCACTGGGAATTGATCATCGTGCCGAATGGATGCACGGACAGTACTGCGAAAGTGGCTTCGGATGCACTTCGGCAATGTCTGGTTTCAATGGAGGAAAAAAATGTTTCTGCTACCATTGTGGAGGTCGGCGAACCGGGGAAAAGCAATGCGTGGAATCGTTACATCCATGATTTTTCCCGACAGGACTCTGACCTGGTGATCATGGTCGATAGCGATATCGAATTTGATCATCCAGATACAATTTTTAATTCTGTCAAATTACTTGTGGATTTTCCGGCGTACATTGTCGCTGTGGACAAACCGCTTAAGGACTTTGTAAAAAAGAAAAAGCGATCGTTGATCGAGGAATTATCCCTGCATTTTTCAAATGAAAGATTCGAGCGAGATCCGGCGATAGCTGGTTCTTTCTATTGTGCCAGAGGTGCCGCCATCCGGAACATATGGATGCCTAAAGGGCTGCCGGGCGAAGACGGTTTTCTCAAGTCCATGCTTGTGACAGATTGCTTCCGCTCGGAGGTTGATCTGTCGCGCATTGCAAGGGCTGAGAACGCAAGCCACTTTTATGAAGGGTTGTCGAGGCCCAAGGCAATTTTTAATCATGAGCTTCGCATGGTTATCGGCACAGCCCTTAACTGCTATTTCACCTGGGATTTCCTGAAATTTGCTACGGATCCGAAAGGCCCAGGTGCAGGCTATCTGATTAGAAATTGGCTGGAAAGTGACCCGAATTGGTACGGGGAATTTATCGCCAACGAAATACGGAACAGGGGGTGGTGGGTGCTGCCCAAAGGTCTGGTTTTTCGGAGACTGACCAGATTGCGCGGCATGTCGCTTTATAACAAACTGAAACGCATGCCGCTGGCACTGTTTGCATTTTTGTTTGATTGTGCAGTCTGTTTTGCAGCGAATCGCCGATTGAAAAAAGGCATGGCCATTGGTTATTGGTAAGCTAGACTGATGATTCGCCAATTTATTCTGGGGAGCAGAAGAGCTGCATTTTTTCTCTTTTTGATTGCCAGCACATGCCATGGACAGCTGGTATCCCCGACTGCTTCTCAGTCGGCCCACTTTCGCGTGACTACTGATGTGGTCAACAGAAATGTCCTTTCTTTCGCGGCCACCATCAGCGGTACCGGCAACAGCTTTATCAATGAGGGCGGGGGTTTTGAGCCAGTCATTTTTCGCACGAAATACACGGCTGTCGACGCAGCTCCGAACCGGATATTTATTGCGCCAACCTCGCTTTCGAACTATGACTCTTGGCGTGAAGGCTTTCTCGATGAAGCCATGGTGCATTTATACCGAATCGAGAATGGCCGATTCAGAATGGTCCGGGAAGACCGGGTTGCTAAAGACGGATTTCATGTAAGCGGCTGGAACAGCCTGATGCGTGCTGATTCGGTCATCGCTCCTAGTTCACCCCGATTTGTCTATCAGTGGAAAGACTGGAATCGGCCGAAGTCGAAATATTATTTTTCCGTCCGTGCTATCGACACAAGAGGGCGGCATTCTCCTTTTGCGACTGAGTTCGAGATAACTAGACCAGACGACACTGGCAAGGGTGAAGCTTTTAATTCACTCATTAAATTCAAGCATTCAAAGTGGAGTGTCATTGCCAACAAGATCACTGGCGACTCCAGCCCGTTGCCTGCCCCAGCTAACTTTACCGGGAGCACTGACCTGGATGGCAAACTGACGTTGCGATGGAATCCAGTCAATGACGACAGACTAGCTGGATATATCGTTTATCAATCTGATTATCCTGCGACCGCTCATAAGGGTTTTTTTTTGCAGCTTGAAAGATCTGCGGCATCGCTGGATGAGCAGGTTAAGGCTGGCGATATGGTGATCGTAAGCAAGAAATTTTTTTCTGTTTCACGCAACAAATTCATGTCGAATCGCATTTGGGGAGCCGATGCGGAATACAGAAAGTTGTTGCCGGGGCTGCTAAGGTTTTTCCCTGATGAGGTGCCTGGGAAAACATGGCGTCTGGTTTCTCACGAAACGAATACAAGAGTTGAGGAGGCAGGGGAATCCTACCTCAGGATAGAACTTGGGAAAGGGGTGGCGGAATCAATCTATTCATACAACCACAGCGGTACCGGCCAGCACTGGTACGACGTTCTCGAGAAAAAAACTTACCGGGTTGAGGCTTGGATCAGGCAGGAGGGTTCTGGTTCTGTGCGATTCAGACTTGGAGGAATATACGACCATCCTCCACATAAACTGGAGCACATCGAATTCAAGGTGGGCAGCGTTTGGAAAAAATATAGCGCAATGTTCACGATCCCGGCTATTTACCCCGGAGTCGATCCAGGAAATATGGGGCTGGAATTCACCGGCCCGGGGATTTTTCACGTCGATAATTTCCGCGTATATCGAGCCGACACAGGATATCTTGACCTGTTACCAGAAGATTATGCGGCAGTCAAATCATCGCGATTGCTTGCGCTCAGAACCCATGGTTGGATTGGCACCAAGTCCCGCAGTTACGACATGGAGCAATTGACAAACAGCGGCGGGGTAATCAGCGGTAGCAGGGAGAAACCCAATACGCTACCGCAGATGCTTGGGGTAATGCGAAGGATTGATGTCCAACCATGGCTGCAAGTTGAATTTCACATGAGTCCGCAGGAATGGCTTGGGTTTGTCGAGTACCTTGCCGCACCTTACGATCCCAGTTTGGACTCTCCCAAAACAAAGCCGTGGGCTTACAAACGCTATGCCCAGGGACAATCCAGACCTTGGGTCGACGAGTTTGAGAAAATTTTTTTTGAATTGGGAAATGAAACCTGGAACCGTATTTTCTCTCCCTGGACTTTTGATGCGATGATCGATGCTGCCACACAAAAAAACTATACATCGGGGCAGGTTTACGGACTGTTTCAGGAGTATGTGATTTCATTATTGCGCGGTAGTCCTTATTGGCATCAGGCTGGCCTAGACAAAAAATTCAAATTTGTTTTGGGAGGATGGGGAGGGCGATCTTATGGCTTAGATGCCGCAAGCACCTCGCCTTCGAGCGACATCATGACCATAGCGGCCTATAACGGCGGCTGGGATGAGCAGGAAGGGCCTTCAAATTCAGGAGCAGGGGGTTTTTTTGATGTGCTGTCCCAAGTCATTCAGACAGCCATCCCCGTTGCGGACCGCCATGCCAAAGAGGTGGATGCAATTAATGCGGTCGGTGGCCGGAAAAAATTGGGATTGGGTACGTACGAGGCTGGGCCGGGTTATGCCCTTAACGGTCTAAACAACGCTCGTGTAACTAATGAACAAAAAAGGGTCCAGGAGCAGGTTATGAAAAGCTTGGCTTCCGGTACTGCAACGCTGGACTCTTTTCTAGTCCGCTCTTACAAGGGATTCGAGGCCCAGAATTTTTTTACATTTGGTCGGGGGGATTTCTGGAAATCCCATGCGCGGATGTACGATGGAGGGCAGGCGTATCCTGCATGGAAGGCGATTTCTCTTTTTAACAACGAAGGCCTTGGTGACATGTTGCGCACCGAAACCCTAGCTGTTCCAACGGCGGAATTAAAAGCATTTAAACAGCGTCAGGCAGTTAAAGACGGCCCTCTAGTGGCGGTATATGCAACAAAAATGGCGGACCGACTTAACCTATTTGTTTTGTCTCGCAAGGTGCCCGATTATCTTGGTTTGGGAGACGGTTTTACCCAGGTTGCCATTGATCTCCCTTTCAATCGAGCCAGGACTGTTACGCTTTATCGGATGACCGGAGATCCAACCGCGCACAATGTCGGATCAGATAACGTGAAGGTCGAAAAAGTTGCAATTTCACCAGCATCAATCAAGGGACGCTTGACTCTGGACAGGGGAAGCGGCGCCCCGGAACGGGGATTGCCGCCGGCCTCGACTTTTCTTTACGTATTTGAGGGAATCGGAAGTGACTGATGTGAGGGGGGCGTAAAACCCTGCGTTGATTTGGCCGCGCTTTAGTAATGTGCAATGCGAGAAGAATTTAGCACCGTCTTTTTGCCAGCATCCTGATCGAGTCGTATTTTCGTTCTTTTCCAATGAATAACGATTTCAGCAGGAACCGCATTGAGCGCCTCTTAAAATCAGGGAGTCTTCGCTCAATCGGGTTGAATGCCTGCCAGATATCAGACTCAGTTTGCAGCCAAGAATTAGAAAATTGCCTGCAAAACCCTCTGTAATCCGTGATTTCGACATGGAATTTGTACTTGTTGAAAATACGTTCAAGGCTGTGTGGGGTAAAAAAATTCAGGTGTCTCGGTATATCTGTCCATGGCCATGCGGCTTCATAAAGTTCAAACCCGAGAGCGTTGCAATTGGGTACTTCGACTATGAACACGCCATTTTCTTTCAGGATACTGGCGACACTGGACATGGCCACGTTGATGTCGATGCAGTGCTCGAGTACATGTGACATCAAAACAATGTCGAATTTCAGGTTCCGAACTTCTGAAGGGAGATTTTCAGCGGTGCCTTCGTATACGGGCTCGATGATTTTTCGTGCGGCCTCTCTTGCAGCATGGTCGGGCTCAACACCGATGACATCACATCCCGCATTGCGGAATTTCAACAAATTAGAGCCGTTTCCGCAGCCGATTTCGCAAATTTTCGGGTGGGAATCTGGAAGAAATTTTCTTACTTCCATCGTATCCAGTTCAACACCTTTATCGAGGCGCCATGCGATATGAATTCTGATACGGTCAGCCAGAGACAGTGCTTCTTTTTTTTGTGCAGTTGTGGCCAGATGGTGCGTGTAATAATTATCCAGTTCGTAAAATTTTGCTACATCCTGTGGCGCAGGGCGTTCCCATACATGCCCGAAATCGCATGGTCCGCACCAATAAATTTCGTAGGGAGTGCGATGATCTGGCTTTCTGTAATCGCAAGGGGCGGCGAACCTAAACTGCATATACCCATTGCAGATAGGGCAAGACGGTAGCTGTTTTGTGCTCAAAGACACCGTGTCACCTTTCTTTGTAACGTTCCGTCATTCTTGGGAAAACCATCCTTTAATTTTTTCGAATTACCGTAAAATCACTTTGACACGGTGATCAATGACTTTCTGTTGCGGAATTGAGTTTTTGTTTGTTGATGATTTACCTGAGACAGTTTTTCCGATTCTCATGTACGCAACAGATATTCCTGAGAACAGGTAATAAAGCACGGGAACGATCGTTATGCTGCTGACAGTGAAAATGGTGACCAACATGCATGTCATCGCGGCAAAAAGGCCGCGTCCGAGATCTAGGTCTTCACTATCTTTATCGCTGATTGAATTCATTCGGCGACTGATTCCCCAAAGCACAAGCAAGAAGAATCCGGCAAACAAAAATAGTCCGACTAGACCGCACTTTAGTGCGACCGAAACATACGTATTTACAATATCGATGATCCCTTGTCCCTGCTTGAGTTCCTGCATTGCAGGTGAATATACGGAATCCCATGCGCCAAAAAAAGGATTTTTCAGCATTACGCTGATTGATATCTCCAGAAGCCGCTCCCGATAATCGTAGCTTCCGGATTCAACCGTTACGGATTCAAAAAGCTTTTCACCAAGCGGGCTGAGCGCCAACCCGAATCCGCATACGACGGCGGCAAGTGCGAGATTAATCGCGTTTTTTGTTTTGTGCGGCCCAGTCATGGCGAAAACAATAAAGCCTGCGCATGCTCCCAACCAAGGTCCACGGGAATACGATGAAATCAATCCCAAGCCCAAAACACAAAGACCTGATAACCAAATGATTTTATTGGGAAAATACCGCCTTAATCCAAGCATCAAACAAAAGCCGACAGCCATGGCATAACCGAACGGAATAGCTTGTCCGGCAGTACCCATTGCACGGAGGCTTTCGCCGCGTCGAAGGTAACTGCCCAGGCTCCAATTGACCCCCAAAGATTGCTCAAGAGTGCTGTATAGAAGCCAACTTTTCGAAAACTCGATTATGCCAACCCCCGCGATGATCATGGCGCCAATTACATAACTTGCTAAAGCAGTTCGAAGTGCCGCTGTGTCCTTTATCAAGCGACTAGCAACGGCATAAGGTACAAAAACGTCGATAAAGAATAAAAATCCAGACCTCATTGTACCCGTCAGAGAGCCTGCAAAAAAAAGCAGGATTAGGTTTAAGGCTAAATATGCGTATAAAAACTTGTCTGGCGATGACTCAGAGAAATATTTCCATGAGTGCTTATTCAGTTCCTGGAGGAAGGCCGGAACAAGTACTACCAGTGATATCAATCTGAAATATTCCAAATCGAACAGATATCGGACCCCCGCAAATCCTGGGACCTCATCTCGTATCATGGGTACGGCAAGCAAAACAAACAAAACCAAGCCAACCCTGTTTTCGTCCTTGAAAGACGCGACGGAAAGCAAGACCGCCGCTAGTAGCATAAATATCCAGAAATTATGTGCCAGAAATACGGCAAAGGTGATGCCGAGCCACAAGTTACGCCGACGTTCAAATTCGCCGGTAGTAGTAAGTAACGTAGATGCGGGGCCCTTTGCGACGACGAATATTGTGGCCGCTATTGCAAGAATGACGGCCAGGGCTCTAAAGTGCTCCGGCATACTTTAATCAAGGGTGTTTTTTGGGTTTGAAGAGACGCAGAAGAATTGCGTCAAGAAGAATAATAGCGATCAATGCGACAACAAAAAGCACCATGCCTGAAAATCCATGGAGAAATCCTTGCCCAGCTGCGTCGCCGAAATGATAGGTGACGAGAACGAGAAAAATCACGCGCATGATATTAGCGCAAAAGGCGATGGGTAGCAGACTTGCCAGAATCAGACCGTTATGTAGCCAGTTTTTGCGTTGAATCATATAGAGGTATAGCAATCCGATTGCAGAAAGACTGAACATCGAATTGATACCGGAGCAGGCATCTGCCACGAGCAGTTGATATTGTCCGACTGTGAGAACTACGCCACTGCGGCCAATCGGATAACCCGCAGCATAGAGAATTTGT
>Ga0163144_10013338_pt1 | contig 17169 bp, 16 predicted proteins | sample OliLak19BULKMAT1_FD_123175 | JGI IMG/M metagenome (GOLD analysis project Ga0163144, IMG submission 123175) | Freshwater microbial mat bacterial communities from Lake Vanda, McMurdo Dry Valleys, Antarctica - Oligotrophic Lake LV.19.BULKMAT1 | ecosystem: Environmental > Aquatic > Freshwater >... | reverse complement strand
GATCCGGCGATGCAGGCGCTGCTCGACAACCTGCCCATGCTGGCAGACGGACGCTTTGAAGAGTTACGCAAACGTTGCGGCGTCGATATGGAAGACATCCGTGAAATGGTTGCGGAAATACGTGCGCTCAATCCCAAGCCTGGCAACAATTTTATTCACGAAATTTCGCAGGTGCTGGAGCCGGACGTGTTTATCCGCCGTCTGCCGGACAGTAACTGGCATATCGAACTCAACATGGCCAATTTCCCTAAAATCATGGTCAATAAGCGCTATTATAAAAAAATCACCACCGAAACGCGCAACGTCAAAGACAAGCAATACCTGACTGAGCAGTTCGGTTCGGCCAACTGGCTGGTACGCGCCCTCGAGCAACGTGCGCAGACCATGTTGAAAGTGGCGGGCGAGCTGGTGAAACAGCAGGACGCGTTCTTCCGTCTCGGCGTGCGCTATCTGAAGCCGATGACGCTCAAAAACATCGCCATTGAAACCGGCTACCATGAAAGCACCATCAGCCGCGTCACCAACGGCAAGTATCTGCTATGCCCGCGCGGCACGTTCGAACTCAAATATTTCTTCACCTCTGCGCTGGCCCGTGCCGAAGGCGGCGGCGACGATGTGTCGAGCCAGTCGGTGAAGCATTATATCGGCGAAATGATTGCCGCAGAAACTACCGATACCATTCTCTCGGATGATGAAATCGTCGATAAGCTCCGCGAACGTAACATTACGGTGGCGCGCCGCACGGTTGCCAAATACCGCGAAGCCATGGGCATTGCCTCATCGCCCAAGCGCAAACGGCTTAAACTGCAGATAATCTAGAATTTTAGTGCACAACGCTCGACATGGCGGATGCGCATTCGCAGTCGCTCAATACCGTAGCGCAGCGACGTATGGCGCTCATGGTGCTGCGATAGGACTCGGCGTTTGCAGGATCGCTTTTGCATAATTCCATCAGTGACAGTTGTACGATCGAGAGGTAATTGCTGACCTGCGATGTCCCGGCAATCGCCAGTGCCAGCGGCGCATCGACCGGGATATATTCGCGATTATTCTCGATAACAATATCTTCGCCGTTGCTGATGCGTTCCATGGTTTTACGCCAGGCGGCGAGTTTGTGGCGGGTAGCGTCGATAAAATCGCTGCTCGCGTCCATGAGCAGGTCGCGCGCATCGGAAGGGCGCATTTTACCGGTAAGCGAGGGATTCTTCCTGATCTTGGCGAATATCTGCTTGATGTTCTGGTTGGCGGATAATGTTTTGAGTGTGGTTTCGGCAGTTTGCAGTGAGGGTTCGGCATCCTTCAGCACGGCACTGGCGCGTCCGGCGAGTGTGAGTGACTGGTAACGCGCCTGCATCTTGCCGAAATCCTCAAGAGGTGCGGACGCAGTGGTGGCAGAAGGGGATTGGGGTGTGCTTTGCATATCCGGCCCTTTCATATGAATATTTTTATATTCTACTGAAAGTAGACTAAAAAATGTTTAACCCGCTATGCCTTTAATCATTGCACATTTTTTGTAAGCTGACTAAAAATGATCTGATTACTTTTGTGGCCCATTTTTTGACAGTGCATGACCGATAACAATCAAGACAATACAAAGCCTTATTCTTTTTTTGATAGCATTCGCACGCTGATTTTTGCGCTACTGTTGGCGATTATGTTCCGTAGTGTCGCCTATGAGCCGTTTCATATTCCTACAGGATCGATGAAAAACACTTTGCTGGTAGGCGATTATCTCTTCGTATCCAAATATGCCTATGGCTATAGCCGCTATTCCTTTCCATTCGGATTACCTCTGTTTAAAGGCAGGGTGATGGAACTGGATAAGCCCAAGCGCGGCGATATTGTGGTGTTTCGTGTTCCTTTGAAGCCGCGCGTGGATTTCATCAAACGTATCATCGGTATGCCCGGTGACCGTATCCAGATGAAGGAAGGCCTTGTGTACATCAATGGTGAACCGTTGAAACGTCAGCGCGTCGAAGATTATGCCGACGACGAAAACAGAAACGATATCAAGTCCGTCACGCAGTTCACAGAAACCTTACCGGAAGGTAAGGTGATCCACATTCTTAAGCAGTATAAAATTGGCCCGGCGGACGATACACCGGCGTATGAAGTGCCCGCAGGACATTATTTCATGATGGGCGATAACCGCGATAATTCGCATGATAGCCGTTATATGGATGATCTTGGTTTTATACCTGAGGAAAACATTGTTGGTCGTGCCGAGATTCTTTTCTTTTCCACGGACGGTACGTCACGGTTTAAGGATCCGTTTAGCTGGTTTACGGCAATGCGGAGTGAGCGCTTTTTCATGCGTCTCAAATAATGCTTGGCCGATGACGCACATGGTATGATGGGCGCGCTGCAAAAACGCATAGGGTACCAGTTCCGTGATGAGGGACTGCTTACCCTGTCACTGACGCATCCGAGCGTGCTCAATCAGCAAAGCAACCAGCGGCTGGAATTTCTAGGGGACGCTGTGCTCGGGCTGGTGGTGGCGCGCATACTCTATGACCTCTTTCCCAACGAAAAAGAAGGTGAACTGGCACGCCGTCAGGGAGCACTGGTATCAGGCCCCACACTTACGCAGGTAGCACGCGACATTGCCCTGGGTGACGCATTGCAGGTAGGCACCAGCGAAATACAGTCCGGTGGTCGCGGCAATGCCTCCAATCTTGAAGATGCGCTCGAGGCGTTGATAGGCGCCATGTTTCTGGATGGGGGATTGGCTGCGGTAGCGCAGTTTATCGTTCCGATATGGACTAAGCTGGCGCAGAGCATTGAAGCACCACCTAAGGACGCCAAAACCGCCTTGCAGGAATGGGCGCAGGCACGCGGGCTACCGGTACCAACCTACCGTATGCTGGAGAGTTCCGGGCCTGCGCATGCGCCACAATTTATTATCGAGGTCAGCGTGCAGGGAGAAGCTCCCGCTCACGCTAAGGCCGCCGCTAAGCGGACAGCAGAACAGATGGCAGCGGGATTATTGCTGGAACGGTTGGCCGGGCCCACGGTATGACGGGAATGATCTGGTATCTTATGTTGCTTGCGCTTATTGCAGCCGCATGCATCCTGTTTGCGCGCCGCGAGCGTATAAAGCCGTGGCCGGGCTCGCCGCGCACGACCCGAACAGATAAGGCGTTCTTGTGGGAATATGAAATATCATCAGGAAGAAGGCACCGGCGCCCGGTGGCCAGTCGTCTGGGCATCAGTGCGTCTATTCCTTTTGCGTTCGCCGTGGAGCAGGAGCGGTGGACACACCGCCTGTCCAAATGGTTTGGTTTTTGCGAAGAGTTCCAGACCGAAGATAATGATTTCGACCAGCATGTTTTTATTATCTCGGATGACAAGCTCTTTCAGCAGAAACTGCAAAACAATATCGAGCTGCACCAGCTTATCGTAAGGGCCTTCGCTCAGGGCGCCAGAAAGATTTATTCCTCATCCGGCTACCTCATTATTCAACTCAAGGAAATACAGCCGGAGCCGCACCCGGACATGGCAGAGAGCTTGACCGCCTTATTGTATGATATCAAAAGACACCTCGGCAGCAGTGTTGCGCCTCCTCAGGAGCATGAGACTCGCCTGCCAACAAAGCTGATTATAGGCAAAGCATTGCCGGTTTTTCTTTTGATGGCCGCAATGGTGACACTCATCATCAATCTCGTGATGGGGTTTACGATTATCGACTGGGAACCGATGTGGCCTTTACTCAGGGACACCAGCATTGCCGCCATTCTCGGAATATTGATTGCCATATATGGCCTGTTTCATAATTCCTCTTATGGTCATGAGGTGCTGATGCGCTTTCTGGCCATCGGTAGCTGGAGCACGGTACTTGCCAGTCTTACCGTCCTGTGGTTTGTAAACTGCCAGTATGATGCTTCTGAACCGCAGGTGTATAATCAGCCCGCGCTTGAGAAATATACCACGCGCAGCAAGAGAGTGACGCATTACCACATCAGGATAGCAAACTGGCACCGCCCGGAAAAGACGATAGCAGTGGATGTGCCCTATAATTTATACGCCAGTATCCGTATCGGCGATCAGATACGGATATTTGCCCGGCCGGGGTATCTCGGTATGGAGTGGATATCCAAAATAGAACAGAGAAAACATAAAGGATAATATGAGCGAAACACGTTGCGGCATTGTCGCTATCATAGGTGAACCGAACGCCGGTAAATCTACGCTGATCAACCAGCTGGTGGGGGGGAAGGTATCCATCGTTACCCCTAAAGTGCAGACGACGCGCTTTAACATACGGGGGGTATGTGTACATGAGACATCGCAGCTTATTTTCGTCGATACGCCGGGTATATTTAATGCCGAGAAGTCTTTTGAAAAGGCCATGGTGCAGGCCGCATGGGCAGGTATCGGCGATGCCGACGCCGTGCTGTTGTTGCTCGATACCAAGCAAGGCCTGCGTGACAGCACCCGGCAGTTACTGGAAGCCCTGAAGAAAAACTGCAAAAAACCGGTTTTTCTGGCACTCAATAAAATTGATACCATCCCCAAGGATAAGCTCATCGAATTGGCTAAAACCTGCGATGGGTTGGGCAAGTTTGAGCGGATATTCATGATTTCCGCCCTGAAAGGCGACGGCATTACCGACGTTAAAACGAAACTCGCCGATACCATGCCCGTGGGGCCGTGGCTCTATCCGGAAGACCAGATGAGCGATATTTCCCTGCGTCTGCTGGCCGCCGAAGTGACGCGCGAAAAGATATTCCTGAAGCTGGAGCAGGAATTGCCCTACGCTATTTTCGTGGAAACCGAAGCGTGGGAAGAAACCGATACATTCGTCAAGATTGCGCAGGTGGTGACCGTGCAGCGCGAAGGGCAGAAAAAAATCGTCATCGGCGATAAAGGCGCGATGATCAAGCATATCGGCATGGCGTCACGCAAGGAACTGGAGCGCATGCTCGACAAGCGCATTCATCTGGAGCTGTTCGTAAAGGTTCGGCCGGGCTGGAAAGACGATTCGGAAAACTACCGCCTGCTCGGGCTGGAATACAAAAAAGGCTAGGCACACTTATGAAAATTACGCGTCGGCAGTTTGTGGCAGGCATGGGAGCCGCAGGAGGACTGGCGGCGCTGGGTGGTGGCGCACGTTATCTGATGAGGGCTAATCACCGAAGGAATAAACCCAATATCATATTGTTCATTGCGGATGATATGCGATCCGATGTAGTGGGGTTTGCCGGAAACACCATCATTAAAACCGAATTTCTCGACCAACTGGCGCGGGAAGGAGTGGTATTCGACAATCATTTCGTTACTACGTCGGTTTGTCCTGTCAGCCGCGCCAGCATTATGAGCGGTGAGTATGCAGTGCGTCACGGCGTCCATGATTTTAGCACGCGCATGCGGCAGGCATCCCTGAAACATTCCTTTCCCTGGCTTTTGAAGCAGGATGGTTATTACACAGGGTATAACGGCAAATGGGGAATGGGGGGTGCGCAGCCGGTCGAGTTGTTCGACCACTGGCACGGGTATGAAAACCTGATGCGCTATTATCCGCGTGAGAACCACCATATCACCGATATTCAGACCCAACTTGCGATTGATTTTCTTAAGACAAGGCCATCCAAACAACCTTTCCTGCTGGTGGTATCCTATAAGGTGCCGCATTCCCCCTTTGTGCCGCAGCAGCGCCATGCCGCCCTGTACTCCGACATCCTCATACCGCGCGTCAAAACGGATACGCCTGCTGCGGGAGATATGGTATCTAACCTGATCAGGGCATCCGCCGGTCGCATCAATTACGCTAAGGAGATGGCGTCGGACAGCCAGCACCAGCAGTATATACGCAACTATTACCGGCTTATCACCGGCATGGATGAGTCGGTAGGGCAGATTCTACAGCAGCTTGGCAAAGAAGGTGAAGCGGAGCGGACCAGCATTATCTTTACTTCCGACAACGGCCTGCTGATGGGCGAACACCAGCTTGCCGGAAAATGGAACATGTATGAGGAGTCCATCCGCGTGCCTCTGGTGATACGCCCGGCACCCGCATTTTTTCCCGACGCGAAAACGGGGCGGGTTAAAAAGATGTCCCTGAATGTCGATATTTCTCCCAGTATCCTCACCATGGCGGATATTCCCATACCGGCAAAGATTCACGGACGAAGCCTGGTGCCATTGATGTATCCACCCCCGGTACGCTGGCGTGAAGGGTTTTACTACATGCATCCGTCCATGCCCCAAATGCGGATTCTACCGTGTGAAGGCTATCGTGATCAGCAATGGAAATACGCGCGTTACGGTATCGGTAAGGGAGGTAGCGAATGCCTGTTCAGCCTGACGCCCGACCCTCTGGAACTTGCCAACATGGCCGAAGATCCCGACATGCAGCCACTGCTGCAGCAAATGCGCGATATCACCACTCAGCAACGGCAGGCATTGCTCAAAACCTAGCTCTCGGCGGTTTCGTGCTCCGGCTCATTGCTGACGGCATCATCTTCGTTCCTGATGAGTTTCGACAGTGACTTGGACGTTTTGACACCATAGGTCTTCAGCTTTTCAGCCTGACTGATGAGGTTGCCGCGGCCCGTAGAGAGTTTTTTGTACGCATCATCATAGGATTTCTGGGCCTGATTCAGGCGATCTCCCACTTTGGTCATTTCCTCCACAAAGCCATACAGCTTGTCATACATATCGCCCGCTTTGGTAGCGATTTCCTGTGCGTGGCGGTTCTGGCGCTCGATGCTCCACAGTGACGCTACCGTCTTCAATGTAGCCAGCAATGTGGACGGACAAACGATGACGATGCGCTTACCCCATGCATAGCTATGCAGCTCCCGATCCTGCTGTATTGCCAGCGAGTACGCGCCTTCGATGGGCATGAACATCAATACGAAATCCGGTGAGTGGAGTTTCTCATTGTCCTGATAGCGCCGTGCCTCCAGCCCGTTGACATGCGCCTTGACCGAGCGCAGGAAGTCGCGCAAATGCACATCTTTTGCGACGGCGTCCTGCTCTGTGCTGAAGCGTTCGTAGGCAGTCAGCGATACCTTGGCATCGATAATGATATGCTTGTCGTCGGGTAGATTAATGACGACGTCCGGCTGCTGCCTGCTACCATCGGTGCGGGTCAGGCCCATATCGACGCCCTGCAGGATATAATCACTGTCCTTGCGCAGGCCCGATTCCTCAAGGATACGCTCCAGCATGATTTCGCCCCAGTTGCCTTGCGCTTTGACATCGCCGCGTAATGCTTTGGCAAGGCCGTCCGTCTGGAGCACAATTTTTTCGATTTCCGCCTTGAGCGTGTGCTGTTCCTTCCCTTGCTGCGAGAAAGAGTCGCCTACCAGTTTCTGGAAATCAACAAGGCGTTCTTTCAGCGGATTCAGTAAATCCCCCATCTGCTTTTCCGACTGGGCATTAAACCGGGTGCCGATTTCTTCCAATATGCCGGTGGCGGCATTTTTGAATTCCAGCTTGAGGCGCTCCTGCATCTTATCCAGTTCCTGCTGCTGTTCGCGGTAGCGCTGTTCCAGATTGCGGTTATTGGTGTCGGAGGCCACAATCCGTTCGCGTGTCTCAATCAGTTCGCGGCGGGTGGTTTCCAGCTTTTCTTCCAGTGAGCGCCGTTCCGCCAGCGCATTGTCCAGCTTGGCCTCAAAAGCGGTCTTTTCCTGCATCAGCGCGTCATAGTCCTTGCGGCTGACGGCTCCGGCCAGTTGCTGTTTACCGCGCAGGATGCCTAATCCGAACCCGGCGGCAATTCCAATAAGCAGTAGCGCCAATGCCATGAAATCCATTGCAAAATCCCCTATATTTTAACTGCATGATACAGTATATAAACGTTAACAACGGATTCTAGACCCATGACCAACGAGTACAAGTACAAATTTGCAAGCCTCATACTGGCCGCCGGCAAGGGCGCGCGCCTGCGCTCGGCCTTACCCAAAGTAATGCATCAGGTGGCGGGAGTGCCCATGATCGGGCATGTGATGATGACCCTTGGCGCCCTCAAGCCGGAAAAGACGGTGCTGGTCATTGCCCCGCATATGGATAGCGTCAGGGAAACGGCATTAGCCTATGACCAGACATGCGCGATTGCCGTGCAGGATAAGCAGCAGGGCACGGGCCATGCGGTGCAGTGCGCCGAAACGGCAATGAAAGACTATGCCGGGCCGGTACTGATATTGTACGGCGATACACCGCTGATTACGCCGCAGACGCTGATAAAGGTGCTCTCGGCAATTGAATCCTCCGATATTGTTATTCTGGGGATGCGCCTTGCCGACCCTACCGGCTACGGCAGGCTGATTACCGACAGCAGCGGCCAGATCGAGGAAATCATCGAATGCCGCGACGCAACGCCCGAGCAGAAGAAAACCACCCTGTGCAATTCCGGTGTGATGGCGGTCAAAGGCAAGCATCTCTTTTCATTGCTGAAGACGCTGAGGCCCAACAATGCCGCTGGGGAATACTATCTCACGGATATTGTTTCGGAAGCCGATTCGCACAACCTGCATTGCCATGTGGTTGAAGCCGAAGCAATAGAGCTGGCTGGTATCAATACCCGTGCGCAACTGGCCGATGCCGAAAAAATCATGCAGCAGCGCCTGCGCGCAAGTGCGATGGAACAGGGAGCGACGCTGATTGATCCCACCAGCACCTTCTTCAGCATGGATACGAAGCTGGGTCAGGATGTTGTAGTACACCCGCACGTGGTATTCGGGCCGGGCGTGACGGTGGCGGATAATGTTGAGATTCGTTCATTCTCCCATATCGAGGGGGCACAAATAGAACGCAAAGCCATCATTGGCCCGTATGCACGCCTGCGTCCGGGAAGCGTGATCGGCGAGGGCGCGCATGTCGGTAATTTCGTGGAACTTAAAAAGACAAAACTCGGCAAAGGCGCCAAGGCCAACCATTTAAGCTATGTCGGCGATGCCGATGTGGGGGCGGGTGCCAATATCGGTGCGGGTACCATCACCTGCAATTACGATGGCACCAATAAATTCAATACCGTCATTGGCGAGTACGCTTTCATTGGCTCCAATACATCACTGGTGGCCCCGGTCACCGTGGGCGACGGCGCGATAGTCGGCGCTGGCAGCGTGATTACGGAAGATGTCGAAGCCGATGCTCTGGCGATTGCACGCGCACCTCAGGTCAACAAAACGGCCAAAGCCAAAGCCATCAAACAGCGTCAGAAGAAAGCCTGAAGTTTTTTCAGTGTCGTAAGCGCCTTCTCGGCGCTTTTCGCGCGCACAGCCGCGCGATTCCCCTTAAACATATTTTTAATAACCAGAACATCGGGGTAATGCCGTGAAGCGGCTGCAATATAGACCAGCCCGACTGGCTTTTTCTTATTATCGCTGGTTGGCCCGGCGATACCGGTGACGGCTATGGCAATGTCGGCTTTCGAGTATTTTACCGCCCCGCGCGCCATTGCCTCTGCAACTTCTTTGCTGACGGCTCCATGCTTGCGGATAAGCGCCGCATCGACACACAGCATATCGATTTTGGACTCGTTGGAATAGGTGATGAATCCACGCTCAAATACATCGGATGAACCGGGAACCTCAGTGAGGATTCCAGAGATAAGCCCCCCGGTGCAGGACTCGGCGGTAGCGATTTTGAGTTTCTTTTTTCGGTACAGGGCCAGCAATTTTTTGGCTTTTTTAGCGAGCTTTTTAGTGGGCATAGCTACCCCCGAGAAAATTCATCAGCGGTAGCAGCGTTTTCTGCGTGCCGAAGCCATAGGCTTCGATCAGTATCACCAGATATACCAGTATCGGGTATAGTGCCGCCAGCATGTCATCGAACATCACGCCGAAGCCACCCTTGATTTTTTCATCGGCCAGCGATACCGGCCAGGGCTTGATGATGTCGAATATCCGAAACAGAATAAATCCTACGAGATAGGATTGCCATGTCGGGAACAGGATGGACAGCAGCAGCCATTGTCCCGCCACCTCATCAACAACGATCTGGCCCGGGTCTTCCTTACCGGGATTGTGCAGCAGATACTGGTTGGAGGCCCAGCAGCCAATCACAAAAATAATCAGCGAGGCGGCGAACAATGCCACATTGCCCATCGTTACCTGAATGACATAGGCGAAGGGCAGGGCGCCGAGCGAACCGACGGTGCCGCTTACAACGGGCGACATGCCGCAGCCGAACCATGTGGCGATCCACCACCAGACGGGACGTTTGGAGGGCGCGGGGGCGGTCATACCTATGACCGTGGCAGGCGAACGGTGGCGACCGCTTGCGCGGCAATGCCTTCCTCGCGTCCGGTGAAACCGAGTTTTTCCGTGGTGGTGGCTTTGACGCTTACGCGGTCGGGTGAGAGTTTTAGGATCTGCGCAATATGGTTCACCATCTGTTCGCGGTAGGGCGCGATCTTGGGGCGCTCGCAGATCAGCGTCACATCGAGATGCACCAGCTCGCCGCCGCGATTGCTGAGCAACTCATAGGCATGGAGAAGAAAACGCTCAGAATCTGCGCCTTGCCATTTGCGGTCGTCGGGAGGGAAATGCATACCGATATCACCGGCGCCAATCGCGCCGAGGATGGCGTCTACCAGCGCATGTAGCCCGACATCGGCATCGGAATGGCCGACGAGGTAATGCGTAAAGGGTATGCGTACCCCACAGAGTTTGATGGTCTGGCGGTTGAGGGGGGTATCCGTGTCGCGCAGCTTGAGCTGGTGGACGTCATAGCCCATGCCGGTGCGGATTTCGGTATTGAGTGAAAGGAGCGTCTGCATACGTTTGAGATCCTGACTCGTAGTGATTTTGATATTGTCCGGGTCGCCTTCGACCATGGCCACGGTTCCGCCGGTTTTTTCAATAAGCGCGGCGTCATCGGGCAGCGATTCGCCCCTGAGGCGGTGATGCGCGGCCAGCAGGGTCGGATAATGGAACCCCTGCGGGGTTTGCACCGAGTAGAGTTGTTCGCGGCTGACGGTTTCGCTGACGCGCCCGCCCTGTACGCGTTTGACGGTATCGGTCATGGGGAGGGCGGGTATGGCTGCCGGATGGTCGTCGAGGGCCTTGATGACGCGGGAAATCAGCTCCGGACTGGTCAGCGGGCGGGCGATATCATGCACCAGCACGCGTTTTGGGTTGCGGTGGGCGATGCTTTCCAGGCCGAGGCGCACCGATTCCTGGCGGGTATCGCCGCCGATGACGCAGGGAAAAATCGTAAGCCCTTCAATGGCCCGCCGGTAGAGGGGGTGGTGCTCCCGGCGGATAACCACGCGTACACCGTCAATCTGGGGGTGCTGCATGAAGGCCTTAACCGTATGGTGCAGGAGAGTATGGTCGCCGAGTTGAATGTAGGGTTTAGGCAGATCCGACTGCATTCGCTCACTTTTTCCGGCTGCCACCAGCAGGGCAATCGTCTGTTCACTCATGCCGTGGGCTCCTGAGGCGTAATTCGGCCATAATTCCTTGAAAAATAGTGCAACATCGAGTATATCCCGCGCATGGTTTTGACACACTTTAACGCGTGAGCGGACAAAATAACAATGCTAAAATCGTTAGGGGCAATTTCAATCGGCCCGATCACGGTCAGCGACCCGGTATGGCTCGCGCCGATGACCGGTGTGTCCGATCTGCCATTCCGCAAGCTGGTCAAAAGCTTCGGCGTCGGCATGGTCGTGTCCGAGATGATCGCTTCACGCGCCATGATTCTGGAAACGCGCAATGTCATCCGCATGGCAAGCTTTTCGCCCGATGAATATCCCTTCGCCATCCAGCTTGCCGGGTGCGACCCGGAAGTAATGGCCGAAGCGGCCAAGCTCAATGAGGATCGCGGCGCCAATATCATCGACATCAATTTCGGCTGCCCGGTGAAAAAAGTCGTGGGCGGCCATGCCGGTTCCGCCCTGATGCGCGATGAGCCGTTGGCGCAAAAAATTTTAGAAGCAGTCGTCAAGGCCGTAAAAATCCCGGTGACACTCAAGATGCGCACCGGCTGGGACGATGCCAGCCGCAACGCGCCCAACATGGCCCGAATCGCCGAAGACGCCGGTATCCAAATGCTGACCGTGCATGGCCGCACCCGCTGCCAGATGTATCGCGGCAAGGCCGACTGGAGTTTCATCCATCAGGTTAAGGACGCGGTGAAGCTGCCGGTGATTGCCAATGGCGATATTGTCAATTTTGACGATGTCGATAGTGCCCTGTCGGAATCCGGCGCTGACGGTGTGATGATCGGGCGCGGCGCGTATGGCCGTCCGTGGTTCCCTGCGCAGGTCGGACATTACCTGCGCACCGGTGAAATTCCGGCGGCTCCTTCGCTTGCCGCGCAACGCGAGATTGTGCTTGGGCATTACGACGCCATTCTTACGCATTACGGCCAGCAAAACGGTGTGAATATCGCCCGCAAGCATATCGGCTGGTATTCCTCCGGTCTGTTCGATTCAGCCGCGTATCGTCAGCGTATCAACACCATGGCAGACCCCGACCGGGTACGGGAAGAAATCCAGGATTTCTACAGCCGTTCGCACGTTCTGCCTGAAACGAGCGTCCCTGTGGTGGACGAGGGCGACGAAGGGTACGCCTGCGTGGCGTGACGGATGTGAGCGGAGCAGCCTACTTAAACGCGATTCCCTCGGCACTCATCGCCGTAGACCGTTCCCTGACCGTACGTTTTATCAATTATTCCGCCGAAATATTATTCGGTATCAGCGCGCATCAGGTGGCCGGGAAACAGCTATTGACCCTGCCGGGCGTGGATGCCGAGTTATGCGGCCTATGCGAACGCGTTTTCTCTTCGTCGGAGGAAATCAGCCTGTTTGAACAGGTGCTGCGCCTGCCGCTGAATCATCGCACCGTTACGCTGCATCTGACCCCCGTCATTGGCGATATTGTGCCGGGCAAGCCCGTATCCGTATCGGAGGTACTGATTACGGTTGACCGTGCCGACGGACTCGATCACCAGAAAGCCAGCGAATGGAAGCAGGAAGCCACGCGCGTCGCCGGTGTTATGGCGGCCATGCTGGCGCATGAGGTCAAGAATCCGCTGGCGGGCATACGCGGTGCGGCGCAGTTGTTGAAAGAAGAAGTATCACCCGAACAGCAGGCGCTGACCGATCTGATCTGCATGGAAACCGATCGTATCCGTGATTTGCTGGCGCAGGTGGAAATCTTTGCCGCCGGAGCGCCCGAACATAAGCAGCCGGTCAATATCCATGAAGTGCTGCAATATGTGATTTCCATCGCCCAGACCGGTTTTGCCCCGCATGTGACGTTCAAGGAGCTGTATGATCCCTCGCTGCCGCTGGTGGCCGGGCATCGTGACATGCTGGTGCAACTGCTGCTCAATCTGGTCAAAAATTCGGCGGAAGTCCTGTCGGGCAAGCCCGATGCGACCATTACGCTGACCACCACCTACCGCAGCGGTTATCGCATCCGTCCCAAAACAATGGACGGCAGCGCACAGGAAGAGATGGTGTCACTCCCGGTTATGGTGACGGTAGAGGACAATGGCTCCGGCATACCGGAAGAGATTCGCTCCCGCCTGTTTGAGCCGTTTATCTCCTCCAAAGAAGAGGGGCGTGGGCTTGGCCTTGCTGTGGTGGCCAAGATTGCCTCGGATTTAGGGGCGGTGGTCGAACTGGACCAGGAATTCGATAAAGGCACCCGGTTTATCCTCTGGCTGGCGTGCAGCGCGTAAGTCCCTCTCATTTTTATTTGAAATATCAGAGTGGTTATGCTAGCCTGATCTTTAAGGCGGACTTTTAGCGAGGTCACCGCCTTTATGACTGCATTACAGAGGGTAATCATGAAAAAGATGATCAGAACAATCAAAGAAATGATCGCTGTAATGGCTTTTGCGGGCCTGATGTTTGTGCCCCTCTTCACCGCGCCGGTTCTGGCGCTTCCTGCTGTGGGCTGTATTGATAGCGGCGATTGCAGTGGCGGCGAAACCTGCTCCTGCATGTCGGGCAGCGCCTGCACGCAAGGTGGGGATTGTACCGCTGTAGGGGTGCCCGAGATGTCCGATTATCTGGCCATGGCGTTTCTGGTCGTGGCGGGCACAATGATTTATTATATCCGCCGCCGTGAGTTGGCTACGGCCTAATCCGGGAGGCCCAATCCGGAAGGTAATTGCGAATTTTAAAAACCCGGGTTTACCCCGGGTTTTTTGTTGTGTATAGAATGGCCTATGCCTATTCCACCTTTACTGCGTAACACATTACAATGGCTCCGCGATCCTGCCGTTATGGCATGGGGGCGCTATCTGGGGCTGGTCAATATCTCGCTCACCGGCGTGCTGGCGTTATTTTTCATCTTAAGCGCTTCTGAAGAAGCCCGCCGGGCCATAGATAACAGCCATCACGTGTTGCCGATGGCGGTAAAATTCATACCCGTGCCCATCGCTTTCCTGTTCTGGATACGGCTGGTCGAGCGTAACGGACGGCTTGCCATGCGTTCATCGCCGGTATGGCTGGGTTTAAGCGTGGGGCTGTTCATATCGTCCGTGCTGGTTAGCTTTCCGCCCTTACGTCAGTTTTGTATCGCTACTGCCGTTCTCAGCGGCCTGTGCGTCTATGTGTCACCGCGGGAATATTGGGGGCGCATCAGGCGCGAGCCGGTGGCGACGCTGGTGCTGCTGATCGCCGCTACCGCTTCGATCAATTACTACTGGCTGATGCAGGCGCTGTGGGTGGAAATGCGCGGCCTGACGACCGAAGTGGTGTATTTCGTCCTCAAGCTGTTTGGCACCGACGCTTACGCCGTCATCCATCCGCGGGTCAATACCACTATTTTCATCCGTTCGCCCAATTTCATGATCTGGGTCAACAACGCCTGCAATGGGCTGGAGGGCATTTTTCTGTTTAATTTCCTGTTGTCGATCATGTTCCTGCTCGACTGGGATATTTTTCGCCGCTCACATATATTTCTCATTTATGTCTTTGGCGTCATCTATATGTTCATTATCAATTCATTGCGAATAACTGTTTTCTTCACAGTGGGTTACTGGGCATATAAGCCCGGTGTCCCCGAATGGGTGTCGGCCATGCGCGGCTGGCCGGTCATGATGTTTCATTCATGGATCGGCTGGGTGCTGTACCTGATCGCGTTTGGCCTATTTGCGCTTGTGCTATACCGCTCGGTAGGCCGCAAAAACCGTATCCGGAAATCTCCCGGCCCCGCTTCCAGTTGACAGAGCGTCGCTTCCGGATGACATTAGCGGAAATTCTGACCCGTAGCGCTGGCCCACAATGACACCCACCATTCTCATTGCCGATGACGACAAGACCATCTGTACGGTGCTGACGCATGCCATCAGGCGTCGCGGCTGGGAGCCGATGGTCACGCATCATGGCGATGTGTTGCTGGAATGGGTAAGGCAGGGCAAAGGCGATGTGGTCGTGACCGACGTGCGTATGCCGGTGGGGGAGCCGCATAAAAACGGGCTCGACCTGCTGCCGGAAATCCGTAAAGCACGGGCCGATCTGCCGGTCATTGTCATCAGCGCCCAGAATACCCTGATGACGGCAGTGCGCGCGAATCAGGTAGGGGCGTATGAATTCGTGCCCAAGCCTTTTGATCTGAATGTGTTGCTGGAGCATATTGAAAAATCACTGGAGCGGCTTGGCAAGGTTGCCGATACGCCGGTGCGTGACATTCAGGAAGAAAAAGACGTTGAGCATTTTATCGGCACGTCGCCCGCCATGCAGGAAATTTACCGCACACTGGCACGGCTCGTAAATAACGACCTGACAGTGACCGTCATCGGCGAATCCGGTACCGGCAAGGAACTGGTGGCGCGTGCGCTGCATCAGCTCGGCAAGCGCAAGACCTCGCCGTTTGTCGCCATCAACATGGCTGCCATCCCGCGTGAGCTGGTGGAAAGTGAATTGTTCGGTTACGAAAAAGGCGCTTTCACCGGTGCTAACCAGCGCAAAAGCGGTAAGTTCGAGCAGGCCGAAGGCGGCACGCTGTTCCTGGATGAAATCGGCGATATGCCGATGGATGCGCAGACCAAATTACTGCGTGTTTTGCAGCAGGGCGAATATATCACGGTCGGCGGCACACGCCTGATTAAAACCAATGTGCGCATTGTCTGCGCCACGCATCGCGATCTGATTCAGCTCGTCAAGGCCGGGCATTTCCGCGAAGATTTATATTACCGCCTCAATGTGGTGCCCATTCGCGTTCCTCCTTTGCGTGAGCGCCGTGAAGATATCGGGCCGCTGGCGCAATATTTCCTGCGCAAGGCCGGCGAGAAGGGGCTGTCCCCCAAAATCCTCGATGCCGAAACCATCGAGGCGATGCAGGCGCATGACTGGCCGGGCAACGTGCGCGAACTGGAAAATATGATGTACCGCTTAAGCGCGCTCTATTCCGAAAGCATCATCGGCAGGGATAGCTTCATGGCGGAAATACGCTCCGGCCAGAAGGATGATTCCCCGGCGGCGCAGGCCATCACGCTGGAAAAAAACGTTGAAGCGCATTTGCGCCAGTATTTTGCTGCCCATACCGGTGACGATCTGCCGCCGCCGGGGTTGTATGACCGCATTCTGCCGCTGGTGGAAAAGCCGCTGATTGAAATGACCCTGCGTTCTACCGCGGGCAATCAGGTGAAGGCCGCGTTCATACTGGGTATCAATCGCAATACCCTGCGTAAAAAGATTGCCGAACTCGGCATCGACGTTGATCTGCTCGGGGCGGGCTAGTGCCGTGTCGGATACGCTGACCGTTCCCCGTCTGCAAGACCGCCTGCGCAATAGCTGGCTGGGCAAAAATATTGCGATCATTCTCACACTCGCCGCCTTTATCGCCGCGATTGCCACCTATGTCGTGATTACCGGCAGCAACGCGCCGCTTGGCATCAAGCCTAAGCGCGTGATTACGTTCCTGATGGTGGATGTGGCGATTCTGGCGCTGTTGATTGTCATTATCGCCACGCGCGTCTACGGCCTGTGGGCGTCGTTGCGTATCGGGTCTGCGGGATCGCAGTTGCAAAAACGCATTCTGGTGTTGTTCAGCATCGTGACCATCAGTCCGACCATTATCGTGTCGGTGTTTTCCGCTTTCTTCTTCAATCTTGGCATTCAGACATGGTTCAATGAGCGCGTGCAAACGGCGGTGGACGAATCGCTGGCAGTGGCGGAGGCGTATCTTTCCGAGCATAAGGAGAACATTCGCGGCGACGTATTGGCGATGGCCGCGGATCTGAACCATATGGCCG
>Ga0163144_10013336_pt1 | contig 17170 bp, 16 predicted proteins | sample OliLak19BULKMAT1_FD_123175 | JGI IMG/M metagenome (GOLD analysis project Ga0163144, IMG submission 123175) | Freshwater microbial mat bacterial communities from Lake Vanda, McMurdo Dry Valleys, Antarctica - Oligotrophic Lake LV.19.BULKMAT1 | ecosystem: Environmental > Aquatic > Freshwater >... | reverse complement strand
ATCGTCAAAGCTGAGTGGCGGCTCAACAACCGCCCTCGCATCGTTCTCGACGGTCAATCTCCTGCTGAAGTCTTTCATGCCGCTATACAAAAAGATTGTGCACTAGCCGCTTGACGCCGCCCTCCTCGAGAAAACGGTCAGCGGTTAGCAGGCTGCTCAAAATCGTAGTTTTTGATATAGCAGATGGTTGTTTTCATGAACCCCAGTGCAAAGAGAAGTTTCGCTGTTGGTTTCCTGCGCCGCCAATCTTACACTATCCGCGCAACCTGCGCTAATTCGCTACATGACTCCAAATCACGACGTCCGCAATCCACGCTCGACAGCCTCGACTTTCGGGATCCCAACGCAGCAGAACCAGAGATCCTCAATTCCCAAAGTTAAGCCAATTGCTTTTGTCCTTCCTCAGTTCCACCCAATTAGAGAGAATGACGAATGGTGGGGCCAAGGCTTTACAGAATGGCGGAATGTAGTTAAGGCACGCCCTCTATTTCGGGGTCACCAGCAACCGCACATGCCAGCAGACCTTGGCTTCTACGACTTACGCCTTGTCGAGACCCAAGTTGCTCAGGCGGATATGGCAAGACGATACGGGATCTTCGGCTTCTGCTACTATCACTATTGGTTCAATGGGCACCGAGTACTGGAGAGACCTGTACAGAACATTCTAAGCAACAAGTCTATTGATCTCCCATTCATGCTCTGTTGGGCAAACGAAAACTGGTCACGCCGATGGGACGGCAGCGAGCGCGAGATTCTCCTGAGGCAGGAGTACTCGAGAGAGGACTTTCGGAGACATGCGAACGCACTGTTGCCCTATTTTGAAGATTCTCGGTACATCCGAATAGACGGGCGCCCGGTTTTCGCAATCTACAACACCCGTGAAATTCCAGATCCAATCGTCGGTCTCGGCGAATTCCGTGCCGAACTCAAGCGAAATGGTGTTGACGTATTTCTTTGTAGTGTTGAGACTTTTTTCGGTGGTACCTCAGGAACACCCGCAGCCGCAGAGTTCGAGGCGGGAATTGAGTTCCAGCCGCACACACCAGTTCTTTCGGAGCGCCTGCTCTATCGTAATAACACGAAACGTCCGATCTTCGGCAGACACGGAAGACTACAGCGATTATTGAGAAGCGCGCGTTCAACAGCCTTTAGACGGAATCTAGTTCTTTCGTATGACGATGTTATACACGCTGACACGACGGCAAGTGGAGCTCGTCGACAGAATCTCTTTCCCGGGGTATGTCCAGGGTGGGACAACACAGCGAGACGGAGGCTCGGGGGTGCCTTTATATTGACAGATTCTACTCCCTTGAAGTTCCACAAATGGATCTGCCAGAAGTGCGAATCGACTACTTGGGACAACCTGCCGGCACCATTCCTTTTTGTAAACGCATGGAACGAGTGGGCTGAAGGTAATCACCTCGAACCATGCGAGCGTTGGGGCAAGGCGTACTTGGAAGCCCTAAACTCGGCTTTAGAGCACTTTGAATCATAGAATCATTGCGACCCCCGGAGCTCGTAGTGTAGCGAAATAATGTCGAATACACTCTTGACACGTCTTCAATTGTTAAACGCAGTTTCTATATCGTGGGCAATGCATCTCTGCATGCCGTGCCTGTTCTCTTAAAGCCGGAAATCGGGACGTGCTCAAATTTAGTTTGTCTCGAAAGACTAGCCGAGCCTCTGTTTTCTCGATCGATATACTCTCGCAGACACCCGATCCAACATGCAAGACCAGAGGAATATCCCCATTGCTGGCCCGTTACCTCGCCCGCATCCAGAATCACCCTCAACACAGGACACTAAGAATACGTTCAACGCAATCTTCAACGCCACCGCACTTCTCTCCTCTTTCCGGGGAATCGCTACAGTTATAACGTTCCTACGAGACAAAGCACTCGCTGTCCTAATTGGACCTCAAGGCTTCGCAATCTGGGGTTCATACGAGATTCTCATCTCAGCTGTTGTCACAGTGTCCTCGCTCGGCGTGAACTCTAGTAGCGTGAAAGACATTGCACAGGCCAAAAGCACCGGAGAGCATTCGCAGCTTTCTATCGTAGTAAACACTTCACGACTTCTTACATTTATTCTTGGTGCAACCGCTGCCGCAGGTATTGCTCTCTTCTCTTCGGAAGTCGCGAAATCGCTGTTGGGTAGTGCATCATACCAGATTGAAATAGTTTGGTGCGCTGCGTCCGTATGCCTCACGAGCATCAGCTGCGCGCTGCGCGCACAGCTTCAGGGGCTGCAACAGTTGCGGCGACTCGCCGTTTATGGAATGCTTGTATCCGTTTTCAGTGCTGCTGTGTTGATCGCGTCTTGCTTTTGCTGTGGCCTCAACGCTGTCGCGCCAGCTCTCGCATTCGCGTCGGCTTCCGAGGCCTTTCTGCTTTTTCTCGCGACCCGAAGAATCACACCTCGCTTCGCAATTGTTCCTTGGAAGCTGTTTTTAACGCAATCAGCAGTTTTCGTGCGACTAGGAGTATCGTTAGTGTCTGCCCTGTTCATCTCCTATGGAGTTACTTACGCCACGAGAGCACTAATTAACCAAGAGCTCGGACTTGAGCAAACCGGCTATTACCTCGCCGCCGTCGCCCTTTCGACTAAAGCAGTTGGTTTTCTCGTGGACTCAATTCGAGTCGACCTTTTTCCGAAACTAGCCGCCGCTGCGCAGGACGATGTGCATTCAAGTCAACTTCTTAATGGCCAAATTGAGCTATGCCTGCTTTTGGCTACCCCGGCAATCGTAGCAACCGCTGCGCTCTCACCGCTCCTGCTTCAACTCTTTTTTAGCGGCGAATTTATTGCAGCGGCTCCGGTCTTGACCCTTCTCTGCTTGGCGACGTCATTTAAGATGATCTCATCTCCCCTCTCGTACATACGTATAGCAAAAGGTCAAAGCTTGCTTTATTTCCTCACGGAGGGAGTGGTCGCAGTTCTTCAACTTGCTCTAACTTTAGTTCTAATCGGCGACTTCGGGCTCTATGGTGTTGCGCTAGCTGTTGTGCTTGCGGCTGCTGTTCAGGCCTGCATCTTCGTTTACACGACTCGAATTCTCATCAACTATCGGTTTCCGAAGAAACTCCGGTCCTTGCTATGCTTATCTCTCGGCTCGGTCTTCTTGGTGGTCGCCATCAATGGCCTCTTTACTGACCTTCTGGTGGCGTTCACAGGATCAGCTCTTTCGTTAGCCTTGGCTCTTCTGAACTTGCGACGACTCACGCAACGTCTTGGTCGGGATCACAAACTTACCGTGCAACTTCTGAAGCTGCCGTACGTCAGACTCCTGATCGCTCTTTGAAGCGAACCACGCGATGCCACCCCGATTTACCAGCCCTACAAACGTCGGAATAATAAGAAGAACACCACCCAGTTCAGTACCGCAATCGTCCCCGTTGACACGCACTTTACTCAACTAATCTACACGATGCCTAACGTTTACAGAGCCATCACCAATCTAGCGCAAGTCCTCTTGGATTCGCGACCTCCGATAGCATATGTTGGTGGATGGACCGGCAAGAACAATCTTGGAGATGAGGTACTTCTTGATGCCGCCCGACACATTTTCTCTGAGAGGGCGCTATTTCAGTACCCTGGTGGCCGTTTGGCAAGAACGAGTCTCAACTTGATCCCCCAGCTAAGGCACGGCCTTCTTGGGGGCGGTACACTAATCGGACAAAAGCAACTTTGGCTCGATATCACTCAAGAATATCAGAAGCAACGGCATTCGCTCGTAGTTTTCGGTACAGGAGTCGAGGATGCGACCTTCTGGCCGGGGGATCCACCATTAGAAGCATGGCGGCCCATATTGAAAAAGTGTTCGTTTCTTGGTGTTAGGGGGCCGATCTCGGCACGCCTCTTAGAGACAATCGGCTGCCAGGACGTTCATATTGTCGGTGATCCAGTACTCGTGTATGCTCACGATACACCACGTCCTGACATTTCACCGGATTGTCTTGGTCTCAACATCGGCACCGCAGATGGTCGGCTCTTCGGAGGAAGTGAGTTGAGGGTGGCCTCTGAGATGGCTAAGATCGCAACGACCGCAAAGCGCAACGGTTGGAGTGTAGAGTGGTTCGTCGTCTGGCCAAAAGACCTCGAACTGACTAGACGAGTTGCAAACGAGACGGGGACAGCTGAGAGAATTCACGAAGTGTATACTGATCGAGATCGATTCATGCAGCTCGTCGGCAGACTTGGCGCCTTCGTGGGGATGAAGCTCCATGCGACTCTATTAGCTACGTGCGCCTTGGTTCCCTCTATCATGATCGAGTACCGCCCGAAATGCCGCGACTTTATGGCTTCGATTGATCAAGAACATGCAACAATACGCTCAGACGAATTCCGAGCGGACCATGCGTGGAGCATGCTCTCGTCGTGGCACTCGCGCCGACCTGAACGAGTAGCAAGCCTTCACAGAGGAATTCACGCGTTGCTCAATGTGCAAGCTAAGACCGCTCAGCACTTACTAAAACACTGCATCTGATCGCGTAAATGTTCCTCCATCTCCCTCCCCACCCAGAACTTGGGATTCACGTTCATCCTTGAAAACTCCTTCCCCTAAATGTTACCCACGCAAAAACGTGAAAAGCCGACTGAGACACCTACCCAGATTGCCCTGAACTTATCAATTCCGAACTTTTATGAACGGTAAACAACGATACTCCGCCACGCTCACCCTAAGCCTCGTGTTGACTACAACAGCCACTACTCTGGTCGGTTACACGAAGAACGGTCGAGAGTTTTTAACGGATGGCTCCCTCGCAAACGTAATAGCAGCGGTTGCCGAAGCATCCGCGGGCGATACAGTAGCGATACCTCCTGGTACCTTCGTCTGGGGAACATCCGGCGCGAGTCTTCCGCTAAACAAGGCAATCACGCTCCGAGGAGCAGGACCAGAGTTGACGACGATTGAGCTCGCCACGACCGGCTCCTCACTCACTTCAGGTGTCATACGGATTCAGGCGGTAGCGACGATACGGGACTTTACCATCCGGGCTCCAGCCAACGCCGGATATCCTACCGCTATCTCTGTAAACTCTAGCGACGGGTGGCGGGTTTCAAATATAACCTATGACAATCGATCCGCGCGAGGATACTATTTTATTTATGCTGGAGGAGGATACGGAGTTATCGACTCATGCAGTATTCTGACAGGGGCCGGAAACGATGAGCCAATTTTCATTCGCGGAAAGACCAACTCCTGGCAAATTCCTAGCTCTTTGGGAACCGAGCAGGCAGTTTACATTGAGGATTGCGTTTTCTCGGGTCCTGGGTACGTCTGCGACGTAAACGACAACGGGCGCGCGGTACTGAGGGGAAACCTTATAACGGGCTCGAATAAGATAGACGCGCATGGATTCGCCTCGAACTCAACTCGCGGCGCCCGACATATCGAGGTGTATAATAATCACTGGACCGGAGTTGCTGGCTTCTGGAGGACCATCGAAATTCGGGGCGGCACAGGAATGGTCTTCAATAATCAGTGCGATAATAGAGGCGGAGTGACGGTGAACTATCCTTCTATAAACCTTATCGAATATGGCGCGATCAACAAATGGCTAAACTTCGGCGGTAAGTACCAAACTCCGCGACAGTATCCGATTCGGGACCAAATTGGTGTCGGAACGGATCCAGCAGTGGGGGGCAGTGAGCCACTTTACCTCTGGAGTAATCTTCAGGCCGGTGCAGATCATCCGCTATCATGGGTTAGCATTCCGGCTGCGGCATTTGACGAGAATGGAGGACTGCCTTTTAGCATGCAGGACATTGTAAAGGCTGACCGCGACTACTTTAAGCACACGCATGGCGCACTGTTTGACGGTAGTTCTGGTGTAGGCGTCGGCACGCGCTCGCAGATGCTCGAGGTTGCCGGCCAAAAAGTCGGAGTCGGGTACTGGGTTACTGATGAAGGGCATTGGGACAACACGAGTAGTTATCCTGACGGACAGCTCTATGGCTGGGACGGAGCAGCTTGGTTCCTGAAGTATACCCCCTATTCCTACCCCCACCCCCTCCGTACCATAGGTCAGTCCGCAGGTACACCTGAAGGTCCATCCGCTCTCAAAGTTTTGAGCCCTTAAGACCAACAGTGGCCACAGTGAACCGGGTGAGAGCCAATGCGCGCAAGCAGTAGGCCACAGTTCCCCGCAAGCGTGTGTCCAGCAGGATCCGTGCGCGATGTAGGGCCCCACAAAGCGCTTGTTCTGCGGTCGTATTAACTCCTTTTTTACATAAATTGGGCCGCTTAATTCTCATACACCGTCGCCGCCTCTACTCCCTCCATGTTTTCCATAAGCGTTGTCTTGCCAACCTACAACCGTCGCGTGTTTCTCTTAGAGGCAATTCGGAGCGTTGTCCAACAAACACTCCCCGTCCAAGAAATCATTGTTGTTGACGACGGATCTACCGACAGCTCCGACATCGCCGTCGCACGTTTTTTTCCCAGCGTTACGTATATCAAGCAGCAGAACGCTGGACCTTCTGCCGCACGAAATCGAGGGATGCAGTTGGCAAAGGGAGACTTTATCGCCCTTCTGGACTCCGACGATCTCTGGCCCCTCAATCGTCTTTCCCTGCAGATCGATATGCTGCGAAAGCAACCGCATCTCGAGTTCCTGTTCGGTTTCGAGGCCAAGTTTGTCAGCGACCCAGAATCGGCGGAGGTTCTGCTCGACATTTCACTACAAGAAGAGCTTAGGGCTACTCAATGCCCGGTATCCGATCCCTTGGGCTTGCTCCTCAGAGAGAATGTCATTCCAACTTCGTCGGTGCTGCTGCGGCGCTCCGCGCTCGAGAGGATCGGACTTATGGATGAAAATCTCCGGCAGGCGGAGGACTATGACTGGTGGCTTCGATTCGCCGATGCTGGCGTTGCCTTTGCTGTTGTGCCGGAAGCCCTTTGCCTGAGACGACTCCACAGCGGAAACCTGGTCAACGATTGGTTGAATCGGACCCTGTCTACGGTTGCGGTTCTGACGCATCACTCGAGCCGCGCGCGCCACTCAAGGGATAGGCTGATACGTAGAATAGCCGACCTGCATTACGATCTAGGTAGCCATTACATCCGTGCGCTCGACTTTGAGCGGGCCAGAGTCCACCTTCTTCAAGCAGCTCCATCCGAGAGGTGGCCTTTCGCTCTTCCGATTAAACAACTGCTTTGTCGCTGTCTGGCGAGGAATCGCGACTAGTATCTCACGGAATGGGATTTGCTATGGTTATGCCCACCGCCTTAACGATCTTCCGTTTCAGTCACGCATATGATGTCGGCGCCGGCTTGGAGTACGACATCGATGCAGTCGTGCATGCTTTGGCCGCACGCCGTCCGATTCGGACGGTCTATCTCCACGCCGCTTCCAATGACGAGCCGGCGGAGAGCTCCGAGCAATTGATCGGGCTAGGCTCCCTCGTTCACTACCGAGCTCCTCAGGGACTGGGCCGGGAAATTTCGCCCAAAAGTGCGCTTCTACCTGACCGCCGCCAAGGCCGCGGACTACTCAGCCGGACAATACGACGGATCGTCGCGTCCGGGCTTTTTGGCGACCGCCTGTACCGCTTCATCGCTGCCTTTTACCGGAGCGCTGCTCATCCGAGTGAAATCCCCTCTGCCGGCTCGCTCGCCGAGAGGCTCTTCGACCAGTATCGACCGGATCTCGTCGTGATGCATTCAGTTGGGGGCGACGATGCACGGCAGATACTACGCCTAGCTGCGAGGCGCGGCATCCCGTCGCTCGTCGTACTGCATTTCGCAAACGAGCGCTTTTCTCATCTTTCGGTACGCATCCAGGTCGCGTACGCGACCGCAGTCGCAGGCGTCTCTTCAATTGGCGTTCCGCGCTATCTCAAGTCCCGATTCCATGATCTCGGTACAGGAATCTCAGAGGAAGCCTACTCAGCCACCTTCCCAGAATCAGATGCGGTCGTTTCCGAGCTTCCAACCATCGTCTCCCCGGGGCGGATCGTTCCAGAGAAGGGACAGCTCGATCTGATTCACGCAGCAGCGATCCTTCGGTCCGGCGGGCTCCGGTTTCGGATCAGCCTCCCGGGTCGATGCGACAACCCCTCCTATGCCTCGAAACTTCGTGAAGCGATCGATTCCGCAGGACTCTCGGACTCGGTGGTGATGCCCGGACTGCTTACACCACCTGAACTTCGCGGCGTATATTCCCGAAGCGCAATCCTTGCAGTGCCAACTTACCACGAAGAGGGATGCCCGCGGGTCATTTTGGAGGCGATGGCGCTCGCTCTTCCAACCGTCGTCTATAACACCGGCGGTGCTGCTGCGGCTGTTCGCGACGGGGTGACCGGCTACGTTGTCCCTACCGGCGACGTCGAGGTTCTCGCAGCACGTCTCGGCCACTTGCTTCGGGATGCGGACTTGCGGAGCAGATTTGGGAGCGCGGGGAGATCGTACGTCCGATCACACTATTCGCTCAATGCCTTAGCAGATAGGCACGAGGCTCTCTACAGCAAGATTCTCGGGGGCACGTTAGCGTCTCGCCCGTGATGGCCTGACTAAAAATAGCGTCCTAGGAAATTGGCCAGAACGACAGTCTGACCCCGGCGCCGACGGAGCGGCGGCTTCCAAAACTGGCGAACCAATTGTTTGTGGCGCGGTGTTTAAAGCCTCTATTACGGTTATGATTATCCAATCGCGATGCTCGGCGCGGAGGCACGCTCATCTTTCGGTGGCTAACCTTTGGTGATGGCCAACAAGCTAGCCTATCTCGGCTGAAATCGCGATCCACTCAAATGCCCCCGCAACTCGCTCTCGCAGTAGGCTTTGCTCTGATCTTCGCCGCGTTCCGGTGGGACCGGAAAAGAGGCATTCGCGTATCAACCACGCTGTTTTGGCCGACGCTTTGGTACATGGTGGTCGCATCTCGACCCATCGGTGTCTGGTTTGTGATCTGGGGAGTGCCGCTTCCAGGGGCTCGTGTGGGAGTCGAAGACGGCAGCCTGATCGACCGCGTCTTTTATGCCGGGCTCGCGCTGATTGGCGTATTGATCCTCTCCCGTCGCCGGGTCAGTTGGAGCGCGTTCATTTACTCCAACCGCTGGTTCCTCCTGTTTCTGGGCTTCATGGCTCTAAGCCTGCTGTGGTCGGACTATACTTGGGTCTCGTTCAAGCGTTACATCAAGCTCATCGGTTCGGTCGTCATGGCCTTGGTCATCCTGACCGAGGATAAACCGCTGGAGGCGATGGTCACCGTACTCCGGCGCTGCCTCTACGTTCACCTGCCGATGTCGATTATCTTTACCAAGTACTTCCGCGACCTCGGAGTGAGTTTTGATTGGAGCGGCAGTGCTGAGGCTTGGCAGGGCATTGCGACGTCGAAGAATACGCTCGGCCAGGTGGCGATGTTGGGTGTGGTCTATTTCGCTTGGGAGGTTTATCGGAAGTGGGGACAACTTCGCTGGAAAAATCACCATCTCCTTTTCCTCGGGTTCGCACTCTTCCTTCTCAAAGGATCGGACGAGGCCGTCAGCAAGACCTCCATCGCGGTCTGCATTTTCGCCGGCTTCGTCTTCTTTCGGATACAAAGCCTACGGAACCGACCTGATGCCGTTCCCAGATTTGTGAATCTGATGTTCGCCGGGACGGTGTCACTCATCCTGCTGGTCGTGACGCACAGTATTGTTCATTTCTCGGCCGATTCCGCGTTCGGGAAAATCATCGAGCTGCTTGGGCGAGACATCACGCTGACCGATCGAACCTACATCTGGACCGATGTCTACGGGGTCGCTGCCGCCTCGCCGATCGTGGGAGTCGGATTCGGAGGTTTCTGGATCGGCCGTATTGCCAACATTCCCTGGAACGCTTCCATGACGTGGGTGCTGGGCCAGGGTCATAGCGGCTATGTAGACACGTATCTTCATCTCGGGCTTGTCGGTATCGGTCTTTTCGCGGTGCTGATCTTCACCACGCAGCGGCAAATCATGGAATCCTTCAGCCAGAACTTCGATTTCGCCTGTTTTCGAATCACCCTTTTTCTGACGGCTCTGTTCATCAACATCACAGAAACCACCTTCCTGCGGGGGGATCACCACTTCTGGCTGGTCTTTCTGTTGGCCATTCTTGCGGTCCACTCTGGGGTCCCTGAAAAGGCTCCGTTGAGGGCCGCCGCGCCGCCGGTGCGAGACTACCTTCGCCGGCCGGCCTCCGTCGGCTCTGCTCCTCGCTAACGTGCTGCTGGTCATTCCTCACGGTTTCGAGGCGAACTTCACCGTCGGGTTCGTTCGGGGGCTCGCGCATCATGGGGTTGCGCTGCGGGTGGCGTCGTGCGCGGAGACGCATGGGCGTTTGGCGCAGCTTGGCATTCCTTGCGAGAATCTGTTTGGGCAGCGCCCGTCGAGCAGCGGACGGGTGCAGAAGCTGGTGCGGGTGCTGGGATATCATGCCCGGCTCTTGGGGCTGCTGCTTCGTCACCGCGACGCCACCGTTCACTTCATCGGGGTCTTCCGGGGTTATCGGGCGTTCATCGAGGGTCCGTTGTTCGCCTTCGGGTTTCGGCTCCTTTGCCGGCGCTACGTCTACACTGTTCACAATGTCCTACCTCACGGACGGGATCACAGCCGGGCTTTCGCCCGGCTGTATCGTTTGCTCTACCGGTTTCCCCACCGGCTTCTGGTCCATACTCGCGTCGCGCGGGAGCAGTTGATCCGCGAATTCCACGTCCCACCGGAGAAACTGGTCTCCACCTCCATTGGTCTGAACGAAGACGTTCCCACCACTGCGCTATCGTCCGAAGGAGCCCGGGCTCACCTGGGTTTCGAACCTGGGCACCGGGTCATTCTCTTCTTCGGCAAGATCGAGCCCTACAAGGGTCTGGATGTGCTGCTGGACGCGTTCGACCGGTTGGAGGATCCGTCGGTCCGTCTGATCATCGCGGGCGACGCGCCCAATTCCGTGTACCGGGAGCAGATCCTCACCCAGGTCGAGAAGTCATCCCGGCGTTCTCAGATCCGTCTCGAGGTCCGCCATGTTCCGAATGAGGAGGTCGAAACCTTCTTCAAAGGGGCCGATGTCCTCTGCCTGCCCTACCGGAATATCTATCAAAGCGGCTTAGTCTTCCTTGCTCCCCGGTTTGGTCTGCCGGTGGTGAGCACCGACGTCGGGAATCTCCGATCGTTCATTGGCGACGCTGGCCGCGGGATCGTCGCCGACTCCAATGACGCCCCCGGTCTGGCAAAGGCATTGTCGCTCTTCTTCACCCAACGCGAGCGTTTCCCGCGCGAGGCGATCATCGCCGGGGTCCAGCCGTATCGCTGGGAAACCGTCTGCCGCGATCTTGTGCCTCTCTATCAGCCGGCTCCGGCCGCTCCACATTCTTCATGAAGCGGGTTCTCCTTATCTCCAACAAGGTCTTCCATTATCGGGCGACCAACTACAATTATTTCGCGCAGCGTTTTCGGGAAGAGGGCTACGAATTTGTGGTCCGCGCCTCGGAGGTCCAGAAGAACAATCCCTACCCACCCGAATACGATTTCAAGACGGTTCCGTTCAGCTTCGCGGCCTACAAGCGGGAGATCCTCGAACTGAAACCCGGCGTGGTGATTGTTTTCCTTCACCTCAAGGACCTGATGATCTGGCCGCTGCTGCATTGGCTGCGGCTCAAGGGCATCCCCACGGTCTATTGGAACAAGGGCATCAATCTGGAGGTGCGGAACCAGCCTTGGCGGAATTTCCCGTTTTATTATATTCACACGCTGGTCAACCGCATCGTGCTCTACTCGCGTCATGAGTTGACCGATATTCGGCCGGGGAATCGTCACAAGGTCTTCGTCGCCAACAATACGATCAACTTCAGCCGCCTGCCGAAGGTCGAGGCGACCCGAGAATCGATCAAGGCCGAGTTCGGGATCCCGTACAAGAAGATGGTCCTGTTTGTCGGCCGGATGCGGCGGGTGAAGAAGGTGGAGCACCTGATTGAGGCCTTCAATGCGGTTGAGGACCCGGACATCGGATGCGTCATCGTGGGCGACAAGATGGACTATGACCTGCCGGCGATGATCAAGCGCGACAACATCCGGTATCTGGGAGAAGTCTTCGATCCCAAGAACGAAAAGATGAGCCGCCTCTTCAAGGCGGCCGACCTGTTTTGTATTCCGGGGGATGTCGGCCTCGGGATGAACGAGGCGTTCTACTGGAGCCTGCCGGTGGTGACCGAGGACGGACTCCAGCCGCCGGAGATTCATTACCTGACACCCGGTCGCACGGGGTTCATCGTGCCGGAAAACGACGTGAACGCGCTCCGGGAAAAGGTCCTGCTGCTCCTGCGCGACGACGCGCTGCGCGCCGAATTCGCCAAGAACGCGAGGGAGGATATCCTCAAGGAGGCGTCGATCGAAAAGATGTTCTCCGGGTTCCTCGACTGCGTGAAGTCGCTGGAGCCGCTGAAGCCGGCGAAGGAGTGAGGGGCGCGGATCCACGGATCCAGTAGAGGAACACGGAACGTGTTTCTTCTCCGAGCTACGTCGAGCTCCATCCTCCGTCGTAGAGGAACGCTGAATGCGTTTCTCCTCCGCTGTGGGTGGCCTCGCTGAGCCGCATCCGTCCCGAATCGGAAAATTGGCCACAAAAAACACAAAGAACACATAGATCGGAATTCGGATGCTCGGGCTTTCGATCCGGGAGTCCCGCGGCCTCGGCGAGACCACCTACAGGTAGAGGAACGCGGAACGCGTTTCTTCTCCGCGATCCGACATCGGATCTTCCGATCCTCGATCCGATTGGCCACATAGAACACAAATAACGCATAGGACGGGCCTCGGAGTTTCGAGCCCCGATCCTCCGATCTAATCCACCGCCCACTCACGGGACCAAACGTCGTCCCGCGTTCGCGGGACCACCTGCGGCGGCCAGCCCCCCCCCTGCGATTTTTGCGTTCTCTGTGGCTAAACTTCCGATCCGAAACGCGTTCCGCCTTCCTCTACATTGATCCCGGGTTCCTGCGCCTGCGCCGCGTGCTTCAATCTCGGAGTTTCATTTCCGGGACGCTACCCCCGAGCTCAACCCAGCACTCAATCATACAATGACTGAAATCACTGAACGATAGATGCTACCGACGGGATCATATTGCAGCCGCAAGCTGCTCAATTGGGGCAACATGCCCATGCACCGCTGGGAACAATCGACTTGTCTCGCGCACTGTGTTTCGTTGAGCAAACCTAAACCCCACCCGTCACCCCTCGCGGCATCTCCTCGTCGTGTATTCCAAGCTGCAACTCCTCTCCCACGGGCCCGAGGCAAAGGGTCTCCAGAGGGTGGCCCGACTCGCCACCTTCCTCGGGATCGACGCTGCCTTCATGTCTTTCGAAGAAGCGGCGCGGGGGACGAATGGGTCCCAACCCTGCGTATTAGACCTGGACGCCTTGGCGGCCGAGCCCGCTTCCGTACAGTCCTCCCTCGTCCAGCACCTGCTAGAGCTTTCACATCCGCTGCTCCTGCTTGTCTCGTCGGTTGACGTTAAGGCGCTGCAATTGCTGGAAACCCTGTCGTCCCGGCGCATTCAGAGCCTGAATCTCCTTTCAAATCCAACCCGACTTGCGTTCCCAGCCCCCTCGCGATCCTGGACAAGGGAACTGGCCGGCCATGAGTTCCCGCGGGATGACAGCACGGCCATTGCGTTCGGCACCGCTCCGAAGGCCGATCTCACGGAGCTGATGCTGCTGGATAGCCAGCCGTCGTTCCTGGCCTGGACCGACCCGGCCGGCCCTCGGCTCGCCTGGGCCACCCCTCACATCTTCGATGTTTCCGCCGCCATCGGGTCCGAATACGAACTGGAACGTCGCCTGGACTCGGTGCTGCCGCTGCTGGTCTTTCTTCGCGCCGTCTTCCGAGAGAGCTGCTGGCACAATCCGGACGCGACTGCGGCACTGATCATCGACGATCCGCTGCTCAAGCCTCACTACGGCTTCATCGACTTTCGCCGACTCTTCCTTTCCGCGAGGAAAAACCGCTACCACGTCAGCCTCGCCTTCATCCCGTGGAACTCGCAACGGACCCACCTGAGCGACGCCGCGCTCTTCCGCGAATTCTCTGACGTCTTCAGCCTGTGCGTGCACGGCTGCGATCACAACAATAACGAGTACGGCGCCGATGACCACGCCCTGTTGTTGGAAAAGAACTACCGGGCGCTGGAGCGGATGAACCATCATTTCGCCCGGACCGGCATTCCCTGCACACCCATCGCGGTTTGCCCCCAGGAGCAGTGCTCCCTGTCCGCCTGGAGGGCATTCGCGGATCATCCGGACATGCTGGCAATGATGAATACCCGCACCATGCCCCGGTCCGGTTCAGAAGATGGCGTCAGGGGCTCCGACCTGCTCCTTCCGGCGCAGGATGCGCTCTTCGGAATTCCCGCCTTCAAGCGACACTATCCAGGAAAGCCATCCCGATTCGCCCTCGACCTGTTTCTGGGTAAACCGGCGATCTTGGTGGAGCACCACACCTATTTTCGAGACGGACCTGGCGCCGTGGAGGAATTCGCCAAATCGCTTCGCGAGATCAATCCAGCCGTGCGTTGGCCCAGCTTGGAACAAATCGCGACGGGCACTCATCTCCGGCGGAAGGATCCCAACGGATTAACCTCCCTCCGTTTTTTCACCCATCGCTTCGAGTTCACGGCCGCGCCGACCGACTCGGGCGCCTACCAGCTGAGGAAGCGCGTGCGCGATCCCGCGAACGTTCGGGCATTTCAGATTGAGGGTCAGTCCGTTCCCTTCATGCGGGAAGGCGAGTTCGTCTGCGCCGAAGTCACCGTTGAGCCGGGTCGCAGGGTCAAGGTGTCCCTCGAACGTGAGCCTTCGCCGGCCAGAGTTCACTACTCCTTTGGACTCATCTACCAGGCAGGAGTGGCCACACGACGGCTCTTTTCGGAGGTGAGGGACGACTACGTCGCACACAGTCCATTCGCGGTGAAGTGCGCCCAATCCGTCCTGCGCCTGGCACGACTCACGGGTGATTCGCGCCGCGGCCCGACGGGGAAAGCTTCCTGAAAGCGAGAGGTCGGTCGGAGGCGGAAGAGGACGGAGGTCTGAAGACGGTGGACAGAGGGTGGAATCGGAATCGCCAACTCACCGGATAAAACTGCGTCCCGCATTCGCGGGACCGCTACGCTGCATTTTCGTCTCCGTCGTAGAGGAACGCAGAATGCGTTTCTCCTCCGAGGTCAGAGCTCCAATCCGATTGGCCACAAAGAACACATAGAGCACATAGATCGGAATTCGGACTCTCGGGCCCCGATCCTTTCTCTCACAGAGACACAAAGAACACAGAGTTCGATCCTCCGAACCCTCTCCGTCCTCCGTGTCCCCCGTGCCTCCGTGAGAAACCCTCCGAAGGTTCGAACCCTCAATCCCCGATTCACAATCCGTTCTCTCACAGAAGACACGGAGGACACGGAGGTCGGATGGCGCGCGGGGCGCGTCCCGCGAACGCGGGATCAGAGATCAGAGGTCTGAGGTGAGTGAGGACGCAGAGCTCGCAGAGACCAGACCTCGGAAATCATTTTCCGGGCGCGAGGTGTAGAGCGGCGGCGGCGTCAATCCTGGCCGACGAGGCGGCGCAGTACCTCGGCGAGTCCGGCTTTGTCCAGGCGTCGCTCCGCGATGGCGATCATCGCTGCGTAAAGCTCCGCGGTGGCCTCGGGCACGGTCACGCCGTTGCCAGACAAAAACACCAGCGCGGCCGCCATGCCGGTGCGCTTGTTGCCGTCGAGGAAGGCCTGCGACTCCGCCAGATGGAAGGCGTAGGCCGCCGCCACGTCGAAGAGGTCGCCCTGCCCGTACTGCCAGACGTTGCGCGGCTGCATCACCGCGCTTTCGAAGGCCGATTGGTCCCGCGTGCCGTCTTGGCCGCCGTGGCGCTCCAAGGCCATGTGGTGCAGGATCGCAACCTGCGTGATCGTCAGGAAGGCCGGTTCGCCGCTCATTGGCTGAGCTTGTGCATCAGCTCAGCATGCCGGTCGAAGACCTGCTTGGCGGACTGCTCGAAGGACCGGGCATCGAGCGTGCACGCGGCCCGTCCCGACTCCATCTCATGAATGAAGCCGACCACCTTCGCGCGCTCTTCCGGCGGCAAGGACTTGATTTGGTCAATCACTTCGTAAGCGGTCATCAGATCCACACGCTACGCCCCCTCGTCCTCGTCCGCAAGCCCGTCCTCGGCAGCTTCCTGAGGCCAGTTCAATCCGGCCGGGCGCCCAGCCCAACCCATTCGAAGCTCAAAGTTTGCATCCGGGAGCGCTGACGTCCTCGTTTTTCCAACGCAAGATCCGCAAGTGGCCGTGAATCTCCGCACGCTGTGAGCGGCCTCCGGTCAAGCTCGCTCTTGATCTCAGAGGAACGCAGAATGCGTTTCTTCTCCGAGCTCCGATCCGATTGGCCACAAAAAACACAAAGGACACATAAGTCGGAATTCGGACTCTCAACCCTCGATCCTTTCTCTCACAGAGGCACAAAGATCACGGAGTTCCGATCCTCCGAACCCCTTCCGACCTCCGTGTACCCCGTGCCTCCGTGTGAAAAATTCCGGGGGGTTCGATCCTTCAATCCTCGATCCTCGAACCTTATCTCTCACGGAGGCACAGAGGACACGGAGAATACCGAGAATTGGGGGCTCGATCCCCGGACCTTATCCTTCGAACAAACTACTCTTCTCCGTGGTCTCCGTGAACCCCGTGAGAGATGCCCCGACGGTTTGAGCTCCGATCCTCAACCCTCGATCCTTTCTCTCACAGAGACACAGAGAACACGGAGTCCGATCCTCCGAAACTCTTCCGTCCTCCGTGTACCCCGTGCCTCCGTGAGAAACCCTCCGAAGGTTGGCATTTCAACCAAGTCCCGAAGCACCGGCAGATCTCGGGTCAGCCTCGTCCAAGAAGCTGTCGTCGCCCATCTCGACTCGCCGCAACGGCCGTTCATGAAGCTTGCAGGGTGCGTCGAGGGCGCCCGCGATCTGTCCTCAAGGAAGGGGTTCGATCCAGAGAGGTCAGGCCTGACCTTTTGACTAAACCGGCAGGTCGGGGCGGATGGTCCCGCGAATGCGCATGCGCGTCAACCTAAGGGAGTACCACTTAAACTCCTCTGTCGTTGAGTGGGATCTTGGTGGAGGGCGACGCGCCGTCGGCGCCGGGGGACGATCTTCGAGCAACCGCGCAAGGATGTT
>Ga0163144_10013335_pt1 | contig 17170 bp, 16 predicted proteins | sample OliLak19BULKMAT1_FD_123175 | JGI IMG/M metagenome (GOLD analysis project Ga0163144, IMG submission 123175) | Freshwater microbial mat bacterial communities from Lake Vanda, McMurdo Dry Valleys, Antarctica - Oligotrophic Lake LV.19.BULKMAT1 | ecosystem: Environmental > Aquatic > Freshwater >... | reverse complement strand
TCGCCGAACGGCTTTCCAAGGAACTGCAATCCGATCGGGAGTTTCGGCGACTTGGTGAAACCACAAGGAAGGCTGAGTCCGGGAATGCCCGCCAGGTTGCAGGAGATGGTGAAAATGTCGCTGAGATACATCTGCAACGGATCATCGGCCTTCTCCCCGATCTTGAACGCCGCCGTCGGCGTGGTGGGCGTGACGATGGCGTCCACCTTCTCGAAGGCTTTAAGGAAGTCGTTCCGGATGAGCGTGCGGACCTTCTGGGCGCGCAGGTAATACGCGTCGTAGTAGCCGCTGCTGAGCACGTAGGTGCCGAGGATGATCCGGCGTTTCACCTCGGGCCCGAAACCCTGGCCGCGCGTGTTGCCGTAAAGCTTCTCCGGTGAATCACCGTCGATCCGTTTGCCGTAACGGATGCCGTCGAAGCGCGCCAGGTTCGACGACGCTTCGGCCGTGGCGATGATGTAGTAGACGGCGACTGCGTAGTCCGTGTGCGGCAGGGAAATCTCGACCACTTCGGCACCGAGTTCGGTCAACTTCTTCACCGCAGCGTCGACGGACGCCTTCACCTCGGGATCGAGGCCGTCGACCATGTATTCCTTAGGCAGACCGATCTTCAGGCCCTTGATGCCGCCACCGAGCGCGGCGGTGTAATCAGGAACGGGTTCGGAAACGCTGCTCGAGTCCCTCGGATCGCGGCCGCTGATGACGTTGAGCATCGTGGCGGCGTCCCGGACGTCCTTGGTGAACGGCCCGACCTGGTCCAGCGACGAGGCGAACGCCACCAGTCCATAACGCGAGACGCGTCCGTAGGTCGGTTTGACGCCGACGCATCCGCAGAGCGCGGCGGGCTGCCGGATGGAACCGCCGGTGTCGCTGCCGAGCGTCGCGAACGCCTCATCCGCCGCAACGGCCGCGGCGGAACCGCCCGATGAACCGCCGGGAATGCGGGAAATGTCCCACGGATTCTTGGTGGTCTGAAAAGCGGAGTTTTCCGTCGAGCTGCCCATCGCGAACTCGTCCATGTTCAGCCGGCCGAACACGATCGCGCCGGAAGCCTTCAGCTTCTCGATCACGGTCGCGTCGTAGGGCGAGATGAAATCACCAAGGATCTTCGACGAGCAGTTGAGCGGATGGCCTTTTACGTTGAGCACGTCCTTGATGGCGATGGGCACGCCGAGGAGCGGGAACAGAGCGTGGCTGGCGCCGGCCTTGATCTTCGCATCGGCGGCATCCGCCTGCGCCAGCGCATCGGCGGCGTTGTAGCTGGTGAAGGCCTTGATGCGGCCGTCGATGGAGGCGATGCGGTCAAGGCAGGCCTGGGTCGCTTCACGGGAAGTGACCTCGCGGCTGGCGAGCTTGGCGGCGAGCTGGGAAATGGTCAGGGAATGGAGCATGGCGGAATGGCGGAAGCGGTTACTCGACGATCTTCGGCACGACGAACAGGCCGTTGGCCTTCGACGGAGCGTTCTGGAGGGCCTCCTCGTTGGTCAGGCCCGGCTTGATCTCGTCGGCGCGCCAGACGTTCACGATCGGAAACGCGTGGGCGGTCGGTTCGACATTGGAGACGTCGACTTCCTTCAGCTTCTCGATGTAGCCGAGGATGCTGTTGAGCTGGGAGCCGAGCTTCTGTTCTTCCGCCTCGGTCAGGCTGAGCCGGGCAAGGTTGGCGACGTATTTGACGTCAAAATCTGACATTGCGCGGAGGCTAGGAGGGCATCCCGCAAACTGCAAAGTTCAAAAGCTGCGGGACCCCTCAATCTGGATCGACCAGCCCTGGGATCCGGCGGCGGCCCGTTGGCCAGCCGGGCTCTTGTCTTGTCCAGCCGTGTGCTGTCACGCTCACGCCGTGCCTTCCGCATCCGCCAACGCCAACTCATCCGCCCTCCGTGTCGCCGTCATCGGCACCGGTTCCCTCGGCAAGGAACACGCCCGTATCTATGGCGAACTCGCCGCCGCCGGGCTTGTGCAGTTCACCGGTGTCTTCGACGCCAATGCCGACAACGCCCGCAAGGTCGCCGAGAAGGTCCGCACCCGCGTATTCGCCACCATCGATGAAGCCGCCGCATCCGCCGAGGCTTTCAGCGTGGTCACGCCCACTGTCACCCATTTCGACATCGCCAAGAAGCTGCTCGAAGCCGGCAAACATGTGCTCGTGGAAAAGCCGATGACCGAGAAGGCCGAACAGGCCGCCGAGATCGTCCAACTCTGCAGCCAGCGCGGGCTCGTCCTCCAGGTCGGGCATGTCGAGCGGTTCAATCCCGTCTTCAAATACCTCCAGTCCGCCGCGCCGGAACCGCGCTTCATCGAGACCCACAGGCTCTCGCCCTATCCCGCGCGCAGCATCGACATCGGCGTCGTGCTCGACCTGATGATCCACGACCTCGACATCGTCCTCGCCTTCGTGAAGTCGCCAGTCATCAGCGTGGACGCCGTGGGCATTCCCGTCCTTAGCGCCAGCGAGGACATCGCCAACGTCCGCCTGCGTTTTGCCAACGGCTGCGTGGCCAACCTCACCGCCAGCCGCGTCAGCCCCGAAAGGATGCGGAAGATCCGCGTCTTCAGCGGCGGTGCCACGCCGAGCTACATCTCCCTCGATTACCGCGCGCAGGAAGGCTTCATCTACCGCATCGCGCGCGACGGAGAGGAGGAAAGCTCGCTGCTCAAGAAGCTCATGGCCGCCAAGCTGGGCGTGGGCAAGGACTCTACCATCGTCAGCGAGTTCGGCGGCAAACGCATCGTGCGAGAGCCCGTCCCCATCGACAAAGACGAGCCCCTCAAGCTGGAGCTGCAGCACTTCGTGAAGTGCGTGAATGAGAAGCTCACCCCCGCCGTCAGCGGCGAATCCGCCAAGCAGGCCCTCGACCTCGCTTTCGAGATCACGCGGCAGATCAAGGCGAACCCGTGAGCCCGGACGACCGCGTGGTGTTCGTCGATGTCGCCGACACCCTGGTCAGGACACTATCGGGAAAGCGGTTTTCAATCCCGGACTCGATCCGGCACGTGCAATCCCTAGTTGACTCCGGAGTTGTTCTCTATTGCTGGAGCTCGGGAGGCGGGGACTACGCCAAGTCATGAGCCGAAGAGCTTGGACGCAGTCGCTCCTTCACAGGATTTCTGCCCAAGCCACACGTCATGTTGGATGACGAGCATCCCGCGAAGTGGCGCCGACTTGTGGTTGCTCATCCGTCGCCGGCAGGGTCGAGGACTGCAGCCAACTACATGGCCGACTTGAACCGTCCAACGACCGGCCCGGCCTCTACCTGAAGGAAGGGGGGGTAGCATTTGCGCTCAAGGCCTCTCCGGCCAAAGACGGATGTTGCTCCGGTGCGGCGGACTCTACGGTCCGCCGCATGAAACAGACCGAACCGTCCCGTCGTCCGATCGCCGCGCGCAACACGGCTTGGGCGGCAGCCACAGCAAGGTGGCTCGTGAGCGTGGGCGTCCGCCCCAACACCATCTCGGTCTTCAGCAGCGTCTTCGCTTTCGGCGGTGGAGTGAGTTTCTGGTTCGCCGGACAATCGCAAACGCCGCTGGCCTGGATTCTCTGCATGGTCGGAGCCATCGCGGGGATGCAACTGCGGCTCCTCTGCAATCTTTTCGACGGGATGGTCGCGATCGAAGGCGGCTTCAAGACGAAGTCCGGCGAAGTCTTCAACGAACTGCCCGACCGTTTCTCCGACGCGTTCATCTTCGTCGGTTCGGGCTACGCGGCCGCTCGGGAGTTTCCTTTCCTGCCCAGCCTCGGCTGGCTCTGCGCGCTGACCGCAGTGACCACGGCCTACGTTCGGGCCATGGGAGCGGCGGCGGGATCGTCGCAACATTTCTGCGGCCCAATGGCCAAGCAGCAACGCATGGCCGTATTGACCGGTGCAGCCATTGTAGCAGCCGGATCCCCGTGGTGGCCGCTGCTGAACTGGGCGTTGCCGATCGTGCTTGGAATCGTCGCGGCCGGAAGCGTGATCACGGTCTTCCGGCGCACTTCCCGGATCATCCACGAACTGGAGTCCAGATGACCGGCACGCTTCTCACGATTGCCGTCCGTGTTCTCTGCGGAGCCCAGGCTCACTGGCAGGGTGCCGCACCCGATCCACGTCCGCGCATCTACTTCGCCAACCACACGAGCAACCTCGACGCGCTCGTCATCTGGGCGACCTTGCCACGGGAACTGCGGGCGCTGACCCGACCAGTGGCGGCGCGGGACTATTGGCAGAAGGGGCCGGTTCGCCGACATCTGGCCTTGAAGGTTCTCAATGCCGTGCTGATCGAACGCCACAAGGTGACGGCCCACGACAACCCGATCACCGACATGATCGAGGCGATGGGGGAACGGCATTCGCTCATTATCTTTCCCGAAGGCGGGCGCCAATCCGGAACCGAGCCCGCTCCGTTCAAGGCCGGCCTCTACCATCTCGCCAAACATCGCCCGGACGCGGAACTCGTCCCTGTCTACTTGGAAAACCTCAACCGCGTCCTGCCGAAGGGCGAAGTGCTGCCTGTGCCGATGCTGGGCAGCCTGACAATGGGTTCTCCGATCCAACTCCAGGACGGCGAAGCCAAGACCGACTTCCTTGAACGCGCACGACTGGCGGTTTGGAACCTCCGACACACATGAACTTCGATCCTCATTTCCTTTGGCTGGGTGGCGGCGTGCTCACGCTGCTCATCATCGCCAGCCTGATCGGTTGGGCGCTGTCGCGCCGAAGCGGCGACGACAAGTGGCGTTCCACCGTCGCGAACTTGAACGCCCGCACCAACGCCTGGTGGGTCATGGCCGGGGTCTTCGGCGCCGCCCTCGCGTTGGGCCGAACGGGAACCGTCGTGCTCTTCGGCCTGCTTTCCTTCCTCGCCCTGCGCGAATTCATCACGCTGACGCCGACGCGGCCGGGCGACCATCGGACGCTTTTCTGGGCCTTCTTCGTCTTCACGCCGCTGCAATACATCATGGTTTCGTCCGGCTGGATCGGGCTCTTCAGCATCCTGATTCCCGTCTACGCGTTCCTCTTCGTTCCACTCCGCAGCGCGGCGGCGGGCGACTGCGAGAGGTTCCTTGAACGCACGGCGAAGATCCAGTGGGCGCTCATGGTCTGCGTGTATTGCCTAAGCCACGCGCCGGCATTGCTGACGCTCGAAATTCCAGGCTACTCGGGCCAGGGAGCCAAGCTGCTCTTCTTTCTAGTGGTCGTCGCGCAGATCAGCGACGTGCTGCAATACGTCTGGGGCAAGACGCTCGGCCGTCACAAGATCGTGCCGCTCGTAAGCCCGAACAAAACGTGGGAAGGCTTCATCGGCGGCATCGCCTCAGCCACGGGCATCGGCGCGGCGCTGTGGTGGATCACACCGTTCACGCCCCTGCAGGCGGCGGGAATGGCGCTCGCGATCGCGCTAATGGGTTTTGCGGGCGGGTTGGTGATGTCGGCGATTAAACGGGACCGCGGCGTGAAGGACTACGGCGCGTTGATCGAAGGCCACGGCGGAGTGATGGATCGAATCGATTCCTTGTGCTTTGCCGCCCCGGTCTTCTTTCATCTCACGCGCTACTATTTCACGTGAGCCAACAACCAACGAAACGCGTCATCGTCATCGGCGGCGGAGCAGCCGGATTTTTCGGAGCGATCACCTGCGCCCATGCCCTCGCCGGTGTGGGAGAAGTGGTGCTGTTGGAACGCGGCGCCCAGTTCCTCCAGAAGGTCAAGATCTCCGGCGGCGGCCGCTGCAACGTCACCCACAGCTGCTTCGAACCTCGCGCGCTGTCGGCCCGGTATCCTCGCGGCGCGCGCGCTTTGATTGGAGCGTTCACACGGTTCCAGCCCACTGACACGATCCGATGGTTCGAGGAGCGGGGAGTCGCGCTGAAGACGGAGGCGGATGGGCGGATGTTTCCGACGACGGACAATTCACAGACGATCATCGACTGCCTGATGCGCACGGCACAGGAAACGGGAGTGAAGCTGCGGACGAACTGCGGCGTGGACCGGATCGCCCGACGCGACGGAGGAGGATTCGTCGTGTGGCTTTCGAATTCGGAGATGCTCCAATGCGACAAAGTTCTCCTGGCCACAGGAGGGTGTCGCGCTCCGGCGGCGGCGGCTTTGGCAGAATCGCTCGGGCATACGATCGAGCCGCCTGTGCCTTCGCTCTTCACGCTGCACATCGACGACGCGCGGCTTCAAGGAATCTCCGGCCTTGCGGTAGAAACCGCGCGGGCATCCGTTCCGGGAACCCAGCTTTCCGAACGTGGTCCGGTGCTCGTGACCCATTGGGGTTTGAGCGGCCCGGCGATCCTCCGTCTTTCGGCCTGGGGTGCGCGCGAACTGGCCGCGTTGAACTACGTTTTTCCAGTGCGGATCAACTGGCTCGGTGACGTGAACTCCGTCCAAGCAGCCGAGCAGCTTCAGGTGCTCCGACAGAACAACGGCGCGAAGCTCATCCGCAATGTCGCCATGCCGCCAATCCCCATGCGGCTCTGGGAAAAGATCGTCGCCGGGGCGCAGATCCCGTCGGAGGCGCGTTGGAGCGGCCTGACGAAACCGCAATCCCAAGCACTGGCCCGCGAACTGACGGAGGCGGAGTTCAAGGTGACGGGCAAGAGCATGAACAAGGACGAGTTCGTCACCTGCGGCGGCGTCAAACTGCCGGAAGTGAACTTCAGGACGATGGAGAGCCGTGTCTGCCCCGGCCTGTATTTCGCCGGCGAACTGCTGGACGTGGACGGCATCACCGGCGGATTCAACTTCCAGGCGGCTTGGACGACCGGATGGCTCGCCGGCAACGCCATGGCTGACAGCCCGGGTTGAACCACTAGGCTTCCCTGGCTCGGAATCAGTGAAGACTGCGGGAGCCACCCGTTTTCCGAACGCGACACCGCCCAATGCCTCCGCAAAAGCGGAATCAAGCTGATCCGATGATGGCGATTCCAAGCCGGCGGGCTTGGGGATTATTCGGAGGATTCGGAAGCCCAGTCGTTGATCCGTAGAAGTTCCCTTACCTTGCGGCGCTCGTAGCGGGCTTTCTGGGGTTTCGCCGGACGGTTGTCGACTTGGCGGAAGGGGTGGTTCGTGCGGATGACCTCTGTAACGACGTCAGTCGGTTTGCTCATGTTTGAACTCCGTTTGACTGCACTTGATGGCAGGCCGGTCGGTGTTCACTAGCCGCAGATAACGGCCTCGATCACCGCCCAACTTACAGATCGGCCTGTTACGAACAGGTTACAGGAAAAACTTCGACGTTCCAGACGATTTTCTAAAATCGTCTGGAAAATTTAACGCGGCGTTCCCTCCGCCCTGAACTCACTTCTGGACTTCCCGTCTCCGCCGCGGAATCTGTTCCCATGCAATCTCGTCATCTGACGCTGGGACATTCGCCCGATCCCGACGACGCCTTCATGTTCTACGGGCTCGCCAAGGAACTGATCCCGTCCGGAGGATTCACATTCGAGCACATCCTCCAGGATATCCAAACGCTCAACGAGCGCGCAACCTGTGGCGAACTGGACATATCCGCCATCAGCATCCACGCCTACGCCTACGTCAGCGACAAGTATGCGCTGCTCCCCAGCGGCGCGAGCATGGGCGATGGCTACGGCCCGATGCTTGTGGCGAAGAATCCCTATTCGAAGGACGAGATCGCCAAACTCCGGATCGCGGTTCCAGGCACCATGACGAGCGCGTTCCTCGCGTTGCAGTTGTGGCTCGGGAAGTCGGCAAAGGAGTTCACCTACGTCGTTGTGCCGTTCGACCAGATCTTCAAGACGGTCAGGGAAGGTTCGGCCGACGTCGGGCTGATCATCCACGAGGGCCAGTTGACCTATCGCAACGAGGGGCTCGTGCTCTGCGAAGATCTGGGAGTCTGGTGGGGACGCGAGAACGAAGGGCTTCCCCTGCCCCTCGGCGGAAACGTGATCCACAAACGTTTCGATCCCGCGACCCGCAGCGACATCTCCCGCATCCTGACGGCATCAATCCAGTTCAGCCTCGATCATCGCCCCGAAGCCGTGGCCCATGCCCTCCAGTATGCACGCGACATGGGACGCGACCTCGCGGACAAGTTCGTCGGGATGTATGTAAACCACTGGACGCTCGACTACGGCGACAAGGGCCGCGAATCGATCCGGCGATTTCTAGGAAGGGCGTTCGACAGCGGAATCATTCCGCACCGGCAGGAGCTGGAGTTCGTCCCGTAGGACGCAATCCTGCTACTCGTTGAAGAACTTCTTCTCCCCCTTGGCGAGACGCGCAGTCAGGCGCTCGACCTTGGCGGTCGCGGGAAGGAAGTAGGTTGTCCACGCGGGCCGGGCCGGCATCTTCTCGATGGCGTCGTAGAGCGCACGGACACCTTCCGTGGAATAGCCCGCGTTCAGGGCGTTGTCCGAGCCGGCGTCGACGGCCTTCTCCCATTCCGACCTGGTGATGAGCGAGTTGAGCGGCGTCGGATTTCCCGGCTGGTCGCCAAGTTTGCCGGCGTATTTCTTGTAGTTGCCGAGGTAGTGGTGCGAGAGCTCGATGCCCATGACCATGCTGATCATCTGGCCGTAGTAATCCTGCCGTTTGCCAAGGATCCCTTCCGCTTTGAAGCGCGCGTCGTCGGCTCCGGGAAGCGCCGGCACACCGGCTCTGTCGCCCGAGAGCAACGTGACGTATTTCTGGAAATAGCCCGGCTCGACGGCGTCGATGGCCTTGGCGTGGGCGATGTTCCTGATCAACTCCATGAATCCGGCCGAGATGTAGACGACCTTGAGCGACTTGCCGTCGTGGGAGAATTCACCGCTGCGGACGTAGGGCTTGAGCTCGGTTTCGAGCGCCACGGGATGCGGGGCGACGTCCTTGCGCTTCTTTTCGTCGAGTGCCTGAAATAGCTGGTCGCCGACACGTATCGTTTCCGAAAAGCCGGTCAGCTCATCTGCGCCAGCGGCTTGGACCGACGACGCTCTGCCAAGAAGGACCAGTGCCGACAGGATGGAAATCAAAGTCTTCATGCAATAGTTCGCGACGACGGGTTGCTGAACATCTCATGCACGACGTCTCCGCTGGAAGTTCATCGGCATCCGCGTGAACGGGTTTACCGGAAACTCCCCGCCTTGCATCCGCGCCCACCGAGTTGCCCTTCGGAAATCCCCGTGGCAGCCTTCGCCCGATGAAATACCGCCGTTTCGGAAAGACCGAAATCCAGATGCCCGTCTTCTCCTGCGGCGGCATGAGGTATCAGCACAAGTGGCAGGATGTCCCGCCCGACGAAGTGCCGGCCGAGAACCAGAAGAACCTCGAAGCCACGATCCAACGCGCGGTCGAACTCGGCATCAACCACATCGAAACCGCCCGCCACTACGGCACGTCGGAGATGCAGCTCGGCTGGGTTCTCGGCCAGTTCAAACGAGAGCAGCTCATCGTCCAGACCAAGGTGCCGCCAGCGGCAAACGCGGCCGACTTTCTCCGCGAGTTCGAGACGAGCATGGCCTACCTCAAGCTCGACTACGTGGATCTCCTCTCCCTCCACGGCATCAACAACCGCCAGATTCTCAACTGGTCCCTCGGCAAGGGCGGCTGCCTCGAAGCGGCCCGCAAGCTCCAGAAGGAAGGCCGCGTGCGTCACGTCGGTTTTGCCACCCACGCCACGCCGGATGTCATTCTCGACGCCATCCGGAGCGACGGTTTCGACTACATCAACCTCCACTGGTATTTCGTGAACGACCTGAACCGCGCCGCCGTCGACGCCGCCGCGAAGCGCGACATGGGTGTCTTCATCATCAGCCCGAATGACAAGGGCGGCCGGCTCTACGAACCACCACAAAAGCTCCGCGACCTCTGTGCACCGCTGTCGCCGATGCAGTTCAATGACCTCTATTGCCTGGCCCGAAAGGACGTCCACACCCTGAGCCTTGGCGCTTCGCGGCCGACGGACTTCGACGACCACGTTGCCGGTCTCGCCCATTACGACCGCATCGAGGAGACCATGCGCCCAATCGAAGCCCGCCTGCGCGCCGAGTTGGAACGCGTGCATGGAGGCGACTGGTGCGCCCGATGGGCCGAAGGGCTGCCGGAATATTTCGAGGTCCCGGGCGAAGTGAACGTTCTGGAAATCCTCCGGCTCTGGACCTACGCCAAGGCCCTCGACATCGTCGGCTGGGGCAAAATGCGCTACAACCTGCTCGGCCAGGCGGATCACTGGTTCCCTGGTGAAACCGTCGCCAAGCTCGACCGTGCCCGACTCAAGCAGGTGCTGCTGAAAAGCCCGTTTGCCGACCGCATCCCTGCGATCCTCGATGACGCACACGAGATGCTCCTCGACGCCCCGAAACAACGGCTTAGCCAGAGTTGACCGGGATGAATGTCGCTTGCTCGAACCTGCTCCGCCTCTGCCTGACGCTTGTCTTCGTTGCCGGAAAACTTCGCGCCGCCGACGCTCCCACGTTCTCCAAAGACGTTGCCCCAATCGTCTTCGAGCACTGCGCGCCCTGCCACAAACCCGGGCCCTATGCGCCGTTCACGTTGCTCAGTTTCGCCGACGCAGGGAAACGCGCGAAGCTGATCGCCGAGGTCACAAACCGGCGCTACATGCCGCCGTGGCTTCCCGACCAAGGCACCAACCACTTTGCTGATGCCCGGGTTCTCCCGCCCCAACATATCGAAACGCTCCGCCGTTGGGCCGAAGCAGGAGCGCCGGAAGGCAATCTCGCCGACCTGCCGAAGCTGACTCTCAACACTAACGAATGGTATCTGGGCACCCCGGACCTGATCGTAGAGGCTACAGAGGCTTTCCTGCTGCCGCCCGACGGCAAAGACATCTACCAGAACTTCGTCATCCCTTCGGGCATTTCGACCCAACGCTTGATCCGCGCCGTCGAAATCCTGCCGGGAAATCGCGCCGCGCATCACGGATTCCTCAAAGTCGACCTCACCTCCGGCTCGCGACGGCTCGATGCGCAGTATCCCGGCGGTGGATTCCCTGGAATGGACTACCCGAGCGCCGCGTCGGTCCCGGATGGCCATCTGCTCGCATGGCAACCAGGTAGGCTTCCGGTCGTTTCCCCGGCAGGACTCCCTTGGCGCCTGCAGCCCAAGTCGGACTTCCTCCTACAGATCCATTTCCAGCCGACCGGCCGTCAGGAGGCGATCAAACCGAAGCTCGGCCTGTATTTCACCGATACGCCCGCGACGAATCAGCTCTTCAAGATCTCGATGGACAACTACGCCATCGACATCCCCGCCGGAGAAACCAACTACGTCGTCGAGGAGAGCTGGATTGTCCCGCAGCCGTTCGAAATGTTGGCGCTGATTCCGCACGCCCATCGAACCGGCAAATCCTTGGAAGCCTTCGCCACGCTGCCGGATGGGCGCCGCCAGGACCTGATCACCATCCGCAACTGGGACTTCAACTGGCAGACCGACTACCGCTTCGCCACGCCGCCGCACTTCGCTGGCGGCACCCGGTTGACCATGCGGTATCGCTACGACAATTCGACGAACAACACGCAGAATCCGCACAACCCGCCGCAGCGTCTCAGCTATGGCCCGCAGACGACGGATGAAATGGGATCCGTCACGTTCCAGATCCTAACCAGGACGCCGGAAGATCTGAAGAAGCTCACCGAAGCATTCGTGTTCCGCCTCCGCGACGACGTCATCAACTACGCCAAATGGAAGCTCTCACAGGATCCGGAGGACCCGCATGCCCACGTCCTGATGGCCAAGGCCTCCATGCACACAGGCGACCGAGCCGCCGCTTGGGCATCCGTGCGGCGCGCGCTCAAAGCAGCTCCCAAAGATCCCGACGCGCTTTACCTATCCGGCGTGCTTCATCGGATGGAGAACCAGCCGGACTTGGCCATCGCAGACTTCGAAAGCGTCCTGAAAGCCTGGCCGGATCATCCCAAAGCCCACGGCAACCTCGGGCTCGTCTTCTTCGAATTGGGCAAGCTCAGCCGCGCCGAATACCACTTCCGCGAAGCGATCAAGATCGATCCTGACGACAAGATCGCCCGCGAAACACTGGAGCAAATCCGTCCGAAACGCCCGAAGCCTTGAGGCGGTTCACACTTCACCGGCGCGATGTAGGAGATTCTCGCTCACCGACCGGCAGAGGCCGATGAACGTCTCCTCCGCCAGCGTGAGCCGCCGTCCCTTCCAGTGCATTACACCCCAGCTCCGGACGAGCTTTCGACGCCCCAACGGTAAAGCGACCAACGCACCCGACGCGATCTCATCCTGGGCGATCCATGACGCCAGGATGCTGACGCCGAGGCCGAGTTTCACCAGTTCCTTGATCGCCTCCATGCTGCCCAGCTCGATGAAGCTGTGCAGGGTGACCCTCTCTTCGCGGAAGTATTCGTCCACCAGTCGGAACGTCTGGCTGTTGCGGTTGTAGAGGACGTAGTTCTGCTTCGCGAGTTCGGTCCGGTCGACTTTCCGGGCCTGCGCCCACGGATGAAGCGGCGGAAGGATGAAAGCGAGCTCGTCCTTGAATATGGGAATGAACTCCACGCCGTCCTCGCGTCGCGGCTCCAGTGCCAACGCGAGATCGATCCGGCTCTGACGGAGTGCTTCGACGGCATCCGGCGTGTCGCCGGGCTCGATCATGATCTGAAAGTCGGGGAACGATTCCTTAAACTCCCGCAACACTGCGGGCAGGATGTATTGGCACGCTGTCGGTGTCGCACCGATCCGTAGCCGACCCCGCCCCCACTTGCCAAGATGTGCCAGGGATGTCTTCGCGGCGGTCATCTCGCGGAAGATTTTTTCGGCGTGATGCAACAGGTGTTCACCCGCCTGGGTCAGAACCACTTTTTTCGTCAGCCTGTCAAAAACTCGACAGCCAACTGCCTCTTCCAGCGCACGTATCGAATGGCTCACCGCCGACTGCGACAAGCTCATCTCCCGCGCGGCCAGCGTGAAGCTTCCCGTCTTGGCCAATTGCAGAAATGCCAGCAACTGCCTGCTATCAAGCGGCTCTCCAACCCATGAATCCAGTTCATTCATCTGATGAAATCTATCTGGAGCACGAATCGCACCCGGACACCCATGTGGCACCGGCATAGCTACCGCCACGGGTGTGGCGACAGCAGGGCAAACAATTTCCGGGGCGATTCCAAGGGTGAACATCACCCGGGGCGCCCGGAAGACGCGCATCGGGTTCGTCCCGCTCTGCGACTGCGCCCCCATCGGCCTCGCGAAGGAGCTGGGTCTGTTCGCCCGGCGTGGCTTGAAGATCGAACTGATACGCGAAGTCGGTTGGGCCACGGTTCGCGACCGGCTCATCCACGGCGATCTCGATGCCTCCCACGCTTTGGCCCCGATGCCTTTCGCCGCGACCTTGGGAATCGGATGCGTTCCCACACCATGCCTAACCGCCGTCGTCCTGAGCCTGAACGGGAACGCGATAACGCTTTCAAAGACTCTCTGGAAGGAGGGGGTGCGTGACGCGGCAACGCTGGCCGAGTTCGCCGCGAAGGAACGGAAAGGCGATCCGCTCACCTTCGGCATCGTTTCCCCGTTCTCGTCCCATCGCCACATCCTGGAGGCCTGGATTAGGCGCGCGGGCATCGATCCGGAGAAGGATGTCCGATTCGTCGTCGTTCCTCCGCCGCAAATGCCTGCCAACCTGAAGGCCGGCCACTTGGACGGCTTCTGCTCGGGCGAGCCTTGGAACTCGGTCGCGATCCGCGCCGGCGACGGATGGTGCCCCGTCACCAGCAGCCAACTGATTCCAGATCATCCGGAGAAAGTTCTGATGGTCAGGCGACGGTTTGCCGACGACCAGGCCGATGAACATCTTGGGATCATCGCGGCCCTTTTGGAAGCCTGCGCGATCTGTGATACCACCGAAGGACGGGCCAGCGCCATCGAGATCCTCTCCAGACCGGCCTACGTGAATGCCCCTGCCGCGCTGATTCGCCGCAGCTTCGAAGGCCCGTTCGATTTCGGAAACGGCCGCGAGGAATCCGTCGAAGGATTCTTCCGCTTCAAGAGCGCGAACTCCAACGAACCCGATGCCGAGAAGGGGACGTGGACGCTGCGCCACTGCCTCGCCGGGCGGGTTTCCGCCAGCAACTACACTTCCCTCGTCCAACAAGTCTTTCGTCGCGACCTCTATCTCCAAGCCAATCACCCCAAAAACCATGCAACCGAACATGCTTCCTCCTGAGATCAAGCCACTCAATCGCCGTTCCTTCCTCAAGCGCGGAGCCATCGCCGCCGGTGCCACCGCGCTCTTCACCGGTCTGCCCAAGGGATGGGTCGGCAGCGTCTACGCCAGCGATGCACCCGAGGCGCCGAAGATGAACTTCGGCATGATCGCGCTGACCGACTGCTCGCCCATCGTCATCGCGCACGAGAAGGGGCTCTTCAAAAAATACGGAGTCGAATCCACCGTCACCAAAGGCGCGAACTGGGCCGCCATCCGCGACAACCTCAGCACCGGTTCCATCCAGGCGACGCACATGCTCATCGGCATGCCCATCGCCTCGACCATGGGCCTCGCCGGTTCGCCCAAGAAGCCGATGATCATTCCCTGGCTCATGAACCGGAACGGCCAGGCCATCTCGCTCAAGAACGAATGGAAGGGCAAGGTCGGAGCCGATCCCAAGGCCATCAAACCCTTCGTGGAGCAGGCCAAGAAGCTGGGTGAACCGCTGACTTTCGCCATGACCTTCCCGCCCGGCACGCACGCCATGTGGATGCGCTATTACCTCGGTGCCGGAGGCATCAACCCCGACAAGGACATCTCCCTCATCACCGTCCCGCCCGCGCAGATGGTGGCCAACATGAAGATCGGCAAGATGGACGGCTTCTGCGTCGGTGAGCCTTGGAACGCCCGCGCCATCGCCGACAACATCGGTTACACCTCGGTCTCCACCCAGGACATGTGGAAGGACCATCCGGAGAAGGTCTGCGCCTTCACCGAGGAGTTCGCCGAAAAGAATCCCAAGACCGTCAAGGCCGTGCTCAAGGCGCTGCATGAATCCAGCGTCTGGCTCGATGACATGGGCAACCGTCCCGAGCAGTGCGACATCGTCTCGAAGGCGACCTACATCAACTGCGACGCCAAGACCATTCTCGGCCGCCTGCAGGGCCACTACGACTACGGCGACAGCCGCAAGAAGGAGGACGAGTTCTACATGCACTTCAGCAAGCGGAACTGCAACTACCCGCAGCCGAAGTATGCCAAGTGGTTCCTCACCCAGCACCGCCGCTGGGGCCTGATTTCCGGCAAGCCCGACTACGAGGGCATCACCAAGAAAGTGATGCGGACCGACATCTACGAAGAGGCCATGAAGGAAATCGGTTACGCGCATGGAGGGCTGAACAACGACAAGGAAACGCTCTTCGACGGAGTCACCTTTGATCCGGCCGGCGACCTGGAGGCCTACGCCAAGAGCTTCGCCGTCCACAGCGTGAAGGGCTGATGATTCCATGAGCCCTGCCTTAAACCACCGTGAACTCTGGGCGCAGGCGCTCGGCCAGCGATCCGTCTGGCTACGCGCCCTGAAGCTCGGGTTCAGCACCGGTTTGTTGCAGGCCGCCGTCAACCAGGGCGACCGCTGGCTGGGCCACACGGTGGATGGAACCGTGATCGCCAAGACCATCGTCTCCCCGCTCATCGGCTTCACGCTCGTGCTCGTTTCCGCCGCCCAGACATGGGTCCACCGCTCGCTCGAACAATCAAATAGATGAAACAATTCAAACTCGATTGGCTGGTGCTGCCAATCTTCGGAATGCTGCTAGTTGTCCTGGTCTGGCATGTGGTGGCCGGAAAGAAGGAGGTCGTCAAAGACGCGCAAGGCGAGGTGGTTTCCGAAAAACGCGTCGGCCTGATCCCGGCGCTGCCCAATGTCGTGGAGACCTGGCAGGCCAGCCGGATCTACATCGTCGAGCCGTTCGCCAAGCGCGGGGAGATGGACCAGGGCATCGGCCGCTTCACCTGGTATTCGCTGATCCTCGTCGCCAAGGGCTACGCGCTCGCACTCCTCATCGGCACACCCGTCGGCTTCTTTCTCGGGCTGTCCACGATGTTCACCAAGACGTTCGACCCGATCATCCAGATTCTCCGCCCGGTTTCGCCGCTGGCCTGGCTGCCTTTGGGTTTGGTGCTGTTCCTGGACGCGGGCAAGGACGCGGGCACTCTCGGTGCGCTCTTCACCATCGCGATCTGCTCGATGTGGCCGACGGTGCTGAACACGGCCGTGGGTGTGCGCGCCATTCCGCAGGATTACCTGAACGTGGCCAAGGTGCTGAAGCTCTCGAAGTGGAAGACGCTCACCAAGGTCATGATCCCGGCGACGCTGCCCTACATGTTCACCGGCTTCCGCCTGAGCCTCGGCATCGCGTGGCTTGTGATCGTCGCCGCCGAGATGCTCACGGGCCGGCCCGGCGTGGGGGGCTTCCTCTGGCAGGAATACAACGCGCTCATCTACGAGCACATCATCCTTTCGATCATCACCATCGGCCTCGTGGGCTTCGTCCTCGACCGGTTGATGAGCGTCATCGAGAAGCGTTTTAAGACCGCCTGACGCCGTGATAGCTCCGACCAACATCATGACTTCCGCCACCACCTCGCGCTCAAGCGGGCAGATCGTGACAGATCCGCCCGCCGGCTCGAGCCGCATGGACGGACTACTACAGCCAAGTGGCGGCACCGGATCAATGCCCTCGCACGGCGGGCCCGAAATGGCCCACCTCTCCTTCAGCTTCATTCCGTTGACCGACGCGGCGCCGATCATCATCGCCCACACGAAGGGGCTGTTCCGGGAGTTCGGCATCGAATCGGCGCTTCGCAAGGAATCGTCCTGGACCGCGCTGCGCGACGCGTTGAACAGCGGCGCTTCCCAGGCCGCGCAGACGCTCTTCAGCATGCCGCTTTCTGCCGCCTGCGGATTGTTGGGTGCGAACCAAAAGCCGTTGATCGTTCCCTGGACGCTGAGCCGGAACGGCCAGGCGATCACGTTGAACAAGCGGTTCCAGGGCAAAGTCGGCGCCGAATCCAAGGCCCTTCTCGATGCCGTTTGCGAAGGCCGCAACTCCGGAAGACCGCTGGTCTTCGGCCACACTCTTCGTGTCGGCACCCATGCGCTCTGGCTGCGCTACTGGCTGGCCGCCGGCGGGATCCATCCCGACAACGACGTCGCGCTCATCACCGTCCCCCCGCCGCAGATGGCGTCCAACATGCGCACCGCGCGGATGGATGG
>Ga0163144_10013334_pt1 | contig 17170 bp, 12 predicted proteins | sample OliLak19BULKMAT1_FD_123175 | JGI IMG/M metagenome (GOLD analysis project Ga0163144, IMG submission 123175) | Freshwater microbial mat bacterial communities from Lake Vanda, McMurdo Dry Valleys, Antarctica - Oligotrophic Lake LV.19.BULKMAT1 | ecosystem: Environmental > Aquatic > Freshwater >... | reverse complement strand
CATGATGGCCTTGCGGTCCTGCTCGAACTTCGCGCGCTCGACCTCGCCCATCACGCCCGCCGTGTAGGCCGCCGTACCGCCGCCTGTGCTGGTGCAGCCCTGCATCGCGAAACCGCCGACAAGCGCAACCGCCAGCGCCGCGCTTCGAAGCATTCCTGACGACATCATGCTTTCACGGCCTTTTCCAACGCCCCCCACCCGCATAGCGAGAGCTATTCTGCTTGCAAATGACTTGCAAGTGCATATTGAGTCCTGCCGACGGTCGTTCAGCCGGCCAGAGGTGCAATCGATGATCCTACACGCTTCGACTTTCGCACGGCGCGTCGCAACTTGCCTCGTCCTGCTGATGCCCGCGGTCATGGCGCAACGCGCGTCTGCGGACACGTCCTACCTTCGACCCAACTGGTTCACCACCGCCACTGACGATCTCGTAACCGCGCAATCATCTTTCACCGAGAGCTTCTCCAATCCGGCGATCGGCGTGAAATCAGATGCATGGACAGTCATCGGACCTGACGGTGCCAGATCCAGTTTCAGGACGACGGTCGAACTCACACAGCTCACAGCGCTCGAGGCCGAAACCCGGACCAGCGGCACCTACCGCCTCTCCAGCGGCGAACGCCTCGGTCGCGTTGGCCAGCAGGTCCTCCTCGATGGCGCATGGCAACCCTTCGCGCCAGGCCGCGAGATCCCACCGGGCACCCAGACACGCCAGAGCCAGACCGCCACCGTCGCCGACGTCTACGTCACGCGCGGCGCACCCACCAATGCGCCGGTGGTAGCCCGCATCGGCACGCTTGAAGTAAAACCGGTCACCCACCCCAACGACGTCTATCTCAACACCGGCTTCGTCTTCCGCATCCTGCTCAATGGCAAATCGGTCGCGAACCAACCGGTGGAAATCTGGCGCGAAGGCGGGGCCTACGAAGAGCCGGCCTACCGCAAGCTCCTCACATCAGGCTCCGACGGCGCGGTCAAAGCCACGTTCGACGAGCCGGGCGTCTATCTGATCTGGACGCGCATGTCCGGCGACGCCCCGGCCGGCGCTGCGACCCCGATTCGCAGCTACACCACGTCGATCACCATCGAAGTGCAGCCCTAGCGAAGTGCAGCCCTAGCTTGCCCCCATCACCGCCCACGCATCGGCAAAACAACGCCAAACGCAGACCCGCGCCCCGGCTCGCTCTCGACAAGAAAACTGCCGCGATGCCGCTGCACGACGTGCTTCACGATCGCCAGCCCCAGTCCCGTCCCCGGCCGCAAGCCCCTGCCCGGATCGACGCGATAGAACCGCTCCGACAGGCGCGGCAGGTATTGCCGCTCGATGCCCGGCCCGGCGTCAGTCACGCGGAGCGCCACGCATGGGCCCCGACCCGCCGCCGATACGATCGACATGTGGCCCGCACTCTCCCACAGCCGGCCGGCGCGCGCGACCGCCTGGTCGCCCGTCAGCTCCGGGGTCAGTTCGACCTCGACCACGCCCAGCGCCTCGGAATACTTGACCGCATTGTCGATCAGGTTCTGAACCACCTGCGCCAGCTCATCGCGAATACCAGTCACGGGGACTGGATTGTCTGCGCCGCGCACGCGCACTGTCACCCCGCGCGTTGCCGCCACAGGCGCAAGCGCCGCCGCCACTTCCCGCACCACGTCCGCGAGATCCGTCTCGTCGTCGGGCGTGCGATGCTCGACCAGTTCGATACGCGACAGAGACATAAGATCGCTGATCAGCCGCTTCATTCGGTCGGCTTGCGCCTGCATGATTTCGAGAAACCGCTCGCGCGCCTCCACATCATCGCGCGCCGGCCCGCGCAGCGTCTCGATAAACCCCGACAGCGAAGTCAGTGGCGTGCGCAGCTCATGACTTGCGTTGGCGAGAAAATCGACCCGCGCCAACTCCACGCGCTTGATATCGGTAAGGTCGTGCATGCTCACCAGAATGCCCGCGCCTAAGGGTGCCGCAACGCAGGCGAAATAACGGTCGGTCTCGTCACGCTCAACGAATTCGAAGCGCTGCGTTTCTCCGGTCTGGCGAGCGCTCGCGACGGCATCCAGCAGTTCGGGCTTGCGCACCACGGCTGTCAGCTGCGGCTCTGCGCCGACAAAACGGAAGGTTTGCCGCGCCGCCGGATTGGCCGCCTCCACCTTCCCCTGCGCATCGATGTAGAGTGCCGGCTCCGGCAGCGCCTCGACCAGAGAGGTGCGAAACGCCTTTTCCTGCGCAGCCTTCCTGCGCGCCTCGAGCATTGCGGCGTCCGTGTCGTCCTTGGCTTCGGTCGCCGGATCGACCGTTCCGAAAAACCAGACGACGGCGAACACACTGACCGCGATCACGCCAAGGACTGCACCCAGCCAGGTCAACTGCCCGACCAGCGCAAGAATTACGATGATGCCCACGGCCGCCCCGGCAATCGCACGAAAGTCGCTGACGCGCGCGCGCGGAGACGTCCGCGTCACGTTCCCGGAGTGGACAGAACCGTCGATCATCGCGCCAACCTAGGGCGATCTGCCTGTATTGTCGTGATTTTCGTTGCCAAACGCTGCGCGACATATTGATTTACGATAAATCTCGTTGACATCGTCGGAACGCCGGGAGAAATCGTGCCAACCGTCGGTCAGGCCGGCCAGGATCGTCTCCAGAGGTGTGCTTTCATGCGAATGTCCCTGCTTCTCGCCGCGTCTGCGGCCGTGCTGCTTGCAGCATGCTCGAACGATGCATCCGCGCCCGCCCCGGTGGCAGCGGAACCTGTGAAAGCCGTCCTCGGCGAATGGGGCGTTGACCTCTCCAACCGCGACGAGGCCGTAAAGGCGGGCGACGACTTCTTCCGCTATGCCAACGGCAAATGGCTCGCGACCTTCACCATCCCGGAAGACAAGGCCCGCTACGGCGCCTTTGACGAACTGGGCGTGAAATCCGAGAACGATGTGAAGACCATCATCGACGGCTTTGCCGCAAACCCGCCGGCCGCTGGCTCCAACGTCGCCAAGGCCGCTGACTTCTACGCGTCATGGATGGATGAAGCCGCGATCGAGACGCGCGGAACGGAGCCGCTGAAGCCCTATCTCGACGAAATCAACGGCATCTCCGACAAGGCCGGCCTCCTGAAGGTCATCGCCAAGGTCGGCTACGCCTCGCCCTTCGGCGTCGGCATCGAAGCCGACGTCGCCGATCCGACACGATATGCCGTATGGGCTGCCCAGGGCGGCCTCGGTCTGCCTGACCGCGACTACTATCTCGAGAAGAGCGAGAAGTACGACGGCTACCGCGCCGCGTACAAAGCCTATGTCACGAAGATCTTCGAGCTACTTGGCGACAGCGCGCCGGCAGCCTCCGCCGACACGGTGATCAGGTTCGAGACCGAGATCGCCAAGGGCCACTGGACACAGGAAGCCCTGCGCGTGCCGGACAAGGCCTTCAAGGGCATGTCCGCCGCCGACTTCAAGAAGCTGGCCCCCAACCTCGATCTCGAACAGTTCGCAAAGGACGCCGGCATCCCGGCCATCACCAATGCTGTGGCCTATGGCGACACCGCGGTCACCGCCGGCGCCAAGCTGGTAGACTCACAGCCGATTGCCGCCTGGAAGAAGTATCTCACCTTCCATTTGGCCTCTGACAACGCCGCCTTCCTCCCGAAGGCCTTCGACGACGCCTCGTTCGAGTTCTTTTCGAAGACCCTCCGGGGGGTGCCGGTGAAGCGCGATCGCTGGAAGCGCGGCGTGACGCTTGTCGACGCGAACATGGGCGAAGCCCTCGGCGAAGCCTATGCAGCGAAATTCTTCCCGCCCGAGAACAAGGCGAAGATGGACGAACTGGTCGCCAACCTCAACACGGCGCTCAAGGGCCGCATCGAGAAGCTCGACTGGATGGATGAACCCACACGCGCCGAAGCCCTCAAGAAGCTGGCCAACTTCGAACCTCGCGTCGGCTATCCCGACAAGTGGCGCGACTACTCCGCCATGCAGATCGACAAGTCGAAACTGTTCGAGAACATCTTCGCTGCCCGCCAGTTCGAGTGGAACCGCCAGGTCGCCCGTCTCGGCGGCCCGGTCGACCGCAAGGAGTGGGGCATGAACGCGCAGACGGTCAACGCGTACTACAATCCGCTGATGAACCAGATCACCTTCCCGGCCGGCATCCTCCAGCCGCCTTTCTTCGACGTGAACGCAGACCCCGCGGTCAACTACGGCGCCATCGGCGGCGTGATCGGCCACGAGATCGGTCACGGCTTCGACGACCAGGGCTCGGCCTTCGACGCCAATGGGGTGCAGCGCGACTGGTGGACGGCCGACACCAAGGCCAAATTCCTGACCAAGACTGCCGCCCTCAACGCGCAGTACGACAAATACTGCCCGCTGCCGGACGCCTGCATCTCGGGCGCGCTGACAACCGGCGAGAACATCGGCGACCTCGGCGGGCTGATCATGGCCTACACCGCCTACAAGCAGTCGCTCGGCGGCAAGGAGGCCCCCGTGCTCGACGGGCTCACCGGCGACCAGCGCTTCTTCCTGGCGTGGGCGCAGGTCTGGCGTGCGATGAGCCGCGAGGACAACACCCGCAACCAGCTCGCGACCGACCCGCACTCGCCACCGGAATTCCGCGTCAACGGCGTCGTGCCGAACATCGACGAATGGTACGCCGCCTTCAACGTCCAACCCACCGACAAGATGTACATCCCGCCCGAAAAGCGCGTACGCATCTGGTAGAAGCGTTCCTCCGAACGCGATCATGGAAAGCCCGCGGTCGAAGGATCGCGGGCTTTTCCTTTTTTCGCTGCACGGCAGCGCTTGACTTGGCCGCCCCGCCGTCAAGACTCCAAAGCCAGCCACCGACGGGGAATTCCTTGACCGCAAGCCTGCTGCAACGCCTTGGCCTGATGGCCGCCGCGGCGTCGCTTGTCCTTGCCGCCTGCACCGCTCCCGTGGCCCCCGCCCTGCCGCCCGGCATCGCCGTCGCGCCGCAGCTCCTCGCTGACCAACCCTCCGCCGACAAACCGGCCCTGGGCGATGACTTCTATGGCAACGTCAACCATGAGTGGCTCTCGACCTACAAACTGCCCGCCGACAAGTCGTCGTCGGGCGCAACGGAGGAACTGACCGAAGCGGTCGAGGAAAATGTGCGCCGCCTGATCGCCGAGATCGTGGCGTCCGGGCCCGCACGGGGAACCGTCGAGCAGAAGATCTCCGACATCTATCTTGCCGCCATGAATGAGCCCGCGATCGAGGCGCGCGGCTTCGAACCGCTGCTACCGCATCTCGAACGCATGCGGGCTGCGCAGACCCACGAGGACATCATCCGTCTGATGGGAGTCATCGGTTACAACGCACCCTTCGGCATCGGCGTAGACGCCTCACCGGATGATCCCGACTCGAACGCGGTCTGGATCTCACAGGCCGGCCTTGGTATGCCCAATCACGGCTATTACCTCGATGGCGGCATCGAGGCGCTCCCGCTCCAGGCCGCCTATCGCCGCCACGTCGCCACCATCCTCAAACTGCTCGGCAATCCAGATCCTGAAGACGGCGCCAGGCGCATCTACGCGCTCGAGCGCCGCCTCGCCGAGGCGCACACCTACGAGGACCGCTCGATCAGTATCGCCGATGCGATGCGCCCCATGTCCTACGCGGAACTCAAGGCCTTCGCCCCCGGCTTCGAATGGGACATCTTCCTAGACGCGACCGGCCTTACCGGGGCCGACCGGTTCGTCATCATGGACCAGACAGCGGTAACCGACCTCGCAAAACTCGTCCGCAGGATTCCCGTCGCCGACTGGAAGCTGTGGTTGGAGTACCATTTCGCCAGCGACTTCTCGCCCTACCTGCCAAAAGCCTTCCGCGACAGTGCCTTCGACTTCTTCTCGCGCCAGCTCTATGGCGTCACCGAAGAGCCGGAACGCTGGAAGTTCGCTGTTGCCGTGGTCGAGGAACAACTAGGTGAAGCAGTCGCGCAGCTCTACGTAGCGCGCTTCTTCCCACCCGATCACAAGACGCAGATCGACGGCCTCGTGCGCAACATCCGGCTGGCGTTCGAGACGCGTATGCGCGGCCTCGACTGGATGGATGATCAGACGCGCAACGCCGCTCTCGAGAAGCTCGCCGCACTTCAAGGCATGATCGGCCACCCCGAAAACTGGCTCGATTATTCGGGCTACACGGTGGGGCCCGGCAAGCTGGTCGAGGCGGTATACGCAAGCTACGAATTCTACTGGAAGGAACAGCAAGCGGACCTGCGCCGTCCGGTCGACCGCAAGCGCTGGGTTGCACCCGCCCACGTCGTCAACGCCTTCTACAATCCGCTCGCCAACAGCTTCGTCCTGCCCGCCGGCATCCTGCAACCGCCCTATTTCAAGCCAGACGCCGACCCGGCTGAGAATTATGGCGGCATCGGCGCCGTCATCGGCCATGAGATGAGCCATGGCTTCGACGACGAAGGCCGCCAGTCGGACGCCGCCGGCCGCACCCGCAACTGGTGGACCGCGGAAACCGACGAACGCTTCCGCGCGAAATCCTATCGTCTGATCGAACAGTATGACGGCTACTGCCCTTGGTTCGGCGCATGCGTGAATGGGCTCGGCACGCTGGGCGAAAACATCGGCGATCTCGCCGGCCTCGAAATCGCCTACGCCGCCTACCGCATGTCGCTCGGCGAGAAGGAAGCGCCCGTGATCGACGGCCTCACCGGCGACCAGCGCTTCTTCATCGCCTACGCCCGCACCTACCGCGACAAGGTCCGCGAGGAACTCGCCCGCGCCATGCTCGACAGCGACAACCACGCCCCAAGCCGCTACCGTGTCAACGGCGTCGTCCGCAACATGGACGCCTGGTACGCAGCCTTCGCCATCAAGCCTGGCGACCGGCTCTACCTCGCGCCGAACGAGCGGGTACGGATCTGGTAACGGCGAAAGCAAGCCACGATCGCGGTGCCTACGGGGGCTGAGGTGCCCGCCCCACGATCGTCCGCTCCGCATGCAGGCGCTGCATCCGCTCAGCCGCCGCAGCAGCCGCTTCCGGCGCGCGGTTCTCGATCGCCTTCAGCACATCGCGCGCACTGCGCGCAACCTCCGCCTGTCCCTCGCGCGTGGCCAGATCATCCATCGCCCGCGCATGATAGGGCGTCGCCGGCGCCGCCGTTCGCAGGCGCTCCGCCAGAACAGGCCCCGCCGCCGCGAACAGCGCGCGCGCAAAGCCGATCCGCAGGTGCTGGAATTCGTCCGCCGGCCCGCCATCGGCGGCGACATGCTCCATGAGCCCCGCGAACCTGGCCATCATCTCCATCTCTTCGGCACTGGCCCGCCGCGCCGCATTGCGCGCCGCCAGCGCCGATAGCTGCACATGCAGCTCCATCAGGTCCTCGGCCGCAACCGCGTCGGGCTGGCGCACCCGCGCTCCCTTGTTGAGCGTGATTTCCACCAGCCCCTGCGCTTCCAGCCGCTGCAACGCGGCGCGGACGATGGTGCGGCTGACATTGTGGGCCCCGGCAATCTCGACCTCGCGTAGCGGCAGTCCCGGAGCCATCCGACCGAGATGGATCCCCAGCGCCAGCTCGTCCGCAAGTCGCGATGTCGAAGATCCGTCGCCAACCGGCGGAAGTTGAATCAGGTGGGATTTGCCGCAGTTCATAGGACTCCTGTACGCTCAACACGCGCGATTTATGCGGTCCGTCCGACGCCCGCGATGATGACCACTCGTCGCCTCATGCTGGCCGTATCGCCAGCGCGACGACCCTGCTAAATCCGGTTCATGCCGATCCCGGATTCCGCCCGCTATGCACGCGACGCCGCACAGGCAATCGGCGCCCGTTTCGAGGATCTCGACCGCGGCGAGGGCTATCTCTTCCGCATTTCGCGGGGAGAGACTTTCGTGCTCGGCGGCGGAGGCAATGTCTGCGCCTATCCGACGAACAGCGCGACGGCCTACACCATCTCGCGCGACAAGCAGCACACAAAAGCAGTGATCGCTGCAGCTGGCGTGCCCGTGATCCCGGGGGAACTGTTCTTCGCGCATACCCGCCGCATCGCTCTTCGTTCCCCGGGGCATGAACTAGCCGACGCGCATCGCTTCGCCGCTAACATAGGTTACCCCGTCTTCGCGAAACCCAATCACGGCTCGCGTGGAACTTTCGCCGAGGTCGTCCGCGATGCCGAGGGGCTCGACGACTATGCGAAGCGACTAGCACTCGATTTCGAATCCTTCCTCATCGAGCCCGTTCTCGACGGCGATGAACACCGCATCTTCGTCCAGGACGGACGGGCGATATTCCATTCGACCAAGTCTAGCCCGTCCCTCATCGGCGATGGCCGGTCGGCTCTGTCGGACCTCCTGTCCGGTCTCAACACTGCGGTCTCCCGCGAAGGCGTCTCTACTCTTCCAGCGTCAGTTCTGGCCGGGCGTGACCCCGCTGAAATCCTCCCCGCCGGCGCCCGTCTCGCGCTCCCCGGCCGCCGCAATCTCAGCGCCGCCGGGGCCATCGAGCATGTAGGCGACCAGCCGCCGCCCGCTCTTGCGCGTCTCGCAGTGGCCGCCGTTCAGGCGCTCGGCCTCAGGATCGGCGCGGTCGACATGTTTGACCTTTCCAACGCCCGTGATTTCTCCGATCCTGTGGTCATCGAAGTCAACGGCAATCCCGGCCTGCGGACACTCGAACTTGCGGGGCGAGCCGATCTGATCCGTGCTATCTGGATTTCCACGTTGAACGCGTGCCTCCAAAGTTGAGGACTGGGCAGCTGATGTTTGGCCTTCCTAAATTCGGCGACGGCATAGGGCTTCACCGGCTCGAGCAATTCTTCCAGACGCACCGCATCGACCGCGCCAGCCTTGCCCGCCGCTCGATCGCCGTCACCGGCACGAACGGCAAAGGCTCCACCGCCCGCTTCATGACGTCGGCCATAGAGGCTGCAGGGCTGCGGGTCGGCTGCTTTACCTCGCCTCACCTGTTCGACGTGCGCGAGCGCTTCACACTGGGCGACACGCCAATTCCCAAGGAAGATTTCGACCGTCTCGCCGAGACGGTCCTCGCCTTCAACGCCTCGCTGCCCGAGGGCGACCGCATCGGGGCCTTCGAGTTTCTCTTCCTGATCGCCATCCTCTGGTTCCAGGAGACAAAGCCCGACGCCATCGTCTGGGAGGCCGGCATCGGCGGCCGCTACGACCCCATCCGAAGCGTTCGCGCAAGCGTCTCCGTGCTGACCTCGATCGAGCTGGAGCACACCGAGCTTCTCGGCGGCACGGAAGAGCTCATCGCCTACGACAAGGTCGACGCGCTCGCGCCCGGCGGCTGCGTCGTGCTCTCACCCGCAATCCCGGAAGCCCTCGCCCACCGCATCGCCGCCTTTGCGGGTCTCGCCGGCAAGGCCACACTGCCCGCCCTTGCCAGCCGCCGCGTCACCGGCGTCGCCAATACGCACAAGGGCGCACGCTTCAGCTATGGGTTCTCGGCCGTCGCTCCGGAGGCGGACCAGTCAGTCCGCCTCAAACTCGCCGGCGCACATCAGGTGGACAACGCGATCACCGCCCTTCGCGCCGCCGAAGTCTGGCTCGGCCTCAAGCCGGAGGAGAACGCCGAGCGTCACTTCGCCATGCTCGCCGCGCTCGGCCGCACGCGCTGGCCCGGACGGCTTGAAAAGGTCTCGACGTCGCCCGATCTCTGGATCGATGTCGGCCACACGCCACGCGCGATCGACGCCGTCATACGCACCTTTCTCGACTTCTCGCCGCGCGAACGCACGCTGATCGTCTTCGGCGTTTCGTCGTCCAAGGAGGTCGCCGCAATCTCCGAAATCGTCGCCAGTCGCTTCGACCATTTCATCCTTACGCGCGCAACCAAATCCGGCGCGGAGACCGCATTGTTCGAACCCATGTTCCGCCGGCACGCACAAGACGTCACCCTGGCGCCGGACACCACAAGCGCCGCCGCCCTTGCTCGCGAACGCGCACAGCGCGATGGCTTGTCGGTGCTTGCTCTCGGTGGGCTATTTCTCGCAGCCGAGATACAGCGCGCCTGGGAAGGGAACGATCCGCGCGAGATCGATTTTCTCTAGCGATCAGTGTTGCCTGCTAGGCATCGACGATCTCGATGTCGTCGTAACCAAATCGCGCAAAGGCTGGTGCCATCGCGGCCTTGTTCGCCGCCCCACCCGTCACATAGGCAATCGCCTCGCCTCCCGGCCGCGGCGTTTGCGGCGCTACCCGAACCGCCTGACGCGCCACCGCCTCGCCCGTATCGATCAGGCGGACGCCCGGCGGACAGGCCGCTGCAATCGCCTCGCGGATCAGCGGAAAGTGCGTGCACGCCAGCACCACGATATCGATGCGCGCCCCGTCCGGGGGATCGAACATAGGCCTCACCGCATAGGCGACCTGTTCCTGATCGATCGCCTGACCGCGCACTGCTCGCTCGGCGATATCGACCAGCCCCGCAGACCCCCGTCGGATCACGGTCTTGCCTGCCGCAAACTTCCGTTCGAGATCATCCAGATAAGCGCGCCTGACGGTACCAGGCGTTGCGAGAAGGCCGATCACGCCTGTCTGCGTCTGCTCCGCCGCCGGCTTGATCGCCGGAACGGTGCCGACCACCGGAACCTGTACACGCTGCCGGATGTCATCGAGTGAGAGGGTCGAGGCGGTATTGCACGCGATCACCAGCACATCCGGCTTCGCATGCTCAACGAGCTTCGCACACAGCCTCGGAAGCCGTTCGCGCAGTTCCTCGTCCGACTTCACGCCATAGGGAAAGAACCCGCTGTCGGCCGCATAGTCCACCACCCATTCCGGCGCAGCTTTGCGCAGCGCGTCAGCAATGGTCAGCCCGCCAACCCCGGAATCGAACACCAGCGCGCGGGTCATGCCGATGCCTCAGCCGCCATCCGCCAATGGGTCCGTGAGAGGGCCATAGAGATCCGTCCGCCGGTCGCGGAAGAACCCCCACGCGGCGCGCGCGCGATCGACTTCGTCCATGTCGACGGTTGCGACCACGACGCCCTCTTCCCTGCGATCAAGAGCGCCCATGATCTCGCCCGTGTGGTCGCAGATGAACGACGTTCCGTAGAACACCTGGCCGTTCTCGTTGCCGACGCGGTTGGCCGCCGCCACCGGCGTCACGTTCGACACAGCATGTCCGAGCATGGCCCTACGCCAGCGCGCGGCGGTATCGAGGCTTGCATCATGCGGCTCTGTGCCGATGGCTGTCGGATACAGCAGCACGTCCGCGCCCATCAGCGCCATGGCGCGCGCCGTTTCGGGAAACCACTGGTCCCAGCAGATGCCGACGCCGATCACGCCCTTCCTGGTCTTCCAGGCCTTGAAGCCCGTGTCGCCCGGCCGGAAATAGTATTTCTCCTGGTAGCCCGGCCCATCTGGAATGTGCGACTTGCGATAGACACCGAGCAGCGACCCGTCCGCATCCGCCATGACGACGGAGTTGAAATAGGCGGGTCCGGCCTTCTCGAAGATCGAAATCGGGATCACGACGCCGAGTTCGCCCGCCAGCTTCGCCATCGCCTTGACGGCTGGGCTTTCACGCCACACATGCGCGCGCGCAAAGTTCGACTCTTCCTGTGACGTACAGAAATAGTGTCCCTCGAAAAGCTCGGACGGCAGGATGACATCTGCGCCTTTGGCAGCCGCTTCCCGCACCAGCTCACTCACGCGTCTGATATTCTTGTCCGCATCGTCGCTCAGCGCCGTCTGAAGAACGGCCAGCGTGATCCTGCGCGCCATGATCGCCTCCACTCTCTTGCTATTTGGCGGGCTGCTGCTGCGTGATGCAGTGGAATGAGCCGCCGCCCGTCAGAATATGCCTGGACGGCAGGCCCACGACATTGCGTCCTGGAAACAGCGGCTTCAATGCATCCACCGCAGCCTGCGCGCTCGCCGTGCCATAGGTTGGCACGACCACCGTCGCATTGCCGATGATGAAGTTCATGTGGCTCGCCGGAACCACATCGCCATCCTCGTCCTCAACGCGCCCCGGCGACGGGATCTGGATCACCTGCAGCAAACGCCCGCGCGCATCGCGCTGCCCCTTCAGGAACGCTGCAATCTCGTTGAGCCGTTCGGCATGCGGATCGGTCGCATCCGCCGGCGCCTGGCAGACCACGACACCCGGTGCCACAAAGCGCGCGATGTTGTCGACATGCCCATCTGTGTGATCGTTCAGCAGCCCGCGCTCGATCCAGATCACGGCGCGCGCGCCCAGCGCATCGCCCAGAAGGCCGCGCACATCTTCCGGCGTCATCAGCGGATTGCGGTTCGGGTTCAGCAGGCATTCCCTGGTGGTGAGGATCGTCCCCTCGCCGTCCCAGTCCACCGCCCCGCCCTCGAGCACGCGATGCCAGCGCGTCGCATCCGCGCCCGCCTCGATGGCGACGAACGCGCCGATCGTGTCGTCATGGTCGAGAACGTATTTGCCGCCCCAGCCATTGAAGGTGAACAGCGCACAGCGGTCCGCCGAATAGAACACCGGCCCCGTGTCACGCAGCCAGATGTCGCCATACTGCGCATCGATCAGCTCCGCGATCTCGCCAATGGCCTTCTCCGCCGACAACATCGCCGTCGGTCCGTTCACCAGCACGCGTACCCTGTCGCCCGGCTTGCCGTCGGGCCCCGGCGCGCTCAACGCGCGCACCATTGCGGCGACCTCAGCCTGCGCAGGCGAGAGATCGTCCAGCCACAGCTCCTCGTCGGCCGGCCAGGCGGTCCAGATCGCGCTGTGCGGCGCCCATTCGGCGGGGGGATGGAGATCGATGTCGCTCATGGTTTGCCGCTCTATCAGGTGCAGCCCGCGGAACAAGTGCCGGATGCAAGCGAGCGCATATGGCCCCACGCGCCCAAAAGAAAAGAGGCGGCCTGCAAAGGCCGCCTCTCCTTTTGTCTTCGATCACTCCTGCGGGAACTAGAAGCCCCAGGTTGCGCCGACCCTGACCGTCCAGAACGACACGCCATCCACCGGATCATCAATGTTCGGCTGCGCGAGGCGGCGGAAGATGAAGCGGTTGGTGGCGGCGTCGCGGTCGATCTCGACCACGCCGACACGCTGCGGGAACGGGGTCTCGTAAAGCACGCCCCACTCGTCGTTGATCAGGTTGCCGAGGTTTTCGACGACCATGAAGGCTGTGCCCTTGCCGAAGCCGGTCGGGAATTGCTGCTCGACCTTGAGGTCGAACTTGTTGTTCCAGCCGCCGTCGAAGGCGTTACGCTTGGTCTGGGCGCCGCGGGCAAGTCCGACGGCGTCAGCCCAGGCGAAGAAGTCCGTTGTGTTGAAGTTCGTGGCCGCGCCGCCGCAGAGCGTGTTGTCGGCAGCGTTGGTGTTCGAGCAGAAGACCACGTTGGGGTCCGTCGGACCGGTCGGCACGTAGAGGAGGTGCAGGCCTTCATTGTTGTCGCCCCAGGTATCGACCGTGCCGCCGCCCGCGAAGGTGTAGGAATAAGGCCGCGACTGGTAGTGCTCGCCGAACAGCGAGACACGCGTGGTGAAGTCGGTGAACCATTCATTCTCCCACGAGACGCTCGTGGTGAAGCGGTTGGGGATCAGGAAGTTGGTCTTTGCCTGCTCCGGATTGTTGATATCGCTGACCGCGATCGAACCGAAGTTGGAGCCGGCGACCGACGACGTCATCGAGCGCGTGTCCCTGGCGTCGATGTGCGCATACGCGAGCGACCAGTCGATACCCCAGTCTTCGATGGCGTTCGACAGGGCGATCGAGTAAACATTGGTTTCGCCTCCCGAGCCCGCGTTAGACAGCAGCAGATCGTCCGCGTTGCGCGTGGTGCAAGCAGCCGTTGGCGCCGTCGCCGCAACGAGGCAATCCGGATCGGATCTGTCGGCGCGCTTGTAGAGCGGCGAGCCATCCGGCGCGGTGCCGATGCGTACCAGGCCGGCATTGGTGATCGTCGCAGCATTGTTCGTCACGCCGCGGATGTAGTCGAGGTCGAACCGGTAGCCATCGCCGAGGAAGCCGAGGCCGATATTGGCGGCATCCAGGTCGTAGGTGGCACCAAGCGAGAACTTCCATTCCGACGCAGGCTGGAAGTCCGGGTCGATCGCTGCAACGGCGGAGTTCGGCGCCTGTGTGCCGACATTGGTGATCATCGCCTGTGGAACGCCCCACAGCGCGTTGTTCGGGTTAACCGTCTGGCCCGTGGGCCGTTCTGACTGGCCGTTCGGGTTGGTCAGGATGTTGTAGCCCAGCGGCATGCCAGGCAGAACGCCAGGACCGTACTGCAGCTGGACGGCGGTGATGCCGTCATTCGAGTAGGAGTTCGACACCCAGACGTTCGGGTTGCCGCCCGCGAACAAGCCGGCGCCGCCACGCAGCGTCAGGTCGTCGAGCACGTCCCAGCTGAAGCCGAAGCGCGGCTGGAGAATGCCTTTCGAGTCCAGGTTCTCCGTGTTGGCGAACCCGTTACGCGCCCGGAAGAAGGGGTTGTTACGCGGCTGGTCGTCGTTGGTGTACCAGTCATAGCGCAGACCAAGCGTGACATCGGCCGAGTCACCCAGCGAGAACTCGTCCTGCAGGTACACCGTGTTGATGTCGTACTTGAACGTGGCGGCCGTATCGTCCGGATTGTTGGTGCCGGCGGCGTTGCCGTAGAAGATCTGCGTGGGCAGGCCGGCCTGGAAATCGGCGATCGAGTTGAACATGAAACGGCCTTCGACGTTCTGCGTGAAGGCGTTGAAGATGTCGAACGTCTGACGCTCGGCGCCGAAGCCCAGCGTGTGGTCGCCGAGTTGGTAGGTGCCGCTCCCCTTGTTGGTAGGTGCCGCTCCCCTTGATGGTGAGCACCGTGTAGTTGAGGTCGTTGAAGTGCCGGCTGTCGTCGCAGCCGAGGAACGCAGTGCGGCCCGGATCGACGATGATCTGGACCTCGCCGATCACGCGCCCGTCGCGGCACTGGGCAGTCGCATCGATTTCGTTATAGGAGACGCGAAGGGCGGTCGAGAATTCGTCCGTCCAGTCAGAGTAGAGCTGGCCCGCGTAGGCATTGAGCTCGGCACCGCGATCGTACAGGTGGTTGCCGAACTCGAAGCGCGTCGAACCCGTGTCAGATTCCGTAAGGTTCAGGCCCTTGTTGTAGTTGTAGGTCAGCGCCGCGCGGTGGCGGTCGCTGATGTTCCAATCAAGGCGCGCGAGATACTTCTCATCGACGGCAGGATCGGACAGCGTTGTGCCACCAAGGTCGCTGATGCCGTAGACGGTGTTGGCAGCGCTGACGATCTGGTTGTACTCGGCCTGCGTGAAGCCGGAGACTTCCGTCGTAACGCCCGAACCCACCGGGCCGCGGCTGAACAGGTTGACGCCCTCGAAGCGCTCATACGCGCCGAAGAAGAACAGGGTGTCCGGGATGATCGGCCCGCCGAGCGAGACGCCGTAACGCTTCTCTTCGAACTCGGGCACGAACACCGTGCGGCCCTCGATCGTGTCGCCGCGCAGGTCGTTGCTGGTGTAGTCGTAGAACACAGAGCCCGTGAACTCGTTGCTGCCGGACTTCGACACCATGTTGATCGTGCAACCCGTGAAGCCGCCGTATTGCGGGTCGAACGGGGCGAGTTCCACAGACACCTGGTTGATGGCGTCGAACGGGAAGGGCAGACGTTCCGTCGGGTAGCCATTGTTGTTGAGGCCGAACCCGTCATTGAGGCCGATGCCGTCGACCGACACCGAGTTGAAGCGCGGGCTCGCGCCGGCGCACTGCACGCCGTCCGTGCCGACCGGCCCGCCCGCCGTCTGGTCGAGATAGATGCGCGGGTCGTTGCGGATGATGTCCTTGATGTCGCGGTTGATCGCAGGACGTTCAGCGAGGTCCTCGGAGGTGAAAACCGAGGCGGGGCCGATGGCGATCGGGGCCGCGCCGGCCTGCGAGGCCGTGATGACGATCACGTCTCCGGAGTCCGCGCCGGAGAATTCCAGGTTCACGTCAGTGGTGGAGCCTAGGTCGAGGAAGATGTCGGTAACCTGGGTAGACTGCTCGCCAGCGGCGGCAACCGTGATGTTGTAAGGCCCGCCGACATTCAGGCCGCGAATGTCGAACGAGCCCGTGGGCGTTGAAACCACCGAACGGGTGAGGCCTGTGCGGGTGTCCTCGATCGTGACGGTCGCGTCGCCAGCCGGGGATCCATCTGCCTTCGAGATCGTGCCCTGCACGCCCGACGACGTCGCCTGTGCAAAAGCGAGTGGCGCAAACGCCGCGGACATCGCCACGAGCGCAACACCGCCAGCAAGTCGTTTGAAACCGATCATTGTCACCCCTTGACCACCGAGACAGGGGCACCTCTGCCCCTTGCAATTGATCGCGCCGATAGCCTGTCGGTCGCGAGCGCTCAATGACCGCCGTATGAATGTTTCTTGACGCGTTGGCACCCATTCTTGCCGCGGGTTATGCCGCTTCGTGGAAGGCCTTGCCCCGAAAATGAAGTAACCCGAGATTTGTCCACAGCCGGTGGAAAACCTCCGCCAGGCATGACCGTCCTTGATACTTGCGGGTATTTCCGCAGTGCGGCATTGCGTGGTCCACAGCGCCGCCTGACGGGGCCATGACGACCTCGCGAAAAGTGCTTTCGCGCAACAGTCCGTCGCACCCGACGGGGGTGCCTCAGTTTCAGCCTCTGAAGCTTGGAAAGCGTTCACCTTTATCGCCCGGATGTGGCGCCGGGGACACGCCGTTCGGGGCCGAATGACGCGGCGGCCGCGTCAATTGCACAGCGACTCGAACCGCGTGGGCTTCTTGCGCAGCGCGTCAGCCTGTAAGTTAAGCACGGATCCTTCGAGCACCCCCCGATGAATGCCTTCACTGACCTCTGGCGACGCAACCCGCCGGCTTGCGCGGCGCTCGTTATCGCGCTGGTCGTCGCGCTGCGCATCGTCGTCGTGATCATCGCGCCGCCTGAGATCGGTCCGGACGAGGCGCAGTACTGGCGCTGGTCGGAAAAGCTCGACTTCGGCTACTATTCGAAACCGCCGCTTGTCGCGTGGGTCATCGCCGCATCGACCGCCGTGTTCGGCGATGGCGAGTGGGCGATCCGCCTGTTCGCGCCCGTGCTCCACGGCGTCGCCGCGTTTTTCCTTTTCCTGCTGGGGAGGCGCGCCTTCGATGCACGCATCGGCGCATGGGCGGCGGCGATCTACCTCCTGATGCCCGGCATCTGGCTTTCCTCCGCCATCATGTCGACGGACGCGGT
>Ga0163144_10013332_pt1 | contig 17171 bp, 18 predicted proteins | sample OliLak19BULKMAT1_FD_123175 | JGI IMG/M metagenome (GOLD analysis project Ga0163144, IMG submission 123175) | Freshwater microbial mat bacterial communities from Lake Vanda, McMurdo Dry Valleys, Antarctica - Oligotrophic Lake LV.19.BULKMAT1 | ecosystem: Environmental > Aquatic > Freshwater >... | reverse complement strand
TCGTCAGCGGCGATCGACGTGGATGACGAGGGGCGGATCGTCGGCTTGTTCTGAGCGCAGCGCCCGGCTGCGTCAGGCCTTGATGAGGTTCATGCCCAGGCGCTTTGCGGCCTTGGCGTCGAACGTGACCACTCGGGCGTTGCGCTGTGCGGCCAAGCTGACGATCAGGCAGTCGTGCAGATCGACGCCGCCCTCGGCGTAGCGATGCACGCCCTGGGCCACGGCCGCCGCATCCTGGACCTCGAGCGCAGCGGTGTCCAGCAGGTCGAGCACGATGCTGCTCACCATCTCGGCATCGGCCGTGTACAGGCTCTCCATCACCCACACCGTTTCCAGCAAGGTCACGAGGCTGATGAAGCCACGGTTGGCCGGACCGAGAGTGCGTTCGATCAGACGGGTGGCCGCTGCCGACTGGCGCGCGTCGTCTTGCGCGAAGTAGCGCACGAGCACATTGGTGTCGAGCGCGATCAAGGCTCAGGCTGCAGCGATGCGGCGCCGTCGATCGGCCACAGCGAGACTCATCTCGTCCACGCTGACCGGCGCCGCGGTCGCGGGCAGGCGGCCTTTAAGCCGCCTCACATCGCCGGCTGCGGGCAGCAAGCGGACCCCGGCATCGTCGTCGAACACGAAGCGCACGACCGAACCCTTGACCAGCCCGAGGCGCCTGCGCACATCGCCCGGAATCACGAGCTGGCCCTTGGTGGAGACAGTGGCAGAGACGGAAACTTGTTTCGGTGCTGAAACAGGCATGGCGCGGGAGAGGTGAAGGCCGAGAAGTAAGGCATTCTGGCTTACCGTGGGTTTTAGGTCAAACGCTTGCCTGCCCTTGACCCCGTGGCTGGCGCAGGCGCACGAAGCGCTCGACGCCGCCGTCGCCACGGCCTACGGTCGGAGCGACTACACGCCATCGATACCGGAGGACGAAATTCTGCGCCGTCTGCTTGCCTTGAATCTGGCTCGCGGCGCTGCGGCTGGCGCTGGTGCAGCCGCGCCGTGATCCTGATAATGGGGTCATGTCGCGCGCCATCGAGCCTCGCCTGATCGCCCAGCGCGCCGCCGTCGCGGCGCTGTGCCGCACGCACGGCGTCGTTGCGCTCGACGTGTTCGGCTCGGCGGCCGATGGGCGCTTCGATCCGCAACGCAGCGACTACGACTTCATCGCGCGCTTTGCGTCGCGCGCCGACAGTTCCCTGGCGCGCCGCTACCTGGCGTTTACCGATGCGTTGGAGCAACTCCTCGGTCGGCCGGTCGATGTGATGACCGACCATGAGATCGAGAACCCCTATCTGCGCCGCGCGATCGAAGCGACGCGACAGCGTCTGTATGACGACGCGGCTGCCGAAACACCTGTTTGACGCGTTGCGCGCGGCCCAGCTGGCAACCGAGTTCGTCGGCACGCTCGACGAGGTAGCTTACGGGGCCAATGTGCTGGTTCGTTCCGCTGTCGAACGACAACTGGAAATTCTTGGCGAGTCCTGCCGGCGCGCGACTGACGACGAGCCGTCCTTGCGTGAACGCGTCCCGGAGATGGCTATGGCGATCGCACTGCGCAATCGCATCATCCATCGCTACGATCGGCTCGAGCATGCCATCTTGCTGGACACGGTCCGTCGCGACGTGCCGGGCTTGATGGACGCCCTGTTGCGCGAGCTGGCTCGGTTTCCGCTTCCTTGAACCAGTGGTTGGGCTGCCGGTGATTACCACGCACGCCTTCATGGTGGAGACGCTCGACGTACGGGGCGAAAAGCCGCAGCGCCCCGCGCCGAGGGTCAAGCCGGCGGAGGAGTTGTCGCTGATTCGCGACAGCGCCCGCAAACGCGGCAAGGCGTGACTACGCTCGTCCATGTGGACGAGGTTGTGCTCGACATCGAGCGCATCGTCCGTCTCATTAATCAGAGGCCGGCCGCCGCCTTCAACGCAGCCGCCTTGTCGGTCCGCTCCCACGTGAACTCCGGCTCCTCACGCCCGAAGTGCCCGTATGCCGCGGTCTTCTCGTAGATCGGGCGCAGCAGGTCGAGCATCTGGATGATGCCCTTGGGTCGCAGGTCGAAGTGCTCGGCCACCAGGGCCTCGATCTTCTCGTCGGAGATCACGCCGGTGCCTTCGGTGTAGACCGTCACGTTCATCGGGCGGGCCACGCCGATCGCGTACGCCACCTGGATCTGGCATTGCCGCGCCAGCCCGGCCGCGACGATGTTCTTGGCCACGTAGCGGGCGGCGTAGGCGGCCGAGCGGTCGACCTTGCTCGGGTCCTTGCCCGAAAACGCGCCGCCGCCGTGCGGGCAGGCGCCGCCGTAGGTGTCGACGATGATCTTGCGGCCCGTCAGGCCGCAGTCGCCCTGCGGGCCGCCGATGACGAAGCGGCCGGTCGGGTTGATCAGGTACTTCGTCTCCTTCAGCCATTCCTTGGGCAGCACCGGCTTGATGATCTCCTCGATCACCGCTTCGACGAAGGACGGCAGCATGTGCTTGCCGTCGCTCATCTCGGGTGCATGCTGGCTCGACAGCACGACGGTGTCGATCGAGTGCGGCTTGCCGTTGACGTAGCGCATCGTCACCTGGCTCTTCGCGTCGGGACGCAGGAAGGGCAGGCGGCCGTCCTTGCGCAGTTGCGCCTGGCGCTCGACCAGGCGGTGCGCGTAGTAAATGGGTGCCGGCATCAGCTCGGGCGTCTCGTCGCAGGCGTAACCGAACATCAGGCCCTGGTCGCCGGCACCGGTGTTGAGGTGGTCGTCGGACGCGTGGTCGACACCCTGCGCGATGTCGTTGCTCTGCTTGTCGTAGCAGACCATCACCGCGCAGCCCTTGTAGTCGATGCCGTACTCGGTGTTGTCGTAGCCGATGCGCTTGATCGTGTCGCGGGCGACCTGGATGTAGTCGACGTGGGCATTGGTCGTGATTTCGCCCGCCAGCACCACCAGGCCGGTGTTGGTCAGCGTTTCGGCGGCCACACGGCTGCGCGGGTCCTGCTTGAAGATCGCGTCGAGAATCGCGTCCGAGATCTGGTCGGCGACCTTGTCGGGGTGACCTTCGGAGACGGACTCGGAGGTGAAGAGAAAATCGTTGCTGGCCACTCGGAACTCCAATCGTTGACAGGTTGCAAGGCGCGTTGCCGTGCTCGTGTCGTTGGGAGGAGCGGCGAACGCTTTAGCAGGATTTTTGAATCGCCCCGCAAGTAGTTCATAACTCGGCGATAGCCCGATTATAGGAAACATGTCGACCCTGCTCCGCTGGCTGTCACGCCGATCTCTGGGGTTTCTGCACGGGCTGGGCGCCGGCCTGGGCTGGTGCGCTTACGCGCTCTCGCCGAATTACCGTCGGCGGGTGCGCGAGAACGCGGCGCTGGGCGGCATCGGCACGGCGGCCCGGCGCGCCGCCATTGCACACGCCGGGCGCCTGGTGGCCGAGCTGCCGCGGCTGTGGCTGCGCGCCGCCGGCCGGCCGCTCGAGCCGGCCGTGCCATGGCAGGGCGCCGGGTTGATCGATGCGGCACTGGCCGCTGGGCGTGGCCTCGTGATGCTGAGCCCGCACCTCGGCGCGTTCGAGGTCATCGCCCAGGCGTATGCCGAGCGCTTCGGCGCGCGCCAGCCGATGACGGCGCTGTACCGGCCGGCGCGCCAGCCCTGGCTGCGCGAGCTCGAGACCACCGCGCGCAACCGCCCGGGCCTGCTGACGGCGCCGGCCTCGCTGGCGGGTGTGCGGCAGATGATCCGCGCGCTGCGCCAGGGCCAGACCGTGGGCTTGTTGCCCGACCAGGTGCCGCCCGAGGGCCTGGGCGTGTGGGCGCCGTTCTTCGGCCGGCCGGCCTACACCATGACGCTGGCCTCGCGCATGGCGCTGCAGACCGGTGCCGAGCTGCTGCTCACGCTGTGCGAGCGCCTGCCGCACGGCCAAGGCTGGCGCATCACCGTGCATGCGATGCCTGAGCCGCTGCCCAGGGCCACGGCCTTCGGGGGCGACGACGCGGCGCATCAGACAGAATGCGCCGCCGTGATCAATCGCGCGATGGAGTTCCTGATCCGCCAATGTCCCGAGCAGTACCTGTGGGGCTACCACCGCTACAAGGCGCCACGCGCGCCATGATCGGCGCGCGCATCGCGCTGGCGGCGTTGTGGCTGTTGCACGGGCTGCCGCTGCGGCTGCAGGTGGGCTTGGGCCGAGCCGTCGGTGCGCTGCTGCACCTGCTCGCCGCCGACCGTCGTCGCATCGCCACGCGCAACATCGAGCTGTGCCTGCCCGAGCTCGACTCGGCGGCGCGCGCACGCCTGGTGCGGCAGCACTTCGGCTGGCTCGGCCGCAGCATCGTCGAGCGCGGCCTGCTCTGGTACGCGCCGCGCGAGCGCATCGAAGCGCTGATCGAGGTGGAGGGCGACGTGCACCTTGCCGAGCGCTCCGAGGCGCCGGTGATGTGGCTGGTGCCGCATTTCATGGCGCTGGAGGTCGCGGCCGCCGCGGTGCAGCTGTTCCAGACGCGCCGCGGCGCGACGATCTACCAGGCGCAGAGCAACCCGGTGTTCGATGCCGCCGTGCGCGCCGGCCGCCAGCGCTTCGGCGGCTCCGAACTCTTCACGCGGCAGGACAGCGCCAAGCCGTTGATACGGGCGATCCGCCAGCAGGGGCTGGGTTTCTTCAATCTTCCCGACATGGACTTCGGCCTCAAGGACGCCGCCTTCGTGCCTTTTTTCGGTGTGCCGGCCGCGACCTTGCTTGCGCCCTCGCGCATGGCGCGCATGCTCGGCATGGTGGTGCAACCCGTGGTCGCCGAGATGCTGCCGCAAGGCGGCTGGCGCGTTCGCTTCCTGCCTTGGGTGCAGGGATGGCCGAGCGACGATGCCCTGGCCGACACGCTGCGCATGAACCAGTGGATCGAGGCCGAAGTGCGGCGCAACCCGGCGCAGTACCTGTGGGTGCACAAGCGCTTCAAGACGCGGCCGCCAGGCGAGCCTTCGCTGTATTGATGGCCCTCTTCGCGCGCCACAGCGGGTGTGCGCACCGATAATGCCGCCCATGCGGCTGCCCTTCACCAAGATGCACGGCGCGGGCAACGATTTCGTGGTGCTCGACGCCACGCGCTCGCCGATCGAGTTGACGCCGGCGCAGGTGCAGCGCCTGGGCGACCGGCGCCTGGGCGTCGGCGCCGACCAGGTGCTGGTGGTCGAGCGCACCGACACCCCCGGTGTCGACTTCCGCTACCGCATCTACAACGGATTTTCGGGCAACGAGGTCGAGCACTGCGGCAACGGGGCGCGCTGCTTCGTGCGCTACGTGCGCGAGCACGGCCTGACCGACAAGACCACCGTGCGGGTGGAGACGGTAAACAACCAGCTCGAGTTGCACTGGCAGCCCGACGGCCGCGTCACGGTCGACATGGGCGCGCCGCGCTTCGAGCCCGCCATGCTGCCCTTCGACGCGGCCGGGCTGGTGCCGCGTGAAGTGCAGGGCTTTGCGCTCTGGCCGCTCGAAATCGCCGGGCGTGCCGTTGAAGTGGCGATCGTGTCGATGGGCAACCCCCATGCGGTACTACGCATCGACGATGTGCAGGCCGCGCCCGTGGCAGCGCTCGGCCCGGTCATCGAAGGGCACGCGCGCTTTCCCCGCCACGTCAACGCCGGCTTCATGCAGGTGCGCTCGCGCGGCGAAATCGCCTTGCGCGTGCACGAACGCGGCGCCGGCGAAACGCTGGCCTGCGGCACCGGCGCCTGCGCGGCGGTGGTGGTTGGCATCCGGCTGGGCTGGCTCGATCCCAAGGTCGACGTGCTGATGCGCGGCGGCCGCCTGACGATCGAATGGCCGGGCGGCAACACTGCCGTGATGATGACCGGCCCCGCAGAAACCGTTTACGAAGGAGCCATCGAACTGTGATCACCAACGCCCTGCAAGGCATCACCGAGAACGACATCGCCGAGTACCTGGCCAACACGCCGGGCTTCTTCGAGCGCCACGCCGAAATGCTGGCCGCGATCCAGCTCACCAGCCCGCACGGCCAGCGCGCCGTCTCGCTGCAGGAGCGGCAGATGGAAATGCTGCGTGACCGCATCAAGGGGCTGGAGAAGAAGATCGTCGAGATGATCCGCAACGGCCAGGACAACGTGGCCATCTCCAACCGCCTGCACCGCTGGACGCGCGCGCTGATGCTGACGGCCGATGCGGCCGAGCTGCCTGCGGTGCTGGTGCACGAGCTGAAGCAGCAGTTCCTGATCCCGCACGCCGGCATTCGCGTCTGGGGTGTCAGTGCGGCCTTCAGCGGACTGCCCTTCGCGCAAGGCGCGAGCGAGGATGCAAGGATTTTGGCCACGAGCCTCGCCCAGCCCTACTGCGGCGTCAACGCCGGCTTCGAGGCCGCACGCTGGCTCGACGATTCGCACAGCGTGGCTTCGATGGCGATGATCCCGCTGCGCCCCGGCGGCGGTGACGCGGCGTTCGGCCTGCTCGTCGTCGGCTCGCCCGACGCCACGCGCTACAGCGCCGAAATGGGCACCGACTTTCTGGTCTGCATCGGCGAGATTGCGAGCGCCGCGCTGGCGCGGCTGTTGCCGGCAAAGTGAACGCACTGCCCGAGGCGCTCGAAAGCTTCCTGCGCCACCTTGAGGTTGAGCGCCGCGTCGCGGCCCGCACGCTGGTGCTCTACCGCAGCGCACTGCTCCAGCTTCACACGCTCGCCAACGCGGCCGGAGTCGAGCTGCAGAAGGTCGAGACCCACCACGTGCGCCGCTGGCTGGCCGAACTGCACCGCGGCAAAGCAGGCGGCAAAGCGGGTGACAAAGGTCTGGCCCCGCGCAGCCTGGCCCTCGTGCTGGCCGCATGGCGCGGCCTCTACCGCTGGTGGGGCGAGCAGCGTGCGGTGGCCAGCAACCCGGTCGACGGCGTGCGCGCGCCCAAGGCCGGCAAGCCGTTGCCCAAAGCGTTGTCGGTCGACCATGCGGTGGCGCTGGCCGAACATGTGGACGACAAGGGCGACCCGGCGCTGGCGGCGCGCGACCATGCCATCGTCGAGCTGCTCTACGGCAGCGGCCTGCGCGTCGGCGAACTGGTGGCGCTGGACGCGCGCGCCGGGCGCGACGCGGCCGGCTGGATCGACAGCGCCGACGCCAGCGCGCAGGTGCTCGGCAAGGGCGGCAAGCGGCGCAGCGTGCCTGTGGGCCGCAGTGCGCTGGCGGCGCTCCAATCCTGGCTCGAGCACCGCGCCGCGATGGCGGCAGCCGATGAAGCCGCGCTCTTCGTCAGCCGACGCGGCACGCGCTTGACGGCCAGCCAGGTCCGCTCGCGCTTGCGCCGCGTCGCCCTCGAAGCCGGTCTGCCAACGCATGTGCATCCGCACATGCTGCGCCACAGTTTCGCCTCGCACCTGTTGCAATCCAGCGGCGACCTGCGCGCGGTGCAGGAGCTGCTGGGCCACGCCAATATCGCAACGACGCAGGTCTACACCCAGCTCGACTTCCAGCACCTGGCCAAGGTCTACGACGCCGCGCACCCGCGCGCCAAGCGGCGCTGAAGAACCCGACCCTTCACACTGAACGAGTCGAAGTGCCGCGCGTACGTGTCAGCCTGCGCCCGCCGTTCGCAGTGCCGGGTCGGCCGCGCTCCACTGGCGCTGCAAGAGTTGCAAGACCTGGCTGGCTTCTTCGGCGCGGCCCTGGCGCAGCAGAGCGGCGTGCAGGCCGCGCAGGGCCCAACCGCTGCCGGGCTGGTCGGCGAGGTCGGCGCGAAACGCCGCTTCGGCTTCGGCCACACGCCCGGCGTTGAGCAGCAGCCGGCCCTGCGCCTGGCGCGCCATCGCGGCGAGCATCGGCGGTTCACGTGCTTCGAACGCGTCTTCGGCCATCACGGCCTTTTGCGCCGCCGCCACCGCCGCATCGGTGCGGCCGTCGGCCAGCGCCAGCTCGCTTTCCAGGCGTGCCGCAACGATGCTGTGCATCGCGCGCAGCAGTTCGCTGCCATCGTTCTGACCCTGGGGCGGCTTCAGCTGCGCGATCTCTGCCTGAAGCGCGCGCGAAGCGCCGGGCTGGCCGGTGCGCAGCAGGGCCAGAGCGCGTGCATGGCCGTCGAGGCTGCGCCCCATGAAGCCAGTGTCGGCCGAAGGTGGCTCGGCCAGCACGGCGGCCCAGCGCTCGAAACGTGCCAGCGTGTGGATCGGCAAGGCGCGCCGGTATTGGGCGAAGCCGCTGGTCGATGTGCTGCCGCGCGCGGCAATGCGCCGGGCGGTGGTCACGGCGAGGTCACCGCGGCCCTCCATCACGGCGCCGAACCACAGGAAGTGCAGGTTGTGGCCGTCCCAATCGGTGGTCTTGCTGAACTGCTGTTCGGCCACCACTGCGTTCAGGCGGGCCTGTGCCGCCACGGCCTGCTCGTTCACCCGCACCGCATCGGCAAAGCGCGACACGCGCGCATAGATGTGCGAGGGCATGTGCACCAGGTGCGGCGCCGACGGTGCCAAGGTGCCCAGGCGATCGGCCGCCGCCACCGCGCCCTCGGGCCGCGGCGAGGTGTCGAGCGCATGGATCAGGTAGTGGTTGGCGCCCGTGTGGTTGGGCGTCGTCGCCAGGGCGGCTTCGAGCCGCTGCACCATATCGCCGATGGCGCCTGCCGGCTGGCCGGTTTTGCGGTTCCACCAGTCGCTGCGCGTGGCAACCATCACCGCCTCGGCGTACAGCGTGGCGATGTCGGCGTCGCCCGGATGGGCTTCGGCCAGCACGCGCAGCCGCGCGGCATACGCGGCGTCGAGCGGGTCGGCCTTTTCTGCTGTGCCGCCCGTGCTGCCGCTGCCCACCGGCCCGCAAATCTCGGCCAGCAGCGGCGCATCCTGCGGCGGCGATCGCCGCTCGCCGTAGCGCACGGCCATCGCCTCGAGCAGGCCTTGTTCGCGCGGAGCGGCGCGGGCGCTGAGCGATAGCGCCAATGCGGTGTAGCGCTGAGCTTCGCGCAGGTCGCCGCGCATCGGGTTGTTGATGATCGGCCCGAGCTGCCACGCCACGCCCCAGGCGCACAACGCGCACGCCGGGTCGAGCGCCAACGCGGCCTTGAAGGCGCGCACGGCCTCGGACTCGTTGAAGGCATAGGCCTGCTGCACGCCCTGCGCGAACCACTGCTGCGCGTCACTGTTGGCACTGGCGCGCGCCAGCGTCGCATTGCCATAGCCTTCCAGACGGGGTGCGCGAGCGCTGTAATCGACCGGCGCCGGCAGCGTGGCGCAAGACGCCAGCAGCGCTGGCAAGAGGGCACGCACCGCGCGCCATCGGGGCAGAGGTCGCTTCATCGTCGCGGTTGTAGGGGCCATCGCGCGCCCTGTCAATCGGCAACCTTGCGCGGAGGCATCGCCGACAATCGAAACGATGAAAACCATCCGCCTTCGCGAGGGCAAGGAGCGCTCGGTGCTGCGCCGCCACCCGTGGATTTTCCAGGGCAGCGTGGCGCGTGGCGGGGCCGACCCCGGCGAGACGGTGCGCGTCGAAGCCGACGACGGCCGCTTCCTGGCGTGGGGCGCGTTCAGCCCGAGCTCGATGATCCGTGTGCGGGCCTGGAGCTTCGACGAAGCCGAGCGTATCGACGCGGCCTTCTTCGAGCGGCGTATCGCCACCGCCGTCGCGTTGCGCGCGAGGCTGCCGATCGAAAGCGATGGCGTTCGGCTGGTGCATGCCGAGGCCGACGGCCTGCCGGGGTTGATCGTCGACCGCTATGCCGATGTGCTGTCCGCGCAGTTCCTGTCTGCCGGCACCGAGCGCTGGAAGCAGACGATCGCCGACGCCTTGCTCGCCGCCACCGGCTGCAGCCGGCTCTACGAGCGCTCGGACGCCGGCGTTCGCGCGCTCGAAAGCCTGCCGCCGCACAAGGGCTGGCTGCGCGGGGAGGGTGCCACCGAAGTGACGATCCGCGAGCACGGCTGGCGCCTGGGGGTCGACGTGGCCGAGGGCCACAAGACGGGCTTCTATCTCGACCAGCGCGACAACCGAGCGCGCTTCGCGGCGCTGGTGCGCTATTTCGGCGCGCAGCGCGTGCTGAACTGCTACTGCTACACGGGCGGCTTCTCGGTCGCGGCATTGGCCGGTGGTGCGGCCGAGGTCGTCAGCGTCGATTCTTCTGCACCGGCGCTCGAACGCGGGCGCGCCAACGTCGCGCTCAACGGCTTCGGTGCGGCGCGCGCGACCTTCGTCAACGCCGATGTCAACGCCTTGCTGCGCGAGCGCCTCGAGGCCGGCGAGCGCTTCGACGCCATCGTGCTCGACCCGCCGAAATTCGCGCCCAGCGCCGCGCATGCCGAGCGCGCTGCGCGCGCCTACAAGGACATCAACCGCCTCGCGCTGAAGCTGCTGGCGCCCGGCGGCCTGCTGTTCACGTTCTCGTGTTCGGGCGGCATCGGCGCCGAGTTGTTCCACAAGATCGTCGCCGGTGCGGGCCTCGATGCCGAGGTCGACGGGGTGCTGCTCGAGCGCCTGGCCGGCGCGCCCGATCACCCGACGACGATCGTCTTCCCCGAGGGCGAGTACCTCAAGGGGCTGGTGGTGCTGAAGGCCGCTTGACCCGTTGACGCAGGTCGATCCGCGGCGCGAACTTCGCGCGCCGGGTCGCGAAGAAGGCTTTGACGTTGCGCACGTTGGCGTGCTGCGTGAACAGGCGCTGAACCAGTGCGTTGTAGCCCGCCATGTCGGCGACCCAGAGCACGAGAACGAAGTCCGGGCCCGGGCTGACGCGCCAGCACTGCTGCACGGCGGCGTCGGCCACGGCCAGCGCCTCGAAGGCGTCGAGGTGCTCGGCGCCCTGGCGGTCGAGCTGCACCTCGACGAGCGCCTGCAGCCCGGCGCCGAGCTTGTCGGCCGAGAGCAGCGTCAGGCGGCGCTCGATAACCCCTGCCTCGACGAGCCGGCGCACCCGCCGCAGCGAGGTCGCTGGCGAGACATGGGCGGCCGCGGCGAGGTCCTGGTTGGCGCGGCTGGCGTCGTCCTGGAGCAGGTCGAGCAGGCGCACGTCGATGTCGTCGAGGTCGATCATGCGAAATTATCGGGTATAGATTGTCAATTTCAAGAAATTTAAAGACATCTCTACGGAACAGAAGTGTTGTTCGATCGAAAGATCGTGATATTTGCAATCCTATTTCAACAGCCGGTGCCTACCATCCGCGCAAACCACCAGCGGAGTCCACCATGTGCGGCATCGTCGGCGCGGTCAGCGCGCGCAACATCGTCCCCATCCTCGTCGAAGGCCTGAAGCGGCTCGAGTACCGCGGCTACGACTCCTGCGGCGTCGCGGTGCACCGCGACGGCGGAATTGAACGCGCGCGCAGCACCGCGCGGGTGGCCGAGTTGCAGGCCCAGGTCAGCCGCGACCACCTCGAGTCCGGCACCGGCATCGCCCACACGCGCTGGGCCACCCACGGTGCGCCGGTGGTGCACAACGCGCACCCACACTTTTCGCCCGGCCCGAACGCGGCGCTCGGCGCGCCGGGCAAGATCGCCCTGGTCCACAACGGCATCATCGAGAACCACGACGAGCTGCGTGCCGAACTGCAGGCCAAGGGCTTCGTGTTCACCAGCCAGACCGACACCGAGGTCATCGCCCACCTCGTCGCGCACCTCTACCAGGGCGACCTGTTCGAAGCGGTGCAGCAGGCCGTCACGAGGCTGCGCGGGGCCTACGCGATTGCCGTCTTCTGCCGCGATGAGCCGCACCGCGTCGTCGGTGCGCGCGAGGGCTCACCCCTGGTGCTCGGCGTCGGCCAGGGCGAGACCTTCCTGGCCTCGGATGCAATGGCGCTGGCCGGTGTGACCGACCAGATCGTCTACCTCGAGGAAGGCGATGTCGTCGACGTGCAGCTCGGCAAGCATTGGATCGTCGGCCGCGACCCCGCGCGGCCCGACGGGGGCTTGCGCCCGGTGAAGCGCGAGGTGCGCACCGTGCACGCGCACAGCGGCGCGGCCGAGCTCGGCCCCTACCGCCACTACATGCAGAAGGAGATCTTCGAGCAGCCCAAGGCCATCGCCGACACGCTCGACGCCGTCGCCTCGATCAGCCCCGAACTGTTCGGCGACGGCGCGCACTCGGCGTTCAAAGGCGTCGACCAGGTGCTGATCCTGGCCTGCGGCACCAGCTACTACGCCGGCTCGGTGGCCAAGTATTGGTTGGAATCGATCGCCGGCATCCCCACCAGCGTCGAGATCGCCAGCGAGTACCGCTACCGCGACAGCGTGCCGAACCCGCGCACCCTGGTCGTCACGATCAGCCAGAGCGGCGAGACGGCCGACACGCTGGCCGCGCTGAAGCACGCGCGATCGCTCGGCATGGCGACCACGCTGACGGTCTGCAACGTCGCCACCAGTGCGATGGTGCGCGAATGCAAGTTCGCCTTCATCACCCGCGCGGGCGCTGAGGTCGGTGTCGCGTCGACCAAAGCCTTCACGACCCAGCTCGTCGGCCTGTTCTTGCTGACGCTGGCACTGGCGCAGGTGCGCGGGCGCTCGAGCGACGCGCAGGAGGCCGGGCATCTGAAGGCGCTGCGCCACCTGCCCGTCGCGGTGCAGGCCGTGCTGGCGCTGGAGCCGCAGATCGTCGCCTGGTCGCAGGCTTTCACGGCCAAGGAGAACGCACTCTTCCTCGGCCGCGGCCTGCACTACCCGATCGCGCTCGAGGGCGCGCTGAAGCTCAAGGAGATCAGCTACATCCACGCCGAGGCCTACCCCGCCGGCGAGTTGAAGCACGGCCCGCTGGCCCTGGTGACCGCGGCGATGCCGGTGGTCACCGTCGCGCCCAACGACCAGTTGCTCGAGAAGCTGAAGAGCAACATGCAGGAGGTGCGCGCGCGTGGCGGCGAGCTGTATGTCTTTGCCGACAGCGACACGCGCATCGAGAGCGGCCCGGGGGTGCACGTGATCCGCATGCCCGAGCACTACGGTGCGCTGAGCCCGATCCTGCACGTGGTGCCGCTGCAGTTGCTGGCGTATCACACCGCGTGCGGACGCGGCACGGATGTCGACAAGCCGCGCAATCTGGCGAAGTCGGTGACGGTGGAGTAGCCACTGCCGGGCCCCGATGCGCATGTTCCGTAGGAATAAGGTCTGCTGGGTCGTCCAGACTGGGCCCTGAAGCCTCAGCGTGGCCGACGGGTGCGCCCGACCGGCGCCATCGCCTCGGCCACCGCCTGCTCGAAGCCGTCGGCGTCACCGGCCAGATCCATCGCAAACGAGAAGGCTGGCGCCATCGCCTGAATCGCAGGCTCGCTCACGCCGTACTTGCGCAGGTCGGCCTCCCACGTGTTCGCGACGAACGAGGCCGTCTTCGCAAGCCACGCAGCAGCCTCCTCGACACCGAGTTCGAAGCGCGCGCAGCTCGCGAGAAGCCACGCGACGCTCAACGCGCTCGATGCATCGGCACCGGTCGCCATCGACAGGACCTTCTTGAAGTCGGCCAGCGGTGTGATATCGAACGCCGGCGACAGGCGCCACCGATCACCATCGTGAAGCAGGCCATGGTTCTTCGGGTGGTCGTCCGCGTTGCCGACGAGCGCATTGAAGGCCATGCGTTGCCACAGCTCCTGGAGGTCGCGCGCCAGGTCGGGGCCGCGACGGCACCAGACGCGCATTTCGTCAGCAAGGCCGAGGTACGAGTACTTCGGGTCGCCCCTGACCGTGTCGATGTCGAGCCGCAGCACCGTGTGGGCACTCGCGTAGAGCTTGCGCGCCGGCCTGCGCGGGTCGCCGCCGCGGTCGAAGCGCTCGATGAGATAGACCACGTGCTCACCCACAGGCTCGAGGCGAACTGCCGGCGTCGTGATGCCGCTCGCCTGCGCCATGGACATGACGACGAACTCCTTGTGGGGCAGGAAGAGGATGTCAGAGCGAGCCTGCATCTTCACCAGGAACATGCGGCCGCCGTCCTGGAGGGTCACCTTCGGTCGCTCGCCGCCGACGCTCGTCGACGCATCGTCGGTGAGCTTTCGAATGGCCCGGCTTGCGGGCTCGTCCCCTCGCATCAGCGTGATGATGTCCTTCAGCTTCGCGTACTCGTGCGGGACCCAGTCAAGCTTCTTCTGCACGTCCCGGCACACCTCGATGGCGCCGCAGGAGTCGGCCACGCCCAGCTCGAGCAGCTCCATGGACGAGAGCTTGCGCTCCGCGCCGGCATCCAGCCGGTCGGCGCCGTAACCGGCGGGCATAGCGTCGCGCACCACCCCGGGCAGCCCATCCTTCTGCGGGATGGCAACACCCCGGCGACTCGAAGTCAGTCGGAGCTGCCGCGGGTCCGGACTGACGGCATCCTGTTGGGCGGCGTACGGTTGCTCAAACTGCCAGCGGCCGTCATCTTCGCCCACGGAGAGCTCGGCAGCCTGGGTCGGCTCGGTTGCGCCCGGGAGCCAGACCCACACCGGTGCGCTCGTGCGCTCATCCGCCACAGCGGATTCCGAGCTTCCTTTTCGCGAAGCTGACCACGGCAGGGTCAACGGACGGTGACAGCCACCCGTCGATTTCGTCCAGGAGGTCGAGCCCCTTGAGCACCTTCAGCAGGTTGCCCAAGCTCACCCCGTGGTAGCCGGCCTCAAGTGATGCGACAGTGCTCAAGCCGACGTCCGAGAGCTGCGCCAGGTCGGCCTGCGTCAGCTCACGCGCCTTTCGCGCGATGGCCAAACGCGCGCCAAGACTCACGAGCCCGGTCTCGACCATCACCGGAATCACAGTTGCTTTAATCGTTGCCGTAGGAACGAAATTTAGGAGATCTCGGTTCCTATGTCAATTTCTCTGACTTAACAGACCTTATTCCAACATCCCGTCTAAATCACATCGCCGACAGAAAAACGGGGGCCGGGTCTCGCCTGATTTCGAGCCCACCAGACATCGAAGGCATGTCGATTCGCCTCTTTCAATCAACGGAATGGTCGAGCCACCGTGCTGTCAGCGATTCCTCTGTTCGTTTGGCGGCCTCGTCAGACCGCGAAGACGGTGTCCATGGCCTGCACTTCGACGCCAGCAAGTTGCAGAGCCTTTGCTTTGGTGCGCCAAGTCACCACCACATTCTTAACGTCGTCGATGATGGCCTGCGCGTCCTGCGCCCGCGCGATGCGATAGAACGGGGCTGTCTCGCTGAGCGCCTCGAGGTCTGGCTCCGCCGTCTTGCCGTCCCAGGTCAGCGCATGCTGGCGCTTGTCCCGGTTCGGGTTCATATCAAATGCCGTGCTCAAACGCCAGCCGGTCGGCAGACGGACGAACCCGTGATTGCGAAGGTGGTCGTCTCGGTTGCCGACCAAGAGGTTGAAGACCGCACGACGGAACAACTGCTGCAGGTCTTCAGTCAGGCCCACGCCGCCTTGCGTTTCCAGAAAGTCCACCAGGTCCAGGTAGCTGGCACCAGCTTCGCCGTCCTCGCGCTCTAGCAGCGTCATCGCCGATGCGTACATGCGCCGTGCCTGCGGGTCACCACCCACACCCCGGTCGAAGCGCTTCACGCAGAACGTGTGATGGCGACCGCCGAGCGAGAGGCGATCTGACTCAGGCACCCAGATGCCTGCTTCGTGGGCGAGATGGTGTGTGAGGTGCTCCCAGGCACCCCAGTTATAGCGGTCGTCATGGGCCGGAAACTTCGCGAGCCATATGGTCCCATCGTTCTGGGTGAACGTTGCTTTCGGCCGTGCGCCACCCATCGAAGTACCCGGTGCGATGAGCATCGCGAGCCAGTTTTCGTACCCAGGCAACTCCTCCGCGCCCGGCTCCTCGAGCTTCTGCGCGATGGCGGCCAGCTCGCGCAGGACCGTCACCGGCGGCGCAGGCAGTTCATGATCGTCGATGAAGGGCAATTCCGGCCCGCGACGAAATCGCAGCGCACCGGTGCGGGTGAAGTCGTGCACGCCGAGCATGAAGTCCAGGTCGGTGAGGCGCCGCATGGGGTGCCCCTCCTTCCTTGCTTGGCTCGCCTCGCGTCGCTCCATGAGGACCCGGCCCCAGCGATCGGGCGCCGAATCAAGGAAGATGCCGAAGCCGCGCGCGTGCGCAGCGTGCTGCTCGCCGGCATAGAGGTCCAGGCGAGGGTCGAGCAGGAAGCGTTGGTCCCTGGCCAGCCACTCTTGCGTGTATTCGAATGAGGGCGCGAGGTGGACCCGGACGTCAGCGGGATAGAGGCGCCCGACCTGTATGCGCGGCCCCAACTCTGGAGCGTCCAAGTGCACTTCGAGAGTGGGTCGCGCCTGCTGCCCAGTCTGCTGCGTGGCCACGGTCAACGCCCCGGTTTAGAGGGCCGGCGAGGCAGAGGTCGACCGGCTCCCCAATGACTTCAGGTCTTGCAGCTTGCGGCCCAACGCATCGTCGCGTGCGACGACGTCGATGTCAGCTTCAAGCCCCAGCACCCGCAGGGCACGCAGGAACGTGCCGAGAGATACGTTAGGGTCACCTTCCTCCAACCGCTTGAGCGTGTTGCGAGAAATGCCCACCCTCTCGGCGAAGACCGTGGTCGACAGGTCGCGCCGGCAACGGGCGAGTTGCAGGCGCTGGCCGAAGGAACGGGACAGCTTGGAGAGAGTCGGCGTGAGTGGGAGGTGGGTGCGAGACATTGTCATATCTTGAGCAGAATAAGCTTCTGCTGCTCAGTATATGGACATTTCGTTTGCACGGCAAGACGCCACGCTTCATATACTGAGCATATTTTTATGAGGCTGCTCAACCTATGATCTGACCTTGGTGCACATCAAGGCCGTCCCGCCGAAACGCACGGCGGCTACGGCTGGCCGCGGACGTGGAAGGAGCTGCTGGCGCGCGGCATCCGGGTGGGCAAGGAGCGGGTTCAGAAGCTCATGCAACTGCATGGCATCCGCGCCAAGGGCAAGCGCCGCTTCAAGGTCACCACCGACAGCAACCATGACCTGCCGATTGCACCGAACTTGCTGGACAGGCAGTTCACGGCTGGTTGTTCCTGGCCGTGGTGATCGACCTGTTCAGCCGCCAGGTGGTGGGCTGGAGCCTGCGCGAGGACCTGACGCGCGGCATCGTCATCGATGCCTTGCGCATGGCTCGGTTCAAGCGGCATCCCAGCAAGACCGGCGGGCTGCTGTTCCACAGCGCTCTGGTACAACCGGGTTCGGCTGCGCTCGACGCTGGCCTACGTCAGCCCGATGACGTTCGAGCAAGACTGGCTTGCCAACCAACCAAGGCAAGCCAATTCGTGACTCGGTTATGGGGTACGGATTCCAGGGGCAAGGTCAG
>Ga0163144_10013331_pt1 | contig 17171 bp, 21 predicted proteins | sample OliLak19BULKMAT1_FD_123175 | JGI IMG/M metagenome (GOLD analysis project Ga0163144, IMG submission 123175) | Freshwater microbial mat bacterial communities from Lake Vanda, McMurdo Dry Valleys, Antarctica - Oligotrophic Lake LV.19.BULKMAT1 | ecosystem: Environmental > Aquatic > Freshwater >... | reverse complement strand
GATATTTAGGGAGAACACAGAAGACATTTACGCGGGAATCGAGTTCGAGCAAGGCACTCCGGACTGCGAAAAAATGGTCGATTTCATCAAGTCGGAGTTCCCCGACCGGTTCAAAAAGATTCGTTTCCCCGGTTCCGTGGGCATTGGGATCAAGCCTGTATCTCGTGAAGGCACTGTGCGCCTCGTTCGCGCTGCTCTACTTTATGCCGCACAGTACAAACGCAAATCTTTGACTTTCGTCCACAAAGGGAACATCATGAAATTCACCGAAGGTCAGTTCATGAAGTGGGGCTACGAGCTTTGCAAGAGCGAGTTTGGCGGCGTCGAAATCGATGGTGGGCCTTGGATGAAAGTCGTCGTCAACGGCCACGAAATGATCGTCAAGGATGTGATCGCCGATAACTTTCTTCAGCAGATCCTACTGCGTCCGAAGGACTACGACGTCATTGCGACTCTCAACTTGAACGGTGACTATCTCTCGGACGCTCTGGCTGCGCAAGTCGGTGGGATTGGAATTGCTCCTGGAGGAAACATCAATTATGACAGCGGTTTCGCGGTGTTCGAGGCGACTCATGGTACTGCTCCAAAGTATGCGGACACAGACAAAGTGAACCCAAGCAGTGTGATCCTTAGTGCCGAAATGATGTTTCGCTATATGGGATGGCACGAAGCCGCTGATTTGATATTGAAGGGTGTAGAGGGCGCGATTGCGGATAAGACAGTCACCTATGACTTTGAACGCGCGATGGATGGTGCGACGCTTGTGAGTTGCAGCGGTTTTGGTAAGGCTGTGATAGGCAATATGTGACTCCGTTTTGGTCTCAAAATCGTCAATCGGGACTTTCTTACAAGCAAATCAACCAGTGCAAGACAGTAATCACCAGGTATTTACGCTAGAAATGATCCCAGAACTGTTCTAATCGCGAATCAATTGCAGTATGATGTTTGTAACCCAGCTTGGGTTTGAACGTGAGTATCGGCGGCTGTTGTGTTGCCTGTGTTCACTAATGTTAGAAGAAGAGGTAAGAAAATGAAAAAGGCACTATTCACGGCCATTGCCATTGCTATCACGGTCGCTAGTCAAGCTAGCATCACCATCGCTACTTTCGCTGACCCTACAACTACGGCAGACAGCCCAATGTTCACGTGGGATCAGGCAGCAGGAACGCTTTCCGGACTTTGGAATGCGAGCGGATTGACTCTCCAGACACCAGGTATGACTGGTGGCGGTTTTGTCACTGACGCTCACTATGAGATGGACAGTGTTGCGTTGACACCAGTCATCGCAGGCAGTTTCTACACTATGGGAAAAGGACAAGTCCGGTTCTACACAACAGATCCGAACACCCCGTTCTACACCATTAATTTTTCAGGCGGAACGTTCCTGAACCCGTTCAACGCTGGTGCGAGCCAGACCGCAGGTCCAATAGTTGACTTTTCTGGTCCGAATGTTCTTCCAGACCTTACAGACGAGACGTTCAGCTTTGGTTTGACCAACGCAAAGCAAGTTGGGAACTTCGTGACCTTCACGTCGTCGTTCACAAGCTCTGCAACGGTAGTGCCTGAGCCAGTCAGTATGCTGGTTCTTGGTGCCGGACTCGCAGTGGTTGCCCGCCGTCGAAAGTCCAAGTAAGAAAAACCTCTTACGCCGTGAATCCTTCAGCCTCGGAACCGATCAATAAGGTTCCGGGGTGATTTCGCGTCAGATGGTCGTTGGTTTGTGGGCCATCAACTTCCAGGCTGCCCAACATAGGGATCCGATAATGAGAACACCACCAATCGGTGTGACGGCTCCCCAAATCCTAACTCCAGTGAGTGCCAAAGCATAAAGGGAGCCAGAGAAGATCAGAGACCCTATGAACTGAGTCCAGAGTGCTCCGGTCAAGCGAACCGATGGCCACAGACTTTGGCACAACCCAAGGGCGATCAACGCGAACGCCGATGTCACGTGGTACTGATGGGCGGTGTGATAGGTGGTCATTGCCCGCTCTGTAATTGACCCAGCAATGGCATGGGCCCCGAACGCGCCAACAAGTGTTCCTAGTGCGAGATAGATCAATCCACTAGCGACAGTCTTCATCCTAGTCTTTCCGCAAGCATCGAGTGAAACTGGTGAACTCCACTTTCACGTTTTGGGGAGTAGCGTCCCCGGTCGTAATAGCGAGAGCGCACTCCTCGTTGGACGAGCTCTACAACTGCTTCGTCCTCACGTTCGACCCGATCCAAAGCCGCACCCGATCCCTGTCCGAGTTTGCTTTCGTCCCAAACATAGGGAATGAACGTGACTTTGGTCAAGCCAGGAGCTATTGGCCGGACCACGTTGATCGAAAGCCCCCACGGATAGAAATTGAACATGAGGTTAGGGAAAAGCCAAAAATAGAAGGCGCCAACCCTGGTTCCATAGTCCGGATGGTCCGAAGGAAGGTCGAAGGCAGGTTCTCCGTCAGCGGCGACACCGAGTTGTAGGTTCCCGTGGTCTAACAAGATCGTGTTGTAGGCACCATAGTCGAGCGTTTCGCTTAAAGAAGCGTGAATATAGGGAATGTGGAAGCCCTCCAGATAATTATCGACATAAAGAGCCCAATGACCTTGGACAAGATATTCGCGCCCTCGATCTGGGAAATGGCGAAACTCCTCGATCTGCATCCAACCCACGCGGTCTTCCATCTGCCTGACGAATTCTTGAAGTTCGATTAGTGGGTTCGGGTTGACAAACAGAAATTTACGCCAGACGCCAAAAGGAACCTGAGCTAAGTTGTCTGCATCGCAGGGGAATCCTTCTACTCCCTCGAACTCTGGCATGAATTGAACGGAGCCGTCAAGGCCGAACCGCCGACCGTGGTAACGGCAACGCAATGTGTTTGCGTTTGAAGATCCTTCCACAACGATGTTCCCACGGTGGGTACATACATTACTCAGGCAATGGATGCTGTCATCTTTGTCCCGAGTGACAATCATTGGTTCGTCAAGACATCCCTCAAGCAAGGAGAACGGACTGACCTGGCCGGGCACTTTTACGAGATCGGTGTCCCCGACCCATTGCCAACTTCGCATAAAGACAGCGTCTTTTGCAGCCTCGAACACTTCAGGATCGGTGTAGAAGCGCGAAGGAATCGTTGATGCCTTTCCAATTTCCCGATCCACGTTGAAGTCGAACTTCATGCCAAGAGGCTACCCTCAAAATAGAGAGTCGAGCCATCCGATTTGGACTGGCCCGACCGTATTCTTAACTAGAGGAATTCAAACAACTTCTTCTGGAGCCATCGATTCTTCTCTCGTTTCGACGACTTCGGTGTCTCCTGCCTCTGCGTCACCGCCGAACATACTGCCCAGCATTCCACCAATACCTGGAACGCCGCCGAGTAGGTCTTGGAACTTGTCACCCATGAGATTCTTGGCTACATCGGCAAAATTTCCGCCCTGCAACAGACTTGGAAGGTCGTGGCCTCCGTCTTGCAAATGGCCCGCGATTTCACCAGCTTTGTTCTCGTCGACTCCGAATCTCTCCGCGATTCGCTTTATATTCACTTCCATTTTCGCCCATTAGTGAGTGACAACCTTATCGGGCTTTCCGGCTTGGTCGATCCAATCGGCGACTGCACTTTCAGACGGCATTGCGCGAACAAGATTCTTAGCCGCGTTGACTTCCGACATTTTCGCGTGAAGGTTGACCCCGTTGCGCTGAGCAAGCTCGGGCACAATGTCCACACCAGACGCTTCGAGAAGGTCGGCGTACTCTGATCCGATACCCTTGATCCGCGCTAGATCGGCTCGATTCACCTATTCAAGAATTGCCGCTTCGCTTATGCCAGTGGTTTCTGCGAGGGTTGCCCGTCCCTTGCTAATTGCGCCTGCTGAGAGTAGGGCTTCTTGGGTGCTGATGCCAGCCGCTACAAGTTTGTCGCCGTTGACGGGGCCCATGCTCTCGATTTCTTTTATGTTTGTCATGATAATTTGTGTCCTTTGATAATGAGTTCAGTCACCCCGAACCAATGAGAAATTTCCCGTAAGGTCGGGACTTCATTTCGACTAAAGTCACGAACTCTTGGTCCGTGACCATCGTCATTTTACGACTTAGGACCTCCGTTCTAACGGCGAAACCACCATAACTTACTGGTATCTTTGATTCGGATGATCGAAATTGAAGCAATGTGGGACTTTGGAGACCCGGAGGTAAGCGAAATGCGTTTTCGTAGTGCTCTGGTTGAATGTGCAGACCCTCTGGATTGTGCTGAACTCCACACCCAAATCGCTCGAACATTCAGCCTAAGACGACAATTTAAAGAGTGCGAAGCTGAACTCGATCTTGCTGTCGCTCTGGTTCAAAACAAGGTTTGCCGAGCCTCGGTACGGATTTGTCTAGAGCGCGGAAGGTGTTTAAGTTCGAGCGGCAAGCCCATTGATGCGTTGCCTTGGTTCCAGAGAGCAAGGGCTGAAGCCGAAGATACGGGTGAGGCAGGATTGGAGATCGACGCGATCCATATGTTGGCTATCGGTGACAGTGACAATGCCCTAGAGTGGAACCTTCTTGCAGTCCAAAGAGCTGAGTGGTCCGCGGATGTAAGGGCAAGAAAGTGGCTTACAAGTCTGTACAACAATGTCGGCTGGACTTACTTTGAAACAGGCGACCCAGATACTGCACTAGGATACTTCGAGCGCGCCGTCTCCCTTCGAGAGTCGATGGGTAATCCTGCCAACCTCAAGGCCGCACGGTGGTCGATCGCAGGGTGCATGCGCGAACTTGGTCGGATCGACGAGGCTCTCGCCATCGTCAGCGACCTCTTAAGGGACCAACCTGATGATGCCCTCAACAACCAAGAAATGGCACTTTGTCTAGCGGCACAAGGGCTTGAGAGCCAATCTCGGCCATTTGCGGAGAAAGCTTGGGTTGCCCTCAAGGACGACTTATGGATGCAAGAGAATCGGGCAGAAGTTCTGTCTCAATTACAAGATTTAGTCCTTGATTGAACTCCTTTCTGCGAGCCCACTTCCCGCTTTATCTTCCTTAACGGAAAAAACTTTCGCCATGGGAATCCGGCGATTTGGAGGGCGCCGGAGGTAGGCTCAACGGCATGTTCCGTCGTAGCAGACATATCTCGATCGAGGTCACTACCGATCAACTAGATGACGCAGTCCAGCACTACAAAAAGTTGTTCGGCATCGAGCAGGAGAACAGGACGAGTGATGGAGTTGAGCTGACAGGGTGCAATTTTACACTTTGGCTAGATGTTGCTCAGGACAAGCCACAAATTTTGCACGAGTGGGTGACCACGGACGGCGTTGGCGCAAGGGTGGCAGTCCAAAACAGTGGAGCAACGATCACCGGAGAGTCCCATTGCGGATTCTATGTCAGCGACCCCTACGGAATGGCATACCATGTGTACGTCGAAGACGAAGCCGAGACATGAGCTTATTGGTTGCAGGCTTCTTCGATCATTCGCCACTGCTCCTCACTAAGTAAGTTTGTAGCGGCGGATTCCTTGCCAACCTTGCGTAGCCCGTCTCGCAAAGCGAGCATTGCGCGATAGGTCGCATTGCAAGTCGGGCACCGCTCAGCGTGCTTCCCGATAAACCAGGTCATGAATCGGCCCAGGTTCCCATCGACGAGTCGGCTTAATGGTCTTGCCATTCCTGGGCAGGGGCGGAGGCGGCCCTTCATGACTGTTGAACCCCTCCTCGAAATCGAATGATCTCGTTCGCCATTTTCATTCTTGCCCGGGCTAACCGTGAGCGGATCGTTCCGATCGGCACTTCCAATGCAACAGCTGCTTCGGCGTAGTCCAGGCCCTCGATATCGACCAATGTGACGCAGGCCAACTGGTCGGGCATTAACACGCGCAAAGCACTCTCTACTTCTTCCGAATATCCCTGTTCGAGAAGTTTTCTCGCTGGTTCTGCTTCGGTCGAGCTCTGTCTGCCCTCGACAATGTCGCAGACTTCATCTGTTACGACCATCCTCTTTTGCTTTCTCTCATCAAGCAAGAACGCATTGGTTAGGATTCTAAGAATCCACGGCTTGAAATTGTGAAGATCAGTGAATTTTCCTGCATCGAAAGACTTGTACGCAGAGATGATTGCGTCCTGTACACAGTCTGCGGCACGATCGTTGTCGCCGTTGCACAGGCGACGAGCACATCGCACGAGAATCTGCTCGTTTTCCTTTGCCAGCCGTAAGAACAATCGCTTACGACCCTCGCTGTCGGTAGGCATTTGAACCTTAGTATTGTGCCAGAACCTCAATTTTTCTGTCATCACTTGGCTCACCAGTTGTTAATGAGCGAACCTTCACTTTAGTTCCACATCTTCCTCAAGTGCTTCAGCTTTTCCTTGAAATCATCGAGAAAAATTCTAATGCCTTGGTTCTTTGTACCTGATGATCCACCATGGGATGTGGATAATCGACCCCGATTTTGATGCTGGAAGACATTTGCTCGAACATGGTCATCTTGTGTGGCCAATGAATTTGCTCGTTATCCAAGCTGTTTAGCTCGGGACACCAAGTGCGGATGAACACTCCAAAGGGATCGCATTTTTTGCTTTGGGTCACTGGGTTAAAGATTCGGAACCAAGGTTGAGCATCGACGCCTGTAGAGGCGCACCACTGCCACCCGCCATTGTTACTTGCAAGCTCAAAGTCCAAGAGTTTACGTGCAAAGTACGACTCTCCAAGTCGATAGTCCAGCAAGAGGTCTTTGGTCATGAACATCGCAGCGATCATACGAAGTCGATTGTGCATCCAACCAGTTTCGTTAAGGCATCTCATCGCGGCGTCGACAATGGGATAACCGGTTTGACCTTGTTCCCACTTTTCGTAGTCCTCTAGGTCGCCAGGCCACTCTACACTCCTGAATTCAGCCTTAAACGGTTCAGACACGATGATTGGCGAGTTGGCGAGGATCATGTGATAGAAATCGCGCCATATGACCTCGTCTAACCATTTGGTGGATCCATTATTGGCATACTTGCGTGCTTCTCGGACACACTGGCGAACAGAAATTGTGCCGTGCCTCAGATCCACGCTAAGGTGAGAAGTACCCATCAGATCAGGTCTGTCCCGATTTTGGGAATAATCGTCCATTTGATCTGCAAAAGACAATAGTCTGCTTTGCGCAGCGGTTTCTCCTGCGGGAACCCAAGGGCTCTTTGTTTCAAATCCAATATCGGTCAGACAAGTAACTTGTGGACCAAAAGTCGAAGAGTTCCAAATGTGGTTCAGGATGGGAACCCTCTCTGATATGTGTATATCATCAAGCATTGCCTTCCACGCGTTCATGTAGGGTGTGAACACTATGAAAGGCTCGCCCCTCTTAGAAACCACTTCTTGACGCTCAAAAACGACGTGGTCTTTGCACGAGTGCCACTCAACATTCATGCCTGACAGCGCTTTGCGGACCATGGCGTCACGACTGATGGCGTAGGGGTCATCGTCGTGCGATGAAAATACGGCGTCGACTTCAAGGTCTTTCGCCAATTTCGGAACAAGAATCTTCGGGTCGCCATGAAGGATAATCAATCTTGAACCTAGTTCTTGAAGCTTGCGGTCGATTTCCATGGCAGAATCCAAGATAAATGACACGCGACTATCTGCCCTTTCTATGAGATCGTCCAGAATGTTCGTATCAAACACAAAGACCACTGCGACTCGATCAGCAGTTGCTGTCGCTAGTGCAAGTGCCGAATTGTCTTTGAGTCGGAGGTCGCGGCGCAGCCAACAGAGAGCGTTCTTCACAATTGATTAGTTCCTCGGCGCCAAATTGGCATGTTCAGCGAAGCTTAGTGACTAACCGTTTGGTTGTTTCGTACCTCAAGTAGTCGGCCTCCGACGGAATGACGCCAGCTTGGACCAGTTCGCGCAATTTCGTGGTCGAGACCTCGCTAACCCGGACGTAGACTTGTGGGCCGATGGCATCGAACAGCCCCTTGGGGTCAGCCTTCAGACTCTTCGAGGATTCCCATGTCAAATAGCCGGTCGAGTTCCCGACCATCTCACCGTTTTCGAGCAATGCTTCGATCTCCTTGCGAATCTGAGTCATTTTTGCCTCGGCGTCGCGCTTGACCATCCACGCTTCGAGCCAGAGTCGCGCAAGTCGTTCGTTCTTAGTCTCGGTGCCGTCTGTTGGCTGTGCCATCTCCCTCGGTGGCAAGTGGGCAACGTCGGCGGGTGTTTTGTACCGGACTTCTGGGAAATCGAAGGGGTCGTTTTCTGTCATGGGCTCACCGATTTGCTCATTCTGTCACAATCGGCTTCCAGGAACCAAATCAGTTGCGTCGCCGCCGAGGATCCTTCCTCTTTGCCGAAACCCCGATACGGCCGTCGCTAACTCCCATCACCTTGCGCAACTGCGAGATTTCGTCGCGCACTCGGGCTGCCTCTTCAAACTCCATCGCCTTCGCCAGGTTCTTCATCTTCTTCTCCAAGCCGTCGATGAGCAACGGAATATCTGAGATGTCAGTAGTTTGTTCGGCACCAGATTTGACCCAAATGTGACCGCCATCTGCCCCGATGGTGAGGAGCGGGCTGGACCCATCACCGCTCCCCTCGACAAACGTCGCGGAGGCTCCGTACTCTGTGACGGTCTCCCGCACAGCTTCATAGGACCGGATCGTCTCTCGCACCGCTTTATGAACCGTGACAGGTGTGATCCCATGCTCGTCGTTGTATGCTTGTTGCACAGTTCTGCGTCTGTTCGTTTCCGCGATCGCACGTTCCATAGAACCGGTGATGTTGTCCGCATAGAGTAACACTTGGCCGCCGACGTTACGAGCGGCACGACCAATGGTTTGGATCAGCGAGGTTTCTGAACGCAAAAAACCTTCTTTGTCCGCATCCAAAATCGCAACCAGCGTGACCTCGGGAAGGTCGAGACCTTCCCGCAGGAGGTTGACTCCAACGATCACGTCGTAGACGCCTAACCGAAGGTCGCGGAGAATCTCGGGACGATCAAGCGAGTGGACGTTCGAGTGGATGTAGTTGACTTTGACTCCGATGTCTTCGAGATACCCAGTGAGATCCTCAGCCATCTTTTTCGTGAGCGTCGTGACGAGGGTCCTCTCGTTCCTTTCAGCGCGAATGCGGATCTCTCCAATGAGGTCGTCGATCTGTCCGGTCGTGGGGCGAATAATGACTTCGGGATCGACGACAAAGGTCGGGCGAATGATCTGTTGCACCCGTTGTGCTTCTTGTTCACCCTCGAACGGGCCTGGAGTGGCGGAGACGAAAACGACCTGCGGCACTCGCTCCAAGAACTCCTCGAATTTCAGGGGCCTGTTGTCCAGTGCAGAAGGCAAGCGGAAACCGTAGTCCACAAGAACGGACTTTCGTTGCTTGTCGCCAGCGTACATCGCTCGGATTTGGGGCAGAGTCGCGTGGGATTCGTCGACAAAGACGATAGCGTCCTTCGGCAAGAAGTCCAAAAGTGTGAAAGGCGGATCGCCGGGTTGACGCCCATCAAAATATCGAGAATAGTTCTCGATGCCGTTGCAATACCCGACCTCTCGGATCATTTCGAGGTCAAAGTCTGTTCGTTGTTTGAGCCTTTGCGCTTCGAGTAGCCGGTTGTTCTGCTCATAGTATGCAACCTGGGCGTCCCGCTCGTCTTCGATCTGCTTGAGCACTGTGTCGATCTTTTCCCATGGGGTGACATAGTGGGTCGCAGGGAAGATCGAGCACTTTTGCGGCTCATCGAGGGTCTCCATCGTGAGCGGGTCGATCAATCGAATACGCTCGACGGTGTCGCCGAAGAACTCGACCCGAGTGACGATTTCCTCGTCTTTTGGCAGGATGTCGAGCACGTCTCCCTTACGCCGAAAAGTACCACGGTCTAACGCCATGTCGTTTCGTGCGAACTGCATCTGGATCAGCCGCTTCATCGCGTCCTGCATCGGGAATTCAAGACCAGTCTCGAAGGTCACGACCGAGTCTGCGTAGACGTCCGGCGAGCCTAGACCGTAGATACAACTCACGCTAGCAACGACGATAACATCCCGGCGTTCGAGCAGGGCCTGGGTCGCGGCGTGGCGCAATCGCTCGATCTCTTCGTTGACGCTACTGTCTTTTTCGATGTAAAGGTCGCTGCCCGGGACATAGGCTTCTGGTTGATAGTAGTCGTAATAGCTGATGAAGTATTGGACCGAATTGTATGGAAAAAACGCTCGGAACTCTTGGCAAAGTTGGGCGGCGAGGGTCTTGTTGTGGGCAAAGATCAGTGCAGGACGCTGAGTCTGCGCGATGACGCTCGCCATGGTGAACGTCTTTCCCGTTCCCGTCGCTCCAAGGAGAGTCTGAAACCGGAACCCGGCCTCAAGGCCCTCGCACAGCTTAGCGATGGCTTGAGCCTGGTCACCCTTGGGCGTGTACTCCTGGGTGAGCTCTAGCGGAGCGTCAAAACGGACAATCGATTCGACCGACATGTAGAGATCATTATACTATAGTCACAAAAGGCCGGGAAGCATTCTTGCTGTAAGAAACTGCCAACTTAGGAGTCACCCACTCTCATACAGATTCTCGTGCGCACCTGTTCAAACGGCAGTGGCCACGACTCGTACTCGTCCCATCCCCACTGATGATTGGGCCAGGCGCCCGACAGGAAAGACCAAGCGTCGTTCCTCTCTTTTCGCTCGACAAAACGCATTGATTTGACTGTCAAGCCAGAAGGAAGTTCGAAAACGTGAAATCCCTTGGGTGCTGCACCAGAACCAAGAATGAATCCAAGTTCGGCACGCATGAGGTCTCGGCGAGGGCACGTCCACATGCTGTCATGGTAGACAGTCACCCAACTCTTGCCTTCGACAAAAGGAACCTTTTCCCAACCTTCCCAAAGGCGACCATAGTTTCCAACGTGACTTATTGCGGCTATTCGGAGTGGTCCGCTACGGTCGATAGTTGTTTCAAATCTTGCCCGTAAGATGCCGCCATCGTAAGTGTCGTCCCATTGAAAGTTCCAATGGAGTCCTTCTGGAGAAGCAAGTTGCCAGTCCACCAAGGTTTGTTTGAATTTTCTTGGCGATAAGCCGTATGCCCTCTTAAATGCTCTCGAAAAGGCCTCTGGCGATTCAAATCCTGCGGCGATAGCAGCATCTGCGGCGGACTCGCCGGTACGAATTCGGCAGGCTGCCCGCTCAAGACGAATCCTCCTCATAAAGCCAGCGAGCGGCTCGCCGGTCAGTTCCATGAAGACACGAGTAAGGTGAAAGCGAGAATAACCGCAACCACGGGCAATGTCATCGGTTGAACGCAACTCTAAAGGCGAAAGTAGGACTTGGCGGACCAGATCGGCAAGCACCAGCCCCAACTCCCTCTTCGTCGTAAGTCTCATTTTCTCGATCTATACCGCTTTCGAGCAAGACTTGCAAGGCCAACACCTATGCCTGCAAGTGTTCCTGGCTCAGGAACGACAAGCAAGCTGACCGGGCCATTCAGTCCCGAACTCACGAATACGTCTTTGAACGCCCCAGTGTTCCCATCAAACCGTAAGATCTTGTTGTTCCTCCAACTTGTGACGTACAGCGAGTCACCGTAGAACACCATCGAGGCTGCTCCGAGAAGGCCACCAGATCCAGCAGAAACAAATGTGTCTAGAAAGGCTCCAGTCGTTCCGTCATAGCGTAGGACGCGGTTGCCATTATCACTGCTGACGAACACTTTGCCGTCGCGCCAAATCATTTGGCGCGGTTGGGACATCCCGCCACTGCCAGAGGCGATGAATTTATTCATAAACTCACCAGTCTGGCCGTTATAGCGAAGGACGTCTCCGCTGTTGAAACTGGGGACATATAGGTTTCCGTCAGGTCCAAAAGTGACGCCGAGGTCTGGCCCGTCTAGTCCGCCGCTTCCCACAGAGACAAACGTGCCTAGTGATCCACCATTTGGTGCGAACTTGGTCACCGAGTCGGTGTCGAACTGCGCCACATATGAGTTGCCAACACCGTCAAAAGTGATCCCAGTCGGGCTATTTGCGGTCGTGAACCGAGAGAGCCAGTTGCCGCTCGTGTCGAATTTTTCGATCGATCCTGTCACTTCGCTCGACGCGTAGACTTGTCCGTCGGGGCCAATAGACATACCTAGCGGGCCGTCGACCTTCCCGACTCCAGCAGTCCCCTTTAGGGTGCCGTTAGAAAGATCGAACCGCTTGATGTTGTCGCCAAAGTAACTGCCGACCCAAAGCTCGTCGGCCTGTGCGAGAGTGCAGGTGAAGAAACACGAAATAAGTAGAAAGTAACGCATTGAGTTGCTCGGTTATCATTGTTCGTCATCTAAACGTCCGAAACTTAGCCGTTTGTGCGATTATTCTCAGACTGCCCACTGTCGCCACTGATCCGGTAATAAGAACAGGCGGAATTGTAGCTCCTTGATGCCGTCTTCTGGCATCCGCCACCAGGTTCGCGAGTAAACCTTTTGGTCAAGAAAACTCGGTTCCCTCAGTGCCGTCGCAAGCCACATCCAAAGAACTCGACCCTCAAATCCTCCGTCCGTGGTCCCGCCCGATTTGCGATACGCATCAACCATTGCTGGCAACGCCCAGAGCGGAAAACCGGTGAAGTCAACTGCCGGATCGCCCCAACAAGCATTGCCCCAATCGATGATCGCGGCCAATTCAGGTTCGTCCTTTTGCGAGACCATGATGTTCCAAGGGTGCAAATCGTGATGTACGAACACACCGCTGTCACAGGGACCGAGTGGATCATACGAAAAGGCATGGGAGAGCCGCTCGATAAAACTCTCGACCCATTTGGCTTCGCTGCCTGTCACGAAACCCGAGTCAACACAATTGACAAGCTCTTCGGTCGGATTGTCGAGCCACCACGAATTGAGCCAACCATTTGGATCAATAATGGTGTCCAGAGGTTGGTGAAGAAGTGCCAACTGTTGACCAAGTTGGCATGAAACATTCGCCCATTTGGAGCCAAAGAGCTCCCAAGTCAGGCACCCTGACATGTTCCCTAGAGTCTCTGCATGGATTCGGCAAGCCACTGAAAACGGAACGGGAACAATGTCAAGGTCGTTGTCCATCATGACGATCTCGGGAACAGACAAGCCGAGAGACTGCGCGTAAGGAATCGCCACAGCTTCCGCTAGAATGGTGTAACCGTATTCAACCTCCGTGGGAATCCTGACCACATGGTCAGTACCAATCGACCAGATATCGTTGACGAGACCAATTCGAGGCATTGGGGCACACAAACCTTGCAACCCATGCTTGACCGATATAGCCTGTACAGTTTCTAGAGTGAAGTGCGGACCCAAGTGAGCAAGTTACCCTTTGGCGTGCGACTAGAACCCGGTTCCAGGCGCCCCTTCGAGTATCGGGAAGGCTCTTTCCTTGAATCCTTTCTTGTCCCAAGATTGTCGCTTAGCTCGAACCAGTTGGAGGAGGCCATTGATCGTATGCGGTGCAATGGCGGGGCGAGAGAACGCTCGTCGGATGGTGGGCAGGAATTTCTCGAAACTATGCGAATAGTCGAATATCATGACCCCTTGTGTTGTCGCTGCGGCTGCTTGAAGAGAACTTGCGAACCCAGGGAGATCGTTGGTAAAGTTAACCATTTGGATACCAGCGTAGGTCCAACATTGGTCGCGTGCGACTCTATTGCTGACATCGCCAGCGGCTTCGACAGTTTGACCAATTGGTTTGTCGAGTCCCATGGCTTCATACATCGTTCCGACCTTGTAGTAACAACCCGTCATCAAGATGTCGAGGTTGTTGGCATACCCAGTCTTCTGGTAGCTCCGTGTCAAGAATGGAAAGCCTGCCTGCAACGCGGTCGAGGCGTAGTTCGATCCGTATTTGGCATAGTCCCCGTACCAAGACCCCGCATAGATTCCAAATTGTGTCGGCGGGTTCGCCCTTTGTATTTCCTTTCTGACTCTTGCTGTGAACTGGGCAAGAGTGTCAGCTCGCCAAGTCAACCAATCATCGAAAAACCGACCAGGTCGGATTCCAACTGTCGCGGCAGTTGGGTAGGTCCAGGCGAAAACATCATCGGGCCACTTGACACTTTGCTTCAAGTGCTTTTGAAACTCACCACGTGTGAACTGGCTAAAATCCGCGTCAAGGCCGTGATAACGGAATCGGTCGTCAAAGAGTAAACCATCTGGTTGATACTTCGTGACAATCTCACGCACGAAAGCAAGCACTCTTTCCTGAACCGCAGGTTGGTGAGGGTTCATCATGAGTGGAACCTGGGATTGATTCTTAGAGGACAACTGAAACTTCTCTCCCTCTTGCTTGGACGAGTACACAACCGTTTGAAGCTCAGGGTGATCATAGCCCCAACCTGGAGATCCAAACTGCGTACCAGGAAGGTCTTTGTCCCGCCAAGCATAGGAGTGCCCCTCACTGAAGGCGTTCATGCTCACTAAGAAGGACAGCCCCAGTCGAGTCGTCTCCGAACGGAACACCTTGACAGGGTCGAACCCCTTCGGCATCGAAATGCCCTTCCAAGAAACCAATTGCTCGGTCAGTGAACTGGGATAAATCGTTCGCCCAACTATAGGTTTCACATCGAGCACAACTGTGTTGAAACCAACGCTCTTGAGCATTTCAAGAAGGGTCACGATCTTCTTCTCGGAGGAGAAAGAGTGAAGATTTGCGGTCCCGTCGATCCACATGGCGCGGGCTTGAAGGTTCTTTCTTCGACAAGCATCATCGGCGAACGAGCCACCTGCCCAGCGTTGGTCGATCTTGACATAGGGAAGTTGGCCGAATGGAGCCGTCGATACAAACCGGCTTGGTGTGCTCTGAAGGGACATTGCGAGGCCGAGTTCGAGAAGCATTGTCTACTTTTACCCCGTTCAGTCGATCCACATCGTGTCGGCAAGCGTCTAAAGGGTATGAGACGCTCACAGTTTCTTGCTTTTTGTGCCCTTGGCTTTGTCGGATGCTTCCTGGGAGGCTTCTTGGCCCAAGCCGGTCCTGCCCGGGCTCTTGCCCAATATCAAAACGGCGTCGTTCCGAATCAGGTTCAAATTCGCACGGATGCGACACTTTTCATACCCGACAATGGTTTGAGACTAGTCAACGCGCAGAACAAGACCTTGGGTGTTATCGTCGATCAAGGCGGAAACGGCGGGATTGTTCTGTTGAACAACCAGGGTCACCCTTCGGTGATGATGTTGGCAGGGCAAGCCGGCATCGTTGAAATCAATGCTCAAAGTGGCCTCGCGATCAAGATGAATGGCCCTTCCGGTAAGAATGGTCTTGAACTTTTGGTGACAGACAAATCAGCCACCGTCAAAGTACGTGACGGTGTGGCGATCACATCAGGTACGGATGGGGGACACGTCCATGTCATGGACTCGAAAGGCACCGTCAGTGTTCGGATCGAAACTGGCGCAGGCGGAGGTCGAATAGTGGGCTCCGACAAAGGGAAATCAACCCTCTTTGAACTCGACGGAAAAGACAACGAGGGCGTACTAAGCCTATTCAAAAAGGATTCTGATGCCGGATTCAAAGCACAGGGCTCCGGGTCGGCTGTTATCAAGAAAGACAAGGAAACCCTGTGGAAAATTCCCGCCGATGGAGAGTTCAAGAATTAGACGCAGCAATAGCTTTTGCCTGGGCGCGAACACTTCGAACCATATTCGTCAAGCCAAGACTCTTACCCATCGAGAGTTCGCGCCCAAAGAACCGAAGCACAAGTTCTTCGTCTAAACTTTCGGCGACCTTGGGCAATTCCCCGTCCAAACCCTCTTTCAATAGGACCGCCAGAGCCATCGCAGAAACACCCTGTTGATTTTCAATCGCGAAATCGACTCTTAGCAGGCCAGAAACTGTGGTGACCCAAGCAAAGACTTCGCTTTCGCATCCTGGAATCCGGTGGCTTTCCGGATAGGGCCTTGGTGCTGCCTCGTCCGAAACTTGCTTAAAATTCTTCGACAATGAGATCAGGGCGAGAATCCTGTCGACCCGGTCGGGCATCAGCTCGACCATGTCTAGTGTTTCTTGAATCTTGGCTGGGTATGGCAAGGTCTATTTCTCTACAGGCAAACCGACGGCATTCCCCCACTCCGTCCAGCTTCCATCATAGTTCCGCACGTTCGACCAACCCAAAATGTGCTTGAGAACGAACCAAGTGTGACTGCTGCGTTCACCGATTCGACAATACGTGATGATATCGTCGCCAGATTGTATTCCGTTCTGGCCCTTGTACAATTCGATCAGCTCCTCTTGAGACTTGAACGTCCCATCTTCTGCTTTTGTCGCACGTGCCCAAGGAATGTTTTTCGCACCTGGAACGTGCCCACCACGCAGCGCGCTCTCGTTAGGGTAGTCGGCCATTTGCATCCGTTCGCCAGTGAATTCTTCTGGACTTCTTACGTCGATCATTGGATTTTTGTCAGCCAGATGAAGCAGGACGTCCTCTCGGAAAGCCCTGTCGGTCTTGTCATCCCGACGCGGAGCCTGATACTCTGTCGGCTCAACTTTTGGATTGGCGGTCTCCAACGGCCTGCCTTCGTTGACCCATTTGAGGCGTCCACCATCCATCACTGCGGCGTTTGTGTGTCCGAAGAGCTGGAAGACCCAAAACGCATAGCAGGCCCACCAATTGCTCTTGTCGCCATAGAAAACGACAAGCGTGTCACGGGTGATTGCAAGTCTCGAGCAGAGACTCTCAAACTCAACGTCATCAATATAGTCGCGGACAAGTGGATCGTTTAGATCGCGGCCCCAATCCAGCTCAAACGCGCCAGGGATATGGCCCGAGGGATAGACCAAAGGATCCTCGTTCGACTCCAGAAATCGGACTCCGGGACTGTCTTGGTGGCTGGCGACCCAGTCAGTAGTTACCAGTGCCTTGATGTCCTCTCGTCCCATGGTTGGTGAAATCGTCATTGAAAACCTCCATCGTTCTCAGTTTACATACGACAATATCTCAGGGATAGGCCGAGTTCAGGATGTGGCGGTTACCACTTGCCAGCTACCGCGTCCAGGTGCACGTTTGCGGCCCGCAAGCGAGCACAAAGAATCGTCGCCACGTTCTTCATGACCACCGATTTCAATCCAAGATCAGAGTCCAGTAGATCGTGAAGAACCTGTGAAGCGAGCACTGCGACAGTTCCTGATCCGATTGCTACCACCGTAGCAGACCGTGGTGCTTCGTCCACGAGCGAAACTTCGCCAAAGATGCCACTGGGGCCAAGTTCCGAGATGACCTCGCCAGAAAAAGTCTTG
>Ga0163144_10013330_pt1 | contig 17172 bp, 21 predicted proteins | sample OliLak19BULKMAT1_FD_123175 | JGI IMG/M metagenome (GOLD analysis project Ga0163144, IMG submission 123175) | Freshwater microbial mat bacterial communities from Lake Vanda, McMurdo Dry Valleys, Antarctica - Oligotrophic Lake LV.19.BULKMAT1 | ecosystem: Environmental > Aquatic > Freshwater >... | reverse complement strand
GGTTTCTATACGCGCTCCAGGTGGCGGACAGCATGATCAGGGCAGGGTCTGCCCGTCGTGCGCTGGTGATCGGCGCAGAAACCTTTAGCAGGCTGCTTGACTGGGAAGACCGCGCGACCTGTGTGCTGTTTGGCGATGGCGCAGGCGCGATTGTGCTTGAAGGGCAAGACCCGAGTGAGGAGGGCAGCGGCATATTGGCGATCCGCTTGCACGCTGATGGCCGCCACAATGGCTTGCTGTATGTCGATGGCGGTCCATCGACCACCGGCACGGTCGGGAAATTGCGCATGAAGGGCCGCGAAGTCTTTCGCCACGCCGTTAACAACCTGTCACAGGTCATGGCCGAAGTGCTTGAGGCCTGCGAGACCAACGCAGAAGCCGTCGACTGGGTCGTCCCGCATCAGGCCAACGCTCGAATCCTCGACGCGACGGCGAAGAAACTTGGCCTGGCGGCAGAAAAAGTGATTGTCACGGTTGATCGGCATGCCAATACATCTGCTGCATCAGTGCCGCTGGCGCTTGATGTTGCGGTAAGGGACGGTCGCATCAAGCGCGGTGATCTGATCGTGCTTGAGGCGATGGGCGGCGGTTTTACCTGGGGCGCGGCGCTGGTGCGTTATTGAGCGATACCAATCGTTGACAAAGCCCCCTCGACGATATTCATGAATGTGTTACAAATACCTACGGATGACTTTCGGGGGGAGGGGCTCATGACCAATATGGAAACATTGACGAGGGCAGATTTAGCCGATGCGTTGCACCGCGAAGTGGGGCTGTCACGCGTTGATTCGTCAAAACTGGTTGAACAAATTCTCGATCATTTGACCTACGCACTCGCCAAAGGGGGCAATGTCAAGATTTCCGGATTTGGTACGTTCGTTCTGCGCAATAAGGGCGAGCGCATCGGCCGTAATCCCAAGACCGGGGTGGAAGTGCCCATTGCACCCCGTCGGGTGCTGACTTTCCGTGCCAGCCAGATGATGCGCGAACGTATCATTCGGGCGCGTTAACGCACTGATGGCGACGGCAATGGTCAAGGCCGTCGGCGCGTATCGCACGATCGGTGAATTATCGGCAGAAATCGGGCTTCCACGCCACATTTTGCGCTATTGGGAAACCCGATTTCCGCAGCTTCGTCCGCTCCAGCGGGCAGGCAACCGTCGCTATTATCGGCCCGAAGACGTTGCATTGGTTCAACGGATCAACGCGCTTCTGCACGTCGAGGGTTACACAATTCGCGGCGTTCAGTCCCTGCTGGCGGACGAACGCTCACCTGCTGCGGCGAGCGACCCGCTGGCTGCGATCCGCGCCATCAGGCAAATTCTGGTCGATGCCCTGCGCCGCGATGGCGAAGATCATCACGCCACGCGCTAACGCAGGCCGTTTGCCAAAAGCTGGCCAATCGCCGCGCCAATTTCGGCTGGGTCGCCATCTTCACTCCACACGCCGAATCGCAGGCCCAGAAAAACATTCATGCCCATCAGCGCCCAAGCATACACTTCTATATTGTCGCCGCGTATCTCTCCGTTTTGGGCTGCTGCGGCGAGGCGCTGGCCGATGCGCTCGGCTGTCGTTGTGTAATGCAATCTGAAGCTTTCGGGATCAACGAACTCGGCCTCGTCAATGATTCGGTAAATTTCTTTATGGCCGCGGACGAATTCGATGAAACGGGTAAGGCCGGCGCTTTCAGCCTCGATCTGGGTGGCGGCGGCGCGCAACGCGGGCGCAACATAATCGCGCACTTGGCCTGACATATCCCGGACGAGCGCCTGAAATACGGCATCCTTGCTGTCGAAATAAGTGTAAAAACTGCCAAGTGCGACGCCGGCGCGGCGTGTAATTCCGCTAATCGATGTCTCATGGAAGCCACGCTCGCCAAATTCGATCGCTGCTGCGTCGAGTATCGCCCGTAATGTTTTGCGGCCGCGCTCGGTGCGCGGAGTCTTGGCGCTTTTGGGGAGGGCGACTGTTGCAAACTCACCACGCTCGACCGCCATCTGCTTCTCCCCGGCTTTCAAAAGTTGAATAGCGATTCAGGTTTCAGTATAACGCCATTTCTGACCGCGCAACCCGCAACTCGGGTGCGCAATCGTCGCTGGAGAGGATCATTATGCCAAGCCGTCGTCAAACCATTTGCCTTATGCTCAATCTTGGCGTCGCGCTGGGTGCGCTGACCGCTGCACCAGCAATCGCGCAGGATAGCTCCCCCTCAACGCAGGCAGACCGAGGCTTTGAGGCTGACAGCGAGATTGTCGTGGTGGCCCGACGTCGTGAGGAAAGGTTGATTGATGTCCCGATTGCGGTCTCGGCGCTTTCGGCCGAAACGCTCGCCAAACTACAGGCCATTGATCTCGGCGGCATCCAGGGTGCGCTGCCCAATGTGAATATTGTCCAGGGTCGCGGTTCGGCGGCGAGCGCGAACTTTTTTATCCGCGGCATTGGCCAGCCCGATGCGCTGCAAACCTTTGATCCGGCGGTTGGTGTCTATGTCGACGGCGTTTATCTCAGCCGTATTCAGGGGGCCTTGCTCAGCCTGTATGACGTTGAGCGGGTCGAGGTGCTGCGCGGGCCGCAGGGCACGCTTTATGGCAAGAATACGATTGCAGGGGCGGTCAACATCCTGAGCCGCAAGCCTGATTTCACGACGCTGCATGCGCGCGGCGATGTGACCTATGGCGCCTATAACCAGGTGCTGATCAACGGCTATGTCAGCACACCGCTCGTCACTGACAAGCTCGCGCTGTCGCTGGCGGGCAGCTATGATCGCCGCGACGGGCTGGTGACTGATCCGCTGACCGGCAGGCGTTATAATGATCGCAATCAATGGGCGGTGCGTGGCATTTTGACCGCAAAGCCGGTTGACGGGGTCGATCTGACATTGTCGGGCGATTATACGCAGCAGCGCAACGCGCTGACGCTTGGCTATGCAACCGCGCCTGTGTTGCAAACCAGCCTGTTTCCGGCGGGTGCGCGCACACTCGTCAATGCCGAACCCTATGGCCGCTACAATTTTCAGGCCTCGACCAGCTTTCGCGGCAATGAGGGGCAGCGCCTTGATCATTGGGGCATTGGCTTCACCGCCAATATCGATATCACTGATACGCTCCAGTTCACGTCGATCACAGGCTATCGCAAGCTTGATCCCAATTTCTTCATCGATATCGATGCCACCCAGTTCCAGCTCGGCGATGTTTTTGTCGGGGTCGATCAACTCCAGTTCAGCCAGGAAGCGCAGTTAAAATATACTGGCAACAAGCTGAAGGCCGTGTTTGGCCTTTATTATCTGAGTGAGGATCTCAACTCGGTCCAGACCGCGTTCGGCAATGATATTTTTACTTTCCTTGGCGGACCCGTTACCTTCACGCGGCCAATCAACGATACGCAAAACACCAAAAGCTATGCCGCCTTCGGTCAGGTCACTTATGATTTTTCCGAAAAACTCGCCTTCACCGCAGGCCTGCGCTACACCAAGGAGGATCGGCGCTATAACCGGTTCACGACAACCATCTCGAATCTTGCGGGGTTGAATGCCCTTACGTTTCGCTTCCCGGACAATCTGCCAGCACCGCTCAACACACAAAATACCGCCAGCTTTGGCGCCTGGACGCCCAGCTTCACGCTCAGCTACAAGCCCAGCAGCGATACCCTGCTCTATGCAAGCGCCAATCGCGGCTTCAAATCGGGCGGTTTCAATGGTCGGGCGAATAGCGTCAATGATCTGACCCTGGTCGTCAATGGCGCGCCCACCATCGTCAACCAGTTCCGTCCCGAAACGGTGTGGAGTTATGAGGCCGGGGCGAAGGGTAATTTCCTTGATGGCCGGGTGAAATTGTCGGCAGCTGCCTTTTATTCCGATTACACCGATTTTCAGGCGCGCGTTGGCGGCGGCACCGTTGGGGCGGCAAACACTGGCGTGTTCCCCGTTATTAACGCCGGTCAGTTGAAGATTTGGGGGTTTGAGGCGGAAGCCATTGTGCGCCCGGCCAAGGCGCTGACGCTATCGGGCTCGGTCGGCTATCTCAACGCGTCTTACGCCGTCTTCAACGACGGTCGCCGCGTTCCGCCACAGCCCTTCTCGTGCAACCCAACCGGCGCACAGATCACGTGTCGTCCCGCCTTTGCGCCACCGATTTCGGCACGGCTTGCGGCTGATTATGTCATCCTGCTTGGCGGCAGCGCGCTGACGCTTGGGGCTGAGACGCGCTTTATCGACAAGCAATTCCTGTCGGTTGATAATCGTCCCGGCCTGACCGAACCGGGCTATGCGCTGGTCAATCTTTATGGCCAGATCGATCTTGCGGACAAGCGCTTCTACTTCCGGGGTGCTGTCCGTAACGCGACGAATTCATTGTACCGCACCGATGGTCAGGAATTCTCCAGCGTCGGCAATATCCAGACCGTCTATTATGGCGATCCGCGCACCTGGACGGTCACGGCGGGCTTCCGCTTCTGATGCGGGTCGAGTCCCCTGGCCCATCCAGGCCGGGGGATTTCAGCGTTCGCGCGTTGCGGCAAAGCGGACCTTGGGGTAGCGATCAACGATATAGCCGACTTCCCAATTGCTCTTGGCGAGGAAAACAGGATTGCCATCGCGATCTTTGGCCATCGCGCCACGGTTCAGGTCGATAAAGGCCTTGAGGTCGGCCGGGTCGGCGGCCGAAATCCAGCGCGCGGTTTCAAACGGCGCCATCTCCAGTCTGGCGTCGACCTTATATTCGGCCTCGAGTCGGCTGAGCAACACCTCCAGCTGCAACTGCCCGACCACGCCGATGATCCAGTTGGAGCCAATGTCGGGGTAGAATACCTGCGTCACCCCCTCCTCGGCCATGTCATCAAGCGCCTTGCGCAGCTGCTTGGTCTTGGTCGGGTCTTTCAACGCGACGCGCCGCAGAATTTCAGGCGCGAAATTGGGCAAGCCGGTAAAGCGCACATCGGCGCGTTCGCTCAGCGTATCGCCCACCCGCAACGTGCCGTGATTGGGAATACCGATAATATCGCCGGGAAAAGCCTCATCGGCCAACTCGCGGTTCTGCGCGAAGAACAAGATCGGTGAGTGGATCGCGATCGGCTTGCCATGGCCGGTCGGCGTCAGCTTCATGCCGCGCTTGAAGGTGCCTGAACACAACCGCATGAACGCGATCCGGTCGCGGTGCTGCGGGTCCATATTGGCCTGCACCTTGAAGACAAAGCCAGTGACATCGGCGCGGCTGGGGTCAACGGGTGCGGGCTCTGCAGGTTGCGGGCGCGGCCCCGGCGCATGCCGTGCGAGCGCATCAATCAACTCACCCACGCCAAAATCCTTGAGCGCGGAGCCGAAATACACCGGCGTCTGGTCGCCCGCACGATAGGCCTCGGGATCAAAGCCGCCATAGCCGCCCAGGGCGAGTTCTGCCTCATCGCGCAAACGCTGCACGCCCGTGGCTGACAGCAACGCATCAAGCCTGGGGTCATCAAGACCATCAACGTCCTGCGCCTTGCCAAGATAGTCCCTGCCCCCGCCGCTCGGCTGCATCAGCCGGTTGGCGTGGAGATCATAAACACCCTCAAACTCGCCACCCATGCCGACCGGCCAGCTCATCGGCGTCACATCAAGCGCGAGCAGATCGGCAATCTCGTCGAGCAGTGCAAACGTATCGCGCCCCTCGCGATCAACCTTGTTGACAAAGGTGATGATCGGCACCGAGCGCAGCCGACACACCTCAAACAGCTTGCGCGTCTGCGCCTCAATCCCGCGCGCCGCATCAATCACCATCACGGCGGAATCGACCGCAGTCAGCGTGCGATAGGTGTCCTCGCTGAAATCCTCATGCCCCGGCGTGTCGAGCAGGTTGAAGGTGATGCCATCCTTCTCAAAGGTCATGACGGAGGACGTGACCGAGATGCCGCGCTGCTGCTCGATCTTCATCCAGTCGGACCGGGCGCGGCGATTTTGACCGCGCGCCTTGACCTCACCCGCCAGATGGATCGCGCCGCCGAACAGCAGCAGCTTTTCAGTCAGCGTGGTCTTGCCGGCGTCGGGATGCGAGATGATGGCAAAGGTGCGGCGCTCAGAAATGGTCGTCATACGGATGCCCTAGCCGCTTAGGTAACCAGCGTCACGCGCATCGAGCAGCGCCAAGTCTCGCCAGCGGCAACCGCGAACACCCCGGGCTTGTCGCGGTAGTCACCGGTAAAGCCCGCAGGATCAGCAATCCCGTGCCACGGCTCGACGCAGACAAAAGCAGCGCCGGGTTTGGTCCAGATGCCCAGCCGCGGGGTATTGGGGAAGCTGATGTCGAGCGCGGGGCCAGTCGGGGGGCCGTAACGCAAGCCTTGCGCCGTCACCGGGTCCCAGACCAAGGCGTCGTCGGCGAATAGCGCGTCGGTCAGCAGGATTTCGTTATCCACAACCGCGCTGGCGCGATCCCCGGCAGCGATGAGTCCGTCTGCGGTAATTGCCTTAAGTCTGCCCGGTTCAGCGCTGGCGAAGCGGACGCGGTGGTCCAGACGCGGTGCGCCATAGGGCAGCGGCCAGGCAAAGGCGGGGTGAAAGCCAAAGCTTGTGTAGAGCGGTTCTGCCGCCGGATTGAAGATGGCAACTTTGGTCAACACGCTCGCCCCCTCAACCGCGAAGGTCACGTCAAGCTGGAAAGCAAAGGGATAGGCCGCGCGCGTCGCCGCACTGTCGGTTAGCCGAAACTGCGCTTGATCGGCCGAATGCGTCACAAGCGCGAAGGGCGATTTGCGCGCAAAGCCGTGCTTGGGCATCGGGTAGCTTTGCGCGTCAAGGCGCAACGCATCACCATTCACCCGCCCGACAATTGGAAACAACAGCGGTGCCCGTCCACCCCAAAAGGCTGGGTTCGCATCGGTCATCAGCTCGCGGCCCTTGGCGTCCTTCAACGACGAGAGTTCAGCCCCGAACGGGTTGATTGCCGCAGTGAGTGCGCCCGAACTGATCTCGATTAGGTCAGCCACGCAACACCGCGCCCAGCTTGCCCGCCGCCGCCACGACCTTGTCGGCCAAGCCTTTCAGATCGTCTTCGGTCAGGCTCTTGCCCTCGGGTTGCAAGGTGATCTCGACCGCCAGACTCTTCTTGCCCTGCTCGACGCCTGCACCCGTGAAAATATCGAACAGGCGGGCGGCGACGATCAGCTTCTTGTCGGCGCCCTTGATGGCGCGAACGAGTTGATCAGCGGCCAGATCAGCATCAACCAGAAATGCAAAGTCGCGCGTTACCGGCTGGAGCGCGGGCGGCGCAAAGGCAGGTTTCATGAAATTGGCCGTTCCCGCCGCCTGCCGCCTGGCGGGGATCGCGTCGAGATACAGCTCAACGGCGGCCACCGCACCGTCCAGATCAAACGCCTTGAGCGTGAGCGGGTGGAGCATGCCAAAGGTCGCCAGCACCGTCTTTGGCCCGAGCCGGAGTGTGCCCGATTGGCCGGGGTGCCATTGCTCACCTGCCTCGCCCATCACCTGAAGACTCTCAACCGGAGCGCCCGCCTCCGCCAGCAGCGCAAGTGCCTCAGCCTTGGCGTCGAACGCGTCGAAGCCCTGTGGCTTGCCTTGTTGCCAGCCGCGCGTGCGCCGTTCGCCTGCGAGAACGACCCCCAGCGTCGCGTGCTCAGCATCGGCGAGATAGCGCCGCCCGATTTCAAACAGCCGTACGCTCGTCGCGCCGCGCTTGAGATTGCGCTCGGTCGCGCCCAGCAATCCGGGCAACAGCGACGGGCGCATCACCTTCAGATCCTCGCTGATCGGGTTGGCGAGCGTCCACGCGCCACCACCAAAGGTGGCGGCCTGCGCCTCGGACAGGAAGCTCCAGGTAATTGCCTCGTCCAGCCCGCGCGCGGCGGCGGCCCTGCGAACGCGCCGTTCCCGTTTTTGATCGGGTGTGGCGGTTGGCGTGGCAACGCCTGACATGCGGTCAAGCGGGGTGGAGGGGACAAGATCAATCCCCTCAATCCGGATCACTTCCTCAACCAGATCGGCGGTGCCATCAACGTCGCGTCGCCAGGTCGGGACGGTGACGATCCAGTCATCGCCAACGCCAAAGCCCAGGCTTTCAAGGATCGCCTTTTGCCGCGCCGGGGCGACCGCCATGCCGCCAAGCGTTGCCGCGCGGTTGATGTTGTATTGGATCGCTTTGGTCTCCAGTGGCGGGCTGCCCGCGCGCGTCACATTGCTTGCCGCACCGCCGCAATGCTCGAGCACCAGCCAGGTCGCGATCGCCAGGCCATCGTCGAGGAACGCCGGATCGACGCCGCGTTCAAAGCGGGTGCGAGCGTCGCTGGTCAGCATCAGTTTTTGCCCGGTGCGTGCGATATTGTCTGGATCGAAAAAGGCGCATTCAATCAGCACGTCGGTCGTGGCATCGGAACAGCCCGATTCCTCGCCGCCCATGATGCCGCCAATATCATGCACGCGCACCGCGTCAGCGATCACGGTCATCGTCTCGTCAAGCGTATAGCTCTTGCCGTTGAGCGCCAGCACCTGCTCGCCCGCTACCGCCTTACGCGCAACCAGCCCGCCCGACAGTTTAGCACGATCATAGACGTGTAAGGGTCGGCCAAGATCAAACATCACGAAATTGGTGATATCGACCAGCACCGAAATCGGCTTTTGCCCGATTGCCTTTAGTCTTTGCTGCATCCACGCAGGGGCTGCGCCATTGCGGACACCCGAAACCGTTCGCGCATAAAAGGCAGGACACCCCATTGGATCATCGGTGCGAACCGGTGGCCCCTCCACCACGCCCGGCAGGTCAAGCGTCGTCATGCGATAGACGTCGGTCAAGGGCTTGAGCGTCCCCATGCCGCCTGCTGCCAGATCGCGCGCAATCCCGCGCACGCCCATGCAATCTTGCTTGTTGGGCGTGACGGAGACATCAATCACGGGATCGGTGAGGCCCGCATAATCCGGGTAAGCCGTGCCAATTGGCGCATCGTCGGGCAGTTCGATAATGCCGTCATGATCGTCACCCAGTTCAAGCTCGCGCGTTGAACACATCATCCCGTTGCTCGTCACGCCCCTGATCTCGGCGACCTTGAGCACCATGCCATTGGCGGGAACGGTCGCGCCCGGCATGCCGAACACACCTACCAACCCGGCGCGGGCATTGGGCGCGCCGCACACGACCTGCAACGGCGCCCCATTATTATAGTCGGGGCCCGCATCGACCGAGAGGACCTGCAATTTATCAGCCTGCGGATGTGGCGCGGCGGATAGCACGCGCGCAATCCTAAACGCGGCAAGCTTTGCACCGGGGTTGTCGACGCCTTCGACTTCGAGGCCGATGCGGGTGAGCGCGATCACGATATCGTCAAGCGACGCGGTCGTTTCGAGATGCTCTTTAAGCCAGCTGAGGGTAAACTTCATGCGCCTACCCCCCCTGACAGCGTGGGGACATCAAGCATTGAGAAGCCATAATGTTTGAGCCAGCGGATATCGCCGTCAAAGAAGGGGCGCAGATCGTCCATGCCGTATTTGAGCATCGCCAGCCGATCAATGCCGCAGCCAAAGGCAAAGCCCTGCCACTCGTCCGGATCAAGCCCGCAGGCGGCGATGACCTTTGGGTGGACCATGCCGCTGCCCAGCACTTCCATCCAGCCGTTCGTATTGCTGTCGCCCGCCGCTCCGCTGCCGATCACGCGCTTGCCGTTGACGAGTGTGTAGCTGACATCAACCTCCGCCGATGGCTCAGTGAAGGGGAAATAGCTGGGGCGCAGGCGCAGCGTGATGTCGTCGCGCTCGAAAAAGGCCTTCAGGAAAGTCTCAAGCGTCCATTTCAAATGGCCAAGCGTGATGCCCTTATCGATCACCAGCCCTTCGACCTGGTGGAACATCGGCGTGTGCGTTGCATCCGAATCGGAACGATAGACGCGGCCCGGCGCAATGATCCGCAGCGGCGGCGCTTGCGTCATCATCGTGCGGATTTGCACTGGCGAGGTGTGGGTGCGCAGCACCATTGGCCGTGCGTGTTCGCCCGCCAGATAAAAGGTATCGTGCATCGCGCGCGCGGGATGTGATTCAGGGATGTTGAGCGCTGAGAAGTTGTGCCAGTCATCCTCGATCTCCGGTCCGGTTGCGACGGCAAAACCGAGATCGGCAAAGATTTCAGCGAGTTCGTCCATCACCTGACTGACGGGGTGGATCGATCCCATCGGCATCGATTCCGCAGGCAGCGTCATGTCGAGCGTTTCGCGGGCGAGCCGCGCGTCGAGTACAGCGCGCTCAAGCGCGGTTTTCCGTCCAGCGATGGCACCCGCAACGGCCTCGCGCAGGCCTTGGATGCGCGGGCCTTGCGCCAGCCGCTCGTCAGGACTCATCCCACCAAGCGATTTGAGCAGCGCTGTAATAGCACCGGCCTTGCCCAAGGCTTGGACGCGCACGGTATCAAGAGTGTCGAGCCCGGTCGCGGCACTTACGCTATCGAGGAGGTCGCTTTGCATCTGTTCGATGTCGGTGGTCATCATCTTCCCGTCCGGTGTCGCTTGCCTGTCCGATAACGAAAAGGGCGCGGGTGGCAATCCACCCGCGCCCCGTCTTGGCGTTCTGCTCAGTGTCGCTTAAGCGGCCAGGGGCAGGGCCGCCTTTGCCTGAGCGATGATGCCGCTAAATGCCGCTCCTTCATGCATGGCAAGATCGGCGAGAACCTTCCGGTCGAGTTCAACCCCTGCCAGCTTCAGCCCGTGCATGAATACGCCGTAGGTCATACCCTCGGCGCGAACCGCTGCGTTAATGCGCTGAATCCACAAAGCGCGGAAGCTGCGCTTCTTAACCTTGCGATCGCGATAGGCATATTGTCCGGCTTTTTCGACAGCCTGACGGGCGATACGGATCGTGTTCTTGCGACGGCCATAATAGCCCTTCGCTGATTCGAGGATCCGCTTGTGCTTTGCGTGGGTGGTAACACCCCGTTTTACGCGTGCCATTTTCTATACTCCTCCGCTTAACCCAGACCGTAAGGCGCCCAGGCCTTCACCGTGGCGGTGTCGGCCTTGGACAGCACTTTGGTGCCGCGATTCTGACGGATATACTTTCCGTTATGGCTGATCAGCCGGTGACGCTTGCCAGCGACGCCGTGCTTGAGCTTCCCCGTTGCCGTGAGCTTGAAGCGTTTTTTGACGCCGCTCTTGGTCTTGAGTTTGGGCATTTTCGTCTCCTTGTTTGCGCGACGATTTATGAACGGCCACGGCAGCCCATACCGGCCGGGCAGTTCCTCTTACTCGCGGAAAGGCGGGCCATTAGCCGGGAGTCGCCAAAAACGCAAGCGCTGTGCGACCGTGTCTCCGGTTAATGCCCGGTGCAGGCAAGCGCCTCAATGATGTCATCAATCCGCGCGGGATCGCCTGCTGCAATTACTTCACCGCTGCTATGCTCGGTCAGGGGATCACCCGCCCAGTCACACATCCGCCCGCCTGCCCCTTCAACGATGGGGACAAGTGCTGCAAAATCATGAAATTTCAGGCCTGCCTCCACGACGATATCGATATGGCCCGAGGCCAGGCAGCCATAATTATAGCAATCGCCGCCATAAATCGGACCCTGACGCAGCGTCCCGGATGCAGCGACGCTTGCAAGTGACACGAAATGGCTTGCCTGATGGTCGCTGAACAGATGCGGACTGGTGGTTGCAAGGCTTGCCCCGGTCAGCGACGCGCAGCGCCGGGTTCGAGCCGGATTGCCGTTGAGCAGGGTCGGTTTGCCTGTAACGCCCAGCCAGCGCTCCTGCAGGATTGGCTGGTCGAGTACGCCAATCACGGGCCACCCTTCAATCACCAGCGCGATCAGTGTGCCGAAAATCGGGCGACCAGCGATGAAGGCGCGGGTGCCATCGATCGGATCAAGCACCCAGGCGCGACCGTTACTGCCCGCTTTGGTGCCAAATTCCTCGCCGATAATCGCATCGTCGGGGTAGGTGGCCTCAATCAGCGCCCGCATAGCCTGTTCTCCCGCACGATCAGCGAGCGTGACCGGGGAATGATCCGGCTTTTGCTCCAGGCCATGTGGTTGCCGGAAATAGGGGCGGATCGCCGCGCCAGCGGCGTCGGCAAGGCTTTCGGCAAACGCGAGATCGGCTTGGTTCAAACGCATGATCGGTTCACTAGCGGGTCATGATCGAGCGTGCCAGTGCCAGTGCCAGTGCCTGCCCAGCCAACGCGCCGTTGGACGGGGGCGTCCAATGCGTCTATCGTATTATCTCTCGTTTTTACCCGGAGTTTTCAATCCATGCGCTCATTTGCCCCGCTCGCCCTGCTTGCCGCCGTCATCGCAACGCCTGCGGCTGCCACTCTTGCGACGGGTGCCAAAGTGCCCGATTTCACGACGCGCGGCGCAACCGCAGGCAAGATATCAACCATCAATCTGAAAAGCGTTTTGAAAAAAGGCCCTGTTGTCCTGTATTTCTTTCCAGCTGCCTTTACGCCTGGTTGTAGTGCCGAGGCCCGCGCCTTTGCCGCTGCGATTGGCGATTTTAAAAAGGCCGGCGCGTCAGTGATTGGCATGTCGGCGGACCCGGTTGATGTGCTGGCAGATTTTTCCAAGAAGGATTGCGCTGGTAAGTTTCCCGTTGCGAGTGCGGGCCCAGCAGTGGTTAGCGGCTATGATGTCGGGCTTGGCCGCACCATGATTGGCAAGAACGGTCAGCCGCAGGCGATTACTGCCCGAACCAGCTATGTCATTGCCCAGAATGCTACAGTCTTTTTCGTTCATAATGACATGAACTATGCCGACCATGTTCGAACCACCCTTGATGCGGTGCGACGGTTGCAAGCGGTCAGGCCTTGAGGATGGTCCAGTCAACGCGTTGTTAGGTGTTTCTAGCTAAGCTTATCTGTGCATGCACCAAAAGGGGAATAACTTTTGGATCATGTTGAGGCGAGTAGGGCAGATTATGAACCCAGTGACCAGTTTCGAGCTCAACAACGCGAGCACCGTTGACTTTCGATCCACTGAGTATGGGATTTTTGATTCGATTGGCGAATTTCTGGTCCGAAACCGCCTGACAGCAGAACCGGTCAGCTATGATTTTGCCTATCGGGTTCTCAACGATCCCCACGGGCCGCTTGCCAAGGCCGTCAACTCATTGACCGACGGCGGCGTTCGCCTGACGCGTAAGGACATTGTCGCGCTGGGCGGTGATGTCTCGAACAGAGCGGGCGTCGCCGAGCCCGACGGCACGTTACCGCCCACGCCTGATCGCGCCTTTACTGAAGGGCTTGTGGCAAAGACGCAGATGCAGGTTGAAGGATTTCACGATCTGGTCACCCTGATACGGACCGAAACCCGCGACTTTGGCCGCGATCTAGAAGCAACAGTAGACGCTATCCGCGGCATTGTCGGCACGGTTGCCGCAGATGATGTTGTTCGTCTGACTCAGGCAATGATTGCGCGGGTCACCATCGCCGAAACCCAGCTCGAGGCAGCCACCCGCGAATCCTCCGAGCTGCGTGATAAGCTTGAAGAGGCGCGTGACAATGCCCGCCGCGACCCACTAACGGGGTTGCCCAATCGCCGCGCCTTTGAGGAGGCATATAAGGAAATGCTCGCAGCACGCATCTCGGTTGCCATCGCGGTCTGCGACGTTGATCGCTTCAAACAGGTCAACGATATATTCGGGCACGCAGTCGGCGATCGCGTTCTGCAGGCAATTGCCGGTGCGCTGACCGACGAATGCGAAGGCCATCTAGTCGCGCGCTATGGCGGAGAGGAGTTTGTCGTTCTGTTCAGCGATGTAGACGTCGCCACCGCTGAAAAAACGCTCAACTCGGCACGAATTTTGGTTGCAGGGAAGAAATACCGGCTGCGGGAAACTGATGCGCCACTTGGTGCAGTGACGTTCTCGGCGGGCCTTACCGCATGTCGACCCGAGGAGCCTGTTGGCGAGGCGTTCGTCCGTGCCGATGGCTTGCTTTATCAAGCAAAGGGCGCCGGTAGGAACTGTCTGAAGGTAGGCTGAACATTGACCTGTAAAATTTCCGAGATATTGGCAAATTTTACAACGTAATTTAGCAGGCTCGGCGCACAGGCCCGACGTAATTTCCTAAAATATAACATAATCAGATAGTTGCTGGTTTGGCAAGCTATTTGCATCGCCCTGGATATCAATCACCAGATAGTCTGGCAGATCGAGTAATGAGGGAAAATACCATGTCTGTTCGTTTCGATTCGTTCCAACGCATTGCTGTGTCAGTTGCGGCTTCGGTCTTTTTTGCATCGCTGATGATCAGCGCAGCCATACCCGTGCTCCCGATCGCCTGATCGGGATGCGCCGGCTCAACACGCTGATTTGAACCAAGGGGAAAAACCATGATGCGCTCTGTAATCATTGGCATGCTTGCCTGCGCCACGACGATGATACTGATTCTGGCTGAGGCGGCAATTTTCAATGCGGCGGCTGGCGTCTGAACGCCACCGCCGCCCCGGCCTCACGCCCAAACGCTGCTGCTGCGACGAATTTTCGCGCCAATCGCTGCGCAAACGCCTAAGCTCACGTCTCAGCGGGTATCCTGCTCGCAAAAGGACGCCATGATGGCCAAGGCCCAAAAGAAATCGAGCAAGGAAATCCGCAAACCCAAGGCGGAAAAACCCAAAAAAGCCAATGCCTCAAATCCGTCGCAAAAGGGCGCTTTGACGACGAATGCTAAGCCGTAACGGTGGTCGAGGCGAATCAAGGCGTAAGTTTTTCGGGCTTATTCGCCAACAACGCTAGATCAGCCGCATCGCACTGAGCCCCGCGATCAAGCCTGCCAGAATGAGCGTCAGGCCAATCGCGAAACCGATCGCGCGCATCGGTGCGGTAGCGCGGGCGGCCTCGCCTGCCAAAGCCGCCGGAATCAAGATGGCAAGGCTGCCAAGTGTCGCGCCGATCGCAGCAAAGGCAGGCATTGAGCCGCGCGCGGCAATTGCTGCAGTCAGAAACTGGGTGCGGTCGCCAAGCCCGATTGCCAGAAAGCCAATGATTGCGGCAAGGAAAGCGCCGCCGCGCCATTTCTCCATCACGGCAGGCCGCTTGAGCGCAAACAATGCTGAACTGCCCGCTGAAACCAGCGCAAGGCAGAGGAATAATGCGCGGGCATTGGGTGTCATGATCGGGGCCATAAACGCACCCGCCGTCGCAGCGAGCGCGTTGCCCGTGACGACAACCAGCGTGACCGCAACAACGATATGGCCGGGTTGTTGATACCGATCGGCCAGAATCGCGACGAACCACGCATTGCGGTCACTCGCCTGCGTCAGCAGGGCAGCGACAAACATGGCCATCAATGCGTCCACCGGTTCCTCCTGCTGCGCTGAGGATGGTATGCACCGTTTAGGGTAAAGGCCGCATTAGCGCTGGGGAACGGGCGTGGCGGGTTGACAATTTTGGTTGGCTGCGGCAACGCACCGCTCTGATTAAGCGGCGGGCACGCGTTCGCCGCTTTTTGTATTTTCAACTTCGCAGGATTTCAGGTCATGGCAAAGCCGACCACGGTTAAGATCAAGCTCGTCAGCTCAGCCGATACCGGCTTCTTTTATGTCACGAAGAAGAACCCGCGGACGCAGACCGACAAGCTCACCTTCCGCAAATATGATCCCGTCGTGCGCAAGCATGTCGATTTCAAGGAAGCCAAAATCAAGTAAGCTGCTTGTGTGGCTTGGATTACAATGCTTCAGCCTGAGCGCTAGTGAGAGCAAGGGCGACAGGCGTGCGTCGTGTGGCTGATTGCTTTTCCGTCTTCAAAGTAACGCTTTTACCTGCGCGATAAACGCTGCAAGGGCGATTGGTTTCGACAGATAGGCGTTTGCCCCTGCTGTCCGTATGCGGTCTTCGTCATCACGACCCGCATAGGCGGTGACCGCCATGATCGGAATCGCCCGCAAAGCGAGATCGGCCTTGAGCTGGGCAATCAATTCATACCCCGTCATGTGCGGGAGCTGAATGTCGGTAATGATCAGATCAGGCAGAAAGGCGCGCGCGCGCATCACCGCTTCGCGCCCGTCGCGCACGCCTTCGGCGACAAATTCATGCGCGCGCAGCAGATCGCAGAAAAGTTTGAGGTTCAGTTCGTTGTCCTCGACAACCAGCACCCTTTTTGCCACGGCCACATTACCCTCTTGGAAAGACCATCGAATAGGCAATGCGAGCAGCGGTTACAAATGAAGACGCAATGACGCTGGCGTTGGGCGCGCTCGGCTGGGTTTTGTCAGAGCCGGACCGGGCGCAGCGCTTGCTTTCGCTGACCGGGCTTGAACCCGCAACGCTGCGGGCACAGGCCGGGGATGCTGGCATGCTTGCCGCGATTCTTGGCTTTGTCGAAGCCCATGAGCCTGATCTGGTTGCTTGCGCCGAAAGCCTTGGCACCAACCCCGCCGCCCTTGTTGCTGCCCGCCATCGTCTGGAAAATTCATGAAACCGCTGCTGATCTGTGATTGCGATGAAGTGCTGCTCCACATGCTCCGGCATTTTGGTAGTTGGCTGGGCGAGGCGCATGACATTGAATTTTCTTTATCGGGCGGCGATTTTGCGCAAATGATGCGCCGCCGCGATGGCAGCGAGATTGCCCGCGAAGAAATGTGGGAGATGCTCGGCCAGTTTTTCTCTGCCGAGATGGGCCGCCAGACATTGGTGCCGCACGCGCGCGAGGCGCTCGTGGCGCTTGGCGAGATTGCCGACATCGTGATCCTGACCAATTTGCAGGATCATTGTCGCGAACCGCGCATGGCGCAGCTCAGGGCGTTTGGTATCGTTCACCGCGTCGAGACCAATCATGGCGGTAAGGGTGGCCCCGTTGCCAAGCTGGTGGCCGAACATGGCAATCCGGTAACGGTGTTTGTCGATGATCTGGGGGTGCATCACGAATCAGTCGCCAGGCACGCGCCGCAAGTCCACCGGTTGCACATGGTGTCAGAACCCGGGCTCGCGCCGCACATCGCGCCATCGCCTGCCGCGCATGCCCGGATCGATGACTGGCGTGATGCACAGGGCTGGATCGCCGAAAGATTTGCCGCCGGCATCTCCGCCGGGGCTTGACCGGTGCTTGTCGGGCGTGGTTGATCATAAGCGTATGACTGACCGAATCGACGCAAAGCTAGCCGAGCTGGGGCTATCGCTCCCAGCCCCTGTCGCCCCGGTGGCGGCTTATGTGCCTGCCGTACAAGCCGGTGGTCTGCTGCATATTTCAGGTCAGCTTCCGTTTGATAGCGGGCAG
>Ga0163144_10013329_pt1 | contig 17172 bp, 12 predicted proteins | sample OliLak19BULKMAT1_FD_123175 | JGI IMG/M metagenome (GOLD analysis project Ga0163144, IMG submission 123175) | Freshwater microbial mat bacterial communities from Lake Vanda, McMurdo Dry Valleys, Antarctica - Oligotrophic Lake LV.19.BULKMAT1 | ecosystem: Environmental > Aquatic > Freshwater >... | reverse complement strand
TGTTGGAGGCCGCCGTAGAAGTAGGTCAGGGCGTTGGGGTCGAGGCCCATTTGTTGCAGGATGGTGGCGTGCAGGTTCTTGACGTGGAAGCGGTCGGTCACGGCGCGGCCGCCGAGTTCGTCGGTTTCCACGACACTCACGCCGCCCCTGATGCCGCCGCCGGCGGTCCACATGGTGAAGCCGTAGGCGTTGTGGTCCCGCCCGGTTCCCTTCTCGTATTCGGCCGTCGGTTGGCGACCGAACTCGCCGCCCCAGACGACGATGGTGCTGTCCAACAGCCCGCGCCGCTTGAGGTCCATCAGCAGGCCGGCGATCGGCTTGTCGGTGTTCAGGGCGTGCTTGCCGTGGTTCTTGGCCATGTCCGTGTGGGCGTCCCAGTTGTCGTCGTTGTGGGCGCCGCCGGAATAGATCTGGATGAAGCGCACGCCGCGTTCCACGAGGCGCCGGGCGAGCAGACACTTGCGGCCGAAGTCCGCCGTGCGCGCGCTGCCTTCGCCGTCGATGCCGTAGAGTTCCTTGGTTTCCTTCGTTTCCTTCGTGAAGTCCACCGCGTCCGGCGCGCTCGACTGCATCTTGAAGGCGAGTTCGTAGGATGCGATGCGGGCGGAGAGTTCGCTGTTCTCCGGCCGCGTCGCGGCGTGGTTCTCGTTCTTTTCGCGCAGCCGGTCGAGCAGGGTGCGCTGCTGTTCGCGCGTCATCCCCGGCGGCAGGGCGAGGTCGTGGATCGCGGTCTTATCCGCCCGCACCACGACGCCCTGATAGGCCGCGGGCATGAAGCCGCTGGACCAGTTCTTGGGGCCGTTGATGGGGCCGCCGGTGGGGTCCAGCATGACCACGAAGCCGGGCAGGTTTTCGTTCTCGCTGCCCAGGCCATAGGTCACCCAACTGCCGAGGCTCGGGTAGCCCGAGAGCACGCGGCCTTGATTCATCATCAGCAGCCCGGAGCCGTGGATCGGGCTTTCGGCATACATGCTGTGAATGAAGGCCATGTCGTCGACGCACTTGCCGACATTCGGGAACAAGTCCGAGACGAACTTGCCGCATTGGCCGTACTGCTTGAATTGCCATTTGGGCCCGACCACGCGGCCCATGTTGCGGTGGCCGCTGCGGCCGAAGGTTTTGACGGCGATCGTCTTGCCGTCCAGGGCGTACATGTTCGGCTTGTAGTCGAAGGTGTCGACTTGGCTCGGCCCGCCGTACATGAACAGGAAGATGACCGACTTGGCCTTGGCCGGGATCATCGGCGGCTTAGGAGCGAGGGGGGACACGAACGCCTTCCCCGCCGCATCCGCAGCGAGCAGCTCCTTGCCGAACAGCCCCGCGGCCGCAAGGCCGGTGAAGCCGGCACCGGTCTGGTGAAAAAACTCGCGCCGCGTGCGGCGACAGAATTGCTGAGACGGATTCATGGGTGGTTTGCCTTTTCGTTAGTTCTAAACGTCCAGTTTCAGATTCGGGACCTGCTCGAAGTCCCATTTGTTTCTCGTGGCAAGCGTTGCGTCGTGAGCCAGGCAGATCGAGGCGATGCGCAGGTCACGGGTACCGACCTTGTGTTGGAGATGTTTGAGACTTTTGAACAGTTCATGAGCCGGCGTGGAGTAAGCCAAAATCTTATATCGTGCAATCTCAATCATGTAGCTGTTTAACGAATCATACGTTTCGGAAAGCGTATAGCCTCCGTGACTTTGCGAGGCACGCTTGATCGCACTCAACAAACCCCGCAGCTGCTCCTCGACCGACACGACGGCCGCGAATCGCGGTACGGTTGAAGATCGCACAACATTGTAAGGTGCTCCGCGTCGACCGAAGATCAGGTCGGAAAGAACATCACTGTCGTAGACCGTCATACGGTGGAAGCCTCTTGCGCTTCCTGCAACGCCTGCAACTCCCGCTTCCGACGACGATCGGCTCGTTTCATGACGAGACGAAGAATCTCAGCCGACGTCTCGTTGAAACTGCTCACATGGGTCTTATCACCGTCATCCAGTTCGATGCTGACGATCTTCTTTCCCGCCGTCTCCTTGCGGAGTAGCGCCGTCATCCCCGCGACGGCTTCGGCTTCGGTTGCCGCTTCAACGCGCAGATCCGGCCGAGCCAGACTGACGGCGACGATGCGGTCGTCGATCGATTCCAAGGAAATCAGCGTACCCATCGTTCGGCTCCGATCGCGTTTACTTTCCGCACCCCTATCCTACCCGAATCAATCCAGATACAGGAACTCGTTGCTGTTGAGGATCAGCAGGGCATAGCGGATCAGCGCGGTCGTGGCGTCGAGCTTGTGCTCGGTCCGCATGGTTTCGATGAAGGCGACGTCCTTGGCGATCTCCGCATCGCTGGGCGTCCGGCCGGTGGTCAGTTGCACGGCGCGGATCACCTGGGCCTTGGGGTCGTTGGGTAATTCCTTCTCCAATCGTCGCGCGAAGTTGGCGGCGTGCTCGTTGCTGAACTCGCCGTTGAGTAAGCCCAGCGCCTGGGTCGGCACGGTGGTCGTGTAGCGGACGAGGCAAGTCGTGTCCGCGTCGGCCTGATCGTGCACGGCCAGGATCGGCACTTGCAGGTTACGCTTCACGTGGACGTAGATGCTGCGGCGGTTGGCTGCGTCCGCGTTGTTGGGGTCGTGCGGCCAGCCTTCGCCGGGGCGGGATTGGCCGGCGAGCACGGCCGCGGGGATCTTCGGATAGACGCTCGGGCCGAACTGGTCGAGCTTCAACTTGCCGACGGCGAGCAGGAAGCTGTCCCGCACTTCCTCCGCATTGAGCCGACGCATGTCGAAGAAGCGGCGCAGCGTATTCGCGGGGTCGGCCTTGGCCCCGGCAGCGTCGGGCGTGGAAGCGAGCTGATAGGTGTTGGACATCAGGATCAGCTTCTGCATCCGCTTGATGGTCCAGCCGCCGCTGACGAACTCGGAGGCGAGCCAGTCGAGCAGCTCGGGGTGCGTCGGCTTCTCGCCGAACTTGCCGAAGTCGTTGGGCGTGGGCACGATCGCCTTGCCGAAGTGATGCAGCCACAGGCGGTTGACCAAAACGCGGGCGGTCATCGGGTTGGCTGGGGACGTCACCCATTGGGCCAGCGCCGTGCGACGGCCATCATCGAGCTTGGGGTCGGGCACGCCGAAGACTTCCGGGAAGCCCGGCTGTACGGCCTTGCCTTGAGCCCCCGGGTTGCCGCGGATCAACGTGTGGGTGACGGGCGGGTTGCGGTCGACATTGGCGACCGTGAGCGCCAAGTCGCGATTCGGCATCGGTCGGGCGCGAAGCTCTTCGATCCTTTTCTTCAAGCCGTTGTACACCTTGCGGTCGTCCGGGTGCAGCATCACGGGGACCTTCTTGATGATCTCGTCCCGCCTGCCGTCCTGAACCGCGAGTTGATCCTTCGGCTCCATCTTCCTGATCGCCGCGTCTTCGATCGGCTTCATTTCGGCCTTCAGCGCGTCGATATCCTTTTGGCGTAGCTTCAGTTCGGCCTCGTAAAGGTGCCGTTTGGCCGCGGGCGACACATCCGCGACGATGTGGGACGGACCTGCGTCCCGATTGCCGTCGTAGGGCTTCACGTCCCGGAAGAAGGCGAGCAGGCGGTAATAGTCGTCCTGCGGGAAGAAATCCCCTTTGTGGTCGTGGCAGCGGGCACAATTGAGCGTCATGCCCAGCATCCCTTGGCCGACGGTGCTGACGTAGTCGTCGTAGCCGTCGTAAAGGGCAAGTGGCCGGTCCGCAGGTTCGTCGTCCCAAACTCCGAGGCGATAGAAGCCCGCGGCGATCACCGCATCCGGGTTGTCGCTCTTCTCGCGGGCGGCCAGTTCGTCCCCGGCGAGTTGCTCGGTCAGGAAGCGGTCGTAGGGTTTGTCGTCGTTGAAGCTGCGGATGACGTAGTCTCGGTAGCGCCACACGTGCGGCTTGGGGCCGTCGCGCTCGTAGCCGTTCGTCTCGGCGTAACGGACCACGTCGAGCCAGTGGCGGCCCCACTTTTCGCCGTAGTGCTTGGAAGCCAGCAAGCCGTCGACGAGATTCTCGTAAGCCTTGGGCGACGTGTCGCTGACGAAGGCCGTCACTTGCTCCGGCGTGGGCGGGAGGCCGGTAAGATCGTAGGTGACTCGGCGAATCAGCGCCGCCTTCGACACCGGGCCGACGGGCTTCAGTTGCTTCTCTTCGATCTTGGCAAGGATGAACGCATCGATCGGCGTCTTCACCCAGCCGGCATCGCGCACGCTCGGTACCGCAGGCCGCTCGACGGGCTGGAAGGCCCAATACTTCTTGTCCGCACCCTTGGGTTTGACTTCCTCCTGAGTCGCATCGCCCGAAGCACCGCCGGTGTACGGAGCACCGAGCTTAACCCACTTCTCCAGCGTTGCGATCTGCGCGGCCGGCAGCTTGCCCGCCGGCGGCATGTTGTAGCCGGCTTCCTCATTCTTGTAACGTACGGCCTTGATGATCTGCGATTCGTCCACCGACTTGGCGTCGAAACCAGGCCCCGTGTCGCCACCCTTGACGAGTGTGGCGCGGTGGGACAGGTCCAAGCCGCCGCGGATCTTCTTGGGGTCGTTGCCGTGGCACTTCAGACAGTTCGCCTTAAGGATCGGCTTGACGTCCTTCTCGTAGAAGGCGAGCTGTTCCGGTGTAAACTTCGGTTCCGCATCGAGGGCAACGCTGGGGCCCACGAGAATGCAGGCGAGCAAGAACGCAACCAAGGCGAAGGCGAGACGACGCATCGGAGAGAATCCTTAGCGGAGCAATGAATCGAGGACGGTTCCGGCAGGTAGACGCATTGTATCGCATGGAGGACAAGCAGTGCCGGAAGATTTTCTAAGGATGGTTGAGAAAATCGATCTCGGTAGGTTTCCGATTTGCGGACAAGCTCCACGATGGAGTAAGGTTCGGTTGAGGAAAGAAGTCGAAATCAGGAGGTGTGCGATGGCCACACTGTTGAACGAACTGGGCATCGATCGGCTTGACCGGCACGAACGACTTCAATTGCTGGGCGAGATATGGGACAGTCTCGACCTGCTCCCGACGGATGAGATCTCGGAAGATTTCCGCGAAGAGCTCGATCATCGTCTCGATGCAGCCGACGCGGACCCCTCTGCGGGCATTCCTTGGGAAATCGTTCGGGAACGTTTGCGGGGAACCGCATAATGGGGCCGCTCCTCGTTCCACCGGAAGCGGAACGAGATATTCCCGAAGGCAGACGCTGGTACGACGAGCAACGCCAAGGACTGGGCGACAAGTTTCTCACAGCCGTCGAAACGGTTTTGGATCGCATTCGCGAGACGCCATTTCTTTATGCAAAAGGCTACCGCTCGGTTCGCCGCGTTCGGCTTAAGCGTTTCTCCTATGTGGTTCATTATCGAATCGTGAGCGACCGCATCGAAGTCATTGCAGTCGAGCATGGCAGGCGAGACCCGAAACGCTGGAAGTCTCGAGTCTGGATAGCGATCTCACTCAATGCACGAGGACACCGCCGCGGGGCAAGGTTACCCGGCGTCGTCGGCGGTTCGAGCGGATGCTCACAAAGTAGGCGATGCCCAGTGCGATCAGTCCGAGGCCGACCCACTTGAACGCGCCGGAGACTCCACCTGCGGCGATGAGCGGCTGGGCGAGAATGGGCGAAAGAAATTGCCCGGTAAACATCGCGCTGATCATCCCGCCGGCCAAGCGACCGCGTCGCGCCGGCGGGGCGATCCGCATCAGCCAGTTGGACAGTGTCGGCGTATAGAGACCGCCGCCCAAGCCGGCCAGCGGCAGGCCGAGCCAGGCCAACTCGACGCGCTCCGCCGTGCCAATAATCGAGAAGCCGAGGCCGAGGCAGAGGAAGAAGCCGGCGATCAGGTGCGTCGTCGTGTAACGGCGCATCAGCCGGCCGTACTGCATCGAACTGGCGGCCGCGAAGAGCGTGATCGTCGCCACGGCCAACGAGGCGATCAGCGGTCCCTGCTCGAATTTCGCCTTCATCAGAAAGGGAAGTTGCGGCGGGCTGAGGTAGAACGCGGCCATGCCGACAAAAGCGACCCCATAGATCAGCAGGATCGTCGGTCGGTGGACCAAGGCGGGGTAATCGCCCGTCGCGGGCATCGGCGGAAGATTGGGGTCGTCCCGCCGCGGCGGCTCGGGAAGATAGCGCCAAGCCAACACGAAGATCGGCAGCGAGGCAACGTAGACGATGTAAGGAAGATGATGACCGCCGAGTTGCGTCAGCACGCCGCCCAGCGGCAGAAACACCACGCCTCCCAATGCCATGAACGTCGCCTGGATGCCGAGGAATTTGCCGCGTTCCGCACCGTGAAAGTATTGCGAGATCAGTGTTGTTGCGGTCGTCATGACCATCGCCACGGCCATGCCCAGCCCCAGCCGGCCGGCGAGCACCCAATAGGCGTCTTCCAGGTAGATCCCGGTGGTCCCCGCGACGGCGTAAAGCACCAACCCGGAGAGCAGCAGCGTACGACTGCCGAAGCGATCGACGAAGATGCCCGAGATCGGTGCGAACAGAGCGATGGCCAAGGCGGGCAGACTCAGCACCAGCTTGGCGAGCAGCTCGCCTTCGCCAGGATGTTGCGCCTCGAAGACCTGCGCAGCCAGCGGCATGCCGGGTGCCACGATCGCCCCGGCCATGACTGTGAGCGAACTGGCCGACAGCAGAGCAATCTTTCGAGACCGGGGAACTTCCGCGTGCATCCTGTCTTCCTCGGTCTTACGCCGGAACGACTCATCTTAGGGAACATCAGCGTTGAAGTTCCCGCTCGATACGTTCGAGTAGGTCCTTGGTTCGCCATTCGCGGTCGCCCAGGGCGAGCGTTTCATCCTTGCCGATCCACTCCCGGACCTTCTTCTCCGCGGCCACGGGAGTGGAGTGCGTCTTGACGGCGAAGTATTTGGCGATGTCGTTGTAAGTGGCGGTCGTGTGCTTGCGGGCCAGATAGATCGCCAACATCCGCGGTCGACTCACGGCCCACGACCGCGCTTTCGACTGGAGTGCTCCCGCGCTCAGGTGCAAAACGGTCCGCACAGCAGCATCGATATCCGCAAGCGTGACGGCGCGAACCGTATGCCGCAGCAGGTCGCCCAAGGCTTCGCGGGCCGCAGACGTCGTGAGTGGTTTGCCGGTGACCTTGGCGTAATGCTTCAACCCGTTGACCGCGCCTTCGAGCTCGCGGACGTTCCCTTTCAGATTCTTCCCGACAAACTGAAGCACGTCGTCCGGCAGCGGCGGGTTGGCGCCGGTTGCCTTCTTGCGAAGAATCTCCAGTCGCGTTTCGTCGTCCGGCGGCATCAGGCTCCAGATCGCGCCACCCAACAGCCGATCCACGAGTTCCGGCATCAACTCCTCCGCATGCCGAGGGTGGCAATCCATCGTCACGACGATCTGTCGGCCGTCCGACGCGAGGGCGTCGAAGGTGTACAGGAATTCTTCCTGGGTCATCTTCTTCCCGACGAGGAAATGCAGATCGTCGAGCAGCAGCACGCCGCAATCGCGGAAGTACCGGCGGAAGGCGCTCTGCTTCCGGAAGCGGCTCGACTGCACGAATCGCGTGGTGAAGTCCTCGGCCGTCACGAACGCCAGTTGCAGGTCCGGCGAAGTCTTCCGCAGGCCGGCGTAGATGCCTTCAAGAAGGTGCGTCTTGCCGGTGCCGACCGGTCCGTAAAGAAGCAGACAACTTCCGCCAAGCCCCGGCTCCTCGACGACGTTGACCGCGGACGCATGGGCCACGCGGTTGCACGGGCCGACAACGAAGTCCGCGAGCGAACGGAAGCGACGCGGCGGATTCTTCCTCCGGTCCGCGTCCCGTTGCGGCTTGGGAGGCAACGCCTTGTGCTGTGGTTCGCCGAACAGATCGAGTTGCGGTCCGTGATTTTTGTCCTTCGGCTTCTCGGCTGACGTTGGCTTCGGTTCCGGCGCGGGCGGATCGAAGAGGCCGGGATCGACGACGAATTTCACGGGAAGCGGCGTACCGAAGGCTTCCTCCACGGCGCTGCGGATGGCGTCGCCGAAGGTTCGGGCGAGCCATTCCTGCGTATGTTCCGTGGGCACGGCCAACAGCAGTTCCCGCCCCATCGGCACGAAGGCCGTGTGCTGAAACCACAAGTAGTAACGCTGCGGACCGATGCGGGCAATCAGCGCCGCTTCGATCCGTGTCGTGACGTGGTCCATGCTCGCAGGTGTGGCGCGGCTTGCCGACACTGCGGAGGCTCCATTCGGAACGAACAACGGGGCGCGACAGGGTGCAGAGGTTAACTATGCGCGGCATCCGCGCTGCGCCTAGCAATCGACTCGGGTCCCGGTCGACTTGAAAGTGAGCCGGCAGAGCGCAGTCATCATGATCCGCAGATGCGCAACGCTCAGCTTCTTCCGCCGAATCGTTACAATCGCCATATTCGACCTCAACGCGCTGCGATTCCTGAAAAGCCTAATTTTCCCAAGGAATCGGTTGGTCAGGTCGGGGAGGAGTTGATCCAAGCCCAAGCTCGATACGACCCGCACGACCGGAACCCGTGCCGCTGGTATAGTCGCAAGGCCGGCAGGTTGCGGACATCGACTGTAATGGTCGCGGCGCGTGTGCCGACAACTTCGGATGAGGCTAGGAGGTGTGCGAGAAGTGCGGTAGCCGTTCCGATTCGCCGACATGAAGGGGTCACGCCGAGATACAGGATCGCGGAAGTCGCAAGACTTGGCGCGATTTCGCCGATAATGAGGCCCACCCAGGCGTCGTTGATTTCGGCTGCGAACGACGTCGTCGAGTGGGCCGAACGCGGATCGGCGAAGCCCGCCGGCAGCCCCGTCGGCCCCAGGCAATCGTTCAGCTCGGGACAGTCGAGCGTACCGATGAGAGTCTCTTGCCAGAGGCAGCCGAGTTCCGAGTCGCTCAAGGCGGCAATCGGCTCGAGGCGCACGACGCACGACCGATGTACCGGTGGATCGGAATTCGCGCGGCTGAGTTCCAGCAGAGTGGTCAAGTCCCGGAATCCCGCGGCTTCGAGGTGAACCGGCGAACGAACACCTTCCGGAATCGGCAACTGAACGTAGCGATAGCCTTCGATGCGGAAACATTCGACTGCGGCCTTCGCCAAATCGAGTTCGACGGACTCCTCCAGGCAATCGAACTCCAACATCACTGCGGTCGATCCGTCCAACGCTTCCCAACGCCAGCGACCGACCTGCACTCCGGCGCGGGTGGCGGTCAGCGTCGTCGGCTGCGTTCGGCGAATGACCGGATTCATGACGGCAGTCTATCCGAACTCTGACAGGCAGCGATGATCGCAACCGATCTTAGCGATCATCGACGATCCTTCAACATTCCGCCGGATCCGACGAGGCCCGAATGATTTCGGCCCGATCCGAGTCAACCGTCGAATTTCGAGTATGTCGCACAACGATTTCAGCGCCGCTTCGCGTTCTCTACTATAGATTCGTAACTGACGGTCCGGATTAAGAGGTTTGCCTTGTCCGTTGCCACAGAAAACACTGGCCGCCGGTCCGATGATGATGACGCTGCCCGAAACCAGGTCCCGAAAGTCGGCAGGCGATGAGCCTTTGCCGGGCTATCGGCTGATCTCGCCGCTTGGCCGAGGCGGTTTCGGCGAAGTTTGGAAGTGCTTGGCCCCAGGTGGACTGCAGAAGGCCGTCAAGTTCGTCTGTGAGAACGAAGACGATCAGAGCACACCACTGCGGCAGGAATACGAAGCCTTTCTCAGGATGAAGGGCATCCGCCATCCGTTTCTGCTGATGCTTGAACGCGTCGAACTTCTCGGCGGCGAACTCATCATGGTCATGGAGTTGGCCGACCAGAGTTTGGAGCAGCGGTATCAGGAATGCCGAAACCAAGGTCGCGACGGGATTCCACGCAGCGAATTGCTGTCCTACATGATCGACGCCGCCGAGGCCTTGGACGTACTCAGTCGCCAGCACAAGCTTCAGCATCTGGACGTCAAGCCGGCAAACCTCTTCCTCGTGGGCGGGCACGTGAAGGTCGGCGACTACGGTCTGGTCGGCCGCGTCGAGACCGGGAACACGACTGAAGGGAAGCACGTCCGCGGCCTGACGCCGAAATATGTGGCCCCGGAAGTGCTGCAGAACCAGATCGACGTCCGCTCCGACCAGTACACCTTGGCACTCGTCTACCAGGAACTGCTGAGCGGAAAATATGCCTACAAGGGCACAACGGCGGAGGAAGTGCTGTTCCAGCACGTGCACGGAACACCCGATCTCAGTTCGATGATTGCCGGCGACCGAACCGCGCTCCGCAAGGCCCTATCCAAGCGACCGTCTGACCGCTTCGCCACCTGCCTGGATTTCGTGAAAGCATTGCTGTCCGCCGAGTTGGATACGCCGCCGCCGAAAGACGTCGAACCCACCGCCGCAAAGACGACCATCATCGGGTTGAATCAGACTCAGATGTACCATCGGGGGACAGCGGAAACCCTGAGTTCTCGAACGGCAGCGCCGCTCAACGCAACCGTGTCCGGTTTCTCGGCGTCCGGAATGTACGGACCGTCGGTGACTCTCCGCATCGGCGGCGGTCCGAACGAGGAACTCAGCCGGGCTTTCCCGGGGTATCGGTTCCTGGCCGAGGTGGAGCAGGGTCCGCGCGGCCGGGTGATCCGTGCCGCCGATCCGATGAATCGGAATCATCTCATCCACTTCGTGCGCGGCGGCAACGGCCACGACCTCGAAGCCGTACTTCGCGCGGCACTGACGCCCAGCCCCGCCGTCGTGCAGACCATTGCGGTACCGCAGTCGCGCGTCTACGTCTTTGCGGTGCCCGAAGATTGGATTCCGTTGCGGCAACGGGACGTGCAACGCAAGGCTGCGTCCGAGCCGTGGAAGCGGCACGAAATTGTCGAACTGCTCAAGCCGATCGCCGCGGGGCTGGACGAACTGCACGCCCGATGCGGCTTCCCCCATGCCTTCCTTTCGCCCCAGACGATCGTGACCAAAGGCGCGCGAACCGCGATGACCGGCTACGGCATGGCCGAGATGCTGCGGCGGACGCAAACCGAACTCGACTGGATCAGCAACGACCCCTACGCGGCTCCGGAGGCGCAGGCGGGCAAGCCGACGACTGCCTCGGATCAATACAGCTTGGCACTCGTGTTCGTGGAGTTGATGGATGCCTGGAAGCCGAAGGACCTTCGCGGGCAACGCCGCAACGATTCCATCACGATTCAGCTGGACAAGCTTTTGGAGCGGGAAATCCAAGCGGTGCGGCGGGCCACAACCGCGGCCGTCGGCGAGAGGTTTGCCACCTGTGCGGAGTTCATCGCAGCGCTGGGCGAGTCGAAGCATCACGACGGTGTTGTGTTGGAGGATGTGCGTCCGATCGAATCGACCGCGCGGCTTCTGGGTCGGACCGACCACGCGGATCCGCCGAATCCCGAAGACTACCTTCGCGGACTGCTTCAGTTGTTGCCCGCACCGACGACCGGACGCACGGCCGCCGAGGCCGTCAAGCAGGCCGACCACCGTTGGGCGTTCCGCTTCCCGGTGCTGCTGAACAGCGACATGATTCGGATGAAGCTGGACAGTTACCGCGAGGAACGGCGCTGCGAAGCGGTGGTCGTAAACAATGAGACGCTGACGTTCCGGACGGCGACGAAGCTGGGTAAGCCCGGCGTGGAGTTGACCGTCGTGTTGCCCGGCGGCACGAATTCGCATGCCGCCGAGCTACTGATACTGGGCCGTACGACCGGCGGTCTGGATGCGGGAAGTCGAACCATCTCCCCGGCACTCGTGGAAGCCTTCGAACAGTTGAAGCGATCGCTTCAGCCGCAGGACGACCGTCGCTGGCATCCGCGCACGCGGATCGACTGGCCTGCCGTCGTGTATTCCGTCAACGATGGCTTGCAGGTCGGTCCGGCAATCCCGGTGAAACTCTGCGACTTCTCCGCAGGCGGTGCGAGTTTCGTCCCCAGCGCACCCGTCCCGCCGGGACATGTGTTCCTCAGCTTCCCCGAAAAGCCGGCCCACGAGTGGGTCATCCTCTGTCGTGTCGTCCGTACGGGAGATGTCGTCTCGGTGGCCTACGTGGCGAATTGAACATTGGGTCTAGCCGCCGGCGCGAGGCCGCGGCGGTCGCGGATTCTTGGGTGCAGGTTTGCTCCCGGACGCAGGCATGGCATTGGATCGTTTCGCCCGCGAACCCTTCTTGCGTTCTCCCTGCGGCGAAGCAACCTTCTCGCCCTTCAACACTGCGATCTTGTCCCGCAGCGAAGCAGCCCGCTCGAATTCCATGCCCATCGCGGCTTCGAGCATTTCCTTGTGGAGTTCTTCCAGATACTCGGCGGTGATGACGTCCGCGACTACGCCGCCCGTAGCCGCTTCCTGAGCCGTCTTGTGGGATTCGATCTCGTCTTCGATCGCATTCTTGATCGCGGAGATCACCGACCGCGGCGTGATGTTGTGTTCGAGGTTGTACGCCTGCTGAATCTCGCGGCGGCGATTGGTCTCGCCGATCGCGCGATTCATGCTGTCCGTCATCACGTCGGCATACAGGATCACTTCCGCATTCACGTTCCGCGCCGCCCGTCCCATCGTCTGGATCAGGGATTTGTCCGAACGCAGGAAGCCTTCCTTGTCCGCATCCAGAATCGCCACCAAGGCGACTTCAGGAAGGTCCAAGCCTTCGCGCAACAGGTTCACGCCGACCAGCACGTCGAAGGCGCCTTCGCGAAGCTCGCGCAGCGTCGTGATCCGTTCGATGGCATCCAGTTCGGAGTGCAGCCACTTGCAGCGGATGCCGCCGTCGCGGAAGAAGTTGACCAAGTCCTCGGCCATTCGCTTGGTCAGGACGGTCACGAGCGTGCGCTCCCTGACAACCGATCGCTTCTCGATTTCCTTGATGAGGTCCTGCACCTGACCGCGGGCCGGCTTGATGTGGATGACCGGGTCCACCAAGCCCGTCGGCCGAATGACCTGCTCGACGATTTCACCGCCGGCACGCTCCAACTCATACGGCCCCGGCGTGGCGCTCAGGCACAAGCAGGTCGTCAGCCGCTTCTCGAACTCGTCGTACTTCAGCGGACGGTTGTCCATCGCACTCGGCAGCCGAAAGCCGTGCTCCACCAACGTCTGCTTCCGCATCTGATCGCCGAAGTACATGCCGCGGACTTGCGGCAACGTCGCATGCGATTCGTCCACGATCAGCAGGAAATCCTCCGGGAAGAAATCGAGCAGCGTATACGGCGGCTCACCGGGGTTGCGACCCGTGAACCATCGCGAATAATTCTCGATGCCGGAACAATAACCCACTTCGCGCATCATGTCCAGATCGTAACGCGTGCGCTGCTTCAATCGCTCCGCCTCCAACAGTTTGCCTTCCGACTTGAACTGTTCGAGCCGCACGGCAAGTTCCTCTTCGATCCCCTTCATGGCGACGCGGACCTTTTCCTCCGAGGTCACGAAGTGCTTGGCCGGGTAAATGTAGGTTTCGTCCAGTTCCTTGATGATGCCGCCGGACACGGGGTTGATGACGGACAAATGCTCGACCTGATCGCCGAACAACTCGACGCGGAAGGCAACTTCCTCGGACGACGGCCAGATCTCGATCGTGTCTCCTCGGACGCGGATTTTCCCGCGTTCGAAGGCGATATCGTTGCGTTGATATTGAATGTCGATGAGTTTGGTCAGCATCTCGTCGCGGTCCAGAATCTCGTCCTTGGCGATGCGGACGACCATCCGCTTATATTCCTGCGGCGAGCCCAAGCCGTAGATGCACGACACCGATGCGACGACGATCACATCCTCCCGGCTGACCAGCGACGAGGTCGTCGAGAGCCGCAGCCGGTCGATGTTTTCATTGATGCTGGAATCTTTTTCGATGTAGATGTCGCGCTGCGGAATGTACGCTTCCGGTTGATAATAGTCGTAGTAACTCACAAAATAGCTGACGGCGTTATTGGGAAAAAATGACTTGTATTCCTTGTAGAGCTGCGCGGCCAAGGTTTTATTGTGGGCCAACACGAGGGTCGGCTTGTTGAGGGCGGCGATGATGTTGGCGCTGGTGAAGGTCTTGCCCGTGCCGGTGGCGCCGAGCAGGACCTGCATCGGCTTTTTGCGGGCGAAGCCTTCGAGCAGTTCGCGGATCGCCTTGGGTTGGTCGCCGGCCGGTTCGTACTCGCTTTTCAGCTGGAAGCGGATGGTCACGGGGAATCTCCGAAGGCGACGATAGCCAAAACAGCATTTTAGTCGCGTCGGCACCGTCGATGCAGGGTCCGTTGCCGTAGAATCCCCGCATGTTCGGATTTCTTCGCCGTCGCCGTCGTCGTCGCCTACTCGCGGAGCCGTTTCCTGCCTGGCAGGAAACGGTGCTCAGACGCAACATGCCGCTCTACGATCGACTGAGTGAATCCGAACGCGCGACGTTGCAGGACCGCATCCGGCTGATCGTCGGCGAGATGAAATGGGAAGGCTGCAACAGCCTGCATGTCACCGACGAGATCAAACTCGTCATCGCGGCATGGGCGGGGTTGCTCATTCTCGGGCTGGAGGAGTCGAGCTACGATCGCGTATCGTCGGTCGTCGTCTATCCGAGCGTGTTCGCCACGCCGAACCCGGACGACGATTGGGAAGACGACGAACTTTCCGACACGGCGATGGAAGGCCAAGCGGTCTATCGCGGGCCGGTGATTCTGTCGTGGGATACGATTCTGGCGGAAAGCCGGAACCGGAATTCCGAATCGAATCTGGTGCTGCACGAGTTCGCCCATCAGCTCGACTTTCTGGACGGCGAGATCGACGGCACGCCCGCGCTGGCATCGCGCGAGCTGGCGAAGCGTTGGGGTCCGATCATGCAGGCGGCCTACGACCGGCATCTGGCGGAACTGCGGTCCGGCCGCGAAACCTTCTTCACCGAGCATGCCGGGGACGGCGAAGGGGAATTCTTCGCGGATGCGGTCGAAACGTTCTTCTGCCTGCCGCACGAACTGGAAGCCGAGGAACCCGAGGTCCACGCAATCCTGGCCGCCTACTTCCGCTTGCAACCCAAGGCATGGTTCCCGGAACGGGACGGCCGCAAGGGCCAACCCTGAGACGCGCGGCGCAGCGTCGGAAAAGACGTTCTAAGCTGTGTCGTGTCCGACAGAACTCCGCAACCCTACGAGCGGATCCGATGAGCCACGAAGACGATCAGCCTAAGGGCGAAAACACGTCGATCGTCGCGGTGCGCGACCTCAGCGATACGCCGACGCCCGCGTTCGACGATTCGATTGACTATTTGCCCGAGCCTGCCTTCGAGGAGATCGGCCATTACCAGGTGATCGAGCTGCTCGGCCAAGGCGGGTTCGGCACGGTCGTCAAGGCCTACGACCGCAAGCTGCTTCGCGTCGTCGCCCTCAAGCTGATGCTGAGCGAACTGGCGGCGACCTCGCCCGCCCGCAAGCGCTTCCTGCGCGAAGCGCGGGCCGGCGCGGCGGTGCGGCACGAAAACGTCGTCTGCATTCACGCGGTCGAAGAAACGCCGGTGCCGTACTTGGTGATGGAATACGTTCCCGGGGTGTCCCTGCAGAAGTATCTGGACGAGCACGGCCCGCTACCCATCGCGGAAGTGATGCGGATCGGCGCACGGCTGGCACGCGGCCTGGCCGCCGCACACGCGACCGGGCTGATTCATCGGGACGTCAAGCCCGCCAACGTGATGTTGCAGCCCGGCGAGCAGCTAGTGGTCAAGCTGACCGACTTCGGCCTGGCCCGTACCGTGGACGACGTGACGCTGACGCGATCCGGCCTCGTCTCCGGCACACCGATGTACATGGCACCCGAGCAGGCACGCGGCGAAAAGCCCGATCATCGCTCGGACCTCTTCAGCCTCGGCAGCGTGCTGTACGTGATGGTCACCGGTCGGCCGCCGTTTCGCGCGGATTCGTCGCTGGCCGTCATGGCTCGGGTCGCGGAAGCGACGCCCCGGGCGATCGAGGAGATCATTCCGGAAACGCCCGTCTGGCTGTGTGCAATCATCGGTAAGCTGCACGCTCGCGATCCGGACGATCGCTACGCGTCAGCCGAGGAAGTGGCCAAGGTGCTGGAGCGCAGCCTCGCGGCCTGGCAACTCGGCGCGATGGACATCAGTCCGCTGCCGTCCGGTGCGGCGGTACCCGCGATCGTCGTGAGTCCGCAGGAAAAAGCGAAGCCGGTCCCCTCGCGGCGTTGGCCCATACTCACGGTCGCTTCATTGGTCTTTCTTGGCGCGATGGCCGCGCTTTGGTTGGGCTTCCGCCCCAAACCGATCGAGCCGATTGCGGAAGTCGTCGTCAATTCCCCAGCGGCACTATCGCAACCCGTTGTTGCGGAAGCGGCAGTCTCAGGTCCCTCGCCGGAACTGGCTCATCGTCACCTGGCCAATCGCGTTACGACCGCGATCCGTCGACTTAATCCGCAGTTCATCGAGCCGATCGATTACGAGTTCGAAGAGCGGAAGATCGTCGGCGTCTCAATTCTCAACGGTTTTTTCCTGATCGACACAACTCCCTTCCGCGAACTGATCGATCTGCGTCGATTCAAAATGTACGACGCGGATTTCGAGAACTTCGAGGGATTTCGGGGACTGCCTCTCAACGAACTCGTGGTGATCAAGACGAGGCACGTGTGCGATCTCTCTGCATTGAAGGGAATGCCGCTGAAGTTGCTGACCGTATGGGGATATCGCGGCACGGATCTGACTCCGCTGCAAGGCATGAAGCTCCGCTCCATCAACCTCGGACAAAGCGATGTTCGGGACATCTCCGTTTTGCGCGGCATGCCGCTCGAGTTCTTGTGCATGAACATTTCCAACGTGGACGATCTCGAACCGCTGCGAGGCATGCCGCTGAAACAGTTGCTCATCGAACATACCAAGGTGACCGACCTGGCGCCGCTCAAGGGCATGAAGCTGGATAAAATCGCCCTCCGCGGCATCGCCCCGAAGAACAGGGACGCGATCTGGGACATGCCGCTGGAGTACATCGATCTGGACGTCGTTCCCAACGACATTCCCCGACTCCGCTCGCTGACGACGTTGAAGCGCGCCAACGACATGACTGCGGACGAGTTCTTCAAGTCGCTGAAGTAACCTTGCTCAAGGCACGCGGGTCATGATCGGGATGAGTGATGTCGTCAAATTCCGAGCGATCGGCCGGGGAGCAGTCGAAGATAGCTCGGGTACTTGACGCTGCCGAGGCCGAGAATTTGCGACGAATAACGTTCGTCCTTGCCGTCCGT
>Ga0163144_10013327_pt1 | contig 17176 bp, 19 predicted proteins | sample OliLak19BULKMAT1_FD_123175 | JGI IMG/M metagenome (GOLD analysis project Ga0163144, IMG submission 123175) | Freshwater microbial mat bacterial communities from Lake Vanda, McMurdo Dry Valleys, Antarctica - Oligotrophic Lake LV.19.BULKMAT1 | ecosystem: Environmental > Aquatic > Freshwater >... | reverse complement strand
GCCCGCACAGATCCCCATTGTCCCCATGAAAAAAGCGCTGCTCTGCTCGACCCTGCTGGCCCTGGCGGCCGGTTACGCAGGCGCACAGACAACGTCGGCCGCGCCGATCGAAACCAAGATTGCCTCGTGCGTCGGCTGCCACGGCATCCGGGGCTACCAAGCCAGCTTTCCCGAAGTGCACAAGGTGCCGATGATTGCCGGCCAGGATGCGCGGTTCATCGCTTCGGCGCTGAACGCCTACAAGAAGGGCGATCGCAAGCATCCGACGATGCGTGCCATTGCCAGCACGCTGACCGAGACGGACATCGCGGCCATTTCGGCGTATTACCAGCAGCAGGCGCGGCCAGCGGCGGCGCCTGAGCAGCCGGCCGCTCCGTCGCAGGACGTGGCAGCGTTGCTGGGCAAGGGCGCCTGCGCCTCCTGCCATGGCGCCAACTACAGCAAGCCGGTCGACGGCACCTACCCGAAGCTGGCCGGCCAGCATGCCGACTACCTCTATGTCGCACTGAAGGCATACAAGACCGACGGTAGCGCCCAGGTGGGCCGCAACAACGCGATCATGAGCGCGCAGGTCAAACAGTTCACGAATGCCGAACTGAAGGCGATGGCCAACTACCTGGGTTCGCTGCCGGGCGAACTGGCGACGGTGCCGCAGGCGAAGTTCCGCTGAGCCGGCTCGCGCGTTCGGCGTGCCCCGCGTTAACCCGCAACGGACGCGGATGTCGTCTGCCTACACTTCCGTCTTTACACGTCTCACCCATGGAGCGCTTCGGATGAAGACCACCCCCCCCTTGCTCGCCGGACTCGCAGTCGTCGCTGTCTGCCTGGGCAGCGCCGTTCAGGCCCAGACCTTGCGCTTTGCCAGCCAGGGCGACCCGCAGACCATGGACCCGCACTCGCAGAACGAGTCGTTCACCAATTCGGTGAACCAGCAGGTCTACGAGTACCTGGTGCACCGCGACCGCCAGCTCAGTTTCGCCCCGGGCCTGGCGACGTCGTGGGAGCAGGTCTCGCCGCTGAAGTGGCGCTTCAAGCTGCGCCAGGGCGTCAAATTCCACGACGGCTCGGCCTTCAACGCCGACGACGTCGTCTACTCGATCATCCGCGCCCAGCAGCCGACCTCGCAGATCGCGGTCTACGCCAATGCGGTGGGCACGCCCAAGAAGATCGACGACTTCACGGTCGAGTTCGACCTGCCCAAAGTCAATCCGATTTTCATGGAGCATGTGCAGCCGCTGTTCATCATGGACAAGGAGTGGAGCGAGAAGAACAAGGCCACCAAGCCGCAGGACTTCAAGAACAAGGAAGAGCACTTCGCGGCAATGAACGCCAACGGCACCGGCCCCTACATGCTGGTGAAGCGCGAACCCGGCATCAAGACGACCTGGAAACGCAACCCCAACTATTGGGGCAAGATCGATGGCAACGTGCAGGACGTGGTGTTCACGCCGATCGGCAATGACGCGACGCGCTCCGCGGCGCTGATCTCCGGCGAGCTCGACTTCATCCTCGACCCGCCGCCGCGCGACGTGGCACGGCTGCGCAACACGGCTGGCGTGAAGATCATCGACGGCCCCGAAAACCGCATCGTCTTCATTGGCATGGACCAATTCCGCGACGAGCTGCAGAACAGCAACGTCAAGGGCAAGAACCCGTTCAAGGACGTGCGTGTGCGCCAGGCCCTGTACCACGCGGTCGACATCGAGACCATGAAGACCAAGCTGATGAACGGCCAGAGCTTCCCCTCGGGCGGCATGACGCCGTCGCCGAAAGCCTATTTTGGTGACGCCAAGATCGAGACCCGCTTTCCGTTCGACCTGGCCCGCGCCAAGACGTTGATGACCGAGGCCGGCTACCCGCAGGGCTTCGAGGTCCAGCTCGACTGCCCGAACAACCGCTACATCCAGGACGAAGAGATCTGCATCGCGCTGGCTTCGATGTGGGAGAAGATCGGCGTCAAGATCAAGGTGGTTGCGATCCCGCGCGTTACCTACTTCCCCAAGCTCGAGAAGTTCGACACCAGCATGTACATGCTCGGCTGGGGCGGTTCGGTCACCGACGCCGAGACCACGCTGACGCCGGTACTGCGCAACCTGGGCCAGGGCGGCATCGGCTCGTACAACTACGGCCGCTCGACGAATGCGAAGTTCGACGACCTCGCAGCGCGCTCGAGCATCGAGGCCGACCCGGCCAAGCGCAAGGAGCTGATCATGGCCGCGCTCACCGAGTGGAAGGAGCAAGTCCACACGATCCCGCTGCACCGCCAGGTCATTCCCTGGGCCGCGCGCAGCAACGTCACCGCAGTGCACCGGCCCGACAACTACCTGATCTGGGAGTGGGTCACGATCGCGAAGTAGCGGCTGAAAGCCTGGGCGGCATCTCTTGCCGGAAGCCCGTCCGATGGGGCCTACTGGAAGCGCGAGAGCATGCGCTCGAGTGCCATCGTGAACGGTCCTTCCATCATCGGCAGCGTGAAGAGCATGCCGAGCAGCCCCACGCCGAGCGTCATCGGAAAGCCGATGGCGAAGACGTTCATCTGCGGCGCCACGCGCGAGATCACGCCCAGCACCAGGTTCACGAACAGCAGCATCGCGACGATCGGCAGGGCGATCCACAACCCGAGCGCGAAGACTTCGGCGCCCCACACCTGAGGTTGCAAGGCACGCAGGAAAGCGAAGGGCTCGGGCGCCACCGGGAAGGCGCGAAAGCTCTGCACCACCGCCGCCACCACCAGCAGGTGGCCGTTGATGACGATGAACAGCAGGCCCACCAGCGTGCCGAAGAAGCGCCCGGTCGCAGTGACCTGACCGCCGCTGGCCGGGTCGAAAAAGCCCGCATAGTTCAGGCCCATCTGCAGGCCGACCAGCTCGCCCGCGAACTCCACCGCGGCAAAGACCAGGCGCACCGCGAATCCCAAGGTGAGTCCCACGAGCACGTTCTGCGCGACCAGCACGAAAGCCAGCGCCGAGTCGAGCGCCACCTCGGGCATTGGCGGCAGCGACGGCTGCGCGGCAACGACGATCAGCAGCGCCAGGCCGACGCGCACGCGCGCCGGCACCGAGCGCTGGCCCAGCACCGGCAGCGCCGAGAACAGCGCCAGCACGCGGATGAAGGGCCAGAAGAGCGGGCTGAGCCAAGCCAGGAGCTGGGCCTCGGTGAAGGTCAGCATCGCTGACAGATCAGGCGACGGCGCCGGGGATCGATTGCAACGTGCGCTGCAGGTACTCGACCAGCGTGGTCATCATCCACGGGCCGGCAAACGCCAGCACGGCGACCGCGGCGATGATCTTCGGCACGAACGACAGCGTGGCTTCGTTGATCTGCGTGGCAGCCTGGAACACGCTGACGACGAGGCCGACCACCAGTACCGAGAGCAGGATCGGCGCGGAGACCATCAGCAGCAGGTACAGGCCCTGTTGACCGGCGGTGAAGACTTGCTGGGCATCCACGGGCGGCTTCTCCTACTGCGCAAAAGAGGCAGCGAGCGAGCCGAGCAACAGGTTCCAGCCGTCGGCCAGCACGAACAGCATCAGCTTGAAGGGCAGGGCCACCAGCACCGGACTCAGCATCATCATGCCCAGCGACATCAACACGCTGGCCACCACCATGTCGATGACCAGGAAGGGAATGAAGATCATGAAGCCGATCTGGAACGCGCTCTTCAGCTCGCTCGTCACGAAGGCGGGCACCAGCACCTTGAAGGGCACCGCCTCGCCTTTGACATCCGCCGGCAGCTTGGCCAGGCGCGCGAAGAGCTGCACGTCGGACTGCCGCGTCTGCTTCATCATGAAGGCGCGCATCGGGATTTCGCCGCGCTTCAGGGCTTCGTCGAAGGCGATGCGGTTCTCAGAGAAAGGCTGGTAGGCCTCGGCGTACACCTTGTCGAAGGTCGGGCCCATCACGAAGAAGGTCAGAAAGAGCGACAAACCGATGATCACCTGGTTCGGCGGTGCGGCCTGGGTGCCCAGCGCCTGGCGCAGCAGGCCGAGCACGATCACGATGCGGGTGAAGCCGGTCATCATCAGCAGCAGCGCTGGCAGGAACGACAGCGCGGTGAAGAACAGCAGGGTCTGGATCGGCACCGAATAGCTGGTGCCCCCCGCGCCTTGCGCCACCACCAGCGGCAGGCCGGCACCCGCGGTCTGCGCTGCAGCGCACAGCGGCGCGCAGGCCAGCGTCGCGGCGGCGAACCCGCGCCACCTGCGACCCTCAACGCGCAGCATGGTCCGACGGCTTTTGCCAGCGCGCCAGCAACTGGGCGAACGGCGCCGGGGGCGGCGCGGCAGCCGCGTCGTCCTGCGGGGCCATCTCGCAAAGCGTGTGGATGCCTTGCGCGCTCACGCCCAACACCAGCCAGCGTCGCGCTTCACCCCGGCCCACCTCGACCGTCACCAGACGCTGGTTCGGCGCCAGCGGCAACACCGCGATGCTGCGCATTAACCCCTGCGCCTGCGCACCGCCCGCGGGCGTGCGCTTGAGCAGCCACAACGCCAACGGGATCAGCGCCAGAACGGTGACGAACCAGAACAGCGAAGAGAGCATCGCACCGGCCGTCATCTCAGGCAAGCGCGCGTAAAGCGGCAATTAAACCCAGCTTCCCGCCACGGAACCGGCTCTGCCGGGCCGTGGGCGGACGGCCCCCTCGGGGGGTAGCGAGCGAACGCGAGCTCGGGGGTGCCATGTCACGCTTTGCTCAGGCGGCGCATGCGCTCGCTCGGCGTGACGATGTCGGTCAGGCGGATGCCGAACTTGTCGTTGACAACCACCACCTCGCCCTGCGCGATCAGGTAGCCATTGACGAGCACGTCCATCGGCTCGCCGGCCAGCGTTTCGAGCTCGACCACCGAGCCCTGCGCGAGCTGCAGGATGTGCTTGATCGCGATGCGCGTGCGGCCCAGCTCCACCGTCAGTTGCACGGGGATGTCCAGGATCATGCTCAGGTCGTTGCCCGCGCCGGCAGCGCCCAGCGGCCCGGCGCTGCTGGCCAGGTTCGCAAATGCGGCGGGAGCCGCTTGCTCGACGGCCGTGGCCACCTCGGTGGCGGCTGGGCCTTTGGATTCCTCGAGCGCGGCGGCCCATTCGGCGGCCATCGCGTCGGCGCCGCTGTCGGCTTCGGTGTTCGTATCAGGCGGCATTCGCGGCTCCCAGCCAGCCCGCTTGCGAGCTGTTGATCAGGCCATCGATCTTGATGGCATAGCGGCCATTGGCCGTTCCGTAGTGGCAGTCGAGCACTGGCACGCCGTCGACCTTGGCCTGGATCGCCGGGTCGAGGTCGAGTTCGATGAAGTCGCCCGGCTTGAAGGCCAGCAGCTGTTCGACGGTGGCTGCGGCGGTGGCCAGTTCGGCGACCAGTTCCACCTCGGCCGCCTGGATCTGGCTCTTCATCAGGTTGACCCAGCGCTTGTCGGGTTCGCTCGAATCGCCCTGAACCGTGCTGAACAGCACGTCACGGATCGGTTCGAGAGTCGCATAGGGGATGCAGAAGTGGACCGTGCCGGAAGCTTCTCCGATGTCCAGCGTGAAGCTCGTGGCCACCACGATCTCGGAGGGTGTGGCGATCGTCGCGAACTGCGGCTGCATCTCCGAGCGCTGGTAGCCCATCTCGATCGGGTAGATGCCCTGCCAGGCCTTGCCGAACTCGGTGCAGATCACCTCGATGATGCGGCCGATCACGCGCTGCTCGGTCGGGCTGAAGTCACGCCCTTCGATGCGCGTGTGGTGCTTGCCGGTGCCGCCGAACAGGGCGTCGATGACGGCGAAGACGAAGGTCGGATCGCAAACGATCAGGCCCGAGCCGCGCAGCGGCTTGATGCTGACGATGTTGAAGTTCGTCGGCACCACGATCTCGCGCAGGAAAGCGCTGTACTTCAAGACCTTGATGCCGCCGATCGAGACCTCGGGGCTCTTCCTGATCAGGTTGAACAGGCCGATGCGGATGTTGCGGGCGAAGCGCTCGTTGACGATTTCCATCGTCGGCATGCGCCCGCGCACGATGCGCTCCTGGCTTTGCAGGTTGTAGGTGCGCACCTCGCCCGCCGGTGCTTCCTCCGGCTCGAGTTTCTGGCTTTCGCCGGTGATACCTTGCAGCAGGGCATCGACTTCGTCTTGCGAAAGGACCTGCTGGTTCATGGGCTCGTGGGTGGCGGGCTGTGCGGATTGCGGCCCTTCATTGGCGTCCATTCTCGGCACCGGGCCGGCACGGGATCACTCGAAAAGCACGGGCCTTGCTGCCCAGTTCGTGGCTCAAGTCGGCCCCAAGGACTGCCGATATGCGGAGCAGCGCATCCACACGGCCTGCAATCGGGCAGACGTTGGCAGGCATGCCTGGACCGAGCCCGAGGCCCCACCCATGAAGATCGACCCCCCGGAAGTGCTGAATGCCCCTGCGTCGGCCGCCGGATCCCCCGAAGTGTTCCAGCAGCTCGGACAGATCACGCGCCAGTTGCACAACGCCCTGACCCAGCTGGGCGTGATGCCCGGCCTGCACGCCGCTGCGGAAGGCTTGCCCGATGCGCGCAGCCGGCTGCGTTACATCGCCCAGAAGACGGGAGAGGCGGCCGACAAGGTGTTGACCTCGGTCGACATCGCCAAGACCGAGCAGGCCGCGATTGCCGAGGCTACCCGCCGCATTGCAGCGGCGATCGTCGCCGATCCAGTGCGCACCGTGGCCAGTGGTGCGCTGCTCAATTTCGTCGCCGACGTCGAGGCGGGCAGCCTGCGCGTCGATGCCCACCTGACCGACATCATGCTGGCCCAGGACTTCCATGACCTGACGGGCCAGGTGGTCGCCAAGGTCGTGGCACTGGCCGGCGATCTGGAAGACAGCCTGGTGAAGCTGCTGATCCAGGCCGCGCCAGTCGAACAGCTCCCGCGCGCCGCCAGCGAAGTGCTGCGCGGCCCGGTGGTCAGCAGCGAGTCCAACCCGGAGGTCGTCGCCAACCAGGGCGAAGTCGACGACCTGCTGGCCAGCCTCGGCTTCTGAAGCGCGCCGCATTGCGATGAGTGCCCTGCGTTCTCCCATGCCCACGATCGACGTGCGCGACGTGCGCGAAGCCGAGTTCGAGTTCGGCCCGGCCGAGTTCGAGCGCGTGCGCCTGTTGATCCACCGGCGGGCGGGCATCAGCCTGCACGAAGGCAAACAGGCGATGGTCTACAGCCGCCTGTCGCGCCGCCTGCGTGTGCTGCAGCAGCCGTCGTTTCGCAGCTACCTTCAGTGGCTGGAGAACACGTCGGGCGCGACGGGTGAGGCGGAGTGGCAGGCCTTTGTCAATTGCCTGACCACCAACCTGACCTCGTTCTTCCGCGAGGAGCATCACTTCCCCATGTTGGCCGACGAGCTCCGCGCCGACCCGCTTCGCGCGTGGCGCATTTGGTGCAACGCCGCTTCGACCGGGGAAGAGCCCTACTCGCTGGCGATGACCGCGGCCGAAGCGCTGGGGACCCGGGCAAAGGTCGAGATCCTGTGCACCGACATCGACACGCAGGTGCTGGCTCAGGCCGAGAAGGCCGCCTACCCAGTGGATGCGCGCGGCCTCGGCGCCGAGCGCCGCCAGCGCCACTTCCAGCGCGGCACGGGCGACAACGCCGGCCTGATGCGCGTGAAGCCCGAGCTGCGCGCGCTGGTCCATCTCCGGCCCTTCAACCTGATGGAGCCGCGCTGGTCGCTCGGCGCCCCGTTCGACATTGTGTTCTGCCGCAACGTGATGATCTATTTCGATGCGCCGACGCAGCTGGCCGTGCTCGAGCGCATGCATGCCGCGATGAGTCCCCGCGGCCTGTTGTTCGCCGGGCATTCGGAGAACTTCAGCCAGGCGCGGGCGCTCTTCAGGCTGCGCGCCAAGACCGTCTACGAGCGTGTATCTTGAGCCCCCTGCAGCGTACCGACCCCGCCAGGCCGTCGCGGCTGGAGTGGCTCAAGGCGCAGCCGCGCGAGCCGGGCGAGGCTTCCTTTTTCTGGCATGACGTGCAGTTCGCGAACGCGGCTGTCAAGGTGCTGCCGGGAGAGTACTTCGTCGATTCCGAAGACATCCTGATCATGACGACGCTCGGCTCGTGCATCGCGGCCTGCCTTTGGGATCGCCGCGCAGGCATCGGCGGCCTGAACCACTTCATGCTGCCCGAGCCGGGTTCCTCGTCCGACGCGGGCGAGGGCCAGGGCGGGCGCTACGGCGCCTATGCGATGGAGCTGCTGATCAACCGGATGCTCAAGCGCGGCGCCTCGCGCACTCACCTCGAGGCCAAGGTCTTCGGCGGTGGGCAGGTGATTGCCGGCATGGACACCCTCAACGTGGGAGTGCGCAACACCCGGTTCGTGCTCGATTACCTGAAGACCGAACGCATCCCGGTGATCAGCAAGGACGTGCTCGACATCCACCCGCGCAAGGTGTGCTTCATGCCCGCCAGCGGCAGGGCCATGGTCAAGCGCCTGGCCGCGTCGAGTGCAGCGCAACTGCTGGCCAGTGAACGCCAGGCCGCCGCCAGCGCGGTGAGCACCGGCTCGATCGATCTCTTCTGAGGGCCCCATCGATGAACAAGACGCGCGTGGTGGTGGTCGACGATTCAGCCCTGGTGCGCGGCCTGCTGGCCGAGATCATCAACCGGGAGCCGGACATGGAGTGCGTCGGCGTCGCGGCCGACCCGATCGTCGCGCGCGAAGTGATCCGCCGGCTCGATCCGGACGTCATCACCCTCGATGTCGAGATGCCGCGCATGGACGGCATCGACTTCCTGGCGCGGCTGATGCGCTTGAAACCGACCCCGGTGGTGATGGTTTCCACCCTCACCGAGCGCGGCGCCGACGTCACCCTGCGCGCCCTCGAACTGGGCGCGATCGACTTCGTCGCCAAGCCGAAGATCGGCGTCAGCGACGGCCTGCGCCAGCTGGCCGGTGACATCACCGACAAGATCCGCATCGCCGCCACGGCGCGCATGCAGCGTGCGCCGACTGCCGTGTCCGCCGCGCGCGACGTCCGGCCGGCACCCCTGGGCCGCCTGTCGACCGAGAAGATCGTCTTCATCGGCGCCTCCACCGGGGGCACCGAAGCGACGCGCGAGCTGCTGATGAACCTGCCACCGGACGCGCCCGCAGTGATGATCACGCAGCACATGCCAGCCGGTTTCACCAAAGGCTACGCAGCCCGCCTCGATACGCTGTGCAGCATCGCAGTGAAGGAGGCGCACGAGGGCGAGCGCATCCTCCCCGGCCACGCCTACATCGCGCCCGGCGGTCTGCACCTGAGCGTCGGACGCTCGGGCGCCAACTATGTCGCGCGGCTCTCCGACGCCGATCCGGTCAACCGGCACCGGCCTTCGGTCGAGACGCTTTTCCTTTCAGCCGCCAGCGTGGTCGGTCCGAATGCGCTGGGCGTGATGCTCACCGGCATGGGCAGCGACGGTGCCACGGCCATGAAGGTCATGCGCGACGCCGGCGCCTGGAACCTGGCGCAGGACGAGGCCAGTTGCGTGGTCTTCGGCATGCCCAAGGCTGCCATCGCCAGCGGTGCGGTGCACGAGGTGCTGCCACTGGCACAGATCGCGCCGCGACTGCTCGAGCGCCTGCGCAGCACCGCCGGACGAGCCACCAGTCGCGTCTGAACTGCCGCCGACAACCCGCCACGAGCACGATCCATGACACCTTGTCCCGAAGCCCGATCCCTGATGGAAAGCGCCGAACTGCAGGACGACCTGCTGGTGGTGCTGAACGACCTGGAGCGTCTGCAGGGGTTGCTCGACGACAGCCACGCCGCGCTGCAGGGCGGCTTCTTCGGCCTCGTGGAGTCGGTGCAGCGCATTGCCGGCAGCAGCGCCGATGCGCAATTGCAGCCGCACGTGGCCGCCGCGGTGAAGGCCTTGCAGTTCCAGGACCTGTCGAGCCAGCTCATCGCGCACACCCGCAGCCGCCTGCAGCACCGTGCCGACTGCCTGGCACGTGATGCATTTCACGATGACGACGAGGGCGCCGAGCCGTCCGCCATCAGTGCGGCGCCGGAACGGCCGAACCCAGTGACGCAGGCTGAGATGGACACCGGCTTCGTCGAACTTTTCTGATGCGTCCCGATTCGTCTCTCTCTTCCGATCCCCAGAACACACCGGAGTCCTTCATGCATTCGATCCTCGCCGTCGACGACTCTGCCTCCATGCGGCAGATGGTCACCTTCACGCTCAAGAGCGCAGGCTTTGCGGTGGTCGAGGCCGAGGACGGAGAGCAGGCCTTCGCCAAGGCGCAGGCGCAGAACTTCGACCTCGTGCTGACCGACCAGAACATGCCCCGACTCGATGGCATCGGCCTGACCCGCAAGCTGCGCGAGCACCCGGCGTTCAAGTCGACGCCGATATTGATCCTGACGACCGAGTCGTCCGAATCGATGAAACAGGCTGGCCGCGCCGCCGGCGCCACGGGTTGGCTGGTCAAACCGTTCGATCCGGCCAAGCTGGTCGAAGTGATCCGCAAGGTCGTGCGCTGAGGCGCACCACCCCCATCCCCCTGCAAGCCCCCGGAAGCGACGCCATGGCCGACACCCACCTCGACAGCCCGAAAGCCGATGCCGGCATCGACCTGACCCAGTTCTACCAGGTGTTCTTCGAGGAGGCCGGCGAAAACCTCGACCGGCTCGAACAGCTGCTGCTGGCGATCGACCTGGTGACAGCCGACGACGAGGTGCTGAACTCCATTTTTCGCTGTGCCCATTCGGTCAAGGGAGGCGCGGCGACCTTCGGCTTCGGAGATGTCGCACAGCTCACACACCAGATGGAGACGCTGCTGGACAAGCTGCGCCGCCATGAACTCGAGCCGACCGCGGCCATGGTCGACGTGCTCCTGCAGGCGGGCGACGCGCTGCGCGCCCAGCTGCTGCGCCACCAGGGCGGCGGTGCTGCGCCGGCCTGCGATACCGAAGACCTGCAGTCGGCCCTGCGCAGCCTGGCCGACGGACAGCCGGCCCCTGCGTCGGCGCGGCCGGCGCAGCCGGCAACGCCCCAGGCTGTGGCCTCGCCCGTGCCCGCGGCGGCCCCAGCCCGCGCGCCGGGCAACGAAGCACGCGGCCTCGAGCTGCGGGTGGGCCCGCTCGAGCAGCCCGAGCAGGCCGAGAGCCTGGCCGATCTGTTCAAGGAGATCGCCGACCTGGGCTCGTTCGAGCCGCTGGACGGTGGCCAGGACGCCGATGGCGTGCGCCGCTTCAAGGTGGTCACGACCAGCAGCGATGCCGACTTGCTCGAGCTGTTCTCGTTCCACGTCGCGCCGGACAAGCTCAGCCTGATGCCGCTCGGTCCCGGGTACGGCTTCCATGAGGGTGCGCCGGGCGCACCCGAGTCGACCGAGGCCGAGCCCGAGTTCGGATTCTTCGAAGGCGCACCCGGTGCGCCTGGCGCTGCGTCCGTGGCGAGCGCGGCGAGCGCCCCCGTCGCTGCCGCGGCGGGTGAGGCCGGCGGCGTCGCGCCGGTCACACCGCAGCGCAGTGCCGCCGCCAAGCCGAGCGCCGCAGCGGCCGACGCCAGCACGCTGCGCGTCTCGGTCGAGAAGGTCGATCAGCTGATCAACCTGGTCGGTGAGCTCGTCATCACCCAGGCCATGCTGGCCCAGACCAGCAGCAAGCTCGATGCGGCGGTGTTCCAGCAAATGGCCGCGGGCCTGGCCGACCTGCAGCGCAACACGCGCGACCTGCAGGAGTCGGTGATGTCGATCCGCATGATCCCGATGTCGGTGGTCTTCAACCGCTTCCCGCGCATGCTGCGCGACCTGGCGGCCAAGCTCGCCAAGAAGGTCGAGTTCGTGACGCAGGGCGATTCGACCGAACTCGACAAGGGCCTGGTCGAGAAGATCACCGACCCGCTGACCCACCTGGTGCGCAACAGCTGCGACCATGGCATCGAACTGCCGGCCGAGCGCCTGGCACGCGGCAAGAGCGAAACAGGCACCATCACGCTGGCGGCTTCGCACCAGGGCGGCTCGATCGTCATCGAGGTACGCGACGACGGCAAGGGCCTGTCGCGCAGGAAGCTGCTCGACAAGGCGCGCGAGAAGGGCATCGATGCGCCGGAAACGCTGTCCGACAGCGAAGTCTGGTCGCTGATTTTCGCACCCGGCTTCTCCACCGCCGAGGTGGTGACCGACGTGTCGGGCCGCGGCGTCGGCATGGACGTGGTCAAGCGCAACATCACTGGCCTGGGCGGCACCGTCGAGATCGAGTCCTGCGAAGGCTTCGGCATGAGCGTGAAGGTGCGGCTGCCGCTGACGCTGGCAATCATGGACAGCATGTCGGTGGGCATCGCCCGCGAAACCTACATCCTGCCGCTGTCTTCGGTCGTCCAGTCGTTCAGCCAGTCCGAGCAGCAGATGATGACCATCGGCGGCTCGCAGGGCCAGGTGGTACGCGTGCGCGACGAGTACCTGCCGGTGATCGATCTGGAGCAGGTCTTCGAGGTGCCGCGCAACGGCGCCCTCGCGCCGCCGTCGATCCTGGTGGTGGTCGAGTCGGGCGGCATGCGAATGGCCTTGCGCGTCGACGAACTGCTGGGCCAGCAGCAGGTGGTCGTGAAGAACCTGGAAGCCAACTACTGCAAGGTCGACTTCGTCTCAGGCGCCACCATCCTGGGCGATGGCCGGGTGGCCCTGATCCTGGATGTCGACAGCCTCGTCCGCCGCTCGCGGCACTGATATCAACCGCTGGAACACCTCATGCAAGACACGTCTTCATCCGCTCTTCGGCCCGCCTCTCGCACCGAGGTCGGCGTTCCCACGTCCAGGCAGGAGTACCTGTCCTTCAAGCTCGGCGCCGAGGAGTACGGCATCGACATCCTGAAGGTCCAGGAGATCCGCGGCTACGAACCGCCCACGCGCATGGCCAACGTGCCCGATTACATCAAGGGGGTGGTCAACCTGCGCGGCACGATCGTGCCCATCGTCGACCTGCGCATCAAGTTCCGCCTCGACGCGGCCGAGTACAACGACTTCACCGTCGTGATCATCCTGAATGTTTCGGGCCGCGTGCTCGGCGTGGTGGTGGACGGCGTCTCGGACGTCACGTCGCTCTGCGCCGATCAGATCAAGCCCAAGCCGCAGTTCTCGGCAGCCGTGGATGCCGATCACATCGTCGGTCTGGGCACGGTCGACGGTCGAATGCTGATCCTGATCGACATCGAGCGTCTGGTGTCCAGCGGCGAGCTCGCGCTGGGCCAGAGCCCCGGCTCACTGCAGTAAGGCGCCTGCGGGCCGCCGCGCGGCCCCGGCTGCTACTGGATGATGAAGTTGGAGAAGTGCACCGCGCGGATCGGCAGCGGTCCGTCAGCGTCGTCATCCTTGGCCGCGCTGCGTTTGGCGGCGATGGCCGAGGCACCCAGGGCGGGCAACTCGAGCTCGTAGCCCAAAGGGCGCAGCGCCTCGCGGCGGATTTCTTCGGCCAAGCGCAGCTTGCCGTCGCGCTCGGTCAGCTGGGCAGCGCTCTTGCCGCCGAGTGTGAGCAGGATGTTGTTTCGGATCGCCGGCATGTAGGCCTTCAGCAAGTCGGCATCCTTCGGGCTCACCAGTTCGAGGCTGATGCCGACCTGCGCGTAGCGCTCGGCGTCGCGGTCCGCAAGATTCACGGTGAAGGGTTCCAGCGCAACGAAGGTCGGTGCAGTCTTGACGCTGGCCTTGACCAACTTCTCCTCGACCGGTTCGGCCTGCGCATCGCCCTCGTCTGCAGCGGCCGCGCGCTGCTTCATCAAGTAATACGCCGCCGCCCCGCCGCCTGCGGCCAGCACCAGCGTGAGCGCCAGCACGATGATCAGGATCTTCTTCTTCTTGCCCGCAACGGCTGGCGCTGCGGCGTCGACGCTCGGGGCGGGGAGGGCGGCGTCACGGGAAGCTGCGGACATGGGGGCTCCTGAGAGGGGCATGGCGTGTCGCGGGGTCGCGGCGCCGGTGTCTCCCAAGGATTATCGAAAACGTGCGCCGCACGAATGGCCGGATAAGGAGGGCTTTGCCGGGCTGTTCCGGGCGATCGGATCGTGCGTCAGGCCACCAGATCGACCAGCCCGCGCGGTGCCTGGCGCACCGTGACGCCGAAACCCGACGTGCCGGCCGACCGTGCACCGTCATCGACGGCTGTGCCGCGCTCCGCCAGGGGGGCGGGTGCGTCCCGACGCGGGCGGCCATCGAAGACGCCGCCGCCGCTCAAGGTCAAGCCGATCTCCTGCATCGCCGAGGCAAGGCGCGGCAGACTGTCCTCGATCGCACTGCGGGTGAGGGCCATCTCGGCACCGAAGTCGATCCGCGCATGCCGGCCCTCGACGACGATCTGCACCGACACCGGTCCGAGTTCGGGCGGGTTCAGGTGCAGTGAGGCCAGGCTGAGGCCCTCGCGCACCAGCCAGCCGATCTGGTGTGCCAGCGTCGGCGCGAACGCCGGCGTGTCCACGACCGCAGCGATGTGCAGGCTCTGTGCCGCGGCGTGGGCTGTGGCGAGGGGCGTCGGCGCAGCGGCCGCGGTGGCGACGGTTGCCGGCTGCGCGGAAGCTCCGCCGGCAATGCCCGTATCAGTGCCCGCCGGCAGGGCTGGCAGTGCGCTCTGTGTCTCGTCGCGCAGCGCCGCGTCGGCGCGCGCGTTGTCCAGCAAGGTCGCTGCCGCCTCGCTTGCATGCTGGGTCGGCACGCCGACTGCAGCGGGCGATGGTGGGGCAGTCAGCGCCCCTGCTGCGTCGGTGACTTCCGGGCCTGCGCGATACGCGGCGCCGTCAAGGGCCAGCCCGGCCGCGTCTTTGACTTTGGCTGCGGCCGCTGTGGCCACTGCAGGGGGCGCGAAGGCGATGACCGCGAGCAACTCGGCAGCGATGCCAGGCGCCTCGTCGGCTTCAACCGGGGCTGAGTCGGCGCCGGGCGCGGCGCTTTCGCCGGCCCCACTGGCGTCGGCTGGCGCTGGGGCTCGGACTGCGGTCTGCGGGCGCGCATCGGCCTGCGCGCGCGCCAGGCGTGCGGCAAACGCATCCTCGCCGCGCGGGCTCGGCCCTTCGGGCCGGGTGCCCGGCCGCGCGCCCTCCGCGCCCTGCAGCGTGGCGGTTGCCGGCAGCAGCGCCGCCGTCATGGCGTCCCCACGCTGCGGCGCGCGGCCGCTTCGCTGCGGCGCTGCGCATGCACGCGCATGGCCTGTTCGTCGCTCTCCTTCTGGTCGCGGCGCTCGCCTTGCTGCCGCAGCATCTGGGCGCGGCGTTCGATCAGCTTGCGCACCGAGGCCACGCGCAGTTCACAGGCGTTCAGCACCTGCCCGGCCTGTTTGTGCACCGCCTCGGCCTGACGCACCGCCAGGCACTGCTGCCCGATGGCCGCATCGAGCCGGTCAGCGAACGCATGGTGGCAGCGCACGATCGGCAGTGCCGCGCCGTGCGCGAACTGCACGCTCCAGCGTTGCCGATAGGCGTTGCGGTGGTCGTCGAGCTGGCGTGCCTGGTCCTGCGCCGCCAGGCAGCGCTTCCGCCGTTCGTTGAGGGCTGCAAGGGCGGCATTGCGTTCGGACTCGGCTTGCTCGAGCAACATGAGCAGGGGACGCAGGGAGTCGTTCATGGGCCAGGGTTTCCGGCCGGGGTGAAGCCGGCCTGCAGTTGTTCGATGCTGTGGGCCAGCGGCGCGGCGTCGTGCAGGTCTTGCTGCAGCAGCGCCATCAGCGCGGGCTGCGCGCGCACGGCTGCGTCCAGGGCCAGGTCGTGCCCGCTGCTGTACGCGCCGAGCTGGATCAGGTCGCGCGCTTTCGACAGGCGGGCGAGTTGCGAGCGGGCATGCCGTGCGGCACGCAGGTGTTCCGGTGCGACCACGCTGTTCATCACCCGCGACACCGATTTCTCGACATCGATGGCCGGGAAGTGCCCGGCCTCGGCGAGATCGCGCGAGAGCACGATGTGGCCGTCGAGGATGCCGCGCGCCGCGTCGGCGATCGGGTCCTGCAGGTCGTCGCCTTCGCTCAGCACGGTGTAGAAGGCGGTGATCGAGCCGCACCCGTCGCGGCCGTTGCCGCTGCGTTCCACCAGCTGCGGCAGCTTGGCAAAGCAGCTCGGCGGGTAGCCGCGCGTGGCGGGTGGCTCGCCGATGGCCAGCGCGATCTCGCGCTGCGCCATCGCGTAGCGCGTCAGGCTGTCCATCAGCAGCAGCACATGCTGGCCGCGGTCGCGGTGGTGCTCGGCGATCGCGGTGGCGTAGGTCGCACCCTGCATGCGCACCAGCGGCGGTGCATCGGCCGGCGCTGCGACGACGATGCTGCGTCTGAGGCCCGACGCGCCGAGGATGTCCTCGACGAATTCCTTCACCTCGCGACCGCGTTCGCCGATCAGGCCGACCACGATCAGGTCGGCCGCCGTATAGCGGGCCATCATGCCCAGCAGCACGCTCTTGCCCACGCCGGTGCCGGCGAACAAGCCGATGCGCTGGCCGCGCCCGACCGTCAGCATCGCGTTGATGGCGCGAACACCCGTGTCCAGCGGCGTGCGCACCGGGTCACGGTCCATCGCATTGATGGGCCGGCGGATCATCGGCGCCGGTCGCACGTCGGCGATCGGGCCGCGGCGATCGAGCGGCTGCCCGTGCGGGTCGACCACCCGGCCGATCAGACCATCGCCGACCGGCAGGTGCAGGCCGCGGTCCTCGCTGCGCCGCCAGGGGTGCTGTTGGGCCCCCAGACGCGGCGCCGAGATCGGCGCGGTACACGGCAGCACGCGGGCGCCGCTGGCCAGGCCGTGCACTTCGCCGGTGGGCATCAGGAACGCACGGTCGCCGTCGAAGCCGACGACCTCGGCCTGCACCGGCGGGCCCCCGTCGGTGTGGACGTTGCAGACCGCACCGACCGGCGCGCGGATGCCGGCGGCTTCGAGCACCAGGCCCGCCACACGCACCAGCGAGCCTTCGCAGGCCAGCCCGATGGGCGCGCCGGCATGCGCTTCGAGATTGCCGAGGTAGCGCTGCCAGCGCAGCGAGCGTGCCTGGGAATCGGGGCGCGGCGACAGGGCGGACATGTCAGTGGCTTTTCGGCGTGGTGCACGAGCCGCGACGGATTGAACGGGCGCTCTTTGTGATGCTCAGCGCATCGCGGCAGGCGCTGCCCGGCAGGGGCTCATGGTGGAGCGGTCTGCGCTTCGCGCCGACTGCCTTGCGGTGCTCGCCTCGGGGTCGCGTCGCATAACTCGCTACGTTCGCTGCGCTCACTGCGCTCAAACAGAT
>Ga0163144_10013325_pt1 | contig 17176 bp, 18 predicted proteins | sample OliLak19BULKMAT1_FD_123175 | JGI IMG/M metagenome (GOLD analysis project Ga0163144, IMG submission 123175) | Freshwater microbial mat bacterial communities from Lake Vanda, McMurdo Dry Valleys, Antarctica - Oligotrophic Lake LV.19.BULKMAT1 | ecosystem: Environmental > Aquatic > Freshwater >... | reverse complement strand
GCCTTCACCTCGTCCGTCTCAGAGCCCGGGGCCTTTTTCGAAACGAAGCCATTTTCGACCACCGGAGTTTCGGCCGGAGCCGGCCGCACCGCGCGTGTCCTGACCACGGCCTCCGGTGCCGCCGCACGTGTCTGGTCCAGGGCTGGAGCAGTCGCAGTCGAGCGCTCGGGCATTCGTGCGGGCCTTCCGACCAGTCCAGCCGGAAGCGGCCGGGAGTCGACCTGCTCCTGCGTGTCAACCAACTCCTTCTTTACTTCCCTGCCTTCGGACTTTGGAGCATCGCCCCTAACCTCAGGAACAACCGCGTCCAGTGGAGAAGTATCGGTGGACGGAAAGTCCAAGTCAGTTCTGGTAGCGTCGCTTCGGATTACAGCGGTCCGTACCGCGGGATTGACCGGTGCTGCAGGAACTGCCCCTGCTACCAGTGCCGATGGAGCTTGCGAGAGAGGAGTATGCGCCGGGACTGCGGCAGTTGAAACAGCCGTCGAAGAATCCGGAACGGCAGGAGCTTCGGGATCCGCGGGAACAGTTCGGGTAATAGCCAGAGGAGCCGGGATCGCTACCTCTACCGCAGATTCGGGCTGCGTCAGGGGACGGATCTCGACCACCGGGACCGCGCCGCTCGCCGCCAGCCCTTCCTCTTCCTTTTCTTTGGTGCGGGGACGAACCGAGGGACGGACTAGTTCGGCCAGGTCCACCGCGGGTAACAGATCAGCGGCGGCGACGCTCGCGGTCTCAACCGGAAGCACTGGCAAATTCCTGACGGAATCGACCGCCATTTGACCAGATTCTGGCGACGGGCTTTCTGCCGTCCGAACCGGTTCAGCCGGGGCGCGATCCCCGGTAAAAGCCATTGCAAAGTCGGGATTACCGGCGCTCAAATCCGCGATAATTTGGCGTAAATCATCTGCAAATACCTGATTTGTCGCAGCCTCACCGGAAGTTGCCGGGGCGGGCTGTATACGGTCTGCGAATACGTTCGCCAGATCTGCTGAAAGTGCAGGGAACACGCCGGTCTACTTGCATTCAGGGCACCAAACCAATTGGCCACCTGGATGCTATTCACCTGGCATGGACCCGTTGACTTCCACTGTCGCCAGCGGCCTCAGGGCTCGGCTCGAGGCGCTCGATATGCTGGCCAATAACGTCGCTAATGCGTCGACAGCAGGATTTAAGAAGGACGGCGAATTCTACGGAATTTTCCGGGGCGAACTCGATAGTGGCGCGGACACAGACATGCCGGTCATCGAGAAAAACTGGACCGATTTTTCGCAGGGCACTCTGCAAACGACAGGTGGAGCCCTGGATTTTGCCCTTTCCGGGCCAGGCTGGTTTACTGTCAATTCGCCGGGCGGCGGAACCATGTATACCCGCAACGGCAATTTCCATGTCAACTCGACTGGCGCGGTAACGACGCAGGAGGGCTATCCGGTTCGACTCGCAGGTGGGGCGCCGCTCAAGATCCAGCCCGGTGCTCCCGTCTCAGTCGCAGCCGACGGTAGTCTGACACAGAGTGGCGCCCCACTGGGACGCCTCAATGTAGTGGAATTCGCAGCGGGCGAACTCACCCGCAATGGTGCCAGCTTCTTCCGGCCCGCGAATGCGGCCACTACCGGCAAGCCCGCCCCTGGTACAGAAGTCCTGCAGGGCAAGCTCGAGAACGCCAACGTTTCCGCACCCGAGGCCGCGGTCCGGCTGGTGGGGCTCACACGCACGTTTGAAAGCCTGCAGCGAGCTCTCCAGATCGGCTCGGAAATGAACCGTAAATCCATCGAAGAACTGGCCAAAGTTTAAGGAGAAATCATGATTCGAGCCCTTTATACCGCTGCCAGCGGAATGACCGCCCAGCAACTGAATGTGGACAACATCGCCCACAACCTGGCCAACGCCAACACAGCCGGATTCAAAACCCGGCGCGCCCAGTTCCAGGACCTTCTATATCAAAACCTCGTGCAACCCGGCGCGGCCGCCGGTCAGCAGACCACGGTCCCGACAGGCCTGCAGCTCGGACTGGGCGCGCGAGCCTCTTCCAACGAAATCATCTTCACGCAGGGCAACTTCGTGCAAACCGAGAACCCCCTCGACATGGTGATCCAGGGCCGCGGCTTTTTCCAGGTCCGCCGACCTTCCGGCGAACTCGCCTATTCCCGTGCAGGAGGTTTCCACCTTGACCGCGACGGCAATATGGTGACGCAGGATGGCGACCCGCTGGAGCCGCAGATCACGCTCCCTAAAGAAGCGCAGGCCGTCACTATCGCCCCTGACGGCACAGTCAGCTACACCCTTCCGAATCAGACTCAGTCCCAGCAGGCCGGACAGATCCAACTCGCCGACTTTCAGAACCCTGCCGGACTTAACAGCATCGGCCGCAACCTCTACCTGGCTACCGCCGCTTCCGGCGACCCGGTCGCCGGCATACCCGGCGGGCAGGAAGGCCTCGGAGCACTGCTCCAGGGCTACTCCGAACAGTCGAACGTGAGCGTTGTCGACGAGTTCATCAACCTGATCATCAGTCAGCGCGCCTACGAAGCGAACTCTAAGGTTGTGAAAGCCGCCGACGAAATGTATCAGCAAGTCAATAATTTGACGCGATGATTTCCTTCGCTGCGCTCCTCCTCCTTTCGTGCATCGGGCCCTCTGGCCCGCGCATTACGGCTGGCGACCTCGCGCCCGCGGTTCCGGCGTTGCGCCAGGTGCCCGCCTCTGCCGTGCTCGGCTATGCGCCACGGCCCGGCGTCACGCGAACGTTCACATGGGCCGAACTCAGCCGCCATCTTCCACCGGACCACGGATCGAAGCCAGCACCTGAGCCGGTCTGCGTCGCGTGGCAGATGGCCCGCCCCGACCCCGAAGCGTTTCGCGTGGCGATGCAGAGCGCGCTGGCGCCCGAGGCGCAGCTCGCAATTCTTGAGACCAGCCAAAACCTAATTCCACCCGGCCCTATTCATTTCCCGGCGAGCAATCTGCGGCCAGCTACTTCAGGCCAGGGCGCCACCTGGAGGGGCTATGTCGAATATGTCCCCGGGCTTCGATATGAGATCTGGGCGCGAGTGGACGTTCGAGTTGCGGCCGACCGTGTCGTTACCGTGCAGGACATCTCGCCAGGCACGTTGATCGCACCCGACATGGTGCGCCTCGAACCGTTTACCACCTCAGCGGCACAGGCGGGCTTCGCATCACGACTGGAAGACGTCGTGGGCAGGCCAGCCCGGCGAGCCCTGCGCGCCGGAACCGCGGTTCCAGCCAACGCGCTCGGAAAGCACACCGACGTCCAAAAGGGCGACACAGTGCGCATTAAAGTGAACGCGGGTTCGGCAACCATCGGTGTTGAAGCCACGGCGCTCGCGCCAGCCGCCGCCGGAGAAATTATCCCGGTTCGAGTCAATGACACCGGCCGAACCGTCCGGGCCCGCATCTCCGGCCCAGGCGAAGCCACCATCCAGTTAACCGGAGGGAACTAAATGCCCATCTTTCTGCTTGTCCTCATCCTCCTGCCCGCGAGCATTTTTGCCCGTGAAAAGAAAAAGCCCGAGGTGGTCTTGTCGCCGCTCGACCGCTTTCTCTCGCAGTCCGGCGCCACAGCACCGATCCCCGTCGCTCCGACAGCGGGTTCTCTGTACTCTCCTTCCGCCTCCATGCTCGATCTCACCGGCGATCTTCGTGCGCATCGCGCCAACGACATCGTGACGGTAATCGTCTTCGACCGCGCCTCGGCGGTCGCCAAAGGTTCCACCAAAACGGCAAGGACGTCGTCGGCGAACGCGTCCATCACTGGACTCGCCGGCACACCTCCGGCGGCTGACCGGCTGGCGAACCTGATCAAACTGGGTGGCAACTCGAGCCTCGATGGTCAGGGCGAGACGACGCGCGAGGTTACGCTGAACACCACGATAACCGCGCGGGTCACACACGTTTTGCCAAACGGCCTGGTAGCGATTGAAGGCTTCAAAAGCGTGCGGGTCAACTCCGAGAATCAGCAGATCTCCCTTCGCGGGCTGGTCCGTATCGTCGACCTTTCCCCCACCAACCGGATCGCGTCTGACTCCATCGCCATGCTGGAGATCGTCGTCGATGGCAAGGGCGTCGTGGGTGACGCCGTGCGCCGTCCGAATTTCCTGTACCGCCTGTTGCTCGGTCTGCTCCCGTTCTAAAGAGATATCCAATGCTTTTTACCACCGCGTTTCGCACCTCCTTATACATCCGCACCGCACTTTTCGCCGCTGCACTTCCGGTACTGACCACGGCAGCCGCTGCGCCACCGGGCATTCCGGGAACGCGACTCAAAGAGATCGTCAGCATTGAGGGCGTTCGCGCCAACCAGTTGATTGGCTACGGCATCGTTGTCGGCCTGAACGGAACCGGAGACCGCCGTCAGACTGTCTTTTCAGCCCAGAGCCTGGCCAATTTGCTCAACCAGATGGGCGTGTCCGTGCCCGCCACCGCGATTCGCGTCAACAACACGGCCTCCGTTCTGGTCACGGCAAATCTGCCGGCGTTTGCCAGACCCGGTGCGCGCATCGACGTGACAGCGGCCGCCATCGGCGACTCCAGCAACCTGCAGGGGGGCATCCTGGTACTGACCACGCTTCGTGGCATCGACGGGCAAATCTACGGCATCGCTCAGGGACCCGTCGTCACAGCTGGCTTCATCGCCGGCGGCGGAGCAGGGAACAAGCAGACCGTCAATCACCCGACCGTGGGCCGCATTCCCGACGGTGCCACCGTCGAGCGCGCCGCTCCCAGTGTGTCTCTCGACGGCGAAGTGCGCCTGCAACTGGCACACGCCGATTTCACCACCGCATCCCGTGTTGCCGAGGCGGTCAACCGCCGCTTCCCTGGTCCCGAAACAACCCCCTGGGCCATCGCCGAAAACTCTGCATCCGTCCGCATCACCACGCCTCCTGAATGGAAGGGCCGCGCGGCGGACTTCGTCTCCGAGCTCGAGCGCCTGACCGTTCACGCCGACCGGATCGCCCGCATCGTGGTCAACGAACGTACGGGTACCGTAGTGATGGGCCGCGAAGTTCGAATCTCACCAGTCGCTATTCTGCATGGCAATCTCACCATCCAGGTCACAACCACGTTTGAGGTCTCCCAGCCAAAACCGTTCTCTCAGGGCACCACCGAAATCGTGCCTAAGGTCGAGGTCGGCGTGAAGGAGGAGAAAGCCCGCAACGTCCTGCTGAAAGAGGGCGCCAGCGTCGAGGAACTGGTACGCGCGCTGGGTGCGGTCGGCACCACACCTCGGGACATCGTCGCCATTCTGCAAAACCTCAAGAGCGCCGGAGCGCTCGAAGCCGAAATCGAAATCCTCTAGGAACTAGCCAATGACAAGCCCTGTATCCCTCAACACCTCTTCGTCCGCGACCTCCGTCCCGGAGTCGAAAACCCGCGATATCGCCGGAGCTGCCCGTCAGTTCGAGGCGTTACTAATTTCCCAGCTGCTCAAGTCTTCATGCGATGCGGCGACCCTTATCGGGGGCGAACCCGGTGCCGCGGACACCACCGCCGTCGAGATGGCCCAGGAGCACTTCGCCAACGCACTGGCCGAACAGGGCGGCCTTGGGCTCGCCCGTATGATCACTACCACCATGGCGGCCCGGGCTGGCAGCAGTTAAGCTGCCGCCCCGGCCATCCGGGTGTCGGCCGTCATGCTGACCTGTTGCCAGGATTCCAGCAGCGTCGTCAGCAGGCGGGCGGCCTCAGCGAAATGCGTATCCGACTGATTGCAATGCCCAAGTACGATCTGGTTCGTGATATATCCGTACAGCTCCCCGAGGTTTCGGCTCAACTCCCCGCCGTTATCGAAGTCCAGACTCAACGACAACTCAATCACAGCGTCAAAGGCTCGGTTCACTGGGCGAACGCGCCCCTCGATATCTCCGCAAAGCAGGCAGCGCCTGGCGTCAGCGATACCGTCCAAAGCACATCGGTACAGCATCGTCACAAGTTCCAGGGGCGTTGCGGTCAGTACGCTGCTTTCGAGGTATTGATCGTAGGGGTTCATCGTCTGTCTCCACAGTTCTTATCGAACCAGAACGAAACAATTAGAGGAAAAAATTGAGAGAAGTCAGACCTTTGTTTAACTTCCATAATGTGAAGCGAAGCAATCCGCTGTCCGCTGTCCTTCTCCTGGTTTTCAGCTGCAGCCTCAGTGCAGCGGCCGATGCGGCGGCGGCTAAGGCGGCGGCGAATCTCGAAAAGCAGCGCGCGTCCATCGCCCGGCAGGCTCGGCGCGACGGTCAGGCAGGCTTCTTCACCACGCCATGGCTACTCTCAGGCGGACCTTCCGCACCATTGGCGCCCGTCAAAGCCGATTGTGAGCCTCTTCCGGAAACCCAGCTGGGCGACCTCATCACGGCGGCAGCCACGCAGGCCAGCATCAGCCCCCAGCTCATTCGCGCCGTGGTCCGGCGAGAGTCCGGCGCGCGCCCTTGCGCAGTCTCCAATAAAGGCGCGCAGGGACTCATGCAGCTCATGCCCGCCACGCAGCAGACCCTCGGTGTCACCGACGCTTTCGATCCAGCCTCAAACCTCGCAGGCGGTGCCAGGTACCTCGCCGAACTGCTCAGGCGCTACAAAGGTGACCTCCGCCGAACTCTCGCCGCCTACAATGCCGGACCGCAGCGCGTCGAGCCCGACGGCGACATCCCCGATATCGCGGAAACTCGCGACTACGTGTCCGCCATCATGGCCGAACTGGAACCGTCTCGTACTCCCTGAACCTCCCCTTGCGCCCACCCTGCGCAGTGTGTAATTATTCATTAGGCTGAATAAAAATTCAGTCGAGCATTCCCGTCTCTAAAACAGACGGCCCGGAGGTCTCCATGGCAGCGACTCTCAAGCAATCCCCGATTCTGCGAATGCACGCACGCGACCTTACCAGCGACCTGGACTTGTCCATCGCCGAACTGAATGAGTTGCTCAGCCTGGCGTCCGAAGTGAAGCAGACGCCCGCCCGTTACACCTCCGCTCTGACCGGCCGCTACCTCAGCCTGCTGTTTGAGAAGCCGTCGCTCCGAACGCGGCTAACGTTTGAACTTGCGATCAAGCAGCTCGGCGGCGACTCCGTCACTTCCACAGGACCTGTCGGAGGCCGGGAGCCCCTCAAGGACATTGCGCGGAACCTCGACCGCTGGACCAACGGAATCGTAGCCCGGACCTTCGCTCAGGAGACCGTCGATGAGCTGGCCAGGTGGTCTTCCGTCCCGGTGATCAACGCGCTGAGCGACCTGTATCACCCCTGCCAGGCCCTCGCCGATATGCAGACCTTGCGCGAACGCTTCGGTGGCCTGCGCGGCGTGCATCTGGTTTTTGTCGGCGACGGTAACAACGTGGCGCATTCCCTGATGCTGTGTGCTGCCCGGCTGGGCATGAACTGCACCGTCGCGACGCCGCCTGGTTATGAACCGAATGCCGCGATTACAGCCGAAGCCCGGCGCTTCGCTGCGGCTTTGGGCGCCGAGATCGCCGTCACCAACGATGCGTTTGCCGCAGTCGGGCGCGCCGACGCCGTGTACACCGATGTTTGGGCCAGCATGGGCCAGGAGTCGGAAGCCGAGGAACGGCAGCGAATCTTCCGCCCGTATCAGGTGAATGAGCGATTGATGGCGGCCGCACAGGCGCACACGCTTTTCATGCATTGCCTGCCCGCTCATCGAGAGGAAGAAGTCACCGATGCCGTCATCGAATCCGCCAACTCGGTGGTCTTCGATCAGGCGGAAAACCGGCTCCACGCGCAAAAAGCACTGCTTCTCATGCTGATCGACTGAAGCGGCCGGCGGCATACACTGGTCTACGGAATGTATCCACAAATTGCCACTCGTCCGGCTCCAGGGCGGCGCTAAGCCATGAAACTCTGGGGCGGACGATTTGAAGAGGGACCGTCTGAGGTCTTCGAGCGCTTCTCGGGATCCCTGCACTTCGACAAGAGACTGACAGACGCCGACATCCGAGGCTCGCAGGCCTTCGCCCGAGCGCTCGGCCGCGTCGGACTTCTGACACCGGCGGAGGTGGATCAACTGGTGGACGCCTTCCATGCCATCAGCGAAGCTGCGAAGCAGCCGGGCTTTTTTGAGGGCGCCACCGATGAGGATGTACACACGCTGGTCATCCGCAAGCTGAAGGAAACCGCTGGCGCTGTAGCTGACAAAATCCACACCGGGCGCAGCCGCAATGAACAGGTCTCGCTCGACACTCGCCTGTGGTTGCGCGGTGAGATTGATGCCGCCCGTGAGGACCTTCGTGCGTTCCTCGCCTCTCTGCTTGACCTGGCTGGGCGTTATCCCGACGCCGTAATCCCCGGCTACACCCACGCACGTCGCGCTCAGGCGGTCCTGTGGCCGCACTACATCCTGGCCTATTTTGAGATGTTTGCCCGCGACCATGAGCGGCTCGGAGATGCACGCCGCCGCGTCAACGTGCTGCCGCTGGGTTCGGGTGCGCTCGCCGGCAGCGGCTTCCCGTTTGACCGCGAAGCCATCGCGGCGGAGCTCGGTTTTGAGAGCATTACCAACAACAGCATGGACGTTTCGGGCGACCGCGACTTCGTCCTCGACTTCCTGTACGCCGCCTCCACCACGCTCCTGCATCTCAGCCGACTGTCCGAGGACTGGATTCTGTACTCGGGCGAGGAGTATCGCTGGATGGAGCTCGGCGACGGTGTCACCAGCGGCTCCAGCCTGATGCCGCAGAAGAAGAACCCCGATTCGCTGGAGCTGATCCGGGGAAAGTGCGGCCGTGTGTTCGGCGCCTACAGCTCCCTTTTCGTAACGATGAAGGGTCTGCCCATGACCTACAACCGCGACATGCAGGAGGACAAAGAGCCCCTGTTCGACGCGGCCGACCAGCTGCGAGGATCGCTCCAGATGGCGCGTGTGGTGACCGAGTCCGTGCGACTGAACCCAGCGGTTCCCGCCGAAGCGGCAGCCGGCAGTTGGGTGGTTGCCACCGACCTTGCTGAAGCGCTCGCCCGGGCAGGTGTGCCCTTCCACACAGGTCATCAGATCGTGGGCCGGCTCGTCCTTGAAAGCGTTCGCTCCGGCAAGCGACCCTCGGACTGGACAGCCGACGAACTGACCGCCTTCGCACCCGAGTTCACGCCTGAAATGGCACGTTTGTTCGAGCCCTCGGAAGGTATGAAGACGCGCACCGTTCCCGGCGGCACGGCTCCCGATACAGTGGCTTCGGCACTCGCCGGCGCGCTGCGGCGGCTCAGGGATATGGGGTGAACAAAACCTATCGTCAGGGCCAGATACTTCGGCTGATTCGGGCTCACAGGATTCATACGCAGGAGCAGCTCGCGCAGGAACTGGCCGGACTCGGTATCGCGACCACTCAGGTCACTTTGTCGCGTGACATCCGGGAGCTTGGCCTGGTCAAGATGCCCGACGGGTACCGTCAGGTGGAAGCACCCGCCGGCCCGGGCATTGAAGCCATGGCGGCCGACTTCCTTTGGGACGCGGTGGCCGCACAGAACCTCCTGGTCCTCAAGACTGCGCCCGGGCACGCGAACTCGCTCGCCATTTCGCTGGATCAGGAGGACTGGCCCGAGATCGTCGGGACCATAGCCGGCGACGACACGATCCTGGTGGTCTGTCCCGATACAGCGACCGCGGTCCAGCTTCAGCAGCGTCTGCTGACCTTCGTGCGCGTCTGACGTATTATTTGGATACTTTTTCCTCCTCCACGTTCGGGCTGGCGCGCGTATGCTGCCCGGTAACCCCGTGCCACAACGCCAGCAGGCCGCCTGTCGCTTCCACAGGGTCTACCAGCACGCGAATCCCTTCCACTTGCCGAACACTCCTCACAGACTTCTTTTCCGCCCTCACCGCTGGCCGGTAGGCTGGCAACTGGCAGACTCCTGCCAGGAACGTCCAGCCGCAGCAAACACAGGCATACGGCCACGCTCCAATCAGGCCGAACAACCGGTCGAGCACCGGCCTCCTCAGAATTCGAATGACATCGGGGCTCTCACAGCGCGCACAGGTGAACATACACCGTCCTGCCCTGCTTCTCGGCAATCCGCAGCGACGTAATAGGAAAAATTTCGATGAATTTTTTCACCTGGAAGCGGCATACTGGATCGGAATCCAGCTCAGCACTCGGGAGAACGAAAGTGAAATTGTTTCAGGCGTTCCTGCTCGCTCTGGTTTTGCTGATGCCGGCTGCCGCGAAGGTCTCCTCGCGATCCAGCCACCAAACGAATCCGCGCATCGCAACGCCTCGCACGCCGAAAGCGAGCAGAGCAAAGACACGCACAGTCCGCAGTTCATCCGCGCGGGCCGCATTTCGAAAGAAGCACCCCTGCCCCGCCACCGGCAAAAGTACCGGAGCCTGCCCCGGCTACGTGATAGACCACATCCGTCCTTTAAAACGTGGAGGCCCCGACACGCCAGCGAACATGCAGTGGCAGACCCTTCAGGCAGCCAGGGCAAAAGATCGAGTGGAGTAGTGCGAGGAAGGTCGAACGGGTCGTACAGTTTTCCACAAGATTCCCTGCTTCGCTCCTGGCTTCAAGGGGGAAGCCTGAAAGCTGGGCTGCGTTCACCTGCCCCTGCTCTTGCAAAGATCCTGTGACTCGAAGGCGAGTGCTAATACTGGGTAATCGTGGACTACTCGTATCGATGGAGTCGCCTGAACGACCTGCCGGGCCACGGCGCCGGGCCCGGGGATACTGAGCTTCACACCTTGCGCGGCGTTTGGCTGGAGCAGAAAGAGGAACTCGAACAGCGAGGCCTGGTCGCCACATTCACGGAAAGGCTCATTCGCGAGTACGCCATCGAAGGTGGAATCATTGAGCGCGCGTATACTCTTGACCGCGGCATCACCCGTCTCCTGATCGATCGTGGAATCGATGCCAGTCTCATCCCCCACAACTCCACAAACCGCGATCCCCAGCAAGTGGCGCTCATCATTCACGCTCACAAGGCGGCGGTGGAGAGCGTGTTCGATCTGGTGAAGAAGGAGCGCCCCCTGTCCCACTTCGTGATCCGCGAACTTCATGCCGCGCTCCTCGAGCATGAATCGCTGACACTTGCCCAAAGCCCGGACGGGCAGCTTTTCGAAGTGCCGTTTGTTAAGGGTGCCTACAAGACCCTTCCGAACAACCCGAAGCGTAACGATGGCAAAATCCACGAGTATTGCCCTCCGGAACACGTCACTTCGGAAATCGACCAGATGCTGCGCCTTCATGTCGAGCACGAACAGAACGGTGTTCCCGCCGAGGTGGAGGCTGCGTGGCTCCACCACGTGTTTACACAAATTCACCCCTTCCAGGATGGCAACGGCCGAGTAGCAAGGTTGCTGGCCAGCTACGTCTTCATCAAGGCCAGCTATTTCCCGTTAACGCTCACTGACGCCCAGGATCGTGAGGCGTACATCGCTGCGCTTGAGACGGCTGACGGCGGAGATCCAGGTCCGCTCGTCCGCCTTTTCAGTGGTGTACAGAAACGAACGTTTGTGAAGGTGCTTGGGATCGCTGGAACGATCCAGAAGCAAGCCTCTGTGGATGCGGCTATCGCGGCGGCACGCCAGACCATTCTTTCAAGAAAACTGGCGGAGACTCAAAAACTCGAAATCACAAAGCAGAACGCGCGTGCCCTTCACGTTTATACAAACGAGAAACTGGAATCAATTGCAGCAAAGTTGCGTGCCGATGTTGGCAGTCTTTCGCCTGACTATCATTTTCGTGTGGATGCTGAGATTAACGAGGGAAACCGACGCCATTATTTTAAGGGCCAGGTCATCGAAGTTGCGAAAACGCTCGACTACTGGGCCAACGCCACGCTGTACCATGACTGGACCAGGCTCATCCTGAAATCCGACGATCAGTCCGAAATCCTGATCTCCCTTCACGGCATCGGTACCGAGTACCGGGGCGTTCTGGCAGGGTCTGTTGGCATCTTCAGGCGGATCGAAACGGAAGAGGGCGACCGCGAAACGACGAAAGCGGTCGCAGCATGCGACGCCTTTTTCCAGCTCAATTACCTCGAGGACTTTGACGATATCAGGGCGCGATTTGAGAGCTGGCTCGAATCGTCGCTGGCGCGGGCGCTAGGCATCTGGCGCAGCGGGCTTTAACCTGCTTATGCAGAAGTTTTTGAATAACTTTGGTGGGCCCTCACGGATTCGAACCGTGGCGCTCAGCCACGATGCCGAAGCGGTAGATCCAGCAGAGCATTAAGCAGACCAATGCCATCGGTTGGAGAAGTTCGTCGGGCGCAGATGGATCAGGCAGACGCGGGCCGTGATGCTAGACCGGGAGCAACAATTAGCAGAAAACGAACCTTAAGCATACCTCAACGGCACCGCGCAACGGGTGGCTCCGTTTGTGAGCGTAACACGCGGCTCGTCGGGTCCGACTGCGCTGCACCGCAACTGAACGTGACCCATCTGACCCATTAGCGCTCGACGCTTAACTGATAATTCTCGGAGAGTTTTCTCAACAGGGTTAACCCTTCGTGGCAGGCTATACTTGGCGAGATCGCTCGTGAGGAATAGCTGGTCTGTTCTGAAGGACAGCCGGGCAATGTCGACCTCACGCGGTAGCCTTGATGGCGAGTACGGCGTCACAATAGCCACGGGTCCCGGAGGCATAAGCGTCGTCCAAGACTCCGGACAGTCCGCATTATCGGAGCCATGGTGAGGAACTTTGAAGAATCCTGCGAGACCATTCGGGCGCTCATCAGACTTACCGTGCGATTTCTGCCGCTTAGAGTGAGCAGCTTTTTGTTCGCATTCGCCTTTATTGGGCCTACAGAGTCGCGGCGTTCACCGACTTGGCGACGGTTCAACAACACCTGTATGATGTTGTGATATTCCCTTGTTGCTGAGGACTGAGGCGCAAAGTCTCCGCTTAGTACCGCTAGACGCGTTAAGTCCTGCAGGGAGTGCGCAGCGGACGTTACGAATTTAGCGTTTTTGGCCGCGGCCAGCACAGCTGAAAGACCTCGAATGTGATCGTCGTGCCAGTGAGTGGCGATTACCAGTCGAACCTGCGATGCGACATCTACTCCTATTTTCTCCAGATACTCAAGAGCAATCGGTCGCGCCGTTTTGCGCTCCACGCAGGAATCTACGACAATCCAATCGCCGTCTCCGAGGTGCACTAATACGCACTCGCCTATTCCTGGACCGAAGACGGATATCTCGAACTCATTCGATGCGGGAGCCTCACTCACCGTCTAACAGCGCAGCCACCCTGTCAGCCTTTTCAAACACCTTGTTAATGCGGCTTTGGGACAGCCTCGGCAGTCGTGCAAAACGAAGTGTTGACACCCGTTCGCGCTGACCTCCCGGGGTGTCGCAATAGCCGATGGCCCAATAGAAGATCGCACCAACGACCAAGAGTGGCAGGTCACTCGGAGAAACTTCCACCGAATCCAGTTCTACTTCCTCCGGCGCGTTTGTTGGGTTAGTCGCATCGCTCAGGACGGCGACGAAGTTGTCGTCCTCAATACGTTCCACGCGGCCGACCCACCGTTGAAGGACAAGCACCTTCCATTTCGACTCTGCGATAGAAGGCAGACGTACTAGGCCGCTGTCCTCTGACAGTGGAACTTCGTAAAGACTTTCCCTTGGCAGCCTGTTTATTGTCGGGGCCATCTTGGATGACACTGAGTGATCGCGCAGGAGAAACTGCTCGTACTTCGGACGCGGCGCGAGGACATCTGCCTCTGGTCTGTAAGGTGAAACGATCACATCTCTAAAAGCAAGCATATTTAAGACTCGTGAATGCCGACAATATGTTCCAGCATGGTTTCTGAGTAGTCCATAACGTTATCCCAATGTTCAGCAAGGCACTCCGGCACCCACTCCGCACCAGTCATTTCATCATCGGTCCTTTGGAACTCGACATTAACTTGAACAAACACTCCGTGTTCTATGTTTGCGGACGGCTGAACCTGCACATTAAGAGTACCAGCGCTGTCGCTCTTACGACGACCGACGATCACGAGCGATTTCATCCCGGGTTTGTCAACGAGGTCTTCCCAGTAACTTTTTGGGGCTAGTAAGTGACCAAGCGAGTGCCAGCCTTCAACAGAGGGCATTTGATAATGAAACTGACGGTTGATACCTACGGCCTGGACTGGAGTGTGCTGAAGGACCGCGAAAATGCTGCCCGCTAAGTCGCGTAAGGCGGGATAGTGACGCGGGTCTGAGGATACCATCTGCACCCTATCCTGCACCGCCTGAAACTGAAACCACTCCGTCGAGAAGTCCGCCACCTCGGCTTGAATCGCACGAATCGTAGCATTATTTGCTTCCTCCGGCCGAATCAATTTTTGGGAGCCTAGCCAGCGCGGCTGAAAGATTGCGGGGTTGAAGGACCCGATCATCACGACCGCCGCAGCCTCACTTTTGGGCATCATCATTGCACAGAACTATATCTCAATGCGGCGGTCAACCTGAGTTGCGGCGCTGCGACATCGAACATGGCCTGCCAACACTCAGATTGTCTCCGGACGCATACGATTGGTGGGCCCTCACGGATTTGAACCGTGGACCAAGGGATTATGAGTCCCCTGCTCTAACCGCTGAGCTAAGGGCCCGCCGACTGTAATCATCTTAAACTACAGCCGCGCAGCCAACCCGTTCACACGCTGAACCCGCCCGCGACATTCCCCGCCTCATCGAACTCCCAGGCCCGAGCCGGCCCTGCACGCTCCACGCCGTCCACCACCCCAAGATTCTCCGTCACCAGGATCCGGCTCAGTTCCAGCGTGTTCCGAATCCACACGCAAGTCACATCCTGAACGCGATCGCGGCCCACCACCCGCGCCATCAACTCCAGCGCCTCACGGTCGGAGCCCACACGCACCGGAGTCCGAATCGCGGTCAGGTTCGAAGCCGTCACCGCGTTCACCTTCGTGGCATGCCAGTCGATCTGCTCATACAACCGCTCTGGAATCACATCCGCCATCCCGATACCAATCGCATTTCCGTAAGAAAGCGGACTCAAATTCCGCACATAAATCCGAAAGATCCGTGGAGCCCAGGGCCACAGATTGCCGCCGCCGTATGGATGCCGGTTCACCACCTTGCTGTCCATCCCGACGCCGCTGATGTGCTTGCCGACTTCTTCCACCAGCAGCACATCCACCTCGCGATACAAAATCCGGGGCATCCACTCCAGCACCCGCCGCAGCAGTGCCGGCTCCTGCGCGTCGATCTCCCCGGCTCGCAGCGCCACCACGTCCGCCGTCTCGTGATGCGCACCTTCCAGGACCGCAAGCCCGCCCAGCACCTTGCCCGACGACGCAATCACATGCCGTCCCACTTCCCGCATCACCGTGCCGAGCCCCAGCCGCACAGCGTTGCGATGATACGTGCCCGCCCCATGCAGCTTTCCCAGCCCTACGGCAGCCATCTTAAGCAGACCGCTCTCCGCCTCCGCCTCGAACGTAGTGTGCCACTTCACGCGGTTCACCAGAAACACTCCGTCGCTTTCAAATGCATTCCGGTCCATGAAAGCGGGAATGCCGTGCTCCGGAGTCCGGCCCAGTTCCACCACGTCCAGCGAACTCACAACAGGGCAGCCAACCGTCGCTTCCGTAATTCCGTAATGCGCCAGCACGTCGGCCTGACCCTCCGCCGTTCCGCCGCCATGACTCCCCATCGCTGGAATCACAAACGGCAACAGTCCGAGTTCCGCGAAATGCGCAGCTACCGCCCGCGTAATCAAAGCAATGTTCGACACACCGCGGCTGCCCGCCGTAATCGCTACCCGAGCCCCAGGCCGCAGGTCCGAACCGATCCCGCGCTCACGCAACTGGGTTCGTACGGCATTCTCAATGTCTGCGATTCCACGGTTCGGGAATTCCTGCACAACGGGAACAAGGGGGGAAAGCTCCATTGCGATGAGTCTACCGCGCGAGAAAGTTCTGTAAAAACTGATGTCTCCTGGTCCACAGGTGGCCGCCGGGCGGTTGACGTGCGCCTCCTGGTTAACGTGTAATAACTGAAAGCAGCAACAGCTGGCTTCATTTTAGGGGGACCTTGCATGTCATCCAGGCTCTTCGCGGGAGCTGTGATCGTCGCTGGTCTGTGCTTGACCTCCGCTGTTTCCTGGGCTCAGGAAGCACGCGGCGCCATCACAGGCCGTGTTCTCGACGCACAAGGAGCGCTCATCCCGGGCGCTCGAGTTACCGCAACCAGTACCACCACAAACGAATCTCGCCGTGCCACTTCTAATGACACCGGCTACTACGAAATCAACTACCTCGACCCTTCGACGTGGACCGTATCTGTAGAAGCTCAGGGTTTCAAGAAAGCCGTTCGCGGCAACCTGCAGGTTAGTGTAGGTTCCCGTCTCGACATCGATCTGACGCTCGAAGTCGGCGCCGTTTCGGAAACGGTGGAAGTGAGGGGCGAAGCTCCGTTGCTCGAAACCACCACCGCCAGCGGCGGCCGTGTCCTCGACCAGCAGGCCATCGTCAACCTGCCGTTTTCGGATTTGAATCCGTTCGCTCTGAGCGCTCTCGCCCCAGGTATGCAGTGGACCGGTCAGCCCGAGTATCGCCGCCCGTTCGATAACGGCGGCACCTCGGCCTTCAACACCATGGGCGGCGTTGGTCAGAACGAGTACACTATCGACGGTACGACCGTCACCGGGTCCGGCCGACGTGTCGGTTATACTCCTCCCGCCGACGCAATCACCGAATTTAAACTCGAAACTTCGAATTTCGACGCCAGCCAGGGCTTCACTTCCGGCGCGGCAATCAACGTGGTATCCCGCACCGGGACCAACAGCCTGAATGGCTCCGTATTCAATCAGCACTGGCAACAGCGCTGGAACGCGACGAACCACTTCACGCGAGAGAACTGGAACCAGCAGGTAGCCGCCGGAAAGATCTCCAAAGACTCCCAAAAGCAGGCGACAGGTCGTTCTAACAACTACGGCCTCACCGCGTCGGGTCCCGTCTGGATCCCTAAGATCTTCGACGGCCGCAACAAAATCTTCTGGACCATCACCTGGAACGGCATTCGCCAGTCCAAGGCCGAGACTACGAACTCAGTGAACGTCACTGTGCCCACCATGGCAATGCGCCAGGGCGACTTCTCCGAGCTTCTGAATGCTCCCGACGGCGCCAGGCGCTTCACCATCTACGATCCGCGCAGCGCACGTCTCGAAGGCGCCAACGTAATTCGCCAGCCTTTCCCCGGCAACAAGGGC